>Ga0335069_10003820_pt1 | contig 22558 bp, 13 predicted proteins | sample Lox_Sample_11_FD_206714 | JGI IMG/M metagenome (GOLD analysis project Ga0335069, IMG submission 206714) | Soil microbial communities from Loxahatchee National Wildlife Refuge, Florida, United States - Lox_Sample_1.1 | ecosystem: Environmental > Terrestrial > Soil > Wetlands | place: USA... | reverse complement strand
GGGCATACTTAATCAATACTCGATGAACCGTTCTTGACAAGTTCGCAAATTGCGAATATTCTGGATTCCTGATGAGGCGGAAAACGTGCATATCATCAGTCGTAAGCGACTGAAGGAAGCGGCCCGGCAGCACGCTGATCTGGAGAGCCCTCTCGATACCTGGTTCCGCATTGCGAAGCGGGCCGTCTGGCGAAGTATTGCGGACGTTCGGCAAACTTACCCGTCGGCGGACCCGGCAGGAAAGTACCCGGTGTTCAATATCAAGGGCAACGCTTATCGCCTCATTGTAGAGATTAACTACCGAACTTCGCGGGTATTTGTTCGGCACGTTCTCACCCATCGCGAGTACGACGAAGAAAGGTGGAAATCATGAGCCCAGCATGTCTGCCAGTGTCCGGGAAGTTCGCGCGCAGGAACGTCGACCAAGGTGAATACGGCTGCCTGCTCAGCAAGAGCCTGCCTCACGCCATCAGGAGTGAAGCAGAGAACGAGCACTATACCCGCATCTTGGAGAATTTGGACGCGAAGCCTCGCCCGACCGCTGCCGAGACCATGCTGGCTGAACTGCTCACCGTGTTGATTGAGAACTTCGAGGAACAGCACTACGCATTACGCAAGGCTGCTCCCCTCGAAGGCCTCACGGAGCTCATGCAAGTCCATGGTCTCAGGCAGAAGGATTTGGTTGACGTCTTCGGTACCCCGAGCATCGTTTCGGAAGTCTTGAATGGCAAGCGGCAACTCACCACGGCTCACATCAAGAAGCTGAGCCAGCGTTTCCATGTCCCGGCAGAACTATTCATCTAGACAACTGGAGCTTCAGCTCGGCATCTGAAGCCCTGCCCCTCCGCTAACATCCAAAATCTGATTGTCAAATATCCCCACCTCGTCAACAATAGGCGCTGTTATGCGATGCGCCTGCCTTTGTGCCTTTCTGCTATCAATTGCTTGCCTTCACACCGTGATGGCGGTTACTGATGACGACAAGAAGCCGCTAGCCCCTTCCGGTTGGATCTACGTCGGCGACAACACCCATAAGCTTGCCTCACGGCCGGGCCACCAAAACGACAAGGCTCCGGCCATGGCGCGCGGCACGCTTGCCCCAGTATTTAAGACTGAGGAAAAGAACGGAGCCAGGTGGGCGCAAGTCCATATCCTGGGCTTGGCGACAGCCAGCGCACAAGTTGGCTGGATTGAGGTTGGGCAGGCGGAAATCGCCCCCGCGGACGCCTACCCGAGAGACTCCGCTCTGCTGGCCCAAATCGGTGGCTCCTCGGCTGATGACTTCTTTGCCCAGCATACGGACATCGCCCGCTTCTTGCTGCACGAGAGCGGGGGGCCTCCAGTCCTGCTTTGCTACGTTTTCTGTTCCCGCTTGCCCACCGCCAAACTCGCGGCGTTCACACGTCATGGGGAGAAATTCCGTCTCAGCACGTCCTTGGACTATCCCATCAACGAACTTCAGGCCGGCGTAGTCTCGCTTGACGTGCGTGACCTCGTGGGCGATGGAAATGAATGCTTCGTTACTCATGAACCTTTTCGCCAAGGCCCGGAGACCCGCGGCAAGAACCTCGTCATCCGCCGCTTCGCGGGAGACGAATTCCGAACCCTCTGGCAAGCCCCCCTGGAGCTTCGCAACCTCTCGGAGTTCCGGTCCAAGATTCAGATTCTCGATCCTTCCGAGAAGAACATCGGCGCGCCCGGCACGGTGACGACCGGTGACGTGACGTTTCGCACGCAGGGGAATATTCAGGAACCGGTCTGGAAGGGTAAGGTCGAGTTCTTCCTTTTCGGACGCGAAGAGGCCGCCGACTCGGTCACCCTCGAGAAAGCTTGTCCTTGGGACGGACAGGCCTACACCCCACTGCGATAAAGGATCGCGAGGGAGGCTGCCTATGGAGCAAAACGTCCTGCCCTTGTTCCCTCTCGAAGTGGTTCTCCTTCCCGAGGAGCCGCTTCCTCTGCATATCTTCGAAGAACGCTACAAGACGATGATCGGCGAATGCCTCGACGCCCAGGCGACGGGTGAAGGTCAGGAAGAGTTCGGCGTACTCTTCGCACGTGACCAGAAGATGAGCACGATCGGTTGCTCGGCGCGCATCGTCAATGTGACCCGCAAATACGAAGACGGCCGCCTGGATATTCTAACGGTCGGTGAGCGCCGTTTCGAACTTCTCTACACGAGTGACGCCAAGCTTTACCTCGAGGGCTCAGTCAAATTCTTCGACGACGAGAGCCCTGGCGCGCCCGATGACGAATCAGCCGAATTGGCCATCGACCACTTCCGTGACCTGATTCGAAAGCTGCGCCATGCTGCGGAGATGCCCATCCATTTTCCCCGCCCTTACCGCCACCTCTCTTTCCGCATCGCGGCGGCGCTGCCGCTCGACCTCGAGTTCAAGCAGCAGTTGTTGTGCCTCCGCAACGAGCAGGAACGTACCGACCTTGTGCTGCGCGCCATCGACGGCCTCGCGGATCATCTCGAGCGCGTCGAGAAGTCGAGCACCAAGGCGGGTGGAAACGGCGACCTTCGCCACTGAACGCGCGTTGTCTTCAAGGTAGCGCCGACCTTCAGGTCGGCATGTCCCGGGCTAAAGAGGCTGCGGAAAGAGGCTGATGACGATGTCATCCTGAGCGCAGCGAAGGACCTCAGCATTTGGGTTTTCAAGCGACGACAGGGGTCCTTCGTCGGCGTCGCCTCCTCAGGATGACAGCATGCGACCTTTTCCCGCAGCCTGTAAAGCCCAGCGCAACACCTGAGATTAGGACACCATCCAGCTCGGCATTGAGTTCACGCCATCGCTGCCCTATAATGTCTGTGGGGCTGAGGGCAAATGCAAAAACCAAATACGTTGGGCGAGCTGAAGGCGTCCCGTCTTCGGACGGCGAGCGTTAAGGATGAAATGCGCCAGAACCTGCTGCGGAAACTCGCGGCGGGCGAAACCATCTTCCCAGGAATCATCGGTTACGAAGACACCGTGATTCCGCAAATCGTCAACGCAGTCCTTTCCAAGCACAACTTCATTTTGCTGGGGCTGCGTGGCCAGGCCAAGAGCCGCATTCTGCGCGCGTTGACTTCGCTGCTGGACGATTCCCTTCCCATCATTGCCGGCTGCGAAATCAACGACGATCCCTTCCACCCGCTTTGCCGCGCTTGCCACGAGCGATTGCAGCAGCTCGGCGACGCGACGCCCATCGACTATCTCAATCCTGGACAGCGCTACATCGAGAAGCTGGCGACGCCTGACGTTACCATCGCGGACATCCTCGGCGACCTCGACCCGATCAAAGCGGCCCGCGGAGGGCACACGCTGGCCAGCGAATTGACAATTCACTTCGGGCTGCTCCCGCGCGCCAACCGCGGCATCTTCGCCATCAACGAATTGCCCGATCTGGCCGGCAAGATTCAGGTGGGATTGTTCAACATCATGCAAGAGGGCGACGTTCAGATCAAAGGTTATCCCGTGCGGCTGCCGCTCGACATCGCGCTGGTTTTCACGGCCAATCCCGAGGATTACACCGCGCGCGGCAAGATCATCACGCCGCTCAAGGACCGCATCGGCTCGGAGATTCGCACGCACTATCCCGCGACGATTGACGAGGGAATCGCCATCACGGCGCAGGAAGCTTGGACCGAGCGTGACGTGGAACATCCGCCCGTGGTTCCGCAGTTCCTGAGAGAGATCATTGAAGCCATCGCGTTCGAAGCGCGCGCCGACAAACGAATCGATAAACGCAGTGGGGTTAGCCAGCGTCTACCGATCACTTGCCTCGAAAATGTTTTGAGCAGCGCCGAATACCGCGCCCTGAAGAACCACGAAGGGACTGTTGTTCCCCGCCCGGCCGACATCTATGCGGCGTTACCCTCGTTGACGGGCAAGCTGGAGCTTGAATACGAGGGCGAATTGCGCGGAGCCGACACGGTGGCGCGCGACGTGATTCGCCAGGCGATTGCCAAGGTCTTCAAGAAGTACTTCGACAGCGTGCCCATGCATTCGGTGGTTCAGTGGTTCGAGATCGGCGGGACTTTGAAGTATTCGCCCCAAGATCCTTCCAAGGACCTCTTCCAGCAACTCAAGAAGATTCAGGGCCTGCTGGAAAAAACGCAGACGCTGGGCTTCACGGCGAAGGACGATCCGGCCCTACTGGTATCGGGCGGCGAATTCATCCTGGAGGGCCTACACGCACTCAAGCGGCTCAGCCGGAACGAGGAATTGGGATTCCACGTGGAGCGCCGCCCCGTAGAGAAACCGGCGGAAGAGCCCGCCTCTGTGACGCCGCGCCGTCGTCCGTTAAACTAACTGCCGGGCGTTAGGGAATCCGCTTCAACATTTCTCTTGGTATCGGCGTCTGATACTCGACAAGAGGGACCGCGGAGGTCCGGCATGAAGTACGTTAAATACTCCAAGTACGTCGCGGACCTGTTCGAAGAACTGAGCACGGAAGACCTGCTGCAAATGCTCCAGGATTTCCTTCTGGATAGCGGCTTCTACGAACAATACGAGAACTTCTACGACCAGGACTCCGAGCGGACGATGGAAGATCTCCACCGCGCGCTGCTGGAGGCGCTACGCGAGCAGGGCAAGATCCCGGAAGATATGTTGCGGCAGGCACTTGAGAACTGGGAAGACTACCAGAATTCCGAACTCGCCGAAGAGATCAACAAGCTTCTGGAGCGTCTTTCCGAAGAAGGTTACGTCACCATCGACCAACCCAATCCTCGCCCCACCGAGATGGCCGAAGGCGGTGGGCATGCCACTTCGGGACCGGAGGGAAAGGCCAAGTTTGAGGTGACGGATAAAGCTCTCGACTTCCTGGGGTTCAAGACACTGCGGGATTTGCTGGGTTCGCTCGGGAAGTCGAGCTTCGGCCGGCATGACACGCGGGAACTCGCAACGGGGGTTGAATCCGAGGGATCGAGCCGCCGTTACCAGTTTGGCGACACAATGAACCTGGATGTGAACGCCACGCTGCTCTCGGCCATACGACGGCACGGCCTGCAGGTTCCCCTCGACCTCGATTACCAGGACCTGCAGGTTCACCAGTGCGAATACCAGAGTTCCTGCGCCACGGTCCTGATGCTCGATTGCAGCCACAGCATGATCCTGTACGGCGAGGACCGCTTCACTCCGGCCAAGAAAGTGGCGCTGGCGCTGACCCACCTGATTCGCAGCCAGTATCCCGGCGATACGCTGCACCTGGTCCTGTTCCACGATTCGGCCGAGGAAATGCCTTTGTCCGACTTGGCTCGCGTGCGCGTAGGGCCTTACTACACGAACACGCGGGAAGGCTTGCGCCTGGCGCAACGCATCCTATCGCGACAGCGAAAAGACATGCGGCAGATCGTGATGATCACCGACGGCAAGCCCTCGGCCCTGACTCTGGAGGACGGGCGCATTTACAAGAACGCCTTCGGACTCGATCCCCTGGTTGTTTCGGAAACACTGCACGAGGTCGCCCGCTGCCGCCGGAACGGGATTCTGATCAACACCTTCATGCTGGCTTCGGACTATGGGCTGATTAACTTCGTGCAAAAGGTGACCGAGATTTGCCGTGGCAAAGCCTACTTCACCACGCCTTATACGCTTGGGCAGTACCTGCTGATGGACTACATGCAGAAGAAGGTCAAACACGTCCACTGACACCGCTTGGTAGACAGCATACGGTAGACGGCATACCGGGCACGGCAAACTGGCAGGCGGCCACTCTAACCAACACGTGCAAATCCCCTACCCTATGACGTCATCCGTCTCCGGACTTGCCCGCTTCTTGTGTTTAGGTGGCTTCTTTCTTTTGTCCTGGTGGGTTTGGGCGACGGGCGGCGAGCCGACACGCAAGCGCGCCTGGCGCTTGACCTCCGTCGTCGACCGGAACGGCTTGGGCTTTCGTGGGCGAGTCGCCATAACAGCAGTCAGCAGTGAGCAGTGAACAGCGGACAGTGCACAATGAAGAGTGGTTGGTCGCGGACTGTTCACTATCCACTATTCACTGTCCACGGTTTTTCTGGCGGAAGTGCGTCGGAGTCGAACCGACCGGTCCGCCAAAGACGGACCCACAGGATTTGAAGTCCCGGACGGACACCAGCCCGCATGCACTTCCGCACTGATTCTAGGTGACCTGTGGGCCAGCGTCAATATTACGCGGTCAGGCTGCCAGCGCTTCTTGACGGCCTTCTATGATGATGGCAAGCTAGGAGGGAATAGTCTCCGTCCTCGATATCTCGCTGCGTCGTGCCGGGGCTTTAGAGCCTCGCGCTGGAAGTGCTGGTCGCGTATTCCGAGGCCGCGCCAGACGTAAGGAGTCTTTCCAATGCCTGTCGTCACCCAAACGTGGGCGGCTGTGGCTAAGCTGCGGGGAAAGGTGCGGCAGCGGACGGGCTTCTGGACAGCGGCTCGCGAGGCCTTCTGGATTGCTCTCGAAGAACTCCGCAATCACAAACTGCGCTCCTTCCTTACGTTGCTGGGTGTCGTTATCGCTACCGCTACGCTGATCGTGGTGATGTCGGTGGTGAACGGCATGAACGTCTACATCGCCACCAAGATTGCCAACCTCGGCACGAACACCTTCGTACTTCACCAATTCAAGTGGGCGCAGGGATACGAATCCTATCTTAAAGCCCTTCGACGCAACCGGCCCATCCGCATGGAGGATTACGACTACCTGCGCGACACGCTTTACGGCTACGAGGCCATCAGCGCCATCGCGCAACTCCAACCCGAACCCGAGGCGCGCTACGCAGGGCATTCCATCGACGAGGTGACTTTGATCGGCGTGACCGCCAGCCACGCGTATATCGGCCGCGAAAAAGTGGCGTATGGGCGATACATCAGCGATCAGGACTACCGGCACAACGCGCGGGTGTGCTTTGTGGGCCAGGATATTGTGGACAAGCTCTTCACGGGAATCGATCCGATCGGCAAAGAGATCATCGTGGGCGGGCAGAGCTTCAGCATCGTCGGCGTAGCCGAAAAAGTGGGTTCCGCTTTTGGCGTGAGCCAGGACAACTTTGTCTTTATTCCTCTCGGCACCTTCCGGAACCTTTACATGCCGCATCTGGAACTCATCGTCTTCATCAAAGCGCCCGACTCCCAGCACCTGATGGAACTGGAAGACGAGACACGAGTCCTGATGCGAGCGCGCCGGCACGTGCCCTATCACGAAGACGACACGTTCGGCATCAACGCGTCGGAAACGCTGATGACGGCCTGGAAGAACCTCACGGGCAGCATCTTTGCCGTTACCATTGGGATTGTTGCGGTGTTCATGGTGGTGGGCGGCATCGTCATCATGAACATCATGCTGGCCACGGTCACCGAGCGCACGCACGAAATCGGCATCCGCAAATCGGTAGGAGCCAAGCGCGGCGACATCATGTGGCAATTTCTGATCGAGGCCGCGGCCTTGGCCGGGCTGGGTGGCGTCATCGGCGTACTGCTTGCATACGGAGTGGCGCACTTGGTGGACATCGTGTTCACCGCGGAGGTGCCGGTGAGCGCGGTCATCGTGGGAGTTTCTCTTTCGACTCTGGTGGGACTGTTTTTCGGCATCTACCCGGCTCGCCGCGCGGCGGGACTCGATCCCATTCAGGCCTTGCGCGCTGAGAAATAGCCTATGCGACCTTACTGGCAAGCGGTTCGAGAAAACTTGTGGCTGGCGCTCGACACATTGCGTACGCACAAGTTTCGCTCGTTCCTTACCGTGCTCGGCGTCCTGATCGGCACCATCACGGTGATTGCGGTCGCCTCCATCATTTCCGGCCTCGACACGCAGTTCGTTCAGATGGCCGAACAGTACGGCACGCGCGTCGTGTGGGTTTACAAGCTGCAAATGGGCGCGCCGCACCGCCTGACGCGCGAGGAGCGCCTGCGCAAACCGCTCACCTACGAAGATGCCCTGGCCATCAGGGAACAATGCCCCGCGGTAGAGGAAGTCTCGGTCGCCATCTTCCGCGGTATGGATGAGTATGGCCTGCCCCCGTCGATAGCTCGCTATAAGGCCCACGAGATGGCGGGGGCGCAATTCATGGGCGTGGATGCCAACTATGCGGCGCTGGCCAACACCGGGATGGCGGACGGCCGCTTTTTCACGCAAGGCGACGATTACCATCGCCGCGACGTCACGGTCATTGGCGCCAACGTAGTCGAACAGCTCTTCGAGGGTGAGGACCCGGTCGGCAAAACCATCGTGGTGGATGGCCATCCCTTTGAGATCGTCGGCACCTTCCAGAAATTCAAGGGAGTCTTAGGTGATAATCCGGATGACCGCGACATTCTGATTCCCTTCTGGACTTATAAGAAGCTCTATCCCGCGGCGCGCGATCACTTCATCAGCGCCATGGCCTACCGCGGCCAGATGGACGAGGCCCAGGATGAGATCCGGGGCGTCCTGCGCCGCCGGCGCCACGTGAAGCCTGCCGATCCCGACAACTTTGGACTCGCGACCGCTGAATCCCTGGTCTCGGATTTTCGCCAGATCATGGGCACCGTCGCGCTCGTGATGGTGGTCATCTCCTCGATTGGGCTGCTGGTGGGTGGCATCGGGGTGATGGACATCATGCTGGTTTCGGTCACGGAACGCACGCGGGAGATTGGCGTACGCAAGGCCGTGGGCGCGCGCCAGCGGGACATCGCCTGGCAGTTCCTGTTGGAAGCTGTAGTGCTGACCGGTTCTGGAGGCGTGCTGGGAATCATCATGGGCTGGGTGCTGAGCTTCCTCATCCGGGTGCTGGTGCCGAACCTGCCCACCACCGTTCCCCTCTGGTCCGTAATTACCGGCTTTGTCGTCGCCACCAGCATTGGCCTCTTCTTCGGACTGTGGCCTGCATTGAAAGCCGCTCGCCTGGATCCCATCACCGCCCTGCGGTATGAATAGCGCGCAGTAAGCAAGCCGTGGGACCGGCTTCCGAAGCCCCGCTTTAGGTGCTAACTACTTTTTTTTCATAAACATCGTTGGATAGCCAGAACTTAAGTACCTTATTTTTCATCAACATCGTTGGACTTGTCAAAATGTCGTTTTTAAGTGGTTTGTTATCATACACATCGTTGGACTATCCTGCATTTTCACCGGCATGCTGAATCGGTGGCGCGGAGGTAACTCTATTCCATGCAATGACTTACGGGACTCCCAATTTGTCGCGATAATCGCCTAAGTGGTATATTTTTCATACACATCGTTGGAAAAGAGGTCATTGTTTTAACTCGTGCCAGACGCAAGACGGCCGACTTTTCGTCCAATTTCGCCAGCCTTAGCTGACGCATAGGGTATATACCATGTGGTAACTTTTGTCAAGAACAAAAGGGCCGCGCGCAGCACGCCGTCAAAGTCCCACCGTTGTGGAGTGCGGGAGCTTGCTCCCGCTTTGCTTTTGGCCAGCTTGCTGGCGTCAAGCGCCGGAAGCGAGCTTCCGGCAGCGAAAGCGGCGGCAATCTGCCGCACTCCATAACTCGCCCGCGTTATTCCGTAGGTCGTTAGCCGGGAGTTCCGGGACTTTGACGGAGCCCTGGGGTCGCTCGCTACACGCGAGATGGCCTCCTTGGGGGCTTCCGGGCTGCGCAAGAAGGTCGCACGCTGTCATCCCGAGGAGGGAAAGGCGACGAAGGCCCCCCGTAGTTGCTTGAAAGCCTGAATGCTGAGGTCCTTCGCTGCGCTCAGGATGACATCGCAATCGCACTTCTTCCACAACCTCTTCCCCTCCTTCCCGGAGAGTGCACGGCGCAACAAGGGTATAATGCGCCCGCGCCTAGAAGCGCGAACCTCGCCCAGCGGCAAAGGAGACGCGCTTGCTTAAGGGCGCGGCGCTGCTGGACGCAGGGACTTCCTTCTCCCGTGGGGAGAAGGTGGTCGAGGTACGAGACCAGATGAAGGGTCTCTTCCGTCCCTCTGGAGAAGACGGCGACCGTAGAGCTTTCGGCTTTGCCAGAACATGCTCACTTTCCCGCGAAAGGTGACTTCACCGATGACCGCGACAGATCGAAGGGGTTTTCTCGCAGGATGTGGAGCCGCACTGGGTGCCGCATCCCTGGCGCACGGTTTCTCGTTTCCAGCCGCCGGCGCGCCTGGTGTGCGCTTTGGTGTGCGGAGCCCGCTGCCTGACAATCTTACCTTACGCGAGCGCGCTCAGCTCGTGAAGCGACTCGGCTACGACGGCATTGAGTTGGGAGCCGAGTGGCTCGATCAGCCGGTGGAATCCATCCAGGAGCAACTGGCGGGAATTGGCATCGCGGTGAGCGCGATTGTGGGCTCCATCAAGCTTCTGGACACGGACCCGCAGGTTCGCGCACAAGCCGTAGAAACCGACCGGAAGCGCTTGGAGATGGCGCGGGCGCTCGGCGCGAGCGACATCATTGAAGTCCCGACCTTCGGCCCCAACCGCTTTCAGGATATTTCGCCCCTCATGACGCCGCGAGAGATCGAAGAAAAACTCCTGGTGGCGGAACTCAAAGAGCTGATTCCCGACGTGCAGAAGACGGGCGTCAACCTGATGCTGGAAGCCTGCAATAAGCAGGAGACTCACTTCCTGAACCTGCAAAGCCAGGGGGCGGAGTTCATCGAAGCTGTGGGCGCTCCAGGGTTCAAGCTCCTCAGCGACTTCTACCACATGCAATTGGAGGAAGTGGACATCGCCAAGACCTTGCGGCGCTACGGGAAGTACACGGTCTACCTCCACCTCGCCGACGGTAAAGCTCGCACCGAGCCGGGTTCCCTGCCCTTTGATTATCGTCCGGGATTTCGGGCACTCAAGGACTGGGGATTCTCAGGCTGGCTGACTATGGAATGTGAGGCCACCGACAACCCCGAAGCCGCCTTAACCCGGGCCCTGGCCTACATCAAAAAACAGTGGAACGAGGCGTAAATCAGGACGCCTTGACGCGGCGCCGCACGACTTGATGGCGCCGCCACTCGCGGGAGAAGAGATGGCATGCCGCTGAGCCAACACAACTCGGCTGGCGCACGGCGGCAGCCGTGCGTATTAAGCGTGGCGCGTGCTGCCTCTCTGGATCGGGGAATCGCCAAGGTTCGCTCGGCGCCACCCAGCGCACCGGGTGTTCTATGGTGGCTGTGACCTGGCACGGTACAACATAGGGGCGGACGGCGTCCGCGCTTCGGTGTAGCTGCGCCCGTGGCGCTACGTTCCAATTACGACAGTACCTTCTGGTTGACACAATAGACTTGAGAAGCTATGCTTCTTCCTTCCGTGAAAAGTGGGGTCCAACTCGTCGTGAGCCGCTGTTGTTGTTCGGCACCGCGGTCGGCGTGTGGCCAGCTTGTGTAGTACGACTCTTGACCTAAGCTAGCTGCTCTAACCCACCGCCGGACTGGCAAGTCGGCAGTGGGTTTTGTCATTTCTGGAGCGCGCGCTGGGTGCGCGTTCCAGAGCCACATTAACGGTAAGTCCTAACCGCGTTGCCTCGGGTGAAAGGGTGGGATATTTCGACATCGAGAGGGCACTTGAGGCAATGAACCCATACCTCGAAGGATGGAGAGAATTAATGATCCGACAGAAAAGGTCTTCGCCGCTTTTACTTGTTCCACTCATCCTGTTTGCTCTCGCCTCGGCTCGGCCCACTTTTGGCCAGGCTGTATCGGGAAGCATCTTCGGCACGGTTTCTGACCAAACCGGCGCTGTGGTTCCCAATGTCACGGTTAACATCCGGGACGTGGACCGCGGCATTGATTATCACGTGCAATCGAATCCGGATGGGAATTACACCCAGACGCACTTACTTGCGGGGCATTACCGCGTCACCATTTCGGCCCCGGGATTCGACACATTTGCCGCCGACGCGCTCGTCCAAGTGGACGCTGCGACGCGCGTAGACGCCGCGTTGGCGGTGGGCAAGGCCACCAGCACGGTGAGCGTCACCAGTGAAACACCCTTGCTTAAGACGGACCGCGCGGAACTAAGCGATACGCTGTCTTCCAATCAACTGGCCAGCCTACCGGTTTTGGGCCGCAACCTGACAAGCCTCATGCTAGTCATGCCCGGCGCTTTCGCGGATAGTTTTCAGGTCGCGGCGAGCGAGAACCCGCAGGCCGGAGTCCAGGTCGACGTGAACGGCGAGAGCTTCACCGCTAATGGTTTCCTGCTGGACGGCACGGAAAACCAGAACCCTCTCCTCGCGATCGCCATCATTAACCCCAACATCGACTCGCTTCAAGAATTCAAGGTGACCACGAGCAACTACGACGCCGAGTTCGGATCGGTGGCGGGCGCCCTGATGCAAGCAACAACCAAGTCCGGTACGAATCAACTGCACGGCACGGCGTTCGAGTTCGTGCGGAACGATATCTTCAACACGGCTAATCCTTTCACTGGGACGAATCCGCCCATTCGCTGGAATCAGTTTGGAGGTTCCTTGGGGGGGCCGATCATCAAGAACAAGCTCTTCATCTTCGGTGACTACCAGGGTTCACGCCAACGGAATGGGGCCAGTTCCATCGTCACCGTTCCTACGACCGCCGAACGAGGCGGCGATTTGCGGGCCCTGCTGGGAGACTACATCTGTGCGGACGGGTCTGTATCCGCTAGCGCGTGCTCAAGCCCCTTAATGGTGCCGACCACGGAAGGCGGTTCGGTCGCGGCACAGGCGGGCATGGTGTTTAACCCAGCTACCGGAAACTCCGACGGAACCGGGCGGCAGGCTATTACCACCAATGGTGTGGCAAACGTGATCCCGGTCGCCGCGCCCTTGACGAAGCTCCTGTCCTACATCCCGACGCCGAATTTCGGCGGCGCGAACGCCTTCTACTACAACTACCTCGCTTCGGGTTCCGAGGTCTATGACATCGACCAGCCCGACTTTCGCGTCGATTACACCATCTCGTCAAAGGCCAGTTTCTTCGCGCGTTACTCCCTGGCTGACTTCACGATGAAGGCCCCTGCTGCCTTCGGAGCTGTCGCGGGCGGGCCAGCTATCGGGACCAATTTCGCCGGCCAGTCGCTGGACCGGAACCAAAGCCTGGCATTGGGACTCACCTACACGGTTAGCCCGACGCTGGTCGGGGAATTCCGGTTTGGAACTTTCCGTTACCGAATCCGCGTGGAACCCTTCGGAGTCGGCACCACTCCCGCTACCGACGCGGGGCTTCCCGGCCTGAACTTGGGGAGCACCGAAACCAGTGGTATGCCGGCGTTCTACATCAACGGAAACGGCGGCTTCAATTTCGGATACGCGCTGGGTGTCAACGGCTGCAACTGCCCCTTGAAAGAGACGGAAAACCAGTTCGACTGGATCACGAACTGGACCAAGGAAAAGGGCAATCACACCATCAAGTGGGGCGCGGAAATTCCTCGCGACCAACAGCAACGCATCCCGAGCGACGAGCACCGCTCTGGAGAAATCACCTTCACGGATTCGGTGACCGGGAACGCCGCGGTCGACGCACTGGCCGGCGGCAACGCCACCACGGGCCTCGGCATGGCCTCCTTCCTGCTCGGGCAGCCCGCAGCATTTGCGCGCTACTTTACGGGCATCGGCTTTTATCCCGGCCTGCGCCAATCGCGCATTTTCCTGTATGGCCAGGACAGTTGGCGCGTGACCCGCAAACTGACTTTGAACTACGGCCTGCGTTGGGAGAATTACCTGCCGCAGCGCGCGGCGAAGGCCGGAGGGGCAGGAGGTTTCGACCCGCTCACGGGTGACGTGCTCGTCGCGGGCGTGGGCTCCAATTCCCTCTCGCTTAATGTGAAACCGTACAATCTGGGATTCACACCGCGTCTCGGTGTTGCGTATCAGGTGCAGCCCAATACGGTGGTCCGTGCCGGTTACGGATGGGGCTTTACGCCGGCCGGTTATGGATCAATCTTCGGCCAGGGATTTGAGTACAATCCTCCCATCCTCAATGGCCAGACGATCCCGCAGGCGAACCCCTACAGCCCGAATTTCGATCTACTCGCAGGTCCAGCCTTGCCCGTCAATCCTCCGATCAGCACCAATGGCAGATATCCGTTACCGGATGGCATCAGTGTCTACAACTGGTATTGGCCTCTGGATGCTTATCGCGTGCCCATGGCGTACTTCTGGAATGGCACCGTTCAGCACCAGTTCGTGAACGGGCTCTCCTTGCAGGTATCGTACGTTGGCAACGTGGGGCGGCATCTGTACGTTAACCCCAATATCAACCAAGCGGTCCCCGGGCCGGGAGATTATGATTCCCGCCGGCCGTTCTACAAGTTCGGCCTCGAGCAGGGGATTTACTATACCTGCAACTGCAACACCAGCAACTACAATGGCCTGCAAGTTAAGTTGGAGAAGCACGCCTCCCACGGCCTCGACTTCACGCTCAACTACGTGTACTCGAAGGCCATGGGCATCAGCAGCTTTGGCGGCGGCGGTTATGACAACAACTACGACTGGACGAACTCCTACGGGCCGTTGAGCTTCAATTCCACGCATGCCCTCACGGTCACGAATGTCTGGCGGCTGCCCTTCGGACACGGCCAGCATTGGGGCTCCTCAACCAGTAAGGCAGTGGACGCCATCCTTGGCGGGTGGAGCTTGGACGGCATCAGTACCCTCGATTCCGGACACCCGTTCTCGCCGTATGTTTCCAACACCGCGTCCGTCAACGCTGACTTCAACTCCGTTCGGGCGGATATTGTTGGCAATCCGCACGTGTCGAATCAGACCACTGCCGAGTGGTTCGATCCCTCCGCGTACAGTGATCCACAGCAGCCCTACCGGGACGGCACCGCTGCCCAGAACTCTCTCTGGGGACCTGCGATGTACGTTTTCAACCTCGCCCTCGCCAAGACGTTCACGATTCGCGAAGGCAAGACGGTGGAGTTCCGCTGGGAGAACTTCAACGCCTTCAACATCGACAACTGGGGCCAGCCCAATAGCACGATTGATGTCGCAGGCGCCGGCCAGATCACCTATTCCGCGACGAACATGCGCCAGATGCAGTTCGGAATACACTTCCGGTTCTAGCGCTTGACCTCGCACTAACCGCAGGGGCGGTTCACGGACCGCCCCTGCACTCCCTCCCTACGCCTCACAGCACAAATTGTCGCGGTGCTCCATGAGCACCGAAACGGCGCTCATAGACCGCCGCTACAACAGCAGCACGTGGTGGCTAACGAACTTCGAGAACCGCCGCGCCGCGGATGGCGTCGTTCTTCAGCCGATTCAGGGCGAGATTGGCCTCGCGCAGGGGGAAAACCTCGATGGCGGTGCGAATGGGGATTTCTTCGGCTAGGCGAAGGAAGTCTTCACCGTCCTGGCGCGTATTGTTGGCCACGCTTCGGACGACCCGTTCGTGGTAAAGCCAGTTGTAATCAAGGGGAGGAATGGTGGACATGTGGATGCCCGCCAGGGTCAGAACTCCGCCCTTCTTCAGAGCCCGCAGCGCAGCGGGCACGATCTCTCCAGCAGGGGCGAAGATGACGGCGGCGTCGAGCTTCACGGGAGGTTCAGCCATTGTGCCACCCGTCCACTTGGCTCCCAGTTCCAGCGCCAGCCGCTGGTGACGTTCGTCGCGCGTCATGGCGTACACATCAACGTTCCAGTAACGAGCCACCTGAATGGCTACGTGAGCGGCTGCTCCGAAACCATAGAAGCCCAGTTTGCCTCCGGGCTTGATCTCCGAAAGCCGTAGCGAGCGAAACCCGATGATTCCCGCACACAGTAAGGGAGCGGCTTGCTGGTTGGGAAGGCGTTCCGGGAGCCGGTAGACGAAGTCTTCGGGCGCAAGGGTGTACTCAGCATAGCCGCCGTCAACCACATAGCCCGTGAAGACCGCGTTGTCGCAGAGGTTCTCCTTGCCCGCCCGGCAGTAGTCACAGACGCCGCAGGTCCGGTGAAGCCACGGAACGCCCACTCGGTCGCCGACCGCCAGGCGCTTCGCGTCCGGCCCCACCTTCTCGATCATGCCGACGACCTGATGGCCCGGGATCACCGGTGTTTTGCGCGGTGGCAGTTCGCCTTCCACGACGTGCAGGTCAGTGCGGCAGACCCCGCAGTGTGAGACTCGGATCAGGACATCTTGTCCTAAGGGCACTGGCGTGGGAGCTTCCCCGAAACGCAGCGGGTTGGTTTCCACTTTGGCCGGGGAATGAAGTAAGCAGGCTTTCATTGTGCCGTCCAACCTCCATCAATCAGAACGTCGGTGCCCGTAATGAATCCCGCGGCGTCGGAACACAGAAAGACGGCGAGCGCGCCGATTTCCTCCAACTTGCCCCAGCGCCCAAGCGGGATCTTGGATGTGAACTCGGCAGTGCGTGCCGGGTCGGCCAGCAGCGGCGTATTGAGCTCCGTGGGAAAAGGGCCGGGGCTGATCGCATTCACCGTAATACCGTGCGGAGCCAATTCCAGTGCCAGGGCCTTGGTCATGCCGAGGAGGCCGAACTTGGTGGTGCTGTAAGCAGAGCGATCCGCGAGGGAAACATGCGCCATGGTCGAGGCAACATTGACAATCCGGCCGTACTTCTTTGCGATCATCCCCGGCACAAATGCCCGGGCACACAGGAAGGGGCCGTCCAGGTTCGTCGTCATGACCTGGTGCCATTCTGCGAGGGTGAATTCGTGGAGTGGCTTGCGCATATTAATGCCTGCGTTATTAATGAGAATGTGGGGAGCGCCTGGTCCGGCGTTCACCCATTCAGTCAGCCGCTTGACATCCGATTCCTGGCTGACGTCGGCGGCCAACGAGTGGGCCTCCCCTCCGCTGGCCGCAATTTCTGCGCGAACCTCTTCGAGCGTTTCCCGGCTGCGCGCCACCAGGACGACCTCTGCGCCAGCCTCTGCTAGAGCCCGCGCCATCTCCTTGCCTAGTCCTCGACTGGCACCCGTGATGACCGCCACGCGGCCGTCTAACCTTTGCTGCGTCATATTGAGAAATCCCCCAAGAAGGAGAGGGTAACACAGCTGCGGTCTTGACCGGAATGGAGGGGCGGCTGGGGGAAATGTCGCGGCCAGGACGGCGGTCGAACCGCGATATACACCCGGCCAGATTCCGTTAGAATTCACAAACTTCTGTTGTGCTGGTACAATTCTTGATGTATCGTTTTGGACGCACGACTCAGAATATGCACTAACTGCATATGGCGTTCGGGTGGCCTGGTTAGGCTGTGGCCTTAGAACACTGTGGCCTATAGTTGAGAGTTTCCAGCAGAAATTTTCAGTTGGCGCTTCAAACCTCAACAAACAAATCTGCATCTGAGTGTGCGGTGGCCGAAAATCGGACCACCAAATAACCGGAGAATTTGCTGCTCCAGAGCTTGCTCCGAATTCAGTGGTTGCGCGGACGGAGGGTTCTCCTCCTTCGGATAGCGTGGCGCCATTGTGGCGATAGTGTAAAGGTGCGGAGGTTGTACTAAGGTGCGTCTCCGGCGCTGGCCGGGACTGCCGGGATCCTGTGTGCCGGACTTCAAGACTGTCCAAGGGGATATGCAGGCTTCCCGCCGCATGAGGGCTTGTGCACTCTGGGTCGCGGATTCTTCCGGAAAACAGCTTGGGAAAGGGACACGCGAAGTGAGGCCTATCCATACGCTCCTGCTGGTTGCTTGTTTGTCGATCGCACATCTTGGAGCCGCGCAGTCAACTCCTGACCAAGGCCCCCCGCCAACCTCAAAGCTGGGTACTTCGCTTGGGCCCACAGCCTTTGTGCAGTATGGCGGCAACTCCTTTAACATGGGGGCCATCACCGCCCTCACGGTCAACGTCGGGTACGACTTCACATCCCACATCGGAGGAGACATCGGTCTCCCGCTTTACTCCTCCCGGTCTCCGTTTTCCCTGGTGAACGATAAGGACTGGCGATACACCACGGTCATCGGATCGCCTTACATTGACCTGCGCTATACCACCAAGACTACCTCGGGTGTAAATATGGTGTCGGTGCTCACCTTGTCCGGTGGAACCAGGTCAGTCCGCACTTACTCGACCGGCCGTGGGATCGTCGATTGGTACAATCACTTCGACCGGTCTTACGAACTCACGGTCGTTCCCGTGGTGGTGACGCCTTTTGTGAACTTTGGAGCCGCCACCGGCACGTTTGACCGAGCCGTATTGGCCACTCCTTACAACGTCGCCCGGCCGTATCAGACGTTGGGCGCTCTCGGGGATGGAGAGGCTGGAGCCAGCTTTACCTTCCGCAAACGCTACAAGCTTAATGGCTCCATCTATGGTTTAGCGCCGGTGGGATCGCAAAAGGTCTTCAGCCGGCTGGTCGCGCCGGACTCGTTGATCGCTGCGGACGACTTTAGTCCCACCTCCGGCCTTCCCGCTCACGGCCGCTACTGGAACGACTTTTACGAAACGGGCGGCGCGGTGTTCGGCAACACTGAGTACAACGGCGGACCTGCCAGAATCGCTCGCGACAATGGGTATTCGGCATGGCTAGAGGTTACCCGTTTCAAGCATGTGAGTATCGAGATTGGTTACACGCGCAGTGTCCACTACGCTTACGATTCCGGCTTTATCATGATTAAGTACGATCTGAGCCGCTTCCTGCGAAGCGTAACCACTGGCGAGTAAGCTCGGAAGCGGACACGATGCAGGATCGAGGTACGAAATCCGGGTGGCGGCCATCGCAGCGCTGGGGCAAGGAGCTGCTCATGATCCCTACCCCACAACAAGAGGTTCTTTGAGAACTGTGCGTCGGTCTAGATCATTCCTCCTCTATTCACTTTGCTTTCTTTACCTAAGCCCTGCGGGGGTTGCCGCGCCAGCCTCGTCTTCCGGAACTGTTCCCAACGCCCCGCAATACTCGGCTCTCCCCCTGAGCTTTGAACCCAACCAAGGTCAGGCGGAGGCCACGGCCGACTTCCTCGCCCGCGGGCGGGGTTACGCCATCTTCCTTACCAGCGACGGGGCCGTGCTCAGACTTCGGAATCTGGCCGCGGGAACGAATGTCCGGCAGGGAGACAGCCATCCCGCGAACCGCGCGGCCGGCCAGCGGCCGGTTCCACAGAACGCCGGTGCGCAAGAGGCTGACTCCATTCTCCGCTTGCGGCTCGTGGGAGCATTGTCTCACCCAGTCACACAGGCCGAGGATCGGTTACCCGGCAAGGCCAACTACTTCTTGGGCAACGATCCCCGCCAGTGGCACACCAACATCGCCACGTTCGGCAAGGTCCGGTATGAGGGCGTCTACCCTGGAATCGACTTGGTTTATTACGGCAATCAGGGCGGACAGCTTGAGTACGACTTTGTGGTGCAGCCAGGGGCCGATCCGCGACTTATTGCTCTGGGAGTTGAGGCGGAGCAGTTGACGGAGAAGCAGGAACGGACGAGTCCGGCCTCTCCTGCCAAAGCGGCCGGACTCAGCGTCGATCCGGCGGGCGACCTCGTCGTTCATCTGAAAGACGGGGATGTGCGCTTTCACAAACCGGTAATCTACCAGGTTGCTGATGAACAACAGGCTGCGGCGCTCCGGACTGTTGTGCAAGGCCGCTACGTTCTTACCGCGGCGAGTCAGGTCCACTTCGAGCTTGGCCCTTACGACCACACGAAGCCCCTGGTGATTGATCCTGTCCTCAGTTACTCGACTTATCTGGGCGGGACGGGCGCGGACCTCGGCTACGGTGTGGCCGTTGATACGGCGGGCCAAGCGTATGTTACGGGTACGACGGTTTCTGCCAATTTCCCGATTGCTTCCGGTGGGGTACAAACCTCCTACGGGGGCAGCGGCGATGTTTTCCTAACCAAGTTCAATTCCGCAGGTTCGGGCCTGGTCTTCTCCACGTACCTGGGTGGTAGCGGTGCTGACACCGCCTATGCCATTCAGCTCGATTCCGCGGGAAATATCTATCTGGCCGGCACAACGTATTCTGCCAATTTCCCGACCACGACCGGAGCATTTCAGACCACCTACGGTGGTAACGGGGACGTTTTTGTTGCCAAGCTTGATTCCACGGGTTCTGCCCTGACCTACGCCACGTATTTGGGCGGTTCCAGTGCGGATTACGGAACGGCTCTGGCGCTGGATGGCGCTGGAGATGTCTTCGTGACGGGCTCTACGCAATCGAAGGACTTCCCGACGTACAATCCGCTCCAGCTTGGCAACGTCGGGGTTTCCAACGTCTTTGTCGCGGAACTGAACCCCACTGGCACCGCTTTGCTCTATTCCACCTATCTGGGTGGGTCAAGCACGGACTACGGCACGGCGATTGCGCTGGATGACGCGGGCGATGTTTATCTCTGCGGATACACTTTTTCTACCGATTTCCCCACGCAGAACGCCTACCAGAGTTCGTTGCAGGGAGGGTCTGACGTTTTCGTGACGGAGTTGAAACCTGGGAGCTCAGCCCTGCTATTCTCCACTTTCCTGGGTGGAAGTTCCATTGACCGGGCGTTCGCCATGGCCATGGACAGCGCAGGAAGCATATACGTGGCAGGCGACACGCAGTCCACCAACTTCCCACTGACTTCGAATGCCTACCAATCTGTGAACAACGGGTCTGGAGATGCCTTCGTCACCAAGCTCGCGCCGGGCGGTGGCAGCTTGGTCTATTCAACTCTCCTGGGAGGCTCGGGGACTGACCAGATCAGCGCCTTGGCCCTGGATTCGGCTGGCGACGTCTACGTGACCGGATTTACGCAATCGAGCAGCTTCCCCCTGCTTGACGCTTTTCAGAAGATACTTGGCATATCCGGCGCTGGAAGTTGCGGATTGGCTTCCCAGCTTGTCGTCACCTGTTCGGACGCATTCGTGGCCAAGTTGGGGCCCTCCGGGAGCCTCAGTTACTCCACACTGCTGGGTGGTAGTGATGCTGACGCGGGCCAAGCCATCGTGGTTGACTCCGAGGGCACAGCCTATGTAGTGGGCAGCGCGACCTCATCGAATTTCCCTGCGACGCCGGGTGCTTTCCAGTGGGCTTACGGCGGAAGCAGTGCTACCAGCAATGCCTTCCTGGCCAAGATCGGCTCCGCCGATGCTGCTGCGCTCACCCTGACTCCGCAACAGATCAACTTCGGCAACCAGCCGTTGAGTACGACAAGCGATCCCACCTCGGTGACGCTGGTCAATGAAGGGAGTGCGTCGCTCTACATCGACAGTATCACTGCCTCGGGAAGCGCCGCGCAAACAAATAACTGCGGCACCCAACTGTCGGCAGGCGGCAGCACCTGCACGGTGAAGGTGACTTTCTCGCCGTCCGTGGCGGGGACGCAAACGGATCAAGTCACCATCAACGACAGCGCGGCAGGAAGTCCGCACTACATCACGATCACGGGCAACGGGGTCCTCGCCGGAGGGTCATTGAGCGTGACCCCCAGCTCGTTGAGCTTCCCGGCGCAGGCGGTGTCCACAACCAGTTCTCCGCAATCCATTCTGCTGGTCAACGATGGAAGCGTTGCCGTCACGATCTCGAAGATTGCCATCAGTGGAAACTACGCGCAGACGAATACGTGCGGCGGCTTGCCGACGACGCCTGACGTTTTGAACGTCGGCCAGTCGTGCACGATCTCCATTACTTTTACGCCGACGGGAAGCGGTACCGAGAGCGGTAGCTTGACGATTACCTCCGACGCCGCCAACACGACTTCGTCAGTAGCGCTCTCGGGAATCGGAACGCCGCAGTTCTCTCTGTCCGCTAACAGCCGTTCGAACGTGATTGTAGTCGGAACGACGTCCACCACGTTCGGCATCAGTGTGGCGGCGCCAAGTTCTTTCACGAGCAACGTCACTCTCGCCTGTAGTTCCGGGGCCACTTGTGCTTTCAGTCCGGCCTCCGTGGCCGCCGGCGGCGCAAGCACTCTCACGGTGAGCGGCCTTTCGTCGACCACGGCGAATCCCCTGAGCTTTACGATCACAGGAACGTCAGGAACCCAGAAGGCGACGCTTACCCTGGCGATTTTCCTGGCTGACTATTCGCTGGCCTTGACGCCCTCGAGCACCTCGGTGGCCGCCGGCAATGACGCCACCTACACGATAACCGTCACGCCCACGAACGGATTCGGCGAAGTGGTGTTCTTGTCTTGTGGGTCGAATCCTTCGGGCACCAAGTGCACGTTTGTGCCACCGTCCCTGTCTTTTGCGGGCTCGACAGCGAGCCTGACGTCGGTTCTGACAGTGACGACCACTGAGCAATCGCGGATATACCCACGGGGGCCCGTCGTCCGGCCGCCTCGATTCCTACCGTTTGTGCTCGTGGCGATGTTGCTCTTGCTCGTAGGAACTGCGGGTGCGGTCGTCCTGGGACATCGGCTTCGTCCGCAATTCAAGCTGGCTCTGCTGGTGCTGGCGTTCGTCGTGGTGGGCTTTGCTGTGGCCTGTGACAACTATGTAAACCCTATTAACATTAGCCCCGTAGTCAACGGAACTCCTTCGGGAAACTACAAGATTCCTATTCTGGGAACCTTGGCGACGAATTCGAAGGTGGTGCGAGGGGCGATAGCGCATCTTACGGTCACGCCGTAGGTAGCGGAAGAACTGCAACACTTCGGGAACAGAACGCACCCCGAAAACAAGTTCAGAGTTAATAAGAGACGTGATTAGACTGGATGATTTCCGAGGAGGCCCGTCGTGAGTGAAAGGAGCAAGACTGCCAGTAGCGCTATCAGCTTAAGCGGAAGCGCGAGCAAGCGGAGGCGATGCCTTCCTTACGCCGCGATCTTGA
>Ga0335069_10003819_pt1 | contig 22559 bp, 22 predicted proteins | sample Lox_Sample_11_FD_206714 | JGI IMG/M metagenome (GOLD analysis project Ga0335069, IMG submission 206714) | Soil microbial communities from Loxahatchee National Wildlife Refuge, Florida, United States - Lox_Sample_1.1 | ecosystem: Environmental > Terrestrial > Soil > Wetlands | place: USA... | reverse complement strand
CCATAAACGCCAAACTCACCGTGGGTGAGGCAAGCGAAAGCGTGACCGTCGCTGCCGCGCAGGTGCAGGTCGACACCACCACGGCAACTCTGCGGCAGGTGGTGGATTCAGCCCGCATCGTCGACATGCCCTTGAATGGGCGCAACGCCGCTGCTCTGACGCTGTTGGTCCAGGGAGCGGTTGCCGCGCCCAGTTCGAACGCCGATCAGGGAGCAGGAAAGACATTTCCGTCGGCCGTGGTTCCAATCTCCGTGAACGGCGGCCGGTCTAACAACATCTCGTTCTACCTGGACGGCGCGACGGCGCAAGATGTCCTCAGCAACATCAATCAACCTCTGCCGTTTCCCGACGCCGTTCAGGAGTTCGATTTTCAGACCAGCAACTTCAGCGCGGAATATGGCGATGATTCCGCCGGCATCGTCAACGTTGTCACTAAATCGGGGACCAATGCCTTTCATGGTGACGCATTTGAATTCCTACGGAACGCGGAATTCGATGCGCGCAATTTCTTTGCGCCTGACGTCGACCCTTTGAAGCGGAATCAATTCGGCGGCGTCCTCGGCGGCCCAGTTAAGAAGGAAAAACTATTCTTCTTCCTGGGCTATCAAAGCACTCGCATCCGCGATAGCCAAGGCGGCCTCAGCGCCTATGTGCCGACAGCCTCGAATATCGCCGGCGACTTTTCCAGTCTGCTCAGCGCCACCAACCCTGCCAATCCCCTGGGGCGCGCCGTGATCTTGCAGGATCCCGATGCCAACGGTCAACCCTTCCCAAACAACCAGATTCCCACCGGCCGTTTTGACCCCGTGGCGAAAAACCTCCTTAAATATCTGCCTTCGAGCGCAAACCCCAACGGTTTGGTCTTCTACAGCGAGCCGACCATCCAGAATTTCGACGAGTACATCGCCAGAGCCGACTACAGCTTGTCAAACCACGACCGTGTCACGTATCGCATTAACGAGAACTTCTTTTCGCAGCCGGGAGTCCTTGTCCCCGCCAACATCTTGACCTACAATCCTGGCAACTCCGACGTCTCGCTGAACACCGTCCTTGGCGAGACGCACATCTTCGGCGCCACGCTGCTCAATGACGTCCGCTTCGGGTTCACCTACATAAGAACCACGCGGAACAACCCGCCAGACAGTCCTAACCTTACCGGCCTCGGCGCGACCGGCCTTTGGGAGGCTCCGGTAAACGGCTTTGATGGCTTTAACGTCAATGGCAGTTTTATTTTTGGCAACAACGGCCAGGCATCTTTCGCCCGCGCTTCTTTCGATTGGTATAACAGCTTCCGATGGACTAAGGGCCGTCACGATTTCGCATTCGGCGGCGCCTTCGAGCGCGCGCGCGAAAATCAAGCGAGCGAACTGCGGCAAAACCCCGTCGTTACATTCAACGGAAACTGGACCGGCGCTTCCATGGCCGATTTCTTCCTGGGACGAATGTCCGGTTTTAGCCAAGGTAGCGGCTCGTATGTCGCGAACCGCAACATCGCGCCCGCTGCTTTTGTCCAAGATGCCTTCAAGGCGGCCCGCAGACTGACCATTGATTGGGGCCTGCGCTGGGAGCCATCGTTGCCATGGCACGATCTGTTGCACCAGGCTGAGATGTTCTCGCCTTCCTGGTATGCCTCAGGGGTAAAATCGCAGGTGTTCGCCGGCGCATACCCCGGCGAGCTCTTCTCGGGCGACCCACGCATGCCCGCGGACGGCCGCGCCAATTCGTGGGACAACGTTACTCCCCGGTTCGGTTATGCTTTCGACCCGTTTGGGGACGGCAAGACCAGCATCCGTGGCGGCGCGGGGCTTTTTCAGATGACCCGCAATACGTCCTTCTCAAACAACAGCCAGATCCAAAGCACGCCCTTCAGCCCGCAGGTATCCTATGCTAACCCCACAGCGCCGGTTAGCAATCCCTACTCAGGCGGCCTCAACCCGTTCCCCTACCCGCGGCCCACACCAGCGAACTACGTGTTCGCCCTCCCCATCGCCGTCTCTTCATGGGACCCCGGACGGATGCGCCTCCAGACGCAGAATGTGTATAACTGGAACTTCACTCTGGAGCATCAGCTCGGGCCGGCTTGGCTGATTCGCGCTGCGTACGTAGCCTCCCGGACGAATCACATTATGGAATCCGAGCAGATCAATGCAGCGGTTTTTGCGCCCGGTACTACTGCCGCTACCGACCAGGCGCGCCGCCCCTTCCAGCCTTACGGCAGCGTCGTACAAGGAACGGCATCCGGCAATGCGTGGTACCACAGCCTTCAAGTCACCCTGGAAAGGCGCATGGCGCACGGTTTCACGGTCTTGGCTAACTACTCATGGTCCAAGAGTACGGACAACATTCCGCTGGCAGCCGATGTGGCCAGCCCCATGATCGCGGCGCAGATTACGATGCCGTACAACATGCCTAATTTTAAAGCGCTGGATCAGGGGCCCTCTGATTTCGACCATCGCCAGAACCTCGTCGTAAGCTATCTATGGACGCTGCCTACGCTCGCCCATGCCATTCGTTCCGTCCGCCAAATTGCCGGTGGTTGGACCATCGCCGGCATCACAACCGCCCAGACGGGCGGCCCGTTGACCCTGTTCGCCGGAACCGACCGATCGCTGACTGGCATTTCCAAAGACAGTGTCGACCTCTTGAACCCGAACGTCTACCAATCCGGGCCCTGCGCCAATCAAGTGCCCTGTGTGAACTGGATCGCGCCATCGTCTTTCGGCCTTCCGGCGCTGGGTACGTTTGGCAATCTCGGCAAAGGCGCCCTCCGCGGGCCCGGAATGTTCAACACGGATGCTGGAATATATAAGAGCTTCACGGCCGGTGACCATGTGACCGTTCAGTTTCGCACCGAGTTCTTCAACATATTCAATCGAGCCAACTTCATCACTCCCTGCAATTTCTCCGCGCCGGGCTACTCCGCAGGCTCGCTTGGGGATACGCTCAGCGGGGCAGGATTCGGACATATCTTAGCCGCTCAGGACCCGCGAATTGGACAACTTGCAGTGAAGATCAGCTTCTGAGCGGCCTTGAGCGACCCTCCCGCATTGGACCTTCAGTTGCAATACCTGCATTGTCACCCCCATATCAACAGGAGGTCAACAATGTCGCAGATCGAAGTTCATCATCCGGACCAAGCCGAGCCTTGTGATAAGGTGCGGCAGTTGGTCCAGCGAATTCGCGAGCGGGCATACTCGCTCTTCGAAGGCAGGGAACGCGAGGACGGTCACGCCCTGGATGACTGGCTCCAGGCCGAACACGAACTGCTCTACGAGCCGGGAATGACCATCGAGGATCGGGATAAGGACCTTCGACTGATCGCCGGCATGGCCCAATTCAAGCCGAAGGAGATCCACATCGACGCGCAGCCCGATTCGGTTCTGGTCACTGCTGAGCATCGGGAACACTCCCACGCGGATCAGGTAGAGCAGGAGTGCGTCGCCCGGTTCGATCTCCCCGAGAGCATAGACCCGGACCGCGTCTCCGCTTCGCTGCGCGGCGGGCGCCTGGAAATCATCGCCCCCAAACGGCGCCAGCCGGCGGCGATGGCTGCCGGACGGTAGTACCAGTGGGGCGGACGCCCTCGTCCCCGCCGGACCCCCTGGTCCGGTCTCTCGGGGTTCGCCGCCTCACCCCCTCAGATGCTCATCACCGGGCAAGGCGATTCGCGGATCATGGCGTAAGTGTTCGTTGGCAGATTCCCTGCGGAGGAGCCGCGCGCCCCCCGGCCCATCACCAGCAAGTCTGCGCCGCTCAATTCCGCGAAAGCGCAAACCGTCTTCTTCGGCTCGCCCTCCAGTACGTGGATGCCCGTTACATCCGCCCCGCAAGCAGTCACCAGCTTCCCCAGATCCTCGCGCGCCAGGTTCGCCACGTCCGACTTCCAGTTTCCGTCGAACGGAATTTCAAAACCGGGTTCGAGCGTGGGTATCGCGTGGACCAGGTTGAGCTGCGCGCGGAAGCCACTCGCAAGGCGCGCCGCCCACTTAAGCGTTTCCTGGCTGTGGCCATCCAAGCCCACCGCGCATGCGACATTCGAAAACACCGCCGGGAAGTGGCGCGGAAAGCGCTCCATGTGGACGCCGGTGAGAACCGGACAGGGGACATCGTGCAGAGCCTTCGCGGTAACGCTTCCGACCAGGAACCTCCGTAATGGGCCAAGTCCGCGCGTCGGCATGACCACCAGGCTTACTCTTTCGCCCTGGACGAACGCTGCTATCTTCTTCGCCGGATCGCCCTCCTGCGCCAGCCTGCGGACGGCGACGCCCCGAAGCTCGCCTTCCCCAAATGCCGCGAGCCGCGCACTTGCGGTGTCGAGCGCCAGCCGGCACGCCGCTTCGAGCTCGGCCATATCCAGCATCGGACCGGCATTGACGGTGTCTACCACGTGCAGCAGCGTGATTTCGGCGCCGTAGTGTTCCGCGATCTCCTTCGCGTAGTGCAGCATCCCGAGGCATCCCTCGGAAAAGTCGACGGGGACCAGGATATGCGAAATGGAGTTCATGGCCTTTGACTCCCTACCGGAGCGCCTCACACGCTGATCACGGGCCGCGGCGACTCCCGAATGATCGAGTAGGTATGAGTCCGCAACCGGCCGAGCGGGTGGTTGAGCTCCCCGCGGCCGATCACCAGCAAGTCCGCGCCCAGGTCCTCGGCGGCATCGCGAACCACGTGCTCCGGCTTTCCGCCCCGCACCTCGACCTCAAATGCCGTGCCGGCCTCCTTCTGCAAGCCGCGAATGATATCGTGGGCGAACTTGAAAAGGGATTCGCGGAACTGATGCTCATCCTCGTCCTCCTTATCCGGAGCGGCTTGCACCGCGTGGACGAGCCGGACCTCACAGCCTCGCTGGCGGGCGAAGTCGGCCGCCCATCGGATCACCCGGACATCCCGCTGTTCGGTATCGACGGCGCACAATAGCCGTTCGCATTTCGCCGGATTTTCCGAGTCCAGCTCCGCCGTATGCACTCCCGTCCAAACCGGGCAGGCGACATCGTGGAGGACCTTGGCCGTCACCGAACCCAGGAGAAATCGCCGGAACGCGCCGTACCCATGCGTCGGCATCATGATCAGGTTCATGTCCTTCTTCTTCGCATAGGCGGCGATCTCATGCGCCGCGTCTCCCTGTTCCACGGTCTGACATGGAATCCTCTCGGCGAATTCCGAACGGGCAAATGCCTCAAACTCCGCCCGGCGCTGCTTCTTGGTTTCCTCTACGATTTCGATGGATTCTGCCGTAACGCTATCCGGCGCTCCGTAGCACGGCAACAGGTCGTCCTGGACGTAGAGCAAGTGAATCTTTGAGCCAAACCAATCGGCCATAGCCTTCACGAACGGCGCCGCCTTCCGGTCCTCATCGGACATGTCAACCGGGAAAAGGATCCGCTTGATGTCGATCATGATGTCTCCTCTGCTTGATCCAGGGCATTTTTCCGGCCATCCGGCGGACCGCCCACCACCGCTGGCTCGCGAGTTTCCTGGTCGGCGGCGTGCCCAATATCCAACACCAGTGTCTGAATCTTGGTCAGCGCCTGCTACCTTGGTTTGCCTATCTTGGCCATTAGCGCTCGTTTGCCGAACTCGACAAGAAGCAGGTAGACCACCGTGGCGGCCGCCAAATACGCGAAGAAGCTCCCCGGCAGGGGAACAAACCCGAGTATGCCCCCCAACCGCGTAAACGGGAGAAGAACGCCGGCTGCCACGATCAGCAGAGTAGTCAAGATGAGCGGACGGCTCGGCCGGCTTCGCAGCGGATTCCGGACGGTACGGATGACGAAAATGACCAGCGTTTGCGTGGCCAGCGACTCGATGAACCAGCCCGTGTGAAAGAAAAGCTGGTCCGCATGGAAGACGCGCAGCAGCACGTAGAACGTGAGGAAATCGAAGATCGAGCTGATCGGTCCGATGAACACCATGAAATTGCGGATCAGCCCAATATCCCACTGTCTTGGCTTCTTGAGGAAATCGTCATCCACGTTGTCAGTCGGGATCGTGACCTGCGAGAGGTCATAGAGGAAGTTGTTGAGCAGGATCTGCGTGGGCAACATCGGGAGAAACGGAAGAAAGGTCGCAGCGCCTGCCATGCTGAACATGGTCCCGAAGTTCGAGCTCGTGCCCATCAGCAGGTACTTCATCACGTTCCCAAACGCCTTCCGGCCTTCGATAATGCCATCGGCGAGAACATTCAGCCCCGGCTCCACAAGGATGATGTCGGCGGCCTCCCGGGCCACGTCCACCGCGGAGGAAACGGAGATGCCCACGTCGGCGGCATGAAGCGACGGCGCATCGTTGATTCCATCGCCCATAAATCCCACCACATGGCCGCGATGCTTCAGCGCCAGCAGGATGCGGTTCTTCTGCGCGGGCGAAACGCGCGCGAACACCGTGGACTCCTCGGCCACGTGCCCCAAGGCTGCATCGGTCATCCCCTCCAGTTCATCGCCCAGCACAATCTTGCCTGGGTCGAGCCCGACCAGGCGGCAAACGTGAGCGGTGACAAGGTCCCCGTCGCCGGTGATGATCTTCACTTGCACGCCCTCTCGCCGCAGCGTGGCCAAAGCCTCGGCGGCATCCGGCAAGGGCGGGTCGCTGAAGGCGAGGAATCCTGCCAGGGTGAGGTCCTGTTCGTCATCCGCCGTGTAGCCTGCGCGCGTATCCACTTCCCGGTACGCCACCGCGAGCACGCGGAATCCTTGCCTGCTGAATCCGTCACAAGTCGCACGGCACTGGACAAGCGCCGCTGCGTCCAGAGGCGCGGTCCGCCCTTCGGATTCATAACTGGCGGAGCGAGCCAGGATTCCCTCCGGCGCTCCCTTTGTGATCAGAAACCGTCTTGAGTCGCGCTCCACCACGATCGACAGCCGCCGGCGCTCGAAATCGTAAGGGATCTCGTCGCACTTCTTATAGAAGGCCGCTTCCTCGGGCGCGGGCCTTTCCATGATGGCCGCGTCGAGCGGGCTTCGAATTCCCGTTTGAAACTTGCTGTTGCCGTAGCCCATCGAGAATGCGCGCTGGGAGGGTTTCCCGAGCGCATCCACTGACTGGTCGAGTTTCATGTCGCCGCTGGTGAGCGTGCCCGTCTTATCGCTGCAAAATACGTCGATGCCGCCGAAGTTCTGGATGGCCGAGAGGTGCTTTACGATAACCTTCTTCTGCGCCATCGCGCGCGCACCCTTGGAAAGCGTCACCGAGACGATCATGGGCAGGAATTCCGGAGTCAATCCCACCGCTAGCGCTACGGCGAACAGCAGCGATTGAAGCGGTTCCTGATGCCGAACCATGCTGACGATCACGAGGAACATCACCAAAAACAGAACCGTGCGCGTGAGCAACAGGCTGAAATCCTTGAGGCCCCGGTCGAATGCGGTCTGTTCGGGGCGTTGGGCAAGCCGCAAGGCGATATTGCCGAACGCAGTTCCGGCTCCAGTGGCCACTACCACGGCCTGCGCCGTTCCGCTCACCACAGACGTGCCCAGGAAAACCATGTTCTCGGCGTCGGGCTTCGTAGAAGCTTCCTCACTACGCGCCTGTTTCTCCACCGGAAGCGACTCGCCAGTCAGCGCCGCCTGCTGGACAAAGAGGTCGCGCGATTCCACCAGACGCGCATCGGCGGGAACCAGGTCGCCGGCCGAAAGCCGCACCGCGTCCCCAGGGACAATGCCGGCCGTGCGCAGCTCCTGCCACTTTCCATCGCGCAGTACGGTAGCTGTGGACGCCACGCGCTGCCGCAATTGTTCCATCGCTTTTTGAGATTTGTGCGACTGGAGAAAGTCGAGCGTGTTGCTGAGCCCGACGATCGCGATGATGATTCCCGCATCCGTCACTTCACCCAGAAATATGGAAACGCCCGCCGCGATGAGCAATATCAGGACAAGCGGATGGAAGAACAGGCGCAGAAATTCCAGAACTGCCGAACTGCCTTTGAGAGGCGTAGGGTTGTTCGGGCCGTACTGTTCGAGGCGCGCTTCGGCTTCCTCGGAGGTCAGTCCCAATTGCGCGGCGGCGCTCACTTCGCCGCCTCCAACTTCGCCGAAAAGTGCCGGTCCAGACCGTCCGTGAGCCGTTCGATGCACTTCTGAACGGCATGACTCATGGCGCCGACCAACGAATTGACGTCCCGGCTCTCCACAACCGCCGCCTCGTCGCCTTCGCTTTGCCAGACCGCGGCGCCGGTGCTCAGATCTACCAGCTCAGCCGATAGCCTCGCCGCAACCCGAACCCCGCGGGGCGAATCGATCTCTTCGAGTTTCTCCAGGCGGCCGCTCAGCAGATAGTCCTCGCGGCCCTGGCCGTCGTACGGTTTCACGAACGCAAACAAGCGGCGGGACCGGATGGAATCGATCGTCGCCTCGGTGATGGCCTCCGCAGGGTCCGCGGCCCATCGATGATAGTCGTAGAATCCGATCTCCGTCGGCGTGGGACGGTACACAATCCGCCCTTGGCGCAGGTAGGACGCCGCCTCGAACCGGCGGACAGCCAGGGTCACCGGCTGGCGCGCGCCGGCCTCCGCTGCGATCGGCGCCGCTGGAATATCCAACGCGTAATAGTGCGGATAAAGGACCTTGCCTCCGCAGCCGGCCATCAGCAGGACCGATGCCCAAACGCCGTTCGTCATCAGTATTCGCCCTCTCATTTGGGAACCCTCCGGTCCTTAGGCTGTTTGATCCGCACCAAGCTCCAGGGCCTCTCCTTCACGGACTCCGTCAGTTCGGTCAGATTATCGGTGGCGGTACGGAGGTTCTCCAGCGTGTCGGCGATGCCCTGGTCTTTGGCGCGCAAGGACGCCTGCACATCGCCCATGGTCGCTCGCGCCTGATCGAGCGTCTTTCGCAATTCCGCGAGATCGTTCTGGAGCGGTTCGCGCGCCGCCGTAATCGTATCGTTCGCATTCGAGAATGTCGCATTCGCGTGATCCACTGCGGGGCCGGCCCTCGCGACCAGCGTGTTCGCTTCATCGGCCAGCCGGGCGACTTGGTCACTGATGCGATCGACTTTCGGCGAGATCGTCGCAATCATCTTGTCGGCGTTCGCCAGGATCTCCGCCACGTGCTCCCGGTTCGGGGCGCCGGAAAGTTCATTCAGATTCGCGACCAGCTTCCGGCCGTCGCCGGTGAGCCCGTCCACATCCCCGTGCACCGACTCCAGCAGGCTCTTCGCGGAATCCGCAAGAGCTACGATTTTGCGCTCGGTATCGTCGACGCTGATGCTCTCGAGCGACGCGATCACGCTATTCGGCGGCAGCCGGGACGCATCGTTCGTTCCCATGCTGATGGAGATGCACGGGCTGGTGACGATCGTGATCGACCCGAGCTTCGCCACCGAATTGGCGTTCACCGGCGTGCCCTGCTTCACATCCATGAGGATCTCGATGCGGGTCGGGTCCTGCGGGTCGGGATGCACCCCGGTCACGGCGCCCACTTTGATTCCCCCGAACAGAACATCGGCGCCCGATTGCAACCCGCCCGCATACCGCAAGTAGGTCCGGTAGGAAACCCGCGCGCCCTTGAGCTGCATGTTGCTGATGCGATAGACCGTCCCCAGCAGGATCGCCATGGCGACCACCACGAACGCCCCGACTTTCGCTTCCGTGTTCATTGCCGCTCCTCCGCCATTCCCGCCAGTTCTCGAAACCTGTTCTGGACGGCGTCGCTTTGCGCCATCGGGTCGGGAACTCTGTCCAGAAACTGGCGGATGCGAGGATGGGAACTCGCCCGGAAGGCCTCCTTGCTCTCCGCGGCAATGAGTTTGCCCTGGTAGAGCATGGCCAACCGGTCCGCGACGCGAAAAGCGCTGGCCAATTCGTGCGTGACCACCAGGACGGTCATGTGAAAGGCGCGTTTCAACAACAGGATCAGCTCGTCCAATCCCGCCGCGACAATCGGATCCAGGCCCGCGGAGGGCTCATCGAAGACCAGGATCTCGGGGTCGAGCGCCGTCGCCCGTGCGACGGCCGCGCGCTTCTTCATTCCGCCCGACAGTTCCGTGGGCGTCTGTTTACGCGCCTCTCCCAGTCCCACGGCCGCCAATTTCATGTAGGTCATGATCTCGATCACCGGATCGGATAAATCGGTCAATTCGTGCAGGGGTAGCGCAACGTTCTCTTCGATGGACATCGAGTTGAACAGGGCGCACTCCTGAAAAGCCACTCCCATCGCGCGGCGCACCGCTTTCTGTTCCTGTTTCGAGCAGCGATTGATATCCACGCCCCGGATCTTGATCGTTCCGGAGTACGGACGTTCGAGCCCGATAATGTGCCGCAGCATGGTGGTCTTGCCGGACCCGCTGCCGCCCAGCAGCGCCACCACTTCGCCCGGTTGTATGTCCAGGCTTACGCCGTCCAGCACCCGGCGCCCTCCGTAGACTACCGTCAAGCCATCGATCGAGATGATGGGGTCCGCCATGCGCTACTCCGTATGCAGCAGGTAAAAGATAGCGGTGAAAAAGACGTCCGCCACAATCACGAAGAACGTGGACCAGACCACCGCGGAAGTCGCCGAACGCCCGACCGCATCGGGTCCCCCGCGCACCCGAAAACCCTCCCGGCAGCCCACGTTGACGATAATGGCCGCGAACACCGCGCTCTTCAGGACTCCGGTCAGCACATCCCGCAGGTAGATCGAATCCGCCACGTAATGGAGATACATCGAGAGCCGGAGGCTCGTTTCCATTCGCATGAAAAGCCATCCGGCCAGAATCCCAAACACGTTGCTCATCACGCTCAGGCACGGGATCACGATCATCGCCGCCACGTACCTCGGCGCCAGCACGAACTCGGTCGGGTCCAGGGCCATCGTGCGCAAAGCGTCGATTTCGCTCGTCACCACCATGGTTCCGATTTCGGCGGAAAACGCCGAACCGGATCGCCCGCTCACGATGAACGCGGTCAACATAGGGCCCAGTTCCCGAGTGAACCCGATCGCCACGGTATCCATCACGTATTGCAGCGCGCCGAATCTCCGAAGCTCGGCGCCGGCTTGCATCGCCAGGATGAAACCGGTGCAGATGGACATGATTGCGACCATCGGCAAGGCATCTACCCCAACCACTTCCATCTGGCGCAGGGCCGCCCGCCAGCGGCCGCGCTTCCCTATGAACGGCAGCACGCAGGATGAGGCGCGCAGCCCCGCCCAGAACTGAATCGTCAGTCCGCCGATGTAAGCAAGCCCCCGCTCAACGCCGCCGCCGATTGCTTCTAGAACATTCACGCTTTCGCCTCCGGCCCGGCAATATCGAAGAATTTGTCGAGCCGCGCCACCTCAAAGAGGTAGCGCGGCTGCTCGTTCAGTCCCTTCAGGGTTAGTTGCGTGCCCTGCTTTCGCGCGATTCTGTCGCCTTCTACTAGGGTGGCGACGGCGGAAGTATCCATGTAGGGAACGCCGGAAACATCCACCAGCAGGCTTGGCGGCTTTCCGCGCAGCGCCTTACTCAGTTGCGCCCGCACGTCGCCGGAGTTCTCCACGGTAACCCGGCCGTGTAGCGCCAGCGTGACCGCCCCTGCGGCGCTCCCGGACACTGCCTACCTCCCCACTACCGCCTCTGCTTCGCTTTTCAAGACGTCCCGAATGGCGTTGCCATCCACCGTTTCGTGTTCCAACAGCTGTTTGGCCAGCGCATCCAGCGCACCGTGATGCTGCTTCAGCGTATTCTGCGCGCGTTGGTATTGTTCCGTGATCAGCCGTTGCACTTCCCGGTCGATCGACTCGCGGGTCTCCGGGCTCAATTGGCTGTTGTCCTCTATCGAATGGCCCAGGTACTGCATCTGTTGGCCGGCGTAGCGCACCGATCCGAGCTTGTCGCTCATGCCAAACTCGGTGATCATCCGGCGGGCCAAGTCGCTGGCGCGCGCGATGTCGTCGCTGGCGCCGGTGCTGATGCATCCGAATTCCACGATCTCCGCCGCGCGGCCACCAAGCATCACGGCGATGCGGTCTTCGAGTTCCTCGGTCGTGAGCAGGTACCGGTCCTCCGTCGGCTTCTGCATCGTGTAGCCCAGGGCTCCGCGGCTGTGCGGCACGATGCTGATCTTCGCCACGGGTTCCGCATGAGGCTCCAGCGCCGCAATCAGCGCATGGCCCGACTCGTGATAGGCCACCGTCCGGCGCTCCTGCTCGTTCATCACCCGGCTCTTCTTTTCAGACCCGGCGATGACCTTCTCGATCGCGTTTTCGAAATCGCTGAGCGCAATGCCCGTGGCGCTCCGGCGGGCCGCCAGTAGCGCGGCTTCGTTCATCGCGTTCGCCAAGTCGGCGCCGCTGAACCCGGCCGTCACGCGCGCCGCCTCGTTGATGTCGAAATCGGACGTCAGCTTCAGATTCTTGCTGTGGATCTTCAGAATCTGAACTCGTCCCACCAGATCCGGGTTCCCGATGGCGATCTGCCGGTCGAACCGGCCCGGCCGCATCAGCGCGGGGTCGAGCACTTCTGGCCGGTTGGTCGCGGCCATAATTATGACCGGAGTTGTCGCATCCGTCTTAAAACCGTCGACCTCCGCCAGCAGTTGATTGAGCGTTTGCTCCCGCTCGTCGTTGCCGCCCCAGTTCAGGCCGCCGCGCGTCTGCCCAATCGCATCGATCTCATCGATGAACACGATGGCCGGGGCCGACTTCCTGGCCTGTTCGAACAGGTCCCGCACCCGGGCCGCCCCGACGCCCACGAACATCTCGACGAATTCCGAGCCGCTCGTTTCAAAGAAGGCGACATTCGCTTCGCCTGCCGTCGCTTTAGCCAGCAGCGTCTTGCCGGTGCCCGGAGGCCCCACCAGCAGCACACCTTTCGGAATGTGTCCGCCCAGCGTCGCGAATTTCTCCGGCTCTTTGAGGAACTGAATGATCTCCTGCAGATCGGCGATGGCTTCATCCGCTCCACCCACGTCCTTGTAGGTGACCTTGATATCTTCCGGCTTCACTTCCATCGCTTTGCTCTTTGAAACGCCGAAGATGCCGCCCAGTCCTCCCGCGGACCCGCCGGCGCGCTTGTACATAAGAGAATAGAAACCCAGCATCAGGACGAAGGGCAGACCGTAGGACAGCAGCACGCCGCCGAGTGGATTCGGCGGACGTTGGAAGCGGTAGGACACGCCCGCGCTCTGCAGCTCTTCCAGAAGCTTGGGATCGCTCTGATCTATGTAGGTCACATTGAACGGGATGCTTTGAGTAGACCCATCCTGCTGGCGCGCCTTCATCATGCCTTCGATGCGGCGATCGCCGACGGTAACGTCCGCGATCTGATGGTCCGCCAGCTTCTTCGTGAAGTCGCTGTAGGTGATCTCCGTGTTGTGGTCGAGCCATGGAGCCAGGATCAGCTCCTGAAACAGCCAGACGAAAAGGAAGCTCATCAGCAACAGGACGATGCTATAGCGCGCCTGCCGGCCCGCCTGCTCGCGCTTCTTCTTGTCGTCATCGTCTCCCGGCGTTCGCATAGTCGGTTTCATCGCTTCCCCCGCTTCTGTCCGGATACCCGGCCCGGCGCTCCCCCATTCAGGACGGCTTGGACTTCGGCCGCCTGTTCCTTCGTCAGCGTCGTTTCCAAGACAACGCCTCCATAGCCACGGAACTCCTCTTCAACTTCCTTGAGGTCAACCGCCCGCAGCAGCGCGAAAATCGCCGAGTCGCGCGGTTGAATGGCGCCGGCGGCCGACTTCACGAAGCTTTCCGGCATGCCGAATGCGTCCTTCCACAACGCCGCGTCCAGTGCGCCGCCCGCCGCTCCGAGGGCGGTGCCGCCCAGGGTCGTCGCGGCCACAGCGCCCGCCAGCGCAGCGCCGCTCGCTCCCGCTGTGATTGGCAGCGCGACGAGCGCTCCAATGCACGCGCCCCACAAAGCTCCCAAACCCGCTTCCTGAGCCGGCGTCTTCTGATAGCTCTCGTCCAGATGCAACTGGCCCGTATGGTCCCGGTAAACCGCGACTGCGTCCTGAAGATCGACCACCCAGGCGTCGTTCATCTCACAGAGCTTATGAAGTACCTCTCCGGCGCGGAATATGTCGCCTCGAAACGTCACCACAATTAGCTGTGCCATATTAGGTCTCCTTCGGCGAGGCGTACCGCGCCGCCGTCACTTCTCCAGCCTTGCGGCTACCTTCTTCATGTCTGCCTGGAACGCCGCCGCATCCTTCTTGCGTTCATCGGCCTCCACGGCGCGCCTGGCCTTTCGAAAAACGGTTCCGCCCAAAGCTGCCATTTGCGCGTCCACGGGAGTCGCCCCTTCCTCGCTGACTTCCGCGAGTACCGCATACTTTCCCGGGCTTAACTTGGCTGCGACCTCGTCCGCGAACTCCGCGTCCACCCCGGCCGCGTGCAGGTCGCCCATGCTCCCCGCCAAGGCGCCGGCAACAGCTCCGACGCCCAGGCCTACCGGTCCGCCTAGAAGACCAGCCAGCGCCCCAAGCGACGCCCCCACCACCGTCGCGAGGGGGACTTCCTCATCGGCTTGTTTCATCGCGACTGTGCCGTCAGCGTTCTTCTTGACGACCGCCGCGGCATGCAAAGCGATGACGCCTTCCACGTCGAGCCGCCTGAGGGCATGCGATCCCTTATAGGCCGCGGCCTCATCGCCGAAAATCACCGCCAGTACGTTTTCCATTGCGCTTCTTCCTTCGTTCTTGCGCGATTCAGGCTTCCACGAAGGACTGTCCCTTGAACAAGTGGTGTAGCGCGGAGGCGAAGGCGCACACGGCCGCGCCGTCGAAAATCATGTCAATGCCCACGGCTATGCCGATAAACCAAAGGCCGGTAATCGGCGCTTGCCAGAGCACGATCACGCCCAAGATCACGGAGAGGATTCCGGAAGCGACCGCCCAGCCCCAATATGGCAGCCTCGCCATGCCGGAACCGATGGCGCGGAAGAGTCCGCCCACGATGAAGAACGACCCGAGCACCAGAGTGAGGCCCTCCGCCCCGATTAACGGATGCCGGACCAGCAGATATCCGGTAACCCCCCGGAGCAGCGCGCTCAGAAGGTACAGGAAAAAGCCGCTCCAGGTTCCGGTGCGGAACGAGTGAATCAGTTGAATTACTCCGCTGATTAACAGCAGCCAGCCGAACACGAGCACCGTGGCGAAGGTCGCGGTTACGTCAAAGAGAATGCACGTGATGCCCAGGATTGTCAGGGCGATTCCCAGGAACATGAACCATCCCCAGGAGTTTCGAATCTCCTCCACGCTGGCTGTGAAGGGGTTGTCGTTGTATGCCGGCATTTTGCGTTTTTCCTCCCGAGAACGAGCCTAAGGCAAGCGGCGCTGGAGGTCGTGAGGTCGCGGTCAGGATTTGGTGGAAATGGCGAGTGCCCGCATATCGGCAAGAACTGCCGAGAATTGGGCAGGGGTCGGCTCAGCCTGGCTCCCCGAAGTGTGTCTTGCGCTGTTTCCCGCCTGGGCAGTGGATTGCACGCCCCTTGACGGAGGTCAGCGCAATGACAAGCATCCAGACTGAATCGAAGACGGCGGAGTCGGCTTCACGGTGCGAGAAGATGATGGGTCGAGCGAAAACAGCGGTTTCCGACGCCATCGAAGACGGCGCCATCGCCGCCAAGCGGTTTCTCCGGCAAAAGCGAAACGCCGCCGAAGACGCCGTGGAGCAGAGAGTCCTTGCCATCAGGCACAATCCTGTCCGGTCCGTAGCCGTGGCGTTCTCCGCGGGGATGGTCGCCGGCTCCGTTCTTTCTTGCTTTCGGGGAAAAGCCGCGAAGAGCTAGCCTGACGCGCTGCCTGTCGCGGCCGGGCTTTGGAAGACCACTTGCTCCGCGTGGACCTGGCAAAAAGGAGGATCTGACATGACGAAAGCCGACCTCGAGTTCTGCCGGAAGACGCTAGAGGCATGCCTGAAGAACACCGTTCCCGGCGACGCCGGCGAATCCATCCGCGTCAACCCGGTTGCGGACCTCGCGGATATGACGCGCGAAGCCGCCGAGCGGGACCTCGCGATCGAATTGCTCGACCGAGATTCCGCCCTCGTCCGGCGCCTGCGCTCGGCTCTCGACCGCATACAAGACGGATCCTACGGCATATGCCTGGAATGCGGAGAGGAAATCGCCCCCAGGCGTCTGAAAGCCATGCCCTGGGCGGAACTTTGCCTCCGCTGCCAGGAGCGCGCCGAGGTCGCCGCAGTCCGCAGCCGGCCGGTCTCGGCTTATCTAGGCTTCAGGAGAGCTGCGTAAAAGCCTGCTCGAGCCCATTTTCCCGGGCCGCGTGCTCCTCCTTGGTACGAAGCAGAATGAGGGGAGCATCGAAATAGGCTCGGTTGAGGCCCAGGCGCGGGTCGCGCCCGATTCTCTCGAGTTCGGCCACGATCGCGAGGCAGCATTGCGCCAGTTTCCCGGTTCGCCCGCTCACATCCACTTCGTGACAGGCTTCGTCGAATTCCCGGATCGCCTCCCGCTACTGCGGCGTCTTCTTCGGGAGGGCATTGCGGATCTCGGCCGCCGCCGCGGCGATTCGGCGGGAGTTCGCGGCATCGAGCGGATCGCCTCGCCGTTCGAATGCGGCGCGCCGTCTTGAATGGAGGGCGCGATCGCCCGAAAGGTCTCCGGAGAAATGCGCGTGAGCTGCGAAATCTCGAAGAACGCCGGCGCGAGTTTCGACGAACTGACTTTGCCGCCCAGACCCGGAAGGCAAGCTGTGGTGACCGGGAGGCAGCTACCTTAGCGATTTCACGAATGCCAGCACATCGAGTATCTCGATCCGGGAAAAAGCTGTTGATGGCGTCGTTCTCGTCTTCGAAGACGTCGAAAACGGAGTCCAGCTTCACCATAACAAGCAGTTCCATGTGCACGCGGTCCAGACTCGCAAGCTTCAGATCGCCTCCTGCTCTGCGCAACACCGCGCAGCAATAGACCAGCGCGCTCAGCCCGTCGTCGTCGATGTCCTTCAACTCCTCGAAGTTCAAGATCACTTTGACCCGCCCTCGGCTTCGCAGGGCGAGTATGGTCCGGCGGAGGAGAGACTCGGATTCGCCCATGAGCAGCCGGCCCCGCAGGTCGAGGATTACCAGTCCATCTATTTCTCGTTGCGAAATCTCAAGTTCCATGGCTTCATCCCTGAAACAGCGGAACAAGCGGCCGGCCTGACGCGGCACACCCGATGGAGCCGGCCGCTTGGACGCCCCGCCTAGACGATGCGGATGTTGTTGTTGACTTTGGTCACGCCCGGTGCCCAAAAGGCGGTCCGCTGGGCTTCTTCCCGCTCGCTCCAGGACTGCACCGTCCCGCTCAGAGTGACCGTGCTGCCGGAGGCCTGCACGGAGATGGAGTTCGCATCGATCTGCGCATTCCGCTTGAGAGCTTCCTCGATCTTGGCTTTCACGCCGGATGCGCTCACCGTCGGCTTTAGAACGATCTCGTCGAAAACCCCCTTGACTCCGAGGAGCGGCCGGACGGTCCGTTCGGCTTCCTCTCGCTGGTATTGCCACTCCGCCGTGCCCTTCAGCGTGACCCATCCATCCGTCACCTGCGCCTTCACGCCTTTCGGAGCCAGGTAGTTCCATTCGAGATGGTCCATGGCCGCTTTCGCGATCGCTTCGTCGGTACGAGGATTCGAGACGTCCACCTTGATCTCGCTCGCCACGGACGATACGGATCCGACACGGAGGGCATCGCGCTCCGCGGCCCACTTTTCGTAGAAGGTGTTGACATGCCCGTCGAGTTCCACGACGCCGTTCTTTGCGGAGACGCCAATCTGTTCCGCGTGAACGCTGGGATCCCAACGCAGCTCTTGCTCCACATCTTTCTTCAGTTGCTCGTCGGTTTTCATGACCAATCGCTCCTTGATTTGACTGATGTTCGATCCAAATGGATCCCACCGCGGAGAGTGCACTTGGAATGCCAATGCGATCGCCCAAAGGCCTGTGACGTGCAACAGCCAGCCGCATGAGTCAGGTTCGGAAAGGCTCCCCGCGCGATCTGCCGTATGATGTCCAGAAACACCAAGCCTCGCATCTGCACTACGATTTCCGGCTGGAATGGCGCGGCGCGCTGCTTTCCTGGGCGATTCCCAAGGGCCCTTCGCTCGACCCCTCCGTGCGGCGTCTCGCTACCCGCGTCGAGGATCACCCGGTCGAGTACGGCGATTTCGAGGGCGTCATACCAGCGGGCAAATACGGCGCAGGGACAGTCATGTTGTGGGACCGCGGAACATGGACTCCAGAGGAGCCCGATGTCGATAAGGCGCTTGGCGATGGCGAGCTCAAGTTCATGCTGCACGGCGAGAAGCTGAGGGGCGCGTGGATCCTGATCCGGACGAAAGACTCTTATGGCCGCGGGAGGCAGAACTGGCTGTTGCTCAAACGCCACGATGCCTACGCCTCCACGCGGGATATCCTCGAAGATATGCCGCGCTCCGTGGCGTCAAATCGGTTGCTGGCCGAAATCGCGCGCGATGCGCATGGCGATGTAGCGACGGCCGCCAAGGGCGATCCATTCGTGGCCGGCGCCGGCATTCCGAAGGGCGGCGTCCACCCGCGCCGCGCACGCGGCCGATGAGCGATCGCATTCCTTTTCGCGTGAAGCCCATGCTGGCTACGCTGGTGGCCAAGGCCTTTCACGAGGCCGGCTGGGTCTATGAAGAAAAGTACGATGGCTATCGCATCCTCGCGTACAAAGAGGGCAGCCGGGTGACACTGGTCTCGCGCAACGGAAGAGACCGTTCCGGGTGGTTCTCCGGAATCGCCGCGGCCATCGCCGGGTTGCCCTACGCGACGGTGCTGCTCGATGGCGAAGCGGCGGCGTTTGACGCGCATGGCGTCTCGCGCTTCCAACTCCTGCAAAACCTCGCGGTAGAACCGTCGTATGCGGCCTTCGATTGCCTGTATAGGAAAGGCTGCGACTTGCGCGCCAAGTCTCTGGCAGAGCGGCGCGAGGCGTTGGAAGAAGCCGTGGGAAGAAACACGAGCAAGCGGCAGGGGATCTTCCCATCCGCACGATTGGCAGCCGACGGCCTGGAAGCGTTCCAGCTCGCCAGAAAGAAGGGCTACGAGGGGATCGTTGCGAAAAACGCCGCCGCGGGGTACATCGAAGGACGTTCGCGCGAATGGCTGAAAGTGAAGGCGCACCGCGAAGATGAATTCGTCATCGTGGGCTACACCGCGCCCGCCGGAGAGCGCGAGTATTTCGGCGCCCTCCTGCTCGCGGCGTACGATGGCCGCCAGTTGCGATACGTCGGCAAGGTGGGGACCGGGTTCGACCGGAAAGCGCTCGCCGGCCTTTATGGCGTCTTTGAACCGTTACGGCGGACGGGCCCCACGGTCGCAAATCCGCCGGCCGAAACAGGCGTCACCTACTTGGCGCCTCGCCTGGTGGCGCAGATCGCGTACGAGGAGATCACCAGCGACCGAAAGCTCCGGCAGCCCGTGTTTCTGGGCTTGCGCGACGATAGGCGGCCACGGGACGTTACCTTTCCGGAGGCGCAATGAGCCTGGAGAAGACCATCACGCATCCGGATAAAGTCTTCTGGCCGGATGAAGGATACGCCAAGCTCGATGTGGCTCGGTACTACGAGGCCGTGTTTCCCCGCTTGAAACCTTATCTCGCCGATCGCCTGCTTACTATGGAGCGCTGCCCGGACGGAATGCGCGGCGAGTGTTTCTATCAAAAGAGGGCGCCCAAGGGGTTGCCGGCGCGAACGCCAACCAAGCCGATTCACCATGAGAACGGCGACGTGAATTACGTGGTCGGCGGTTCGCTCGAGACGCAGATTGCGCTCGTGAATCTGGGTTGCATTCCCGTACACATCTGGGGCAGCCGCGCCGATCGTCCGGAGCAGCCGGACTGGATGGTCTTCGATCTCGACCCCGGATCGGGGAAATTCTCCGACTCGGCCAGGGCGGGCCTCCTTTTGAAGAAGGCGCTCGATGATCTGGGCCTGATTTCGTTTCCGAAAACATCCGGCAGCCGCGGCCTCCACGTGTTCGTGCCGCTGCGGAGAGGGCCCGGTTTCGACGATGTGCGCTCCTGCGCGGCCGGGATATGCGCGAGCCTGGCTGCCGGGCATCCCGATGCGCTTACCATGGAGCAGCACATCGCAGCCCGGGCCGGCCGGGTATACCTGGATACTCTGCGGAACAGCTTCGGAGCAACCGTCGCCGCGCCTTATGCGCTGAGGCGCCGCCCCCGCGCGCCCTTCTCGACGCCGCTCGATTGGCGGGAGGTGACGCCGGATCTTGATCCCTCCGATTTCAACCTCGGCGACTACAAACGCCGATTGGCGATTCCCGATCCGTGGAAGGACTTCTTCAGGAGCCGTCAGGCATTACGGCTTCGCTAAGACTGTCCACTTTTGGGCAGCGGCTGCCGGCAATTCGGCACGCGCGTGGCGGACCGGCGATCGCGGTCAATAGCGGAAGAGCGCCGCGGCCGGGCTTGAGCGGGCCATCTCCCCATCCGGCAAAATGAATATTTCGGCTCCGTAACGGATGCTCAGGACCGCCGCCGCGTTCAAAACCTCTCGCGGGCTATCGGCTTGTGGCGCAGTCTCCTCGTACGGCGGATCTTGCGGCGCAGCGAGAATCAACTTCTCGACGCGGCCATCGCGAGCGGCATCCAGAATCCGAGCGGGGTCGAAGGAGGTTCTCTCGGCGCGGGACGATTCCTCCAGCAAATGGAGCTGCCGCTGCGCTTCGCTTCCGGCTTGGATCCGCGCGAACTTCGATGCTAGGCGAGCAATGTCCGGAAGGGACAAGTCGTGCAGATCGCCGTCGAGTTGGCCTTTCATCAAGTACGGATATGTGGCTTCCTGGCGGTAGATGGCCACTTCGTATTCGGCTCCGGAAAGCAGCAGCGGCTGCTTCCGCAGGGCGTTGGATAGGCCGCGATCCAGGATTCTGAAGAACTCGTGCAAGCGTTCGTGGCCCTTTTCGCGCTCCGTTCCGGTGCCGAAGACGACCGCCGTCCGCATGCCAGCGGCCTGCCCGGCGGCCGATCCGTCGCGGAGCATGTGATCCGGCGCCTTAAAAGCGCCCGCCGCCCGGACGTTCCCGGGCAACTCCGCCGGCAGCGAGGCTTCTTCGCAAACGCCGCCGCTGAAACGCAGCAGGCGCAGGTGTTCCTGATTCAACTCGAGGATGGAGAACTGCTGCTGGCCGCAGAGTTGCCTTAGAAGAGGCAAGACATGGAAATAGTCCCCGACCACGGTGCGCAGCGGAGACGGGCCGGGAAGATCGAGCGGAAGGAACAAGAGCGGAGAGTCGAAGATGACGCTGGCGCTGTTGTGCGCGCTCTTCCCGTCCTTCCTGGCCAGCGCGCGCAGGGGTGCCAGGAGCGCTTCCCGATCTTTCTTCGCCATCTCCCTGCGAACCAGTTCCTGCTCGGCGATCCGCGCCGCGGATTTGAGATTGACGGAGAAGGGCAACGCACTTTCCCCGCGGAAATAGGGCGGCAGCGTAATCGTAATGCACGGACCGTCCAAAGCACAGAGCGACTTGAGATCGCCCCAGCCGAGCGTCCGCGGTCCTGCTTTGTCTGACGTCATACGTCGTCTCTCACCTCCGACTTGCCGCCGGGATTTCAGACGCCCACCATTACACGCACGCAGCTCGGAGGTGACAGGATTGCTTGTCGATGGCAGCCTCATCCTATTTCGATCCGTGTCTAACCGTGGCGTGAAGTAGCGGTCATGGCATCGATCGCCTGCCTGATGGCTTTCGAATCGGCCTTAAGCTCCGCTTTCAATTTCTTCTTGGCTCGGGTGATCGCCTCGTCCACCCGCGCCTCGACGTCCGCCGCTGCCACGACCAGCAGACCGCTGCTGCCCTGGTCGAGCAATTCTCCGAGCTTCTGAATGTCGGAGCGCTTCATTCCCCTGGATACGTGGCCGGTCGCGGCGCCCACGACGGCTCCCAATACGCCGCCTCCAAGCAGGCCCGCGCCGAGGGCTACGCCGAGCGCCGGAAATAGGGTGACCGCCAAGCCGACGGCCATACCCACCGGCACTCCAATCTCCGCGCCGTGCCGCGTGGGCTCCTCCACGCGTTTGACGATCTTCACTTCTCCGTCCGGCTTTCTGGTCACAACAACGGCGTCGTAGGTATCGATGACGCAGAGATCCGTATAGAGTAGCCGAACCGCATCGTAGTCCGCGATCGCGTCGGATTCACGGTCGTACTGGTTCGCAAATGCGAAGTAAGTGTCCAAGGCCATGTTGATCCTTTCCTCGTCCGTAATGAGCACGACCCTTGCCAATTCGCGGGCGGCGGCTCGGACGGGTTTTCTACGAAAAGGAAGCTCCGCTCGGCCAATTCGGCGCCGAACTGTTGAACATCGGGTCCATAGGTGAGTCAGCGCCTCCTGGCGGCCCGCACAGCTAGGTCTTGCCGAGCTTCAGCTGGTGGCCCGGGATCACCTCACCCAGATCCCGCTCCGTGCGTACATCAGCCGGGGAAGCGAGGCGTCCCAGCGCCGCACGGACCTCTCTGCTGAGCTCTTCCGGACTGAATGGCTTCTGGATGAAATGGGCATCTTGGTTCAGTAATCCGTGGTTCACGATGGCATGGTCCGCGTATCCGGACATGAATAGAACCCTGATGCCAGGTCTGAGCTTCACCACCCGGTCCGCCAACTCCGGACCGCTGATCTGC
>Ga0335069_10003818_pt1 | contig 22562 bp, 12 predicted proteins | sample Lox_Sample_11_FD_206714 | JGI IMG/M metagenome (GOLD analysis project Ga0335069, IMG submission 206714) | Soil microbial communities from Loxahatchee National Wildlife Refuge, Florida, United States - Lox_Sample_1.1 | ecosystem: Environmental > Terrestrial > Soil > Wetlands | place: USA... | reverse complement strand
CACCCTCTCCGTAAGAATTGGCGTCAACACCGGCGAGGTGGTGGTCAGCGCCGACAACACTGACATCGTGGGCGACCCGGTCAACGTCGCCGCGCGGCTACAACAGGCAGCGCACGATGGCGACGTGATCGTCGGTGAAGCGACGCGTCGCTTGGTCAACGAACGCGTGACGCTTGCGCCGATCGGCGCGTTATCGCTGAAAGGACGCGCCGAGACCGTGGCGGCGTATCGCGTCGTCTCGCTGGAGCGGCCGGCGGGTGCGGCGGCGATTGCGTTTGTCGGCCGCGATGATGAGTTGCGGGGAATCACGTCAGTCTACGATGCTGCGGTCGCCGAGCGTCGTACACGCTTGGTTGTGATCTTGGGTTCGCCTGGACTGGGCAAATCGCGGATGCTGGAAGAGTTTGCCCGCCGCCGCAGCGACGCGGTGATCGCGCTGAGCGCGCGCTGCGAATCGGCCGGCGGCGCGACCTTTGCGCCGATCGCGCAGGCCGTGCAGACGTTCCTCAGCGCCGGCGGCAATGGCATACAGGGTTCTCTCCTTCGCGAGGCGGGATCAGGAGAGGCTGATCCCCTCCTTCCGCAACCCGGCGACGCCCTACACGCGGCCATGCGCGCGATCCTTGCCGCCATCCCCGACCGCAAGCGCATCGCCGCGGGCATGGCGGCACTGCTGGCGGGGACACCCGCATCTCCGGAAGAGACCTTCTTCGTCGTCCGTCGGTTCATCTCCGCATTGGCGGCGGCACAGCCTGTGGTGCTGGCCCTCGATGATCTCCAGTGGGCGGAGCCGCTGCTGCTCGACCTTGTCGAGCACCTGGTCCAGTGGGGTACCGGCATTCCCCTGTTCATTCTCACCGGGGCACGCCCCGAACTGGGCGATATGCGTTCGTCTCTGACGGTACCCGGCGCGCTCGTGAGCGAGGTGGTGACCCTCACCGGGCTCGACGCCGCCGCGGCGACGCGATTGGCGGCCAATGTGATCGGCGCTGACGCACTGCCCGCGGCCGTGGCGGGGCGTGTGCTCGCGACGAGCGAAGGCAATCCGCTCTTTGTCGGCGAGCTGGTCCGCATGCTGGTCGACGACGGCACGTTGAAGAAGGAAGGGGAGCGGTGGGCAACCGCAGTGGATCTGGCCGCGCTCGACATCCCCCCGACGATCCACGCGTTGCTGGCGGCGCGCATCGAGCGCTTGCGCTCGGAGGACCGTACCGTGCTCGAACGCGCGGCCGTCATCGGCCGGCACTTCTCGCGCAGCGCGGTGGCCCATCTGCTGCCGCACGATGTCCGCGACCTCGACGCGCGGCTCGAAGCGTTACGCCGCAGTGAGTTGATCGAACCCGACACGGCGTGGTTTCTGGGTGAGCCGGCCTTGCGCTTCCATCATGGGCTAACCCGCGACGCCGCTTATCGCCGCCTCTTGAAAGAGACCCGCGCCTACCTGCACGGCCAACTGGCCAACTGGATCGAGCACCGCATCGGCGAGTCGACCGAGCACGATGAGATGGTCGGCTGGCATCTGGAGCAGGCCCACCAACACCTGCGCGAACTCGGTTCACTCGATGGCCACGGGAAGGCGCTCGGCGAACGGGCAGCGCACTACCTGGGCGCCGCCGGACGCCGCGCACTCGCGCGCGACGACGTGTCGGTGGCGGCGGACTTGCTGGGACGCGCCGTCCACGTGCTCGACGACGGCGACAGCACGCGGGCCGGTCTGGTCCTCGATTGGTGCGAAGCGCTGCTCGCTGCAGGCGATGTCGCGCACGCCAAGACAGCAATCGATGAACTCGGCCGGTTCATCGGCACCCCGCTGACTCATGAGTCCCTCCCTTTGAAAAAGGGAGGTCAGGAGGGATTTGAGAATGCATCTGTCGCACAAATCCCCCTCAATCCCCCTTTTTCAAAGCGGGAAGTTGTGGCCGCCAACCCCCACCCCCACACACCCAACCCCCGTCTTCAAGCGTGGCACACCTGCTTCGCGGCCCAACTCGCCGTGCTCACCGATCCGCAAGCGTTGCGCTCGACGGTCGACGGACTGGCGGTAGCGGCGACGCAGTTGGCGGCACTCGGCGACACCGCCGGCGAAGCCAAGGCGCATCAGGTGCACGCGCAAGCACTGCAGCGCTTGGGCGCCATCGGTGCCGCGGAGGCGGCGCTGGACAAGGCACTGGCGGCGGCCCGGCAAGTCAACGATCGCCGGCGTTCCAACGCCGTGCTCGCCGGCGCCCCGCAGGCGGCGTTATGGGGACCGAGTCCGGTCACCCGCGCGAGCGGCCGCTGCCTCGACGTCGTGCGCGTGCTGCGCATCACCCAAGGCGCGCCCGCGGTGGAGGCCGTGGCGCTGCGCTGCCAGGCGGTGCTCGAAGCGCTGCGCGGGCGCACCGCCGCCGCACGACGGATGATCACCTCGGCGCGCACGATGGTCGAGGAGCTGGGGATCACGCAGCAGGTGCTGGAGACCGACGTGTACCGTGGACTCATCGAAGTGCTCGAAAACGATGCCCCGGCAGCGGAGCGCAGTCTCCGTAGTGCTTACGAAGGTTTCCGCGCGCACGGGCTCGGAATCGATGCGGCGCGCGCCGCTGGGATGCTTGGCCGCGCACTATTCATGCAGGGCAACATCGCCGAAGCCGAAGTGCTCAGTCACGAGAGCAAAGCGCTCGCCGGCGACGATTTGCAAGCCGCGATCGCCTGGCGGCGCGTGCGTGCGGAAACCTTGGCCGCACGGGGCGAACACGCCGCCGCGGTCGACGCGGCGCGCACCGCCGTCGAGATCGCTGGTGCCACTGACTCCCTACTACTGCACGCCAACGCGCGCATGGCGCTCGCGGCAGCGCTACGCGCCGCCGGTCGCAATTCCGACGCCGCCGCCGAAGAAGTGCGGGCGATCGAGTTGTGGGAAGCGAAGGGCGCCACCCTGCTCGTCGAGCGGGCGCGGGCGGCTCACACAGGGCCCGACGGCCGGGTCGTGCGAGCAGAGTGGTTCGATGCGGATCGCGACGCCGAGGCGCTGGCGCGCTTCGACGAGCTGACGGGCGCCGCGCAGGTACCTCTCCCCCGGCCCCTGTCGGACACCGAGACGGAGCCAGGGCCTGCCCCCTTCCTCGCAGGGAAGGTGGCCAGGGAGTTGGGTCGCATGCGCCGCGTGCGCTCGAACGTCGCGACTGCCGCAGTGGGGCGGCTGTCTACGGCGATTGAGGCGCGGGATGCTGACGCAGTCCACTCGTTGCATGCCGAAGAGGTGGAAAACGTGCGCTATCCCACCGGCGCACGCTTCGATCGACGCGCAATCCTTCACGATTGGGATGTGCTGATCACAGCTCCGGCCCCCTCGGGCTTCACGGTCGAGCCCCTCGCGACCCTCGGCGATGCGCTCGTGTTGTGCCGCAACTCGGTGTCGGCGGAGAGGTTCGTCCGGGGTGAATTCGACATAGGCCTTTTCGAGATGGAGGAGGTTGCCGTCAACGAGGTTGACGCGGCCGGACGATACCGAGGCGTGGACTCCTTCGCCGCCAACCGGCTGGGCGACGCGGTCGTCCGCCTGTACGAGCGCTACGCCGAGCTGCTGCCCGACGGCCCCGATCGCGTGCGCGCTGCGGCGATCGCGCGGTCGGTTGCGACTCTGTTACGCGAGCCACCCGACTGCGCGCCGTTCGCGCCCGACGCCGAAGCCCGGGACCACCGCACCGTCGGGTTCGGATTCGTGCGCGGCGTCGCGGCGATCGCGCAAGTCATCCGCGGGTTGCGGGAGCTCTCGGACAAGGTCGAGGAGCGCGTTCACGACATCCTCGATCTGCGCTCCGATGCACTGCTCGTGCGCTGGACGACCTCGGGCACCGTGCGCGCCAGCGGCGGTGCATTCGAGCAGGACCTATGTCAGCTCTTCGTCTTCGGAACCGACGGCCTGCTCGCACGCTGGGAGCGGTTCGACGCCGAGCAGGAAGCCGAAGCCCTAGCGCGTTTCGACGCGCTCGCCGCCCCCGCCGTGTCTCCCCCTGGCCATTGGAGAATTGAAGAGGAGTTGCCGCTGTCGCGCTTCGCCAACTCCGCCACCCGCCTCAACGAGCGCTTCACGCAAGCCTGGGCGGCTGGTGCCTGGGACGCGCTCACGGCGTTGCACGCCCCGACCTGTCAGGTCGAAGATCGTCGCCGGCTCATGCGCGTCGAAGGCGGAATCGATCTCACCATGGAGAATTTCCGCGTCTACTTCGAGGTGCCTCACAGTCGCTGGACCATCACCCCCCTCGCGACGCGCGGCGAGCGCCTGGCGCTCAGCCGTCTGCTCTTCGAAGGCGAGGTCAAGGAAGGTGGCGGCGACCTCGCCATCGACTATCTGTGCGTTGACGAGGTCGACGGCGAGGGCCGCAGCGTCGCAATCCTCGTGTTCGACCCCGACGACCTCGACGCCGCCTACGCCGAGTTGGATCGGCGCTACGACGCGGGGGAAGGAGTCGCGCTCGGAGGCCTGAACACGCTGGTCGGACAGAGCATCGCCAAACGCGATTGGGAGGCGTTGGCAGCGCTGTGTGCTCCGACGCTCGTCGAGCACGATCACCGGAGCATCACCGGTCTCGGCACGACGCGCGGTGTCGAGGCGTGGCTGGAAAAGAACGTCCGCGTCTGGATCGATCTCGCTCCGGACCTCGTCGGCCGCGCTACACACATCCGCGGCTGCGATCGCGGCTTCCTCTTACAACTCTTGCTGCAGGGCTCACAGCACGGCGGCTCATTCGAGATTGCGTTCGCGGGCGTCGTCGAGCTGGACGCGCAGCGTCGGATCGAGCGCATCGACATCTACGACCTCGATCAGCTCGGCGCGGCGTGGGCGCGCTTCGAGGAGCTGCGGACCGCGGAAAGTGCGAGGTAGCAGCCTGTTGAAAAAGTCCGCCGATGCCCTGGACCGTCACTCCCGCGAACGCGGGAATCCAGATCTTCCGCATGCTTCTGGACCCCCGCTTTCGCGGGGGGTGACGATGGCGACCAGTCTTTCAACGGGCTGCTAGGCGTGCGATGAACATCTGCACCAGCTGCGGCTGCGACAACCGGGCGGAGAAGAAGTTCTGCGTCGGCTGCGGTACTCCGCTTGCACCCCGCTGCGCCCGGTGCGGTGCTGCCTACGAAACCGGGGAGAAGTTTTGCGGCGAATGCGGCGCGCAACTGCGGGTCTCGGGTGTCAGGTCTCAGGTGCGAGGTCCCGACACCCGACACCCAACGCCCAATACCCGGAAAGAGCCCGGTTCCTACACTCCCAGGCACCTGGCTGACAAAATTCTGCAGTCGAAGTCCGCCCTCGAAGGCGAGCGCAAACAAGTCACCGTGCTGTTCGCCGACGTGAAGGGCTCGATGGAACTGTTGGAGCCGCTGGACCCGGAAGAGTGGCATCACATCATCGATCGGTTCTTTGCCATTCTGACCGACGGCGTGCACCGCTTTGGGGGCACGGTGAATCAGTACACCGGCGACGGCATCATGGCGCTGTTCGGCGCGCCGATCGCACACGAGGACCACGCGCAGCGCGCCTGCTACGCGGCGCTGCACTTGCGCGACGCGCTGCGCCGCTTCGCCCAGGAGCTGCGGCGCGAGCGCGGCCTCGATGTCGCCACACGTATCGGCCTCAACTCGGGCGAGGTGGTGGTCGGCAAGATCGGCGACGATCTGCGCATGGACTACACGGCACAGGGGCACACGGTCGGCCTCGCGCAGCGCATGGAGGCGCTTGCCGAGGCGGGGAAGATCTACCTCACCGCCGCCACGGCACAGCGCGTCGAGGGGTTTTTCGCCTGCGAAGATCTGGGGGAGTTCAACGTCAAGGGCGCCAGCGCGCCGGTGCACGCGTACGCGCTCGAAGGGCTCGGCAAGCTGCGGACCCGCTTCGACCGTTCCCGGGCCCGTGGTCTCTCCCGCTTCGTCGGTCGCGACGACGAGATGCATGTGCTGCAGTCGGCCTTGGCGCGTGCACAGCTGGGCGAGGGCCAGGTGATCGCCGTGGTCGCCCCGGCCGGCACCGGCAAGAGCCGCCTCTGCTTCGAACTGGTGGAACAGTGTCGGGCGCAGGGGGTTGCGGTGCTCGAAGCGCAGGCCCGCGCGCACGGCCACTCGATTCCTTTGCGGCCGATGCTCGAAATGTTCCGGCAGCGCTTCGGCATCACCGATGACGACAACGACCGCAGCGCGCGCGAGAAGATCGCCGGCGCACTGCTCTTGCTGGACCCGGCCTTCGCGGAAATCTTGCCTGCGATGTTCGAGTTCATGGGCGTCCCCGACCCGGCACGCCCCGTTCCACGCATCGATCCGGAGGCGGCACAGCGCCGCGTGCTCGAACACTTCCGCCGCATCGTGCTTGCGGATACCAGCGAGCGCACGACGGTCGCGCTGATCGAGGATCTCCACTGGCTCGACGACGCCAGCGACCGCTTTGTCGCCGAGATGGTGAAAATTGCACCCGCGACGCGTTTGCTCCTGCTGTTGAACTTCCGTCCGGAGTACGCGGCGGAATGGCGCAAGCTCTCCAGCATCCACCACATCGCGCTGCAGCCACTCGGGCCCGAGGCGGTCCGCCAGATGCTCGCGGCGACCATCGGCGACCACCCGAGCGTCCGCAGCCTAGCGGACCAGATCCACACGCGCACCGGCGGCAATCCCTTCTTCGCCGAAGAGATCGTGCAGACCCTGATCGAGGATGGCAGCCTCGCGGGAAGGCCGGGTGCGTATCAGTTGGCGCGCGCGATCGACACGGTGCCGCTGCCGGAGACCGTACAGACCGTCCTTGCGGCGCGCATCGATCGGCTGGTGCCGCGCGAAAAGCAGGTGCTGCAGACGGCTGCGGTGATTGGCCGCGCCTTGCCGCGCGAACTGCTGGCCGCCGTGTGTGACGTCGATGGCACCGAGTTGAACGAGGCTCTGGCCGCCTTGCGCCAGGCCGAATTTCTCTTCGAGACGGCGCTCTACCCGCACGTCGAGTACGCGTTCAAGCATCCGCTCACCCACGAAGTCGCCTACCAGTCGCAGCTCGCCGCGCGCCGCACCGCCGTGCATCGGACGGTCGCGCAGGCAATGGAAGGGCTCTTCGCCGCTCAGCTCGACGAGCGCGCGGCAGAGATCGCCTGGCATTGGGAGGGCGCCGGCGAGCGCGCGGCAGCGGCACGCTGGCACGGGCGCGCTGCCGACTGGCTCGAGAGGCGTGACGTTCGTGAAGCAATCCGGCATTGGCGCGCCGCGTTCGAGTTGCTGCCCGAGCTGCCGCCGGATCGTGCACAGGCGGACCTGCTCGTCCATCTCTGCGAGCGCCTGCTGTTCATCGGCGGCCTCTCGGTCGGGCAGACGGAGGCGGAGTCGAGCGCCCTCTTCGAACGCGGCAGGCGAGTGGCCGAACATCACGGCGACTTTCGCGCCCAGGTGATGCTGCGGTTGGCGTTTGCGAACGGAGAGCTCTCGCGCGGTCGGCTGTCCGAATGCCTGGCACACGTACGAACGTGCGCGCGGCTGGCCGATGAACACGAGGACGAAGAGATACGCTCCCTGGCTCAGTTTCACCTGGGCAGCTCGGAGGCCTTCGTGGGCAACTTCGACGAGGCCGAACGCGCCCTCGACCGCTTCTTCCGGGGCGCTCCGGTGCGCGACTCGATCGGCTTCGCTCCACCCTCGATCGCCTACTCCTGGCGCGCCTATGTCCTCTACAACCGCGGGCGGATGCAGGAGGCTGCGGAGAGTTTGGCGCGCGCCCAGCACCTGGATGCGACAGCCGATGCGCTCACACAGGTGCTCAACGACGCCATGCTGATCGATTTTGGCCAGGCGTGCGGCGAGCTTCCTGGCGCGATCGAGCTGGCAACGCGCATGACAAAGATGGCGGCGGAGTGGGGTGCGCCCAATCTCCGCGTCGCGGCCCAGACCGCGATGGCGTGCGCCCACGCCCTGCAGGGCGACTGGCCGGCCGCGGCGCGGCTCCTCGAGGACAGCATCGCCTTGGCCAACGAGCATCGTGTCTACCTGGAGAATGAGGGCGCGCTGCTGGCCTACCTCGCCGCCGCGTATGTCGAGATCGGCGAACCTGCCCGCGCCAAAGAGTCGGCCGAGCGCGGCGTCGCCGCGTCGCACGCGTGCGGCTCGAAGATCTACGAGCTGCAGAACGTGGTGGCGCTGGCGCGTGCCGAGGTCGTCCTCGGCCACGAGGGCTCGGTCGATCCGCTGCTGACACGCGCCGAGGCCCTCATCGTCGAGATGGGCGCCCGTGCCTTTCGTCCCCACTTGGCCGAAATCCGCGCCGAGCGCGTCCGCCGGCGTGGCGACGAAGCGGGATGGCGAGCCGCACTCGCAGAGGCGCAGCGCCTCTTCAGCGGGACGGGCGCGACCGGACATGCGGCGCGCGTCGCAAAGGAGTTGGGGCGATGACCTGCCGTGCGGGCAGACGTTCGGCGCGCTGGGCCGCGCGCCGCGATCGCGCCGAGCGCGATCTGGCTGATCTCTGTCTTCCCTGAATGTCTCCGCTGCGGCGGTGACTCTTTTCGCGGCGCTGGCAGACGTGGTAGCGTCACGCCATGCCGCGCTCTGCAACGCTGCTCCCACAGCTGAAGCCCATGACGGTCGAGGAGTGGGGAGCGCTGGACGAGGATGTCGAGGGCGAGCTCGTCGATGGCGTTCTGGAGGAGGAGGAGATGGCGACCTTTCTCCATGAACTGGTCGTGATGTGGTTGGCCCGCATCCTCGGCACATGGGCACGCCAACGACGTGGATTCGTCGCCGGCTCCGAAGCAAAGATTGTCGTGGGACCCCGTCGCGGGCGCAAGCCCGACGTGTCCGTCTATCTGCGCGGCACAGCGCCCGCACTGATGGATACGCTCGTCCGCACTGCGCCCCACCTTGTCGTCGAAGTGGTCTCCCCGCGACCCCGCGATGCGCGTCGCGACCGTGTCGACAAGATCCGCGACTACGCCCGCGCGGGGATCCGCTACTACTGGATTCTCGATCCGCAGCTGCGGACGTTGGAGATTCTGGCGCTGGAGGCCAGGGCGCAATACCGCGTGGCGGTCGCGCACAGCCGCGGAAGACTCCGTATCCCGGGTTGCCCGGGGCTCGTTCTCGACTTGGACCACTTGTGGGCGGAGGTGGATGAAGCCGAGCGCCAGCAAAAGCGGCGGGCAAGGAAGCGGTAGGCCCAACCGCCACGCGGCGTCAGCCACCGCTCAAGGCTTGCAGGATCTGCACCTCGTCCGAGGGTTGCAGTGGCCATTCCAGGTCGTACACCTGCTCGCGATTCACGAAGATGCGGATGTGTCGGCGAATGGCATCTTGCTCGTCGATCATGCGGAAGCGGATACCGGGGTAGCGGCGGTCGAGGTCGCGGAGCAACTCGGCGAGCGTTGTGCCCGTCGCTTCCACCGCGGATTGCTGCGTGTACGAACGCAGCGGGGTGGGGATCAACACTTTCATCCGTCGAGCTCTGCCGCCTCCACCGCGTAGATGTGCGGCAGGTGGTTGGCGATGCAGGTCCACCTGGCGCCTTCGTTGGTGCTGGCCCACAGCTGGCCGGTCGTGGTGCCAAAATACACGCCGACGGGATCATGCGTGTCGGCGGTCATCGCCTGCCGCAGCACGGTGAACCATGCCTGCTCCTGCGGCAGTCCGGCGTCGAGTCGCTTCCAGGTTTTGCCGGCATCACGGGTGACATACGCCGCGGCCTTGCCGTCCGGGCTGACCCGCGGCCAGACCGTTGAACCGTCCATCGGGAAAACCCACACCGTGTTCGGATCGCGTGGATGCAGCGTCATGGGGAAGCCGATGTCGCCGACCGCCTTCGGCATGTTCTCCCCGATACGTTCCCAACGGGCCTGCGCCCGTTCCATGCGATAGATGCCGCAATGGTTCTGCTGGTAGAGCACGTCGGGCGCGAGCGGATGGAGTTGGACGCAGTGCGGATCCTGACCGAACTCGGGATACGGGTCGGGCAGGAAGTCGCAGCGACACCCGGCATTGAGCGGCTTCCAGTCGGCGCCCTTGTCGACGCTTTCGAAAACACCACCGCCGCCGCCCGACATGCCGAGGTACATATGGTTGGGCTCGCGCGGGTCGATCAGGATCGAGTGCAGCTTCGGGCCGTCCGGCGTACCGGCTTGCTCATCGCCCGTCCATTGCGCGTACAGCGGGTGATCATTGAAGCCGGCCACCGGTTGCCAGATGTCGCCGCCGTCTTCGGAGCGGAAAAGGCCCTCGGGCGAGGTGCCGGCATACCATGCGTTGGGTTCGCTGGCGTGCCCCGGTGTGAGCCAGAAGACATGGTCTACGGCACGTCCCTTCTCGTCTGCGGCGGCCTTGCGGAATGCGGGCGGCTTTGACGCTTCCTTCCACGTCTTGCCCAGATCTTGCGAGCGGAAGACCGTCGGTCCGAGATGCCCGGTCTTCGCCGCGACCAGGAGTGTCCGCCGGTCGCGCGGATCCAGGACGACGTGATGGACGATGTGCCCGAGAAAGTGCGGGCCATCGGCACGCCAGCGCGTGCGGGAAGCATCGGCGTGGTAGAGCCATGCTCCCTTGCGCGTACCCACGAGCAGTATGACGTCCGGGAATGGCGGGCTGGCCGAACGCGGCCGGCGCGCCCCGCGGTGGGAGCGGGATTTTGCGGTGCGCTTCGGTGAGATGTTCTTCGTCATCAGCTTCTCCGTTGCAGCGGGGCTGCCGTATCGCCTCCGGTTAACCACGGTCAAACGCGCCGTTGCAGAATCGTGTCAATCTCAGGCCTCCGGGGGGCTCGTCTTGTAGTCGAACGAGCTGCGGCGCGTTCGACAGCCGTGCAGATCAATTCCGCACATTCGTCGCGCAGCGCCCCAGGGGCCAGGCGGTATGTGCGCTCTCGTCGGTCACCCGCGTCGCTTGAGACATTGTCTGCGACACCGGTATACTCCACGCCTCCACGCATCCCAAAGCCCGCGCGCAGAGCGGTAGCCGCTGACGGTGAAGCTGCGGAGCCCTGGTGCGGGCGGCGGCATGGAGACGCATGCCGAGGAGAGCGCACATGACACTCTGGTGTTCAGCATGGGTTGGTTGCACGCTGCTCGGCGCCGCGACGATGGCCGCCGCGGAAGCTCCGATGTCGTCGCGGCAGGCTGCGCAAGTGGTGGTGATCACGGATGTCAGCACCGAGAACGGTGCCGTGTCCGGTATGCTGGTCAACAAGTCTTCGCACTGGGTGCGCAACGTCCGGTTGCTGATTCGTCATGCCTGGTTGTGGAAGGACGAACGCCATCCGCACGCGGACAGTCCGGGCACGGCCGAATACTACGTCGTCCACACGGCGATTCCGCCGGGAGGCAGCCTGCGCATCACGCGCACACCGTCGCCGCCACTGCCGCGGCGCAGCGACGGCCACTTCGAGACCTCGGCGGAGGTGGTGGGCTTCGAAGAGGAGGGTGGATAGTCGGTTGGGGCGCGCTCACAGCGGACTCGACGCACTGCAGGTGTCGTGTGAAGGTTGCAACCAGCCAGGCCGGCCGGTAGTCCACTGCGACCATGAGTGCCGTGGTCAACTGCGTCGCCTACGCGGCCGACGGCCGCAAGGTCGGGGACGTCGATGTCGAGGACGTCAGCGAGATCCTCAAGTTCCCCGGCCAATTCATCTGGATCGGCTTGCACGAGCCGACCGAGGAGCTGCTGCGCCGGATTCAGGGGGAGTTCGGGCTACACGACCTCGCAGTTGAGGATGCGCTGCGGGCGCATCAACGACCCAAGATCGAGGAATACGGCACCTCCCTGTTCGTCGTCCTGCGTACCGTCCAGCTGGAGGAAGGTCGCATCGCTTTCGGCGAAACGCATGTCTTCGTGGGCGCGCAATATGTCATCTCCCTCCGGCACGGTGCATCGCTGCCGTACACGGATGTGCGGGTGCGTTGCGAGGCCAGCCCGCAGCTTTTGCGCAAAGGGCCGGGTTTCGTGCTCTACGCGCTCATGGATTTTGTGGTCGACAATTACTTCCCGGTGGTCGACGAGCTGGAGGAGAAGCTGGAAAGCCTCGAAGAATGCATCTTTGGCGGCGGCTTCAACCGCGAGAGCACGGAGGAGATCTACGCGCTGAAGCGCGACCTCGTCGGGCTCAAACGTGCCGTGTCGCCGCTGGTCGAAGTGTGCAACCGGCTGGTGCGCTTCGACGTGGGTCTCATTCCGGAAGACACGCGGGTGTACTTCCGAGACGTCTACGACCACGTCATCCGCATCAATGAGACGGTCGACAACCTGCGGGAGCTGCTCACGACCGCGCTCGAGGCCAACCTGTCGCTCATCTCCGTTGCACAGAACGACGTCACCAAGAAGCTGGCGGCGTGGGCCGCGATCCTGGCGGTGCCGACGATGATCGCCGGCGTGTACGGCATGAACTTCGAGTTCATGCCTGAGCTGCACTGGGGATACGGTTACCCCCTGACCATGGGCGCCATGGGCGCCGCCTGCGGGTTCCTCTATTGGCGCTTCAAGCGCGCCGATTGGCTGTGACGAAGACATCGCAGATGGCAGATGGCAGATTTCGGATTGTTCGGCATTCCGCAAATCTGAAATCTGCAATCACCAAGTAGTCGGCGGCTTGCTGGTCCGTTCCTTCTCTGTCCGCTTGGCACGCTAGGCCGCACCGTGGTATGGACGCCGCACATCCACACGAGGCAGCCCACAGGCAAGCGGATGGCTTCCATCAGCTCACCGGAGCGCGGAGTGTTCGTCGGGCGCGAGCCCGAGATCGACATCCTGCGGGCCAGCGTCGAAGACGCCCTCGCCGGCCACGGCCGGCTGGTGTTCCTCGTCGGCGAGCCGGGCATCGGCAAGACCCGGACGTGTGAGGAGGTCGCGGCCTACGCACGCGGCCGAGGGGCGCATGTGCTGTGGAGCCGCTGCTACGAGGGCGAGGGGGCGCCGGCTTTCTGGCCGTGGGTGCAGGTGATCCGCTCGGTCACTCGCGCGCTCGATCAGGAAGGCCTCCGTACGCTCTTGGGCCCTGGGGCGGTGGACGTCGCGCAAGTCGTGCCGGAGTTGCGCGCGCGCTTACCCGACTTGCCCGCGCCTGCGGGCATCGAAGCCGCGCCAGCGCGCTTCCGGGTCTTCGACAGCATCACGCGCTGCATAGAGAACTGGGCACAGCGTGCGCCACTCGTGGTAATCATCGACGACTTGCAAGGCGCCGATCCGTCGTCGTTGCTGCTGCTCCAATTCGTCATGCGCCAGTTGCGCGGCATGCCGGTGCTCTTCGTTGGGACCTGCCGTGATCGGGCGCTGCACGGTGACAAGCCGCTCGTCGAGACGTTCGCAGAAGCGCTGCGCGTGCCGGGAACGGAGCGGTTGACGTTGCGCGGTCTGAGCGCAAGTGACGTCGCACGGTTCGTCGAACTGACGACCGGGGTGCCGCCAGGCGCTGCCCTGGTCACGGCGCTGCACCAGCACACCGAAGGCAACCCGCTGTTCGTCGCCGAGTTTGTGCGTGTGTTGATGGCGGAGGGCCGTCTGCAGGCGGGGACAGACGGGCCGATCCTGGGTACCAACCTGCCCGCGGGGGTGAAGGCGGTCATAGATCGGCGTGTAGCACCGCTGTCGGCGGCGTGCCGTGCCGCGCTCCTCATCGCGGCGGTGATCGGGCGCGAGTTTCGGCTGAATGTTCTCGCCGGTGCGTTAGCGGAAGACGATGGCCCACCGCCCGCGGGGGCGTTGGAGGAGGCCGTAGCGGCGCGTGTGGTCGAGCCGCTGGATACGACAGGGCGCTACCGCTTCGCGCATGCGTTGATCCGTGAGACCCTCTACGAAGAGCTGAGCCCGCTGCGCCGCATGGAACTGCATCAGCTGGTCGGCCGCGCTCTCGAGCGCTTGCCGGATGCCGATGACTACCTGGCTGAGCTTGCCTATCACTTTAGCGAGACCGGGTGTGACGGCGACCGCACGAAGGCTGTAACGTACGCCCGCCGCGCCGGCGACCGCGCCTTGGCTCTGCTGGCCTACGAAGAGGCGGCGCGCTTGTATCAGTTGGCGCTGCAAGCCCTGCAGCACGCTGCTCCCATCGATGAAGGCGCTCGCTGCGAACTCCTGCTGAGCGTGGCTGACGCGCGGCGCCGCGCCGGCCAGCGCCTATTGGCAAGGCAGACGTATCAGCAAGCGGCTGAAATAGCCCGCAAGCTCCGGCGGCCGGATGCGTTCGCTCGGGCAGCGTTGGGCGATGCCATCGAGGGATTTGTTGCCGGCACGACAAACGAGGCCCTCATCCGACTCCTCGAAGAGGCCTTCGGAGTCCTCGGAGAGCAGGATAGTGTTCTGAAGGCCACCGTAACCGCCCAACTCGCGATCGCCCTTGCAGCCGACGGCACGGCCCAGTGGGACAGGAGCGCGCAGCTGAGCGAACAGGCCGTGGCCATTGCACGCAGAGTGGGGAACGCAACTGCCCTCGCGGAGGCACTGCTGGGCCGCCACTGGGTGCTTGGCAGCTCGCCCAACATGGAGGAGCGGCTCGCCGTCTCCACCGAGGCGCTGCGCGTGGCTGCGGACACCGGCGACCCGGGTCTGGTCATGTCCTGCCGCGAACTGCGGGTGCGCGATCTGCTCGAACTGGGAGACATCGACGCGCTCAACCGGGAAATCGAAGCGCAAGTCCGCGACGCGCAACGCCTCCGCCAGCCCGTCTGGTTGGGGCAAGCGACACACCTGCGGGCGGTGCGTGCCCTGCTGGCGGGAAGACTCGATGAATGCGAGCGGCTGGCGCAAGAAGGCTTTGCAATCGGACAGCACGTGAACTTGGAGGGAGGGCTCCAACTCGTCGGCGCACAGCTCTTCCAAGTGCGCCGAGAACAGGGACGCCTTGGCGAATTGGAGCCAGGTGTGCGGGCCAATGCCGATCGGTACGCCGCAGCCGTCGGGTTCCGTTGCGCGCTCGCATATGTTCTCGCCGAGCTCAATCGACAGGTTGAGGCACGGACCGAGTTCGAGCGGCTAGCCGCCGATGACTTCGCGGCGCTCAGGAAGGGAGCCGCAAACCTAAACGTAGCCTTCCTCGCTCAGGTCTGTGCATTTTTGGGTGACGCACAGCGTGCGCAAAGCTTGTACGAGTTTCTCAGGCCCCATGACGGACGGAACATCGTGACCCCGTTTTCTTTCATCTGCTTCGGTTCCGCGTCGCACCCGCTCGGGCTCCTGGCCGCCACCATGCAGCGATGGGATGAGGCGGCGCGACATTTCGAGGACGCTCTCCGCATGTACCGGAAGATGGGTGCTCCTCTCTTCATGGCGCGTACCCAGTTCGAGTATGCGCGCACGCTGCTCGGCCGCGACGAGCCGGGCGACCATGAGAAGGTCCACGAACTTCTGGCCCAGGCGCTTACCACGGCGCGTCAGCTCGGAATGAAGATCCTCGAGGAAGAGATCTCTGGTCTCTTGGGAATCATCCAGGGCTCAGCCGTCAGCCGGCAGCAATCAGAGATGACAGACCCGCAACCCGAGACGAACGTCTTTCGGAAAGAGGGCGACTATTGGACAATCACCCACGACGGCGTCGTCGTACGCCTGAAGGACAGCAAGGGGCTGCAGTACATCGCCTATCTCCTCCATCATCCGGGCCAACAGGTGCACGCGCTCGAGCTGGTGCAAGCGGTGTCGGGCGATGCGCGTCCGGTTGCTGCGAACGAGCGGCTCGCGACCACGAGCCCGCCACTGTTGGATGCGCAAACGAGGGTGGCCTACCGGCACCGGCTGGAGGGTCTGCGCGAGACCCTGGCGGAGGCCGAGGGCCTCAACGACCGCGGGCGCGCCGCGCGCGCCCGCGAGGAAATCGAAGCGCTGGGCGAACAGCTCGCCGCCGTCGTCGGCCTCGGGGGCCGCGACCGGCTGGCCGCGGCCGCTGCCGAACGTGCCCGCCTCGCGGTGACCAAGGGGATCAAGTCGGCCATCCAAAAGCTCCGCGCCGCCAACCCGACCCTCGCCCGCCACCTCGCCATTGCCATCACCACGGGCTCTCTCTGCGGCTACGCTCCCGATCCCGACGCAGTCGTTTCCTGGTTGTTCTGACCCATTTCACCGCGGCGTTGTTTACCGCGGCCAGAATTCCGTAGATCTACGGACGTAGTTCTACCGGATAGACAACGTGGAGTCGGCTGTCGTATGATCGTCTGGTAGGAAAAGTGCAGAGCCGCCTCGGCGGCCTTGTGGGGGACATGACGGTAGCAGCGATAGACCGCTTGGAGTTTGCCGTTCTGGATCGCATCCACGAAGCGATTGCTCGTGGAATCGGGGTCGAGCGTGCGCTCGCCCGCATCACGCGCGCTGCCGCCCGTCTCTGTGAGGCGCAGGTGGTGGGCATCACCGCGTTGGCCGGCGGCGGTCGCGAGGTAGCACTGCGCAGTGTGTTTCCGGCGGACGTGCAGGATGTTGGCATACCGATCCCGGTTGCGGACAGTCTGAGCGGCCTGGTGATCGCATCGGAACGTAACCTGTGCAGTCACGATGCGTTGCACGACCGGCGTCCGCTGCTGCGTGCGGTGGCGCGCATCGGCGGGGTGCGGGCGGTCCTTGCCGTCCCGGTGTGCAACGGGAATGGACCCTTCGGGATGCTGGCTGTGACCAAGCACGTCCCGCATGCATTTACACACCGCGAGGTCGCTGCCGTCACGCTGTTGGCCAACTGCGCCAGTATCGCGCTGCAGCAGCCGCGCAAGCCGGCGTCGCCTCCGGGTGCGCCGGCCGACGCGCTGCACCCAGAGGGTTTGTCGAGCGACCACCTCCCGCCAGCGCCGTCCGGCGCGTTGACCGTTCACGCGCGGCCACTCAGTGTGCGACAACGCGATGTGGTGCGGCTGGTGGCGGCTGGCAAGACGGCCAGGGAGGCCGCGGCGCTCCTCGGCCTCAGCGCGCGCACGGTGGAGCACCATCTCGAGCGCCTCAAACACCGCTTCCGCGTGCCGCGGCTGCACCCCTTATTGACCGTGCTGATCGCCTCAGGCCTGTTATCAGATCCGCTCTCCCCCTTCTGAGCTACGATGTCCGAAAGTCTTCGCGTGGCGCGCAAATTTCAAGGCCGTCATTCCCGCAATCCTTTAGCGGGAATCCAGGGTTGTCTGGCAACCCCGCCGCCCTGCCTGGATGCCCGCTAGAAGATTGCGGGCATGACGGAATACAGATCTGGAGGTTGGGTTGCGGGCACCGCCCCGCGCTAGGGAGTGTCCGCTTCGACCGACGCGGCCCCCAGCTCCCCAACCGCACCGCAAGAGCGTGAGTCGTCTTCAGACGACTTCTCGCATGGCTAGCCAGGAATTCGATTCTTGGTGGGGCGACGGGAACCTCTGATCGAGGCGCTCAACTGAATCGCCTGCATGCGCAGATACCCCAGGGTAGAAATACCCTAATTGTAAACTGCCGACGGGCCATGACAGATTGGAAACATAGGCACCAACCCATTCATGGCTCGTGGACACCTTAGGCAACGCCGCCTGCCGGAAGGACGCGCGGGGACACCTCCCCGTGAGTTGAGGGTGGGGGTGACGGCGTGTCTTCCCGGTCAACAACGCAACGACCGAACTTTGGTACCCCCCGCTTCGACGCTGCCTCTTCTGCGCCAGGCGCGGGGTCTTCAGATCACAGGAGCTCGGCCGCGTCATTTGTACCCGCGGATTTCACAATGTGCCGCCGCTTGTCACGCCTCTATGGGTGAGAGGATCTCGATGCGTTCCCGCAGGCCAAAAGCTCCGGCCGCTCAGCTCGCGCCCGCCGGCCGGCCGCCAGGGACCGGACCCGTAGAGCTGCGCAGGGATTCGGTGTTCTGCAGAGAGGGCGAGTATTGGACCATCGCCTACGAGGGCACGGTCGTCCGCTTACGCGACACCAAGGGGCTGCACTGCCTCGCCCACCTGCTGCGCCACCCTGGTAAGCGCTTTGCCGCGCGCGATCTGCTCGCTGCTGCCGAACCCTCAGACCCTCCGAGCCGTGAAGCCGTGAAACCGCGCACCCCCGACGCCGGCGCCGAGCATGCCCGCATCGTGGTGACCAAACGCGTCAAGGCGGCGATCAAGAAGGTCGCCGCCCAGCATCCGGCGCTCGGCTACTACCTGACCACCTGCATCAAGACCGGATACGTCTGCGCGTACGTCGCTGGTCCCGACGGATCCATCCGCTGGAGGGTGTGAGGGTGCCGAAAGGGGGGCGACGGACGATCGAGCGCGGCTGGCGGTCACCAAGCGCATCAAGGCGGTCGCAAAGAAGATCGAGGCGCTCCACCCGTCGCTGGAAGAAGGAGAACGATGAGAAGTCGTCCATTCAGGTGCGCCGGCTCATGAGGAAGTGGTGAGTTTTGAGCGGGGACGAGCACGCCGCCGGCGGGGCTCCTTCAGGCTTCTCGATGTTAGAAAGTGCGTGCCCGCACTCGGCGGGCAAGGTCATCGTAACAGCGTTGCCTCTGGCGACGCTAGGAGGGGAGGACTAATGACCCAGAACACTTTGGGCAAGAGCGCAGGGCTTGCAGCCCTGCTCCTGACAGCGGTGCAGCGGGGGGTTTCTCATGAAGATCCGAGAGAAATCCTACCCGAAAATCCGTATTTCTACGTATTGACACTGCAGCAGAGGGCGTAGGAAACATGAAATATTGGAGATATGGTGCGCAAATGGATACTCCGGCCGTGGTTCTCGACCAGGTCAGCAAACGGTATGGCCACGGTTCCCAGGGCATAGCAGCGCTCAGCGCCGTCTCGCTGCGGGTGAGTGCCGGAGAATTCCTGGCCATCATGGGACCGAGCGGGTGCGGCAAGAGCACCTTACTCAACCTCATTGCCGGAATTGATACGCCGACCAGCGGCCGAGTGCACGTCGCCGGGCGCGAGCTGTCAGCGCTCTCGGACGACGCCCGCAGTGATTTACGCCTGCGCACGATCGGGTTTGTGTTTCAAAGCTTCAACTTGCTGCCGACCTTTACCGCCGAGGAGAACGTGGCTGTGCCCCTGGAGTTCATGGGCGTGCGCTGGCGCGCGGCGCGGCAGCGGGCCGCAGCCGCGCTCGCCGAAGTGGGCATCACGGCGGCCGCGCAGCGCCGCCGGCCGGCTGAGCTGTCGGGCGGCGAGCAGCAGCGCGTCGCCATCGCCCGTGCGTTGGTGGGCGTACCGCAGCTACTGCTGGCCGATGAGCCCACCGGCAACCTCGACTCGCGCGCCGGTGAAGGCGTGCTCGATCTGTTGCGTACGCTTAACGCTGCACGCGGGCTTACGGTCGTGCTGGTCACGCACAGCCCGGCGGCGGCGGCGTACACCCAGCGCATCGTACGCCTGTGCGACGGACGCATCGAAGAGGAGCGGCGCAGCGGCGGCGGCGAGGCGCGGCAGGCCATTGCGCAGGGCGCTGCCCCGAATTGGCCGGTCGCGAACAGCTGTCCTCCGGACACGCTCCCCGATGGGCAAGGGTCCGGGGTCGCCGCGGGGAACGGCGAGATCCGGCGCGAGTCGCCGTGAGCAACGCTGCGGAAGGTGCAGCGCCGCCGCTGCGAGTCGATGGTCCTAGCCTCGCGTTGACTCCTCCTCGCGCGAGGCTTGCGACGCACCCGGCCGCTTCCGACCGGCCGGGTGCGTCGGTACACGGCTGGCGGTCCGCTGCGGCATGGTGCGGCCTGCGCCTGCCGGTGCGTTTCCTGCGCGGCCACTACGGCCGGGTGGCACTGACGATACTGGCGCTGGCGTCGGGTGTGGCATCGGTGTGTGCCAATGAGGTGCTTGGCCCGTCGGTGGTGCGGGCGTTTCAGGACGTTGTGGCCACCACCGTGGGTCGTGCCGACCTACAAGTCGGCATGCAGGGCGCGGCGCGGTTCCGCAAGGATGATGTGATCAACGCGGTGGCGCGCGTGCCCGGCGTCGCCCGCGTCGTGCCGGTGCTCAGTGCCACGGCGTTCACCACCGACGGCACCAACGAGCTGCTGGCCGTCCACGCGTTCGACCTGCTGAACATGGGGGCGCCGGAGGTCTACGGGGTGCACTTCAGTGCCCACACCCCGGCTCCGACCAGCCGGGTGGTGTTACCCGGCGGGGTGATCCTCACGGAGAGCTTCGCGCGCCGCCACCAGCTGGGGGTGGGCGGTCGCATCGATCTGGACACCCCGCGCGGGCGCCAGACCTTCACCGTGGGCGGCGTGTTGGATGGGGGCGGCTTGGGGCGCCTGTACGACGGCAATCTGCTGGTCATGGATCTCTATGCCGCGCAACTGGCCTTCGCACGCGGCGGAGAGATCAGCCGCCTCGACATCGTCCTGAAGCCCGATCAGAGCGCGAGCGCGGTGGCGCAGGCCATTGCCGCGGTGGTGCCGGCCGGCATGCGCGCGGAGACGCCGGGGCATCAGAAAGGCGTCCTGGAGAACACGCTGCGGTCGATCCGCTTGCTGCTGCGCGGCTTCGGTCTGAGCGGGTTGGTGCTGGCGTTTCTGATCGCCTTCAACAGCTTGAGTACGCTCTTCGAGGGCCGCGTCTGGCAGCTGGGGCTGCTGCGCGCCGTGGGGGTGCGGCACAGTGCGGTCTGGCGCGAGTTGCTCACGGAGGGCTTCCTCGTCGGCGTCGCGGGAGTGCTCTTGGGGATTCCGCTCGGCATTGCGTATGCGCGGGTGCTGCTGCCGCTGCTGACGACGCTCTCGGCGTTGGACTTGAACACCGTGACGCCGTCGTGGGAGCTGACCGTCCCGCACGCGGCGCTGGCGCTGGCGGCAGGGTTGGGGCTGGGCGCCGCCGTGCTGGCGGCGGCGCTGCCGGCGTGGCGCGCCGCACACGTGGATATCGTTGAAACGATCCGCGGCCGGGGCCGCGAGCAAGCGGGCGTGCAGAGCGGGCGGCGCTGGCTCGCCCGTGCCGCCGTGGGCGGTCTCACGGGTATTGCCATCGTGCTGCAGTTGCACGTCCGGTCGGGTCTGTTGGGGCTCGCAGCGGGCCTGTTGCTCGCCGTGGCCGCCGCCCTTGCAGCGCGCCCGCTGGTGAATGTCCTCGGCCGCCTGGTGACGCACCGTGCGGGCCATCTCGCCGGCCCGTGGCCGCGCTTCGCGGCCACCCACCTCACGCGCCACCCGCGGCGGGCGGCGTTGCTGATCGCCACGATCGGCGTGGGCATCGGCTCGGTGTTGTGGTTGTGGATGCTGGCCGGCAGCTTCGAGCACGCGGTGATCGAACTGGCGACGGCGACCATCCAAACCGATCTGGTCGTCAGTTCCTCCCATGTCGGCTCCGGCTTTCTGGAGGCACCTGCCCCCGGCGACCTGGTGGCCGCGCTGCGCCGCCTGCCCGACGTCGCGGCGGTGGCCGGTGTCCGCACGATCGAGTGGCCCTACCACGACGGTCCCATCGTGATCTCCGCCCACGATGGCGCCTACATCAGCACGGGCCGCTTCGGGCGCTGGCCTGTGGTCGGGACGGTGGCGCCGGCAGCGTGGGAGGCGGTGGCCAGCGGGGCAGCGGTGCTGGCGTCTGCCAACTTCATGCAGAACCTGCACGCGCAGGTGGGCGATACGGTGAGGCTCGATACGCCGGACGGCGTGCTGGCGTTGCGCATCGCGGGGGTGATCACCGAGCTGACGTCGCCGCGCGGGACGTTGATCATGAGCCGCGAGGCGTACGTGCGCCACTGGCACGATGAGCAGATCACGCGCGCCTACGTGCAGACGGTGGCGGGGGCGGATGTGGATGCCGTGCGAGCGGTAATCGCAGCGGCGCTGGGTCGCCCCTACGGCGTGCACGTGCTGCGTGGCGCTGACCTCGTGGAGTATTTCGCGTCGCAGGTGCGGCGCGCCTTTGCGGCGATGGACGTGCATGCGGCGGTGATGCTCGTGGTGGTCCTGATCGGGTTGGCGGAGACCCTGATGGCCAGCGTCGCCGCACGCACCCGCGAGCTGGGCACTATCCGCGTCGTCGGTGCGCAACGGCGCCACCTGCAGCGCATCATGGTCATCGAAGCGCTGCTGCTGAGCGGGCTCGGGCTGGTGCTGGCCGTCGCGACGGGCCTGGCGCAGGGGGCCCTCTGGGTCGACGCGACCTTCCCGGCGCTCTTCGGCTTCATCTTCCCCCTGCACGTTCCCTACGCCCGCACGGCCGTGCTCGTGGTGTTGACCGTAGCGGTGTGCCTGGTGGCGGCGCTGCTGCCGGCGCGCCGCGCGGCGCGGCTCATCCCCGCCGTGGCGGTGCGCGACGAGTGACCATGAACACGGCGCCAATTGTTCAAGCGACCGCAACGTTGACCAGACCCGGGGACGATCGATCCGCAGGTGAGCGTCCCCCAGGAGATGCCATGACTGATGTGAAGACAACACGACGCTGGTGCACGTTGGCGTGCCGAGTCGCAGCGGGGATCGCTGTCCTGACCGCGCTCGGGCGGGGCGCGCCGGTCTTTGCGCGGGCGGGCGACGTGGACACGTCGTTCGGCTCCAACGGCGGCCTGTTCGACCCCGTGGGGCCGCGCGCAGCCGCGCACGCGGTCGTCATCCAAGGCGATGGCCGCATCGTCGTGGCCGGCGAAGCCTCCAACGGGGCCAACCAGGACTTTGCGCTGGTGCGCTACAATAGCGATGGGACACGCGATACCACCTTCGGATCGGGCGGCGCGGTGCTGAC
>Ga0335069_10003817_pt1 | contig 22563 bp, 13 predicted proteins | sample Lox_Sample_11_FD_206714 | JGI IMG/M metagenome (GOLD analysis project Ga0335069, IMG submission 206714) | Soil microbial communities from Loxahatchee National Wildlife Refuge, Florida, United States - Lox_Sample_1.1 | ecosystem: Environmental > Terrestrial > Soil > Wetlands | place: USA... | reverse complement strand
AGGTGAAGCCGGCGGCGCGCCAGCCGCCCACAGCCCTCCACGGTTTGTGTTTGAAGCCCGGCGGTACGAAGCCGCGGCGGGCGGAGTGCTTCGCCGCTTGCCGCCGCTCACGGGTTTGCCCATCCGCATCGGCGCGGCGCGGGGTTTGAAGGACCGCCACGGCGCGGCGCATGCGGGGACCTTTCCGCGGGAGCGGCGCATGGTGTTCGATTGCGCCGCCGCCGAGTTTCCGCGCATATTCGTGCATGAGCTGTTTCATTTCGTCTGGCTGCGGCAAGGCAACGCGCCGCGCTGGTCCTATGAAGATCTCCTCCGCGCGGAGCAGCGGGCGGGAACGCGGGGCGAACTCGGATGGTCCGCCGAATGGCGCAAGCTGGCGCTGGAGCCGCGCGATGCGCGGGCCCGCACCCGGCGCTGGCGCGAGTATTGCTGCGAGAGCTTCTGCGATTCCGCGGCCTGGCTCTATTCGGGCGTGAAGCGGCACGGCGAGTTCACCCTATCCGCGCGCGCCCGCCAGCGCCGCCGGGCGTGGTTCGCGGCATTCGTGGGGGGCCGCGTATTGCCGCTATAATCGTATCGGGAAGCGTATTTGTGTCTCGATTGCGTTTGACGGCCGCGCTGGCCGGGGTTCTGCTCGGATTTCTGCTGGGTAGCTGTTCATCGGCGCCCCGCCCCGCGCGCGCTGCCTTGAAGCCCGATAAGGAGCGGCCGGCGGCGCCGGATTTCACACTGAAGGACGCCAACGGCAAGGCGGTGCGCCTGTCGGATTTCCGCGGACAGGTGGTGCTGCTGGATTTCTGGGCTACGTGGTGCGATCCGTGCGCCGAGGAGATTCCGTGGTTCATGGACCTGCAGCGCAAGGAGAAGGATCACGGCCTCACGGTGCTGGGCGTCTCGATGGATGACGACGGCTGGAACTCGGTGAAGCCGTTTGTCGCCAAGATAGGCATCAACTATCGCGTGCTGATGGGCAACGATGAGACGGCGCAGCTTTACGGGGGCGTGGATGCGCTGCCGACGACTTTCTTAATCGATCGCCAAGGGCGAATCGCCGCGGTGCATATCGGGGTCGCGGATCGGAGGGATATCGATGAAGGCGTGGAAAAACTCCTGGCGGCTCCGCAGCAGGGGGGACGCGTCACGCGCATGGAGAAGCAGCCGGATCGCGCTGGCCGTATTGTGCTGGCTGCCCTTGCTCCCGGCGCAAACTAGCGGCGGCTACATGACCGTAGGCGTTCTGCCGAAGGTGGTAGGCAAGCGCAACGCCGCGGTGCAAGCGAAGATCCCCTGCACGGTCCGCGAGGGCTTCCACGTGAACAGCGACAAGCCCGCCGAGGATTATCTGATCCCGCTCAAGATCACCTGGACGCAGACGGGCGCTCTTCAGCCGCAGCCGGCCACGTTTCCCGCGCCGCAGTTTCAGAAGTATGAGTTCTCGCAAAAGCCGCTGTCCGTATTCACCGGAGCGTTTGACGTGACGGCCAATTTCAAGGTGGCCGCGAATGCTCCGGCCGGGCAGGGAATCGCCACGGGCAGGCTGAGTTACCAGGCGTGCAACAACACGGCCTGCTTCGCGCCTAAAAGCATCCAGATCTCGATCCCTTATAGAATCGAGTAGAGGGGGGCCGCTTGCGCGCGGCTACGCGTCCGCGCCTAGCCCTTCAGGAATTGCCCGATGGCGCGCGTGGCCTGCCGGATGCGCTGTTCGTTCTCCACCAGCGCGAAGCGTACGTGCCCTTCGCCCAGCGGGCCGAAGCCGACGCCGGGAGAGACCGCAACCAGGGCCTTTTCGAGCAGCAGCTTGCTGAACTCCAGGGATCCGATGTCCTGGTAGCGCTGCGGCACAGGCGCCCATAGGAACATGGTGCCGCGCGGCGGCTCCACCGGCCATCCGGCGCGCTTCAAGCCGTGCACCAGCACGTCGCGCCGCTTCTGGTACATGGCGCGAATCTTGTTGGGCTCCTCCTGGCATTCGCGTAGGGCGATGATGGAGGCGATCTGGATGGGCTGAAACACGCCGTAATCCAGGTAGCTCTTGATGCGCGCCAGGGCGGCGATCATCTTGTGGTTGCCCAGGCAGAAGCCCACCCGCCACCCCGCCATGTTGTAGCTTTTCGACATGGAGAAGATTTCCACGGCCACGTCCTTCGCGCCCTCCACCTGGAGGATGCTGGGAGGCTTGTAGCCGTCGAAGCCCAGGTCGGCGTAGGCGAAATCGTGCACAATGAGCGTGCCGTGCTCGCGCGCCAGCCGCACGATCTCCTTCATGAAATCCAGGTCCACGCAGGTGGTGGTTGGATTGTGCGGGAAGGAAATCAACAGCAACTTCGGCTTGGGCGCGCCGGACTTGTAGAGGTCCTCCAGGCGGTTCAGAAACGTGGCGGCGTCCGGCATGGGAAGCACGCAGGCGTTGCCCTCGGCCATGATCACGCCGTACTGATGGATCGGATAGGCCGGGTTCGGCGACACGACGGTGTCGCCCGGTCCCACCACGGCGAACAGCAGGTGCGCCAGCGCGTCCTTGGCGCCGATGGTGACAATCGCCTCCTTGTCGGGGTCGATTTCCACGCCGTAATTCTCCAGGTAGCGCTTGGCGATCTCCTCGCGAAGCTTGGGAATGCCGCGCGACTGGGAATAGCGGTGGTTGCGCGCATTGCGGGCCGCTTCGACGAGCTTGGAGACCACGGGCCGGGGGGTTGCGCCATCCGGATTTCCCATCCCCAGATCGATGATGTCGATCTGTGCCGCTCGCGCCTTGGCCCTCATTTCGTTGATCACCGCGAAGACGTAGGGCGGCAGCTTTCGGATGCGATAGAAATCCTGCGAAGTGTCGGACATGGCTAATCTTCCATTTTATACGAGCGGCGTTAAGCCCCGCCGCTGGACCGCGGCGGGGCAGTGTCCGCCGTAGCGGAGGCTACTGCCGCTGCCAGGTCATGTCCACACGGATCGGGATGTCGTTCTTGATGGGCATGGCCAGCAGGGAGGGCGGAGTGATTTTGAAATCCGCCACCTTGGCCGGGATCGTTCCGGTGAGGCGCAGGGCGCCGCCTTGCGCCGCGGCGATTTGAAACTCCACCTGCTTATAATCCACGGTCTGCCCCGCGAACTGAATCTCCAAGTCCGCTCGCGCTTCACGTCATTTTCGGTCCCGTATGGAAGTCCAAGTGCAAGCCGCATTCGGAAGAGGGAATTCGGCGCCTGCATAGCCTTAAAGAGGCTTCCGGGCCGAGAGGCGCCGGTGTAAAATTTTCCTTGCCTGTCGCCGCCGTCCGGGAACGGTATAGCGGCGGCACGGGATGAACTCTGATAGAAACGGATCCCGCGACTCTCCGCGGGGCCGTCATAAGGAGAAGGACAAGATGAAACATTTGCTTGGAATTGCCTTGATTTGCACCTTGGCCGCGCTCTGCGCGCCTATTGCTTCGGCGGGCATCCAGATTTCGGTGAACATTGCGCCGCCGCCCATCGCGGTTTTCGACCAGCCCGCGTGTCCTGGCGACGGTTATATCTGGACGCCCGGCTACTACCAATATGGCGATTACGGCTACTACTGGGTGCCCGGCCAGTGGGTTCGCCCGCCGGCTCCCGGCTTGCTGTGGACGCCTGGCTATTGGAATTTTGACGGCGGCAGGTACAAATGGCACGCCGGTTACTGGGGCAAGACGGTCGGTTTCTACGGCGGCGTGAATTACGGCAACGGCTACTTCGGCTCCGGCTTCACCGGCGGACGGTGGATCGGCAATACGTTCCACCACAACACGGCGGTGGCTAATGTGGATGTGCACAATGTACATAACGTCTATGAAGACCGGACCGTGGTGAAGCCCGTGAAGACGCCCAATCACGCTTTCAGCGGCAGGGGGGGCATTCAGGCGCGTCCCACGAAGGAAGAGGAATCCGCCGCTCGCGAACCTCATCAGGGTCCGACCGCCGAGCAGGTGTCGCACGCCCAGGAAGCCCACAACAACCACCTGGCGGCCCACGGCGAACCCCGCGGCAAGCCTGGCCGCTAGGGGCCTGGAATTTTCGCGGAGTGAGTTGACGGCTTGGGGAGGGGCGTGAAGCCAGGCCCGACAATGAGCCGCCAGCGCGCGCGAAGCGGCCCGTCCTCGATCAGGCGGGCCGATGTGCGCGGCTCTTCGGCCGGTCAGCCGTTTTTTTATTGCTGCTCTGTCATCACTCACCGCGGGCGCCGGGTTCCTCGGTTCCCCGCGCCGGCGCGCCGTGAGATAGAACAGGGGCTATGCACGCGCGCACGCAACGCCTTCTGTGCCTCGCCGCCCTGATCCAGGGCCTAGTCTCGCCGGCTTTTTCAGCTTCCAGCATCGCCACCCGTCTTGACGATCCCGCCGCCGTCTATCTGGCCGCGCCGGACTTCGGCGCTCACGCCGACGGCCTCGCAGACGATAGCGTGGCGCTCCAATCGGCCATCGATAAAGCCGCCGGCGGCCCGCAGAGCATTCTTTTCATTGCGCCCGGCCGTTATCGCCTCACGCGCACGATCTACGTGCCGCCGAGCCTCCGCATCTTCGGCTATGGCCCCACGCGTCCCGTCTTCGTACTTGCCGCCAACACACCCGGCTTCCAGAAGGGCGTTGGCGTGATGGTGATGTTCACCGGGTCGCGCGGCGGCAGAGGAGGCAGAGGCTTCCGCGTGCCTTTCCCCCCGCCGGATAGCGTTCCGCCAAACCCCGCCATATCGGACGCGGGCCCCGGCACGTTCTATTCGGCGATGAGCAATATCGATTTTGAAATCGGCGCCGGCAATCCCGCCGCGGTGGCCATCCGCTGCCACTTTGCCCAGCACTCCTACCTGAGCCATATGGACTTCCAGATCGGCTCCGGCCTAGCCGCGCTCACCGAGGTGGGCAACGAAGCCGAAGATCTTCATTTCCACGGCGGCCGCTACGGCATCCTTACGGACAAGACTTCCCCGGCCTGGCAATTCACCCTCATCGATTCCGAATTCCAGGGCCAGCGCGAAGCCTCCATCCGCGAACATGAAGCCGGCCTCACGCTCATCCGCGATTCCTTCCGCGACGTGCCCACCGCCGTCGCCATCGACCCGCAATACTACGACCAGCTCTGGGTCAAGGATGCCCGCTTCGAGAACATCTCGGGCCCCGTGGTCATCCTAAGCGGCGAGAAGAACCCCCTCATGGAATCGGGCTTTGAAAACGCCACGCTGAAGAACGCGCCCGTATTTGCTATGTTCCGCGAAAGCGGAAGGAAGGTCGCCGGCAAGGGGCCCATCTACAAGGTGGCGAGTTTCAACTACGGCCTCATCCTCCCTGGCGAAGGCGCCGTAGGCGCCATTGGCATGGTCTACCAAGCGTCGCGGCTCGCCGCCATGCCCGCCCCGTTGCCGCCGGCCATTGCACCGCTGCCCGCCACCAGCGATTGGGTGAACGTCCGCACCCTGGGCGTGATGGGAGACGGCAAGACGGACGATACCGCCGCCATCCAGCGCGCCATCGCGCAACATCGCGTGCTCTATTTCCCCAGCGGCCAATATGTGGTTACGGACACGCTCACGCTCCGTCCGGACAGCGTCCTCATCGGGCTGCATCCCACGGCCACGCAGTTTGACCTTCCCGATTCCACGCCGGCCTTCCAGGGCCTCGGTGAGCCGCGGCCAGTCATCTCGGCGCCGGCCGGCGGCGCGAACATTCTGAGCGGTTTTGGCGTCTCCACCGGCGGGGTCAATCCACGCGCCGTCGGCGTGCTCTGGCGCGCGGGCGCCGCATCGCTCATCGACGATGTGCGCTTCCTCGGCGGCCACGGCTCCGGCATGATCCCCTACAACAACGACCACACAGCCGACCCGGATCTTCGCAAGCCTTGGGACGGCCAGTTCCCCAGCCTTTGGATCGCCGATGGCGGCGGCGGGACTTTCGCCGATATCTGGACGCCCGATACGTACGCCCAGGCCGGGTTCTACGTCTCCGACACGAAGACTCCCGGCCATGTCTACGAACTTTCCAACGAGCACCACGTTCGCACGGAGATCAAGCTGGACCATGTGGAAAACTGGGACGTCAATGCGCCGCAAACCGAGGAGGAGGCCGGCGAGAGCCCCGATGCGCTCTCGCTCGAACTCGATTGGTGCCGTAACGTCACCATCGCGAATTACCACGCCTACCGCGTGACCCGCAGCCGCGCGCCCTTTCCCACAGCCGTGCGCCTCTATCATTCCGCGGACATTCACTTCCGCAACGTGCACGTAAACGCGGAGAGCGGCTTCGCCACCTGCGACCAAAACGGCTGCGCCACCTACCTGCGCATCAGCAAGTTCCCGGACGAAGACGCCATCGAGGACATGACCCATCACCTTTCCACGCGCGAGCATGAGTTCGCGGCGCTCGACATTCCGGCCGCTCCCGCACAACCCCCGCCCGCCGCCTCGCCGGCCGTGCTGGAGCCCGGCGCCAGGGTTCGCAAGCTCGAAGACGGCTTCTTCTCTATTTCCGGCGCCGCCGTGGATGGCGCCGGCAAGCTCTATTTCGTGGACCGCCACGAGCAGCGCATCTACGGCTGGTCGGCCGGCGAGGGACTCACTGTAGAGCGTGACAATCCTCTCGGCCCGGTGAACCTGGCTTTCGACAAAGCCGGCGACCTTCTCGCGCTCTCCTTCCAGGGCTCGGTCTATACGTTCCGTCCCGGCTCTCCGAAGGACCAGTTCACCGTGCTTGCGCCGCAGCCCGCGGGGCCGCACCCGGGCGCGCGCTTCGTCCTGCCGGTCAATTACTGGAATAACGGCGAGTTTAAGAATCAGCTCGATTTCGACACGTACGCCTTCAAAACTCTGGCCCAGATGTTCCAGGAAGACATCAGCGCGCCGCCGGCCAGGGAGTACATCTCGCCAGACGGCAGCACAGTCTTGCCCGCCGCGCGCATCTTCCAGCAGGACGGAGATGGCGCCCCCGGTGGATGGCGCTTCTCGGACGCGCTTGACGCCTATGGGTTTCTTAGCGCGGCGCCTGGCAGCCACGTGTATGTGAGCAGTGAGTCGGAGGACATCACGTACAAGGCCTTGCTGAGGCCTGACGGTTCGCTCACTGACTTGCAGCCCTTCGCCCAGCGTGGCGGCGAGAGCGTCGCGACGGACGCCAAAGGCAACGTCTACGTGGCCAACGGCCAAGTCTTTGTCTACGACCCGGCGGGAAAGCCGCTCGGCCGCATCGACGTTCCGGAGCGCCCGCTACAGTTGGTCTTCGGAGGAGCCAACCATCGAACGCTTTTCATTCTGGCCCACCACGCGCTGTTCGCGGTGACCGTGCGCCAGTAGCGCGCCAGGCGCAGGGGGAGCGCGGAGGGAGTCCCGAGCACTTGGCGCACTCCGCTCAAATTCGCGCACAGCGGGCTTTGTGGACTCTGGCGCTGCGTCTACTTGCGTGCGCCGGCGGCGGTGGTTGCGTGCGCCTTCGGCTTTCCCCAGAAGATGAACGTGCCCCGGTCCGTCGCGGTGACGATATCCATGGCGCCATCGTGGTTCAGGTCCACCGCCAGTACATTGGAGCCGACGCCCGAGCGGTTGTGGATCAAGTCCGGGACAAACTCAGCGCCGCCGGGGGCCTTGGGATTCCGGACGGTCCTATACCAGTAAAGAACCGGCGCGCCATAGGCATCCGGATCGTGGAGACTGTCTTCGTGGGACCAGTATCGCTTACCCACCACGATATCCGTCACGCCGTCTCCATCCACGTCCGCCGAGGTCATGGCGTGCGCTTCGGAAAACGTGACGCCTCCAGCGTTCTTCGCTGCATCCGAGTAGTCCTTCATGATCGGGTGTTCCACAAAGGAGATGTTGCCGGCCGCATCCCGCTTCTGTTCAAACCACGATAGCCCGAAACCATGCGCCGATATGGCGGTCACCACGTCGTTCAGGCCGTCGCCGTTGACGTCGTAAACAGGCATTAACGCGCCACCCGCCATCATGGAGATGCCGTTCCCCAAACTCACGTTCCCCGCAGCCGAGCCGCCGCCCGAGCCCAGGTTGTCGCGCTCGTAACGGCCAAACGCCACCGGATGATACTTCCAGGGCTCCTTGCCGCCCGGGCCCGGATTCTCCCACCAGCCGAACACGTTGAGCATGTCCGGGCGTCCGTCGCCGTTGATGTCTCCGGCGCCGATGCCGTGCTGTATCCCGTAACCCGGCCCGGAGACGCTATGTATCTTCCACTGTCCCGTCGGATTAGCCGGATCGGGCTTCGCCCAAACCATGCCTTCCGCCCTGCTCATGAAAACAACCTCAGGCTTCCCGTCGCCGTCGATATCGGCGGTTGTCCAAACCTCGCTGCCGATTCCGGGGAGCACCTGGTACTTGTCCCAGCGGCGCGAGTCCCCTTTCGGGTTCACATATAAGCTGGCGCCGCAGAGAATGTCCGGCCAACCATCGCCAGTGAAATCGTAGGCAATCTCCAGCATGCAGTCGTTGGCGTATTCCGTCGACGGATTCCAGGTGTGCGCCGGGAGAATTTCGCGCGATTTCGTAAAATCTGGGCCGAAGTAGAGCCACGGTCCGGCCACCACGTCCAGAATGCCGTCATGGTTGAAGTCGGCAGCCGCGGCGGACCAGGCGTAGTAGAACTCGTCGAGCCGCTGCATCCGGAAGCGGCTCGACACTTTTTCCGCGGGAGCATTGCGGGTGGCCAGATCCTTGTACGCGATGTCTTTGAAGCGCACTTCGCCAGAGCCGCCCACATACAGCGCAATGGGACCAAACCGGCCATCTTCTTCCTCCGCGCGGCCGATGGTCGCTTCACCGATGTCGTTCACCCAGGCCCGGACGCTGTTCTCGTCAATCATGACCTCCACCGAGTTCCAGTCTGCCGAACGGGCGCCAGGCTTGGGCTGTGTAAAGGGATAGTCCGCCACCGGCGCAGCGGCGCGGCCGCCACCGCCGCCTCGCGCCGCGCCTCCAGCTCCGCCAAAAGCTCCGCGGCCGGCGGCGCCTCCACCGCGGCGGCCTCCGGCTCCAGCCCCACCCGCGGGATTCGCCGGCGGGAGAATCCGCGGGCTAGTGGGCGCGGGCGGCAACTTCTCGCGCGTCAGCTCCTTTCCGTCGGCATCCAGAGTCACGCGGTAGCACGCCATGTCTCCCTCAGTCAGGGAAACGTAGATGCCCTTCATGCCTTCGGCGGTCTTTTCCGCCCGCAGCAAAATGCCCGTTTGGCAACCGGCGCCGCAGCGGAAATTCGCGTAGAGCGCCACGTCCTGATAGGAACGGTCCAGCGCCAGCCAGCCGCCGTAGCCCCCCTGCCGCACCGTCCCGATGACTTCCCCGTTCTGCACGCGCCAGTCGGCCTGGCCCAGCGTGTGCCACCCGGCCAGACTTGTCGCCTTGAACGTTATGTCTGGAATCCAATTGGGAACGGCGGCGAAGAGCGGCGCGAGACAGGCCGAAATTGCCGCGATACCCCAAGCATGCTTCCTGGTCATGAATGCTCACCTCCCCAACCGCTCGTGCCCGAATCCGATGGCGGGCGGTCGGCCATTGTCGTATATCCCTGCTGGGACCCAATCATATCGAATCGTGCGGGTGGACGCAGGTAGCCGCGTGGATGAACAGATCGCGCAAGGGGATCGTACGCCGCGATACGTGCGTGCCGTTCTCTTACGATCCCAACGTCTACCGATCTCAACCTCCAACGATTTCAAGCAGCGTGACCGTGTACGGGTCCAGTTCTATGGTGAGGTCTTTCGCGTAGTTCAGCGTGCGGCTCAGGGGAACGATCGCGTCCGGGTGGTCCAGCGAGGCGGCATCATTCAGGCCGGCGCGGATGGTGTGCCATGTTGCAGCGGCCTTCGCGGGGGCGCCGGCGCCTTGGAATCGCACCAGGAGGGCGGTTCTCTCGGCCGCGTAATTGACGGCCTTGACTACCATGCGGCGGCCATCGGCGCTCCGGGTGGCGACGGCTTCCACGCCGCCGGGCTGCCAGTCTTCCGGCTTCATGGTGGCGATGTCATCGAAGAAGGACTTGCGGTTGGGAAGGTCGCGGAACGTGCCGCTGGTGGAGGCGAGGAGTCTTTCCGCGAAGTGCTCGCGAAAGAGCTTCTCCACCGGGTACGCCGCGCCGGGGAACCAGGAGACGTGGTCGTGGTAGATGAGAGACGTCCAGGTGGGGTCGTCCGTGGTGTTTCGCATGAGCAGCGCCGGACACGTCATGGTAAGGCGGGGGCTGAGTTCCTCGTACATCATGAGGGCGCCGGCGGCGTGGAGGCCGGCCCGCCAATCGTAGGTCCGCGCGAGGTTCCACTCCAGAACGCCGATCTGGATTTGCGGGTGCGCGGAAGCTTGGATGTAATCGCGCAGCTTGCCGAGGTATTCGCGGATGCGCCAGAGGCCGGTTTCGAAATTGGCGGGCTCATATTCGTAGTTGTGGCATCCGAGCACGTCGAAGTTCCGGCCGGCAAGATCGACCACGGTTTGGCTCCAGGCCATGTCGTTCGACCGCTTCTGCCCGCACGCCACGATTTGCGCCCGGGGAGCGATGGCCCGCAAGCGGCTGCCGTAGACGTTCACGATTTCGGCGTACTGCTCGGCGGTGAAGCCGTTGTTCATGGGCTCGTTATCGATTTGGAAGTGGCGGACTCCGTAGGGCTCGGGGTGGCCGTTGGAGGCGCGCAGGCGTCCCCATTCGGTGGTGGCGGGGTCGTTCAGGTAATGGACCCAATCCATGGCGTACTGAATTTGCGCGGGGTCCGTGCCGGGCGCGGGCAGCACGATGAGGGGCTCGCTTTTGATCCTGGCGCACAGCCCGAGGAACTCGTCCGTGCCGAAGCCGTAATAGTCGGAATATCCGCCCCAGATCTTGTTGGGGTGATAGCGGCGCGCGGCGGCGGGACCGATGCCGTCCTTCCACAAATAGGTGGAGGCGAAGGAGCCGCCGGGCCAGCGAATAAAGGGCGGCGCGAGATCGCGAAGAGCCTGGAGCAGATCGGGACGCATTTGGCCGTCGCGGCGGACGTCCGCGCGCATCATGGAGAAGAAGTCGAGCAGCAGCGTTCCGGAACCCTCGGCCGAGACTTCCACGGTGGCCTGCGTGTCGCGCACGCGGCAGGAGAAGGAATAGGGGGCCTCCTGCCAGTCCGAACCGGAGAGCGCAAGCGGCACGGAGGCGATGGGGGCGCCCGTGGCGCCCTGGACGCGCAGGGTTACGCGCGGCGAGCCTTCCTCGCGTTTGAGCCAGAGGGAGCCGTTGTACTCGCGGCCCGCATCCACGAAGAGGCGATTCTGCCGGATGCCGGCGCGGCCTCCCTCGACGTGGAGCCGCACGCTTTTCTTTCCGTTTTTGAACTCGACGTCGGCAATTTCCACTGTGCCGCGGTCCGCGAACGGCTTCCAATAGGTGGTGAAATCGGCGCCCTCAAAACCACAGCCTCGAATCTGTTCGGCGAATAAACCATCCACCACCGAATGGTTGATGAACTCGAGAAAATGGCCGTAGATGCGCTCGTCTATGGACGCCATTACCCTGTCCGTATCCACGAGCAGGATGGCGACTCTGGAGGCTCCAGCAGCAGGAGCGGCTTTCGGAGCCTCCGGCCCCGACTCGACGCCGACCTGGGACATGGCGGCTCTAGCCGCTAGCGGAGTGATGAGGAAGCGCCGTCTGTTCATCCGAGATCGCCATCAGTATACACGCGTATCCCGAAAGGCGGGGTTGCACACGCTAAGGTCACACGCTGGCCGCGCGGCTGCCGGAGCACGGAGCGACTTTCGAGCGAGTGGCGGACATCCTGGGCAACAGCCCTAACGTGGTTGGACAACACTACGCAAAGTGGGCGAGCGGGCGGCAGGCGAACATCGACCGGTTAATGATGGACCATTTCAGATCCCTCCCGGCTACGATTCCAGTCACACTGGAGCCACACGGAGAAACGATGGCTATAAACTAATGATTCCAAAAGGGATATTATGGTGCGGAGAGGGGGACTTGAACCCCCACGAGATTGCTCCCGCTGGCACCTCAAACTGAACCGAGGCGATTTCAGGCGTTCCCCGGCGACCTAAGATGCTGATTCTACGCAACAGACCGTCCCCAGCGGCCCCGGCCGGCCTTGGGGCGTAAGGTCCAAATAGGGTCCAAACTTCAAGCCGCTGGAGGTAAAGCCCGGGCTCCTGTATTCTTGCGGGATAATAGGGTCCTGACGTTGCCGTCGCTGAACGGTAATCTCTGGGGACGCAAGAGCATGAGAATCCAGAACGCGATTCGCACAGTATTGGCCAGCATCGCGCTGGTTGCCTCGCCCGCCATCGCTCTCGATCCTCGATTCCACATCACGCAATACCGGCACACCGCCTGGAGAGTGCAGGAGGGCGCAGAAGACCATCAGCCCGAGAGGATCCATGCCTGACACGCCGAATATGCCAGCGACCTCGCACCATCTCATAGAAGTGGATGGCCTGAAAGTCTTCTACCGCGAAGCCGGGCCAGCCGATGCCCCAGTGATTTTGCTGCTTCACGGATTTCCGGCTTCTTCGTTTCAGTATCGCGATCTGATCCCGCGACTGGCTGATCGATATCGCGTCATCGCCCCGGACCTGCCAGGTTTCGGATTCACAGAAGTGCCCGCCAAGCGCAAATACGCCTACACCTTCGACTCGCTGGCCAGAACAATCCTCGCTTTTACCGAAGCGCTCAAACTAACGCGGTACGCGATGTACGTTTTCGATTACGGCGCGCCTACCGGATTCCGGCTGGCCATGATGGCGCCCGAACGAATCACGGCAATCGTGTCTCAGAACGGGAATGCTTACGAGGAAGGGCTCGGCGATGCCTGGCTACCGATCCAACGCTATTGGCGCGACCCGAGCCTCGAGAATCGCAACGCCATTCGCGCCGGGCTCAACCTCGAGGGGCTGCGCCATGAATACTCAGTAGGCATTCCGGACCCGTTCCGCATCAAACCCGAGGGCTACACGCTCGACGCTGCGCTGTTGGCGCGGCCGGGCAACGTCGATATCCAACTCGACCTGTTTCTGGATTACGCCAACAACGTGAAGCTGTACCCGAAATTCCAGGAGTATTTTCGGAAGGCAAAGCCTCCGATCCTGGCGGTGTGGGGAAAATTCGATCCGTACTTCGTGCCGGCCGGCGCCGAAGCCTTCCGCCGGGACAATCCGAACGCCGTGGTGGAACTTCTGCCAACAGGCCATTTCGCGTTGGAAACACACTTGGAAGAGATCGTGGCCAGAATGCGCAGATTCTTGGACCAGCTTCCAACCGGCACAACGCCCCAGCCGACTGGCTCGCCTCAAAATGGAATCGTCACCGTGCCCTCGAAATGCTCCGTCGAACAGACGGCCGCGCGATTCGAGCGGATCTTGGCGGAGCGCAACATCAAACTGTTCGCCGTTATTGATCACAGTGGGGAAGCTGAAAAAGCCGGCCTCCAAATGCGGCCTTGTAAGCTCTTGATTTTCGGCAACCCGAAAGCCGGAACCCCGTTGATGGTAACGGCGCCTACCGCCGCACTTGATCTTCCTTTGAAACTCCTTATTTGGGAAGACGCAGGCGGTGCAACCAAAATCGCTTATAACGATGCGGCTTGGCTGCAACACCGGCACGCTCTCCCGCAGGAGCTGATGACGAATATATCGGCGCTGCCTGGGTTAGCGTCGGAAGCGACCGAGTGCGGCCAAGGTAGGTAAATAGGGTCAAGCTCAAAGCCGCTAACCCTTTTAAAATGTGGTGCGGAGAGGGGGACTTGAACCCCCACGAGATTGCTCCCGCTAGCACCTCAAGCAACAAAACGCTGTTTCCCGGAGTATCGCCGTTCGATAATCCGCTGATTTTACGGCACGTGGCGTATCGCCGACTTTCGCCTGTTTTCACTCGGTGGTTACAGTTTTGGTTACATTTCGGGTAGGGCTGCTGCTATCGAAGTACGGACTTGGCTTCGCTTGTCGCCTTAGGACGACCCGCACCAAAACAGGTAAGATTCTATTCATGCGGCCTTCAGCGAGCGTGCTTCTGTTCGGGCTCTTAGCCGCGCCCTGGAACGTAGCCGCCCAGCGGAGTGTGGTTGCAGGAGGGCCGCCCGGAGGAGCCGTTGAAGCGATCGTTTTCGATCCGAAAGATCCGGCCATAATCTATGCCGCGACGGATTGGAGTGGGATCTTCAAGAGTACCGACGGCGGAGCGAATTGGACAGCGATCAACACTGGCTTAACCAACACAGCAGTTTACTCTCTGGCCATCGATCCGCTTAATGGAGCCGCTCTCTACGTCGGAACAAGTAGCGGCGTCTTCAAGACGGTCGATGCAGGGAAGACGTGGGTAGATTCCGGCTCAGGCCTCCCAAGAACAATAGCGGGCTCAATCATTACGATGCTGGCAATCGACCCAGAACACCCGCAGATCCTCTACGCGGGTGCGTTCGATAAAATCTTCAAAACAACCGACGGCGCTAAGAGCTGGGCACCGGTTGCTTCACACGCAAGAATCACGCAAACGTCAAGTTTTTCAGCTTTGGCTCTCGATCCGGCCCATCCCAATACCATCTACGTAGCCGCAGCGGACAGTGGTCTCTTAAAGAGCGCCGATGGCGGCAAGAATTGGACGGTCGTCACGCGCGAAAGAGTCGACAACGTGTTGCTCGACCCTTCCAACCCGGCAGCGCTCTATGCGTCCAGCTATGGTGGCAGCGAAATACTGAGAAGCACCGATGACGGCAAGAATTGGAGTCCCGCCAAATTGCCCCTACAAGCCTACTCGTTAGCATTGGTCACCGACCCGAAAAATCCCGCAACGCTCTACGCCGGGAGCTTCGAGGGCCGGGTCTTCAAGAGCATCGATCGCGGCGAAACCTGGACAGTAGTAAATGCTCCCAATCTTGGCAAGATCAAGGTCCTGCTGATCAATCCGGCCCGGACCGGCACAGTCTATGCGGGTACGAGCCGCGGCATCCTGAAGAGTGTTGACCAAGGCATTAATTGGAAGTCCACCAACTCAGGCATTACGAATTCCAATATCTCCGTAATCGCGGTCGCGCCATCCGAACACGCCACGCTCTTTGTGGGGACCTATGGCGGCGGCATCGCCAAGAGCTCCGATGGGGGCGCGAGTTGGGCATCAGTCAATGCCGGCCTTGGTGCAGACGATGTTTGGTCCTTAGCGATCGATCCGTTCGACGCCAGCAAAGTGTATGCCGGGATGTATAAGGGGGTTTTCAAAAGTACGAATGGAGGAGCGACTTGGTCCAATGCGAGCCGAGGGCTTCCAGACGTAGCGATTTGTAGCATCTTCATTGATCGATCAGATCCGGCCGTGCTTTATGCAACAGCGAGTTCAGACGGCAAGGCATTCAAAAGCACAAATGGCGGGCAGAGCTGGGAGGAAATCCATTTTGGAGCGACGAGGCTGGGTGGATGCGGCCTCGTGGTAAATCCGGCGAACCCTTCCGTCCTGTATGCCACGTCCTCGACCGGAACCCTGAAGAGCACTGACGCTGGAAAAACTTGGCAAACGAACACCGCTGGTTCCAATACCTTCGCGCGTTTGTGGCGAGATTCCACAAGCCTCGCGATCGATCCCGCAAATTCCGCTGTGCTGTACGCAGCTTCTTCTTCGGGCGTCTTCAAAAGCAAGGACCGCGGAGAAACTTGGAGCGTGGTCAGTACGGCGACTCCTGTAGAAGGCCTGCAACGCCTCTTACTCGATCCAGCAGATCCCAACATCGTCTATGCGGAAGCGGAACTCAAAGGACTATTCAAGAGCACCAACGGAGGGCAGACATGGAAGCCAATTGATTCCGGTCTCCCTGATCTCAGTACTCGTCGGCTTGTGTTTGACCCCACTGATCCAGACACGCTCTATGTCGGAACGTTCAAGCACGGGGTTTTCAAAAGCACGAATGGCGGGGAGAGCTGGCAACCCACTGGCTCGAGAGAGTAAACATTAGCGTACGCCAACCAGGTCCTCTGCTACGTGAATCTTTTATGGTCCATGGTGCGGATGAGAGGACTTGAACCTCCACGGGATTGCTCCCGCTGCCACCTCAAGGCAGTGCGTCTGCCAATTCCGCCACATCCGCACACCACGCACTAGCTTTCTCGAATCTCGAAAGCTAGCAAACCCGTTGATTCAAAGACCCTCGGCAGAATCACCTCAAGCTAGTGCGTCCGCCAATTCCGCCACCCCCGCATAGGTATGGCAACTTGAGTTTAGCACGGCGCTGGCTGGGGTTTGATTTGGGGTTCGGCGGCCGGGAGGGTGATGGAAATGGTTGTTCCCTGGCCCAGTTCGCTGGCGATCTGGATGTCTCCGCGGTGGAGGAAGACGATCTGGCGGACGATGGCGAGGCCGAGGCCGGTTCCGCCGGCGATTCTGGCGCGGGCGGGGTCGGCGCGGAAGAAGCGATCGAAGACGTGGGGCAAGGCGCCGGGGGAGATGCCGGTTCCGGTGTCGGCGATTTCGATTTCGAGCCGCTCGCCCGAGCGCCGGGCGGCGAGGCGGATGGCGCCTCCGGGCGGGGTGTGCGACAAGGCGTTCTGCACCAGGTTGCCTAGCGCGCGCTGCAAGAGGGCGCGATCCGCATGGCCCGAGACGTTCGGGCCGCATTGCACTTCCAGGGCGACGCCGGCCTCGGATGCGGCGGCTTCGTAGTAATCGCGGACATCGGAGACGAGAGCGCCGACGTCCAGACTTTCGCGCTTGAGGTGGTCGCCGGGGCTTTCCGAGCGCGCGAGGAAAAGCAGGGATTCGATGAGGCCGGAGAGGCGGACCGCCTCCTCAAGGCAGGATTCAAGCGCGTCGTGATATTCCGCCGCCGTGCGGGCCTTGGCGAGCGCCACTTCGGACTCGCCGCGGATGTTATTGACAGGCGTGCGGAGCTCGTGGGCAATATCGGCGGAGAAGCGCGACAAGCGCGCGAAGGACTCCTCCAGGCGGGCGAGCATGGCGTTGAACGTGTCGGCGAGGGCGGCGATCTCCGAGGGGTAGCCGCCGGACTGGATGCGCTGCGAGAGGCTGCTGGAGCTGACGTGGCGGGCGGTGTCCGCCACCTGACGGAGCGGCGCCGTTCCCCGCCGGGCGATTACGTATCCTACGGCCGGGCAGAAAAAGGCCGCGGCGCAGAGCACGGCCCACACCCACATTCGGTAACGCCCGAGCACCTCATTCTCCTGGGCAAGCTCCACGGCGACCTGAAGGGTCCACGCGCGATTGCCGATTCCGGTGGGGACGGCCGCGACGAGAACGCGATAGGGCGTGCCTCCGGGCGATTCGAGCCAGAAGACGCGGCCCTGATTTTCAGCGGCCGCCCGCGCCACGCGCGCCGCGCTCAGCTCTTCGTCCATGCCTTCGGTGGTGGCCAGCGCCGCGCCGCGCTCCCCGATCACGCGAACGTAGAACTTCTCATACTTGCGGATGGCGGAATCGATTTCCGCTTCCTCGCGGAGGGCGTGGGAATCGCCGGCGCGCTCGTGGACCAGGGCGCGGCACACGTCCAGCTCGTCGGCCAGGAGGCGTTCGGAGAGGCGCTTCAGGTTCGCGGCGAGTCCGAAATACAGCAGCGCCGTGGCCGCGGCCACCAGCAGAAAGGAGGACGTGGTGTACCAGGCCGTGAGGCGGAAGGCGAGCGAAAAGCCGCGCGGCCTCGCGCACACGTAACGGAAAACGTCAGTCGGGGTTTTCCAGGACATAGCCGACTCCTCGAATGGTTCGCAGCAATTTGCGGGGGAAGGGATCGTCCATCTTGCCGCGGAGGCGGCGGACGCTGACGTCCACCACGTTGGTATCGCCGCTGAAGTTCATGTCCCAGACGGATTGCGCGATCATGGTCCGCGTCAAGACCTCGCCTTGCTTTCGCACCAGGAGGGCGAGCAAAAGGAACTCGCGGGCGGTGAGTTCCAGGCGGCGGCCGGCGCGGGCGGCGCGGTGGGCCGCGAGATCGAGCTCCAAATCGCCGACGCGGAGGATGGCGGGCTCGCGGGTTTGGGGACGGCGCAGGATGCTGCGCGCGCGGGCCAGCAGCTCGGCGAAGGCGAAGGGCTTCACCAGGTAATCGTCGGCGCCGAGTTCGAGGCCGGTGACGCGATCCTCGACGGAGTCACGGGCGGTGAGGATGAGGACGGATGAGGCGACGCCCGATTCGCGCAGCCACGTGAGAATGTGGAGGCCGTCCATGCCGGGAAGCATCAGGTCGAGGACGATCAAATCGAACGCGGCGGATTGAAGGGCGCGGAGGGCGGCGGGGCCATCGGCGGCGGTATCCACGACGAATCCGGCTTCGGCGAAGCCGCGCTTGAGGAAGCTTGCAGTCTTGAGGTCGTCTTCTACCACCAGCAGCTTCATGGTTTGTCCGGGTTCTGGGCCTTCCCGTGCAAGATGCAGACCAGAACGTCACGGGGCCATCCGAGACAGTAGAGGGGCTACGCAGACCGAAGCTCTCCTGAATCGGGTATCCCGGTTGGGATGAACGAAAACTGACGGCAGGATGACGGCAAACGAACGGAATTTTAATCTATGCGTCATCTGGTTGTTGGTTTGCAGGCGCAGCATTTCGGAGCGGCCTTTTTCGCCAAGGCGGCGGGCCGGCGTCCCACGTTTTTAGACTTTTCGCTCTTTATAACCACTAATTGGCACTTTGACGATCCGGGAAATACCGGCCCGACGTTCCGGGGGCGCCAGTGAGGAGCGCATCTCATCCCGCAAGAGTGACGTGGAGTGAGCAAGCACGATGAGCCGACTTAGAGAAGCCGCGGAGGCTCTGGGCCTGAGGCGCAGCATTGTGGGCCTGCTCACGATGGTGATCCTGGTTGGCCTGGGCGAGCGGATGGCGGAGCGCTTCCTGCCGCTGTATCTGATTGCCCTGGGCAGCGGCATGATCTGGCCCGGAGCGCTGAATGCGATCAACAACCTGCTGGGCGCGCTCTACGCCTTTCCGGGCGGTTGGCTGGCGGACCGGGTGGGGGTGAAGCGCTCTCTCGTGATCTTCAACCTGCTCGCCATCGGCGGCTATTCGCTGGTGGTGGCGATTCCGCGCTGGCAGGCGGTAATAGCGGGGTCGCTGTTGTTCCTCTCCTGGACGGCGATCTCGCTGCCCGGCACCATGGGGCTGATTTCGCAGGTATTGCCCAAGCAGAAACAGGTGATGGGCGTATCGCTGCATTCGCTCGTGCGCCGCATTCCGATGGCGTTGGGCCCGATTGTGGGCGGCGTGTTCATCGACGCGTGGGGTCCGGTGAAAGGCGTGAGGCTGGCGTTCGGATGCGCCATCGGCATGGCGCTGCTGGCGCTGGCGATGCAACAGACGCTGATTGAAGAGGACCCCAGGCGCGCCCGCCGCGAGACCGAAAACAACCCGCTGCGGATGCTGCGGAGCTTTTCGCCGAAGCTGAAGAACCTATTCGCGGCCGATCTGATGATCCGGCTGTGCGAACAGATTCCGTACGCGTACGTGGTGCTGTGGGCGATGCGGGACGTGCCGGGCTACAAGACGGCACACGTAACGGCGACGCAGTTCGGCATTCTGACCACGGTGGAGATGGCGGTCTCGGTGGCGTGCTATCTGCCGGTAGCGCGGTACGCCGATAGAGGCGCGAAAAAGCCGTTTGTGGTGACCACATTCATCAACTTCGCGCTGTTTCCGGCCGTGCTGTTCCTATGCCGGTCCTACGCGACGCTGTTCCTGGCATTCGTGGTGCGTGGGCTCAAGGAATTCGGGGAGCCGACGCGCAAGGCGCTGATTATGGAACTGGCGCCGGAGGGCAAGAAGGCGGCGGCGTTCGGGACGTACTACCTATTCCGCGATTCGATTGTTTCGCTGGCGGCGCTGGGCGGGGCTTACTTGTGGGTGGCCGGGCCGGCCGCGAACTTATGGTGCGCCAGCGCGTGCGGCGCTTGCGGGGCCCTGTGGTTTGGCTTTTTCGGACGCGAGGAATCCAGCGCGGAAGAAGAGAAGGAGACGGTTCATGCGACGACTCGCTAGAGGGCCAGCGTTATGGAGCGCCGCCATTCTGGCGAGCCTTGGCGCGGCCTGCGCCTGGGGACAAGCGATCTCTTCCTCGCAAGTATCGGGGGTGGTGAGGGACCCGGCGGGCGCGGTGGTGCCGAGCGCCGCGGTGAAGCTGACGAACCTGGAGACGGGCGATGCGCGCAGCGCGCGGAGCGAAGCGGATGGCGTTTTCGTGATCGCCGATGTTCCGGTGGGGCAGTACAAGCTGGAGATCGCGAAGGACGGCTTCGCCGTGTGGGTGCAGCCGGGATTCGACCTTCAAGTGAACCAGAACCCGATGCTGAACGTGGCGCTGGCGTTCGAACGGGCGGCGCAGGAAGTGACGGTTCACGAGGACACGCCCGTGGTGGAGTCGCACAGCCTCGGGGTGGGGCAGGTGATTGACGAAAGCCGCGTGGTGGATCTCCCGCTGAACGGGAGGCAGGTCACGCAACTCGTGGCGCTGGCCGGCGCGGCGGTGAGCGGCGGGGCGGTGGGCACGAGACAGTACCCGAACGAATCGATTTTCAGCGTAGCGGGCGGACAGCGGACGGAGACCAATTTCCTGCTGGATGGCGGCGCGCACATGGACACGGACGCCAACATCGGTTTGCCGATGCCATTCCCGGACGCAGTGCGGGAGTTCAAGGTGGAGACCAGTTCGCTGGCGGCGAACTATGGCAACCATCCTGGCGGGGTGGTGAACGTGGTGACGAAGTCGGGATCGAACGAAGTTCACGGCGACGCCTTCGAGTTCCTGCGGAACTACGAACTCAACGCGAGGAACTTTTTTGCGGCGACGCGCGATTCGCTGAAGCGCAACCAATACGGCGGGGTGTTGGGCGGGCCGGTGAAGAAGGACCGGATCTTCTTCTTTCTCGGCTACCAGGGGACGATTACGCGGTCCGACCCGGCGACCAACACGGCCTACGTGCCAACGGCGTCCGTGCTGGCGGGGGACTTCACGCAGATCCTTTCGGCCTCGTGCACGAACGGCAAGCAGATCAACCTGAAGGCGCCGTACGCGGGGAACAAGATCAACCCCTCGGCGTTCAATTCCGTGGCGCTAAAGCTGGCGTCGCTGATTCCGGTTTCGACGGACCCTTGCGGGAAGATTCAGTACGGCATCCTTTCGAATACCGAGGAGAATCAGGGCATCGTCCGAATCGACTGGAGGCAGAGCGGCCGGAACTCGGTGTTCGCGCGGTGGTTCGTGACGGACTACTGGCTGCCGCCGACCTACACGAACAACCTGCTGACGTCGAACACGGTGGGCAACGCGGACCGGGTGCAATCCGCCGTGGCCGGGGACACATTTGTGATCAGCCCGTCCTCGGTGAACGCGTTCCGGGCGGTATTTTCGCGATCGAAGGTGGTGCGCGTGCCGGCGACCGGAGTTCCGACGCTGACCGACCTCGGCTCGAATGTGTATAGCCCGATCCCGCAATTCACGGGCACGCTTTCGGTATCGGGGTATTTCTCAACCGGCGGGCTTCCCGGCTACTACGCGAACAACACGTTTCAGCTCTCCGATGACGTGGACAGCATTCGCGGAGCGCACCAGATTGTGGCGGGGTTCAGTTGGACGCACAACCAGCTCAATGGGCTGGGGCCGTTCCAGCAGAACGCCAAGTTCTCCTTCGACGGATCCCAGACCGGGAACGCTCTGGCGGACTACCTGGTGGGGTTGCCGGCGAGCTTCGGGCAGGGCAACGGGCAGATTGCCTACGACCGAATCAATATTCCGTCGCTGTACATTCAGGACTCATGGCGGGTCCGCCCGGGGCTGACGATTCAGGCCGGCCTGCGATGGGATCCGTTCTTCCCGCAGCACAACATCGAGGGCATGGTGAGCACGTTCGACCGGAGCAAGTTCAGCCAAGGAATCACGAGCAAGGCCTTCACCTATGCGCCGCCGGGAGTGTTTTTCGAGGGCGACGCCGGCTTCCCGGGGCGATCCAATACGGCGCAAAAGGCGCTGCTGTTTTCGCCGCGCGCCGGCGTGGTTTGGGACCCGAGGGGCAAGGGGCGGGAAGTGATCCGCGCGGGGTACGGAATATTCCGCGATACCAACTACACGTGGCTCATGCAGCACGTGCCGCTGAATCCGCCGTGGGGCGAGACGATCAGCATCGCCGCTCCGGCGGGCGGCTTGACCAACCCGTGGCAGGGCTACGCCGGAGGCGACCCATTTCCGACGCCCGTGCCGCTGCCCTCCAATTTTCCATTTCCGATTGGCGGCGTGTATGTGTTTATGCCGGCCAACGCGCACCCGATGTACACGCAGCAATGGAACGTGACGGTGGAGAAGCAGCTCTGGAAGAACTGGAAGGTATCGGGAAGTTACCTGGGGAACAAGGGGACGCATCTTTGGTTGTCGCGCGAGATCAATCCGGCGGTCTACATCCCGGGGACTTGCGCCGCGGGGCAGTATGGGCTGAAAGCGGCGGGGGCGTGCTCCACTCTGGCGAACACAAACCAGAGGCGCGTGCTCTACCTGGAGAACCCTTCGACAGGCCAATATTTCGGGAGCATGGCGATGGTGGACGACGGCGGGAATGCGAACTACCACGCGCTGCTGGCCACGGTGAGCCGGCATTTCACGCGGAGTTTCAG
>Ga0335069_10003815_pt1 | contig 22568 bp, 23 predicted proteins | sample Lox_Sample_11_FD_206714 | JGI IMG/M metagenome (GOLD analysis project Ga0335069, IMG submission 206714) | Soil microbial communities from Loxahatchee National Wildlife Refuge, Florida, United States - Lox_Sample_1.1 | ecosystem: Environmental > Terrestrial > Soil > Wetlands | place: USA... | reverse complement strand
GGCCCACCACCTTGCTGGCCATTTGGGTCAATGGCGTTAACAGGGACTGAGCGGCAGGATTGATGGCATTCAGCCACACGAGTGGCGCGACACCCATGACCAGCGCCGCCACGGCGGCAGGCCACAGGGCTGCCTGCTCGCGCCCATCGATATCAGGCAAAGTGTTGTTGACCTCGTGCGTAACCTTGCCGAAGAACACGCGCTGATACATCCACAGCAGGTAGCCTGCGCTCCAAATGACGCCGGTTGCGCCGAGAATCCCGTAAATGGCCCGATCACGAAAGGCGCCGCTGAGCACCAGGAATTCGCCAATAAATCCGTTCAACAGCGGCAAGCCCACCGAAGCGAGAACGATGAACGAAAAGAAGGTGGCGTACTTCGGCATCGGCGTGGCAAGGCCGCCGAACTCCGCGATCTCGTAAGTATGACGCCGTTCGTAGAGCATTCCCGCAAGCATGAAGAGCCCACCCGTCGACACCCCGTGCGCCAGCATGACAAATGTCGCACCATCCAGCCCCGCCTGCGTGAAGCTGAACACACCCAGCACCACGAATCCCAAGTGGCTGATCGACGAATAGGCAATCAGCTTTTTGAGATTGGGCTGAACCAGTGCCACCAGCGCGCCGTAAATGATTCCGATCAGCGCCAGAATCATGATCCACCAGGCATTGGCGCGCGCCTGCTCGGGGAACAGTCCGAGATTAAATCGCACCATGCCGTACGTGCCCATCTTTAGCAGGACGCCGGCCAGCAACACCGAACCGGCAGTAGGCGCTTCCACGTGCGCATCCGGCAACCAGGTATGGAATGGGAAGAGCGGAACCTTAACCGCGAACGCCACAAAGAATCCCAAAAATAGCCATGGTGCGGCCGCAGCGTAGCCTGCGACTTGCCCGTAGCGGATGGCGTTTTGCACGGCGCCAAAGTCGAAGCTGCCCGTCTTGGCGTAGAGCCACAAGATTCCCGCCAGCATGAAGACCGACGCAATCATCGTGTACAGGAAGAACTTCACCGCAGCGTAAACTTTGCGTCCATGGCCGTACATTCCGATCAGCAGCGCCATGGGAATCAGCGTCGCTTCCCAGAAGAAATAAAAGAGGAACAGGTCTAGCGATACGAACACGCCGATCAGCGCCGTCTCCAGCACCAGCAGCAGAATGAAGAACTCTTTCACCCGGTCGTGAATCGACTTCCACGAGATCAGCACGCACAACGGCGTCAGAAACGTCGTCAGCACCACCAGCCACATGGAAATTCCGTCGATGCCGAGGTGGTAGTGAATATTGGGATTCGAGATCCAGGAATAGTTTTGTTCGTACTGAAATCCCGGCGCTCCACGATGAAAGTAAACCGGCAGATGCAGCGAAACGACAAAATCCAGTAGCGAGATCACCAGCGCAAACAGACGAATGTCGCGATCGCGGCGAGGGAACGCCAGCAACAGCAAAGCTCCAGCCAGCGGGATAAACGTCACCAGCGACAGAATCGAGTTGTTGAGTGACGTCATCGTGTCCCGATCCACACCATATAAAAGATGATTACTGCTGCTCCGGCTGCAATCCATCCCGCGTACGACCGCAGGTTGCCCGACTGCATATGCCGCACCGTATCCGAAACTTCACGTGCGCCTTCTGCGCTGTTGTCCAGCGTCGCGTCAATCACGCCCTGGTCGACTCCATGCCACAAAACCTTGGTCGACCCAGCGATCAATGGCTTAACGAAAAGCGTTGCGTACAGTTCATCCACGTAATACTTGTTGACCACCGTCTCGTAAAATCCGCCGAGCGCATGAGCGATCTTTGCGGGACGCTGCGGATTCGCATAGTAGAGCCACCACGAAAGTCCGAAGCCGAGAAGCGCTGCACAAACCGAAATGCCAGTGAACAATGCCTCGGACGTGCCTTCCTCGCTTGCTTCAGAAGCCGCAGAGATGGGTTCGGTCGGCCCGCTAATGGTCGTAAACTGCGCGGGATGAAATACGGGTGAAAGGAATTTTTCGAAGCGCTTACTGCCCACCCATCCGCCGCACACCGAAAGGATCGCAAGAATCACCAGCGGGACCAACATAATCTTCGGGCTCTCATGAATGCCGCCGTGTGCCGCGTGCCCATGTGGCGCGGGCGCCCCCGCCCGCGAAGGCTCATCGTGACCGTGTTCTGCTTCCCCTCGATACTCTCCAAAAAATGTCATGAACCACTGCCGGAACATATAGAAGGAAGTCAGGAAGGCAGTGAACACTCCGATCAGCCAATATGCCCAGCTTGCGTGATAGGCCCGCCACAAAATCTCGTCCTTGCTGAAGAAGCCTGCAAACGGCGGAAAGCCGGCGATCGCGAAGGTCGCAGCCGTCATTGTCCAGAACGTCCACGGAATCTTCGTCCGCAGGCCGCCCATCTTGCGCATGTCTTGCTCTCCGCCGACCGCGTGAATCACCGATCCGGCCGCCAGGAACAGCAGTCCTTTAAAGAATGCATGCGTCATCAGATGGAAAATGCCGGCCGAGAACGCTCCCACGCCGCAAGCCATGAACATATACCCCAGCTGCGAAACCGTGGAGTAGGCGAGAACTTTCTTGATATCCGTCTGGCAGACGCCAATCGTCGCGGCGAACAACGCAGTTAGCGTCCCGATAATTGCGACAACAGTCATCGCCATCGGCGCGCGCTCAAAGATCACATGCGAACGCGAAACCATATAGACGCCCGCAGTCACCATGGTCGCCGCGTGAATTAACGCCGAGACCGGTGTCGGGCCTTCCATCGCGTCTGGCAGCCAGACATACAGAGGAATCTGGGCCGATTTTCCAGCAGCGCCGACCATGAGCAGAAGTCCGATCGCAGTCAGCAAACCGGCGCCCGCGGTCTCAACGGATAATGGCGTCACGCTGGCGAATACCCGGTCGAAGTTCAGTGATCCGAAGTGCTGGATCATCAGGAACAGCGCGATCAGAAATCCGAAGTCGCCAATGCGGTTGACGATAAACGCCTTCTTGCCAGCAGCTGCAGCCGAGTCGCGAATAAAGAAGAAGCCGATCAGCAGATACGACGCCAGGCCCACGCCCTCCCACCCGATGAACATCAGCAGGTAGTTGCTGGCGAGGATCAGCGTCAGCATGAAGAACAAGAACAGGTTCAGATAGGCGAAGAAGCGGTAGAATCCGCCTTCTTCCCACATGTACCCGACCGAATAGACATGAATCAGAAATCCGACGCCGGTCACCACCAGCAGCATGATCAGCGAAAGCTGATCGAGATAGAAGGCGAAGTCTACTCGAAACTCTCCAGCCCGAATCCACTGGGCCAGGGTCTCGACGTGGGGAACTTGCAACCCAGAGAACTGAATCGCGACCCACAACGCCATGGCGAACGCCGCCCCGCAGAAAGCCAGTGCCACGCCGGCCACAGCTTGCCGCGAGAATCGCTTGCCCAGCAAGCCATTGATGGCCGCGCCAACCAGCGGCAGCACGGGAATCATCCAGAGATGGAGGTTCGGCGTCATAGCTTCAGCAAGTTCACCTGATCGACGTTAAGGGTTTCGCGTGTGCGATAAACCGCGATGATGCTGGCCAATCCGACCGCAGCTTCCGCGGCCGCCACGACCATCACAAAGAAGACAAACACCTGCCCGCTCAACGCGTGCCACTGCGCGGCGAAGGCAACGAAAGATAAGTTCACACCATTGAGCATCAGCTCAATCGACATAAAGATGGTGATGATGTTGCGCTTGATCAGGAAGCCAAGCACGCCGCAGGCGAACAAGATTCCGCCAAGAGCCAGATAGAAGGACAGTGGTACCATCAGCCCTCCCTCTTTGTGAACTGAACCGATTCAGGACGCGCGGCTAGCACCACCGCACCCATGATCGCAATCAGCACCAGCACGGATGTCACTTCGAATGGCAAAAGATAATCGTGGAATAGCAACCAACCAAGAGTCTTGGGAGGACCGGGCAACGCACCGATCTCGACGGACTGAGTCCCGGCCCGCGCTATCAGCACCCACGCAATCAGCAGGCTTCCGATCACCACTCCGGGCACCCCAAACAGCAACGCTACGCGGCTGCCCTGCGTGCGTTCTTCCTCGCCCGCATTCAATAGCATGATGACGAAAACAAACAGCACCATCACTGCGCCGGCATAGACGATCACCTGCACCGCAGCCACGAACTCGGCTCCCAGCAGCAGATACTCCGCCGCCAGCGCACCCATCACCACGACCAGCGAAAGCGCGCTGTTAATCGGATGCCGCTGCACCAGCAGGTTCACCGCTCCCGCCACGCAGATCAGTCCAAAAACCGAAAATAAGATCAGATGAAGCATGTATTCGAGTAGTCAGTAGTCGGGACTCAGTAGTCAGTAAAGACGGCTCTCGAATTGCTTCTGACTTCTGACTTCTGACTTCTGACTTCTGACTTCTGACTTCTGACTTCTGACTTCTGACTTCTGACTCCTAAGCCTTCAACGCTACAATCAACGCCGTTACCACCAGATTCGCAATCGCCAGCGGAAGTAGGAACTTCCATCCGAATGCCATCAACTGGTCATAGCGAAAGCGGGGCAACGTCCCGCGCACCCATATATAAAGGAACAAAAAACAGAAAATCTTGATCGCGAACCAGAACACTGGCAAGTCCTGCAGCCACATCGGCCCGTAAGGCAAACCCTTCCATCCGCCGAGAAACAGAATCGTCGCCAGGCACGCCACCGTAATCATGTTGGCGTACTCCGCCATAAAGAACATCGCGAACTTCATCGCGCTGTATTCGGTGTGGTATCCGGCCACCAGTTCGGTTTCCGCTTCCGGCAAGTCGAACGGTATGCGATTGGTCTCCGCGTACGCGGCCATCAGATAAATAAAGAACGCAACAAACTGTCCCTGGAAAATATTCCAGCGGGGAATGAATCCCCAGAACGTCCCGCCCTGCGCTTCCACGATATCGTGCAAGCTGAAGCTACTCGAAAGAATCAGCACTCCCACCAGAGACAATCCCAGCGCAATCTCGTAACTGACCATCTGAGCGCTGGCTCGCAAGCCGCCAAGAAGGGAATACTTGCTGTTGGACGACCACCCGGCTAGAGCCACTCCGTACACACCCAGCGATGTGATCCCGAGAACCACCAGCAGCCCGATGTTGATATCGGTGATCTGCAGCGGGGTCTGAATGCCGAAAACATTAATCCAGTTGCCGACCGGAATCACCGCGATCGACGTTAGCGCGAACACCAGCGCGATCATCGGGGCCGCGATGTAAAGCGGCTTGTACACGTGGGGCGGCGTCAGATCTTCTTTAAAGATGAACTTCACACCGTCTGCCAACGGCTGCAGCAATCCAAACGGTCCGACTCGCGTGGGTCCCCACCGGTTCTGAATGTGGCCGACGACTTTTCGTTCCAACCAGACCGTGTACGCCACGGCGGTCAGCAGTACCACCACCGCGATCACGATCTTGATCACAGATACGAGTATGAAAGCCTGTAAGCTCAACCTGGTCCTTATCTGCTTCTGTTGCTTTTTGCAGCGAGATGCCTGCGAACTAACACGGCCCGCTTAATCCGCTGCTACTTCGGTCGTTTCCGGATGTTGATTTTCGATAACCGAATTCAATGCGCGTGAGTACCGCCCCAAAGTGCCCGAACTGAATAGGTTGTCCTGCGCCGGCACGATCAACGCAGGATCCTGCGAAATGCCCGGCCCACCGGCCGATAAACTCGTGTGCTGATCGTTGCCCGCCAGAATGTTGGCGCGCGAAACGTCATAACCCGGAACCAGCCGCTGAATCTCATCGAGAATCGCAATGGGATCGAACGGGCTCATCTTCGGTTCCAAGCCGTGCGCCTCGAGCCATACCGCATGACGATCCGCTTCGCCGGATTGGACACCGCGAGATTGGCCCATGTCAGCGGTCGCCCCACGTCCGAACGGAACCAGTTTGTGAACATCGAATCCCATCGCGTCGGCAATGCGAACCATCATTTCGAAGTCAGACTTTGTCCCGGAGACTTCGCCGGCTTTCTTGACCAGCTGAATATCGCCGCAAGTGTTGGTAAATGTTCCCGTCTTCTCATAAGCATTCGCGGCCGGCAGAACCACATCGGCCATGGTCGCGGTCTCGGTCAGGAACATATCCTGCACCACAACAAAACTCTGATTGAAGGTGAACGGATCGATCGCCAGACGTCCGACCGGATTGGCACCAACCACGTAAAGCGCTTTCAACGATCCAGCCTTCGCGCTCTCTACCATCTGCGCCAGGTTGAGGCCCGCCGTGGTTGGAAAATTTCCCCACTCGCGATGGAAGTGCGTGCTGTCAGCAATGCGATGGTAGCCGGGAAGCAGGTCGGGGTAGAGACCCAGATCCGCCGCGCCACGAGAATTCGCATAGTCCCCGAGACACACAAACTGTGCTCCCTGAATACCCGAGCCGAAACTGATCAGCGTCTGAATGTCCGCGCCGCGGAGCACTGAATCGAAAATGATGACAAGGTTCGATTCACCGCGAAGTTTGTCCCGCATTTCAGACATCGACGTGCGCAGCGTGTTGTCCGTCAGAGCCGAATCATTTCCATTCAGAAACGCCGCAACCTGGCCTTCACTGCCTTCAGGAATCTGTACGAAGCTCGTAGCCTGCCGGCGCAGCTTGATTTCCTGGGAGTTGATCACGTACAGCCGCGCTCTGTGCAGGCGCACGTTGTTGCGAATCTGCCAGGCAAGCAACGGATGCTGCACCGTCGGATCGTTGCCGATCAGCAGGATTGCCGGAGCGTTGAACACGTCGCGCATGCTGGCGGTCGCCTCTGGTTTTCCGGCAAGCGCCGATGCCAGGGCAGGGAAGTCCGCCGTCCGGTGGTGGTCAATATTGTTGGTATGCAGTACCACCCGCGAGAATTTCTGCAGCAAGTAATCTTCTTCGTTGGTGGTGCGGGTCGAACCGATCACGCCGATCGCCTGGCCACCATCGGTGTCGCGCACCTCGCGGAACCGCTTGCCGATCAACTCGAAAGCCTCTTCCCAAGAAGCCGGAGTAAGCCGCCCCTCTTTACGGATCAGCGGCTGAGTGAGCCGATCTTCATGATTGGCGAAATCGAATGCGTACCGGCCCTTGATGCACAAGAAATCTCCATTGATACCGCTCTTGTCGCGATTGTCGCCGCGCACGATTTCCATGCCCGTATCCGAGCGGCGCACACCCAAAGTCGTCTTGCAGCCGTCGGCGCAGTGCGTGCACGTCGTGCCGACGTGCTTCATCTCCCACGGCCGGGTCTTGTAACGATACGCACCGGAAGTCAGCGCACCGACCGGACAAATGTCGATACACATGCCGCACTCTTCGCACTCCAGGTGATCTTCTTTATTGGGCGAGATAATCGAGCTGACACCACGATTCTGCACGCCCAGTGCCCAGACATCCATGCCCTCGCCGCACACCCGCACGCAGCGATAACACAAAATGCACCGCGGGCGATCGAAGTAAACCACCGGAGACCACTGCTGCTCCTCGCGATGGTTCTTGATGTCGATGTATTTGGACTCGGCCGCGCCGTAAGAGAACGTCATGTCCTGCAGTTCGCATTCGCCGCCGGCGTCGCACACCGGACAATCCAGCGGATGATTGCCAAGCAGCAGTTCGACCATCGACTTGCGCGCCTGATGGATCTCAGGACTGTCGGTCGTAACCACCATGCCTTCGCCGATGACAGTCGTACACGCCGTCTGCAGCTTGGGCATCTTCTCGACCTTCACCAGGCACATGCGGCAGGCGCCCTGCAGCGACAGGTTGGGGTAGTAGCAAAAAGACGGCACCTCGATGCCGACGCTCTTGCAGGCCTCAATAAGCAGCGTCCCCGCAGGCGCCATAACTTTCTTGCCGTCGACTGTAATGTTTACATCAGCCATGAGAGATCTGAAATTTCGTAATCGGGTAATTTTGCAATTTTATCGACCGACGCGCGCTGTTCGCTGCGAAGCAGTAAACAATGCACATAACTCATGAGCCTCTAATGTCAGCTCACCGAGTCGATTACTCGAAACGATTTCGCACTCCGAAAGCATTTCGAGCCAGAAAACCGTTTCATCTGCTTCTTCAACTACAATACCTATTTTCGCGATCCACTCAGTCCGCGATCTTGCTCTGCATGCGGCCCGGTAATTTGCTGCTACTGCTGTGCCGGAACGCATTAATTGTTTGCCCAATACCTGTGCGTCAGTTTTATACGGCAAAGCTCGGAACAACTTTACGATGCGAATCGCAAATGCCTTGGTGCGATTTCGAAGTTGTTCCTGCTGCGTCAACATCATCAAATTACAAAATTACCCGATTACAAAATTACAAAATCTTCCTAGGCCGTTGCGAGTTCTGCCGCCTTCTCAAATGGACACGCCCTTCCGTCCAAATGATCCTCAAACTCCTGCCGGAACTTCTTCACGAACGCAATTGTCGGCATCGCCGCCGCGTCGCCCAGCGGGCAGAACGTTCGCCCGAGCATGTTTTCCGCCAGATACTGAATGTTATCGATATCTTTCTTTACACCCGCCCCGTGATGGAAACGCGTGAGCGTCTTTTTCAGCCAGTCCGTGCCCTCGCGGCAGGGAATGCACCAGCCACAGCTTTCGTGCTGATAGAACTTGATCGTCCGCAGCGCAAACTTGACGATGCACGTCGTGTCATCAAGCACCACTACTCCGCCCGATCCCAACATCGACCCAGCCTTCATCAGCGAGTCAAAATCCATCGACACATCGATCTCGTCGGCTTTCAACACCGGGCAACTCGAACCTCCCGGAACCACAGCTTTCAGCGATCGGCCATTCGTGATCCCGCCGCCAACGTCGTAGATCATCTTCTTCAGGTTGTAGCCCATGGGCAGTTCGTACACACCCGGCTTAGCCACATGTCCGCTCAAACAGAAAAGCCGAGTGCCACCGTTTTTCGGAGGCCCCATCTTCGCGAACCACTCCGCGCCGCCAAGAATAATGTGCGGCACGCTGGCCAAGGTCTCGGCATTGTTAATGACCGTTGGCCCGCCCCACAAACCCACCACAGCAGGGAAGGGCGGCCGGATTCGCGGAATTCCTCGCTTGCCTTCGAGCGATTCCATCAGTGCCGACTCTTCACCCACCTCGTAAGCCCCGGCGCCGCCATGCCAGTAAACGTCGAAATCGTATCCGCTTCCGAAAATGTTCTTGCCCAGAAATCCCTTTGCGTAGGCGTCGCGGATCGCCTTCTGCATGATGACGGACAAGTATCGGTATTCGCCGCGAATGTAGATGTAACCCGTGTGCGACCCAACGGCCAGCCCCGCGATCATCACGCCTTCAATCACCGAGTGCGGATCATGTTCGAAGATCAGCCTGTCTTTACAGGTTCCCGGTTCGCTCTCATCGCCGTTGCACAGAATGTATTTCGGCTTGGGCGCCTGTTTGGGAACAAAAGACCATTTCAATCCCGTGTTGAACCCTGCACCACCCCGCCCGCGCAGCCCAGAATCCTTGACCAGCGTAATAATGTCGTCCGGTTTCATGGCGAGTGCCTTCTGCACGGCCTTATAGCCGTCGAGCGCTACATAGCGATCGATGTCGGTCGCACCCTGGCCAAATCGCCGGGATACGACGCGAACCTCATCGGGATGGGAAACCAAGCTAGCCATTTGCAATTTGGTAATTTGTAATTGTGTAATTTGACAAAGTTGAGCCGTCTCGCTGTTCAAATTACCAAATTACAAATTACCCAATTACCAATTTTGTTACTGCGTTCCTTTCTTCTTATAATCGTCCAGAACCTTGTCCATCTTCTCAGCCGTCAGGTTCTCATGAAAGTCGTAATTGACCTGGACCGCGGGCGCCCAACTGCAGGCGCCGATGCACTCAACTTCTTCCAGCGAGAACATTCCGTCGGGCGTTGTGCCCTTATGTCCAACTCCCAGTTTCTTCTTGCAGTGATCGAGCAGTTCTTCTCCGCCACGCAGCATGCAGGCAATATTCGTGCACACCTGCACGTTGTATCTGCCGCGAGGCTTGGTGGTCAGCAGTGAGTAGTAGCTGATCACGTTGCGAACTTCGAGCACGGTCAAGTCAACTCGGCCCGCGATCTCTGCGATCACTTCATCTGTCAGAGCACCTACCTCATCCTGTGCGTAAAGCAGAGTCGGGACGAGCGCGGACCGTTTCGTCGGATAATGCGTCAGCATCTCCGCTAACCGCGATTCGAATTCAGCTGAAAACTTCATTTGCAATTTTGTAATTGGGTGATTTCGAAATTCAAAATCTGACGACCAAATTTCCAATTACCCGATTACCAAATTACAAATTCCTACCGGTCGATTTCACCCAGCACAATATCAATCGACCCAATCGCCGCCACGACATCGGCGATCAATCTTCCTTCGCACATCTTCGGCAACAACTGCAAATTCGCCAGGCACGCCGACCGCATGTGTACCCGGTACGGCTTCGCTGTCCCGTCGCTGACGATGTAATACCCCATTTCGCCGCGCGGAGACTCAACCGCCTGATAGACCTCACCTTCAGGCACTGCAAAGCCCTCGGTAATAATCTTGAAGTGATAGATGAGCGATTCCATCTGCGTTTTCATCTTCTCCCGGTCCGGCAACACGACCTTTGGAGCATCAGCCTTGATCGGCCCTTGCGGCATCCCATCGAGCGCCTGCCGCACAATGGAAATCGACTCCCGCAGTTCCGCCACCCGGCACTGGTACCGGGCAAACACGTCGCCTTCACTCGCCAGCGGCACTTTGAATTTGAAATTCTCGTACCCCGAATAAGGCATGTCGCGACGCAGGTCGATATCAACTCCGCTGCCTCGCAACGTCGGCCCACTGGCTCCGAGCGCAATCGCATCTTCCGCGGTGATTCTCGCGACGCCTTTCGTGCGCATCACCCAGATCGGGTTTCCTGTCAGCAGGTTTTCGTACTCATCTACTTTAGAAGGGAAGGTGTCGGCAAACTTTCGTACGCGGTCAAAGAAATCGAGCGGCGGCTCAAGCGCTACTCCGCCTACACGGAAATACGATGTCATCATGCGCTGGCCGCTCACCGCTTCGAACAACCGCAGAATGTCTTCGCGCTCGCGGAAGCAATACAAGAAGACGGTCAGCGCGCCGATGTCCATCGCGTGGGTGCCCAGCCACACCAGGTGGGAGTTGATTCGCGTCAACTCGTTCAGCATCACCCGCAACCACTGTGCTTTCGGTGGAATCTCCAGCCCAAGCAGCTTCTCCACGGCCAGCACGTAGCAGAGGTTGTTCGTCATCGGGCACAGATAATCGATGCGATCGGTTAGCGGCACCACCTGCTGGTAGAACTTCGCCTCGCAGGTCTTCTCAATTCCCGTGTGCAGGTAGCCGATGTCCGGCATGATCCGCACCACATTTTCGCCATCGATCTCCAGGATCACTCGCAACACGCCGTGCGTCGACGGGTGCTGCGGACCCATATTCAGGATCATCGTCCGGTCCTGGCCGGGTTCCGTGACAGGAGTACTTGCGAGGTGGGCCATGTTTAGCGGTAGCCCTCCACCGGATAGTCTTTTCGCAGCGGATGGCCTTCCCAATCCTCCGGCATCTGAATGCGACGAAGGTAAGGGTGCCCGGAAAACCGAATCCCGAACAGATCGAAAACTTCCCGCTCAAAATAATTGGCCGACGGCCAAACCGAAGTCACCGACTCCAGCGCCGGGCTATCGCCCGATAGCCGTACTTTCAACCGCACTCGCTCTTTGTTGGGGATCGAAAGCAAGTGATAGATCACTTCAAATCGCGGCTCCGACGGATACCAGTCAACGCAGGTGACATCCGACAGGTAATTGAACGGGCACTGCGCGTCATCGCGTAACAATGCGCTCGCCTCGCGAATGACCGAGCGCTCCACATAAATGCTCATCTCATCGCGATCGAATTTCGCGCCTTCCACCGAGGCCGTATTCCATCCCTGCAATCGTGCAATGGCAGGATGCCCCTTCAACTGCTCCAGATCTGTGATCGCCGGTGTAAGGGCCATTACACCTCACCTCGGCCGGTGGTTGCACCGCCCCAATCCAGCACGCCCTTTTTCCACACATACCAGAAGCCGACCAAAACGATTCCGATGTACACCAGCATCTCCCAGAAGCCGAACATCTTCAGGTCGCGAAGGATGACCGCCCAGGGATAGAGGAAGATAGCTTCTACGTCGAACAAAATGAAGAGCATTGCCACCAGGTAGAACTTCACCGAGAAGCGCTCCCGCGCATCGCCAACCGGCGTCATGCCGCATTCGTACGGCGACATTTTGGCGCGTGTGGGCTTGCGATACCCGATCAGCCAGGAGAGCACTACAATTCCCGTCGCGAGAGCGCCCGCCACGATAAAGTGGATCAGCAGCGGCAGGTAACGGGCGAAGTAATTGTCGGGCATAGGGGAGCTAGATATAATTCGCAGCGTCGGCTAAACATTCTAGGTTAGAGTTCGAGAGGATTAAGTGTCAAGCGTTTGCGCCCGCTTGTCACAACCTTTTCATAGTTCGACACGCAGGCGGGTGAGCGAGATCACATGATCTTTGGTTTTAATACCGACATCAAGCATCAGGACACGATTTATCACGTGCAAAGCGAAGCCCGTGAGAACGAACTTCTCCTGCAGACCCAGGTTTTCGTGCGCGGACGCTGCATCGGCAAGCGCGCGACTTCTTATGCCGACAAGGCTGCTGAGTCAGCCTTCACCGACCAGCAGAAAGAACAAATCCTGCGCGACCAGCATCGCATGGTGCTCGATGCCATTCGCGATGGGCACGTCGACGACGTCTTCGACAAGCGCGAGACTCCCGAGTCCCTGGCCGCGATAAAAGAGCTGGACGTTCAATGGCTGAACGCCGATTCCATCCATTCCGATCGGCAACTGAAATTGCGGCTGCGCGTTACCGAAACCGGGATTGGAGTAGAAGGCGCCAGACTGACCGTTCGCTTTGCTCGCCCGGATGCCGCACCGTTTTACTCCCAGGTATTAACTGGTACCGGGGGCGATGCAGAAATGAACATTGACGTCGACGAATCAGTATTGCCCGATTCTTCAATCCTGGTGCAAGCCAGTTACTCCGGCCGAACTGCCACCCGAAAGTTCCAGCTCAGGAAAGTGGAAGTCTGAGAAGGGAAGTTCTCGAGCAAACGATTCTTTATGCTGCTCGAACTCAAGCGCGCCCCCAGTGCCAACGACTGCACTCACGGCTCGCTCTCAGTAGACGGCATCTTCGAATGTTTCACTTTGGAAGACGTCGTTCGCGAGGTTCCCAAACTTGCCGTAGCCGAGTGGAAAATCCCCTGCCAGACTGCGATCCCCTCCGGCACCTACTCCGTCATCGTCAACTTCTCCACGCATTTCAATAAACTTCTTCCGCTCCTGGTCGACGTCTCAGGATTCGATGGCGTTCGCATTCACTCTGGCAATTATTCGTCGAACACCGAGGGCTGCATCCTGGTGGGCCAGAGCAAGGACCACATCGGAGTTTACGAGTCCCGCGCCGCCTTCGCCGCTTTGTTTGCCAAGATCCAGAAGGCCATCGCGGCGGGTGACAAAGTGCAAATTTCCATCACCAACCCTCCTGTCTCTACGTCTTCTCGCGCCCTTAAAAGAGCCTGATGTCCCGCCTCTGTGCGACAATTTCACCTGCATGACACTTCAAATCAATGGCGAAGCGCGCCAATTTGACTCCCCTCTGACCCTCTCCGGCCTGCTGCAGCAACTGGGAATGAAGGCCGATCGGGTTGCCGTTGAACTGAACCGCCAGATCGCTCCCCGCGATCAATGGCCGCGGACCTCCCTCAACGACGGTGACCAACTGGAGATCGTCCATTTCGTCGGCGGTGGCGCCGGTCCCTCTGAGTAGCCCCCTCGTACTTAATTAGTTACCCCATTATCCACAGCAAGTTCGCTTGACACTCGCCAACCCGGCCCTAAAATGTTTAAAACAAATCACCATAGATTTGTTTGAAACAAATTTTAGGTTTTGTGGAAGAGAGAATCACATCTCGCGAAGTCATTCAACTGACGGGCATCACACCCCGGCAGTTGCAGTGGTGGGATGAGCGTCACATCGTGTCGCCCGTTCGCCAAGGTCATCGTCGCCTGTACTCGATGGAAGATCTCGCCGAAGTCGCGGTTATCTGCCAGCTCCGGCGCAAGGGCTTCTCGCTCCAGCGTGTTCGCAAGGTCATGCGATTCCTGCAGCGTGAGTTCAGCAAGCGCCTCGCCGAAACAGTAAGCGGCGGCGATTCCGAATACCATCTTCTGACCGACGGCAAGTCAATTTACCTCGAGACCTCGCCGCGTCAGATCGTCGACATTTTGAAAAACGCCCGCCAGCCGATGTTCAGCGTCTGCATCAGCGACGCGGTTCGTCAGGTGAGGGCAGAGTTCCAGGAAAAAAAAGGCAGTGCTAACAGCATTCATCGCGCGTCGCGCAAGCTACGGCGGGCTTCATAAGCAATGGAGTTTGGTTCACAGATTTCAGCCCCTAGAGGAGGCTAAATGGTCGCAGAACTGGACGTCCTGAGCGAGTGGATTCCGGAGCAGATGTTGCCCGGCACAATTTTCGTGCTGGAAAATGCTGGCCGCATCGGTGAAAAAGACGATCCCTACTGGGCCGTGCTCTCCTGCCCTGAATGCGGAACCTTGGGCCTGATCACCCGCAAGCAACTTTCCGGCCTGCTGCCGGTGATATGCGGGTCCAAACAATGTTCTGCCCAATTTTTTATTCGCGACAGCGAAGTTCAGATCCGAAAACCGTTCTGATTGAGACTAAGTCGCGATTCATACCAACCTCGGCAGATGGAAATTCGCCGTGCCATTAAATCTTTTCCACCCCCTTGTGATTGTTCCGGCTTCGAGAGACAATGTGTGCCCATCAGGAGGCCATGTGTCCGACCGGAAGTACCGTCAACGCGGATATCAGGATTCCGCACCGGAAAAAGAGAAAGCCTCCGCCGAGCGTCCGATTAGAAAAGACACGTTCGGTCCCCGCCCCATCGCGATGCCCGGCACGCATACCGTTTCGCGTTGCGCGCAGTGCGGGACCTTACTACCTGCAGGGATCGAGAGCGACAGCAAGTGCCCGAAGTGTGGCGCGGCCTTGCACTCCTGCCGGCACTGCACTCACTTTGAGACCTCAACCCGCTTCGAGTGCACCCAGCCAATTCCGGAGCGGATCGCAAAGAAGGATGAGGCGAATCGGTGCACCTTCTTTTCCATGCGGGTTCGCGTTGAAAAAGAGACTTCGACTCCAACCTCGCCTGCCAGCGTTTCCACCCCGCAAGACGCCCGCCGCGCCTTCGAAAATCTCTTCAAAAAATAGCTCTACGGTTTCTGCGTCGGCCGCAACAGGATTTCACTCGCAAACGATTGCGGAGCTTGCGTCACCAGCATGGCCACAGCGTGCGCCACGTCGTCGGGCTGCAACATCTTCGCCGGATCCTTGCCGGCATGTGGACTGAGTTCCGTGTTCACCGATCCCGGACAAACGACGGCTACCCGGATGCCGTAACCGCGCAACTCCTCCGCCACCGAGTACGTCAGCCCGTTCAATCCCCATTTCGAAGCCGCATACGCCGCGCCATTGGGCAAAGCATTCTTCCCGGCCAGCGACGATATGTTCACGATGTGCCCGCTCCGGGCTCGGATCATGTGGGGAGCAAATGCCCGAATGCAGTAATAAACGCCTCGCAAATTGGTATTAATCACATTTTCCCACGCATCGGGCGTCATCTGGTGCAATGGCGCAGAGAACGCTCCGACTCCGGCATTGTTGACCAAAATGTCCAGACGCTTGTGGCCGTTATCAATTCGACCCGCCAGTTGTTCTACCGACTTCAAATCGGTGACGTCAACTTCGCCAACCTCAGCGCTCCCTCCAGTTTTACTGATCTGACTCGCCATCGCGTCCAGATCTTTGCGGCTCCGCCCACACAAAACTGTGTGCGCCCCCATTGAGGCCAGCCTCTGCGCAATCGCCGCTCCAATGCCCCGGCTGGCGCCGGTTACAACCGCGACTTGCCCCTGCAACACTGCCAAGTGATTCTCCGCCATACCACCTCCGTCCTGCATGAGATGGCGCGAACTACCATCCCGGTGCTTTTTGCATCATACGTAAGCGGGATGAACTTGCCTTGTTTGAACGACATACTTATAATCCGGCTCACCGGAATATTTTTCCTGGACCGCGGGTTGCTGCACCGCGGCTACGGAGTTTCTGGTCCGACGGGCAGGGGCGCAAGCGGCCCACGGTCTGAATGGTGCCCTGTTAAGCGAGCTTGACGGCGGGCAACGATGTCGTCGGTTTCTCGCTGTTAAGATTTCCCGAAATTTTTAGGAGCCACTTGAATGAAGAATAGCCTATTACCGATTGTGCTTGCGTTTGCTGGAATTGCGTCCGCTCAGCAGCCCGCAGCCCAGCCCCAAGCCCAACCTGCGTCACCGCAAACCCCGGCGGCGTCGCAGACGCCTGCAGGATCTCCCGCTCCCGCCGGACAAGCCGCACCTCCCGCTCAGCCGCAGCAGAAAAAAGAAATCAAAGATCCTGCCGAATACAACGCTTACGTCAGCGCCATTCAGCAGAAAGACGCTCCTTCGAAAATCAGCGGCCTTGAAGCCTTTCTGACTCAGTATCCCAACAGCGTAATGAAGGAAGATGCTTTGGAACTCCTGATGGGCGCCTATCAGCAGGCCGGGAACCAGGCCAAAGTCATCGACACCGCGAACCGTCTTCTAACCGCCAATCCCAACAATGTTCGCGCCTTGGTCCTTCTCGCATACAACGAGCGCGCGTCACAAAAATGGCAGGATGCGAAAGATCACGCGATTAAGGGTCTTGAGGCCTTGCCCAATATGTCCAAGCCCGATGGTGTTTCCGACGCTGATTTCGCCAAGCAGAAGACCGATCTCGCGACCCTGCTTAACAGTGTCGCCGGATTTTCCGCCCTTCAGCTGAAGGACAATGCTACGGCGACCAAGTATCTCCGCCCCGCGGTTGAAGGCGATCCCAACAACGTCGAGAACGTCTATCCCCTGGCTCTCGCCTATCTCACCGGCACCCCGGAAGACGACGTGAACGGACTGTTTTTCATCGCGCGCGCGGCCAACCTGGTGAAAGATCCCGCCGGAAAAGCCCAAATTACCAAGTTCGGACACAGCAAATATCTGAAGTATCACGGTTCCGAAGACGGCTGGAACGAACTGCTGGCGCAAACCGCCACAACTACACTGCCCCCGGCAGATTTCACCATCAAAGCCTACGTTCCCCCGACTCCCGCCGAGCAGGCGCATGACCTGGTAAAGGACAAGTCTCCTGCCGACATCAAGAAGCTTAGCTTCGCAGAGTGGCAGCTTGTGCTCTCCAAAGGTGCTCCGGAAGATGCCGACAAGGTCTGGAGCGTGATCAAGGGCGTTCCCATGCAGATGGAAGCTACCGTGATCACCGCCGGTGACACTGAACTCGAAATCGCCGCCAGCCAGGATGACATCGACGCCAAGCGCGCCGACATCAAACTGACGATGACCGGAAAAATTCCGGCCAAGCTGATGCCGAAAGAAGGCGGCACCCTGGACTTCGAAGGGACTCCGGTTTCTTACACACCGGATCCCTTCGTAATGGTTATGGAGAAGGGAGCTCTGCTGACCAAGGCAGCTCCGCCCGCTCCGCATCATCCGCCGGTTCACCGGAAGCCGAGCCAGTAACGGCTGAAATCATCAACAAAGAAAATGGGCAACGCCTCAAGCGTTGCCCAAATCTTTTGCGGAGTTTTTTCTGAACTCCGGCGGAAGATATCAATTTCACCGCACAATCTTCTTCTCGTAAGGCATCGGCCGGGCGCTGCGCGGTGGCCGCTTGATTCCAGCTCTCAGCTGCCGTACATCGATCTTTAGCTCGGTAATCGTGCGGCTGAGCGTGTTGCGGTGCATCCCCAGCTGCCGTGCTGCCCGGCATTGATTGCCCTTGTTCTCCTGCAGTACCGTCAGGATAAAACGCTTCTTGAATTCCCGTACCGCCTCGGAGTAAAGAATGTTGCTCTTGTACATCTGCATGATGAGGGCTTCGAGCTGATCTCTCACGGCATCTCTCTTTCTTCTTGCAGGCACAGCCTCGCCGCACCCGCGGTTGCCAGGCCCTTCTAATGAGCTCGACATCGCTGAGCAACCACGATGCCCTATTTCTTTTGCGCTTCCTGGTGCAGCAGATCGAGACCTTGGTAGAACTGCACTCGTAGTTCCGAGGGCGCAACCCAAACTGCGGCGCGTCCAGCCACCAGGAAATACGGTGCCAGTTCCGATCCCTGCAACCACTTCGACGAGGGCGTAAACGCTGCCATACTTACCAGGACAATTGCGACCACCAGGCAGCCTCGCAACAGTCCCAACGCTCCGCCTAAAAACCGGTCAACTCCGCTCAATCCTGCTTCTTTCATGACCCATCGCGCAATGCGTCCGGCAATTCCGGCAAGCAACATTACGCCAACAAAAATGATCAGGAAAGCCGCTATCTCTACTAGCCATCGCGAGGAGTATTGAGCGAAATGTTCCGCCAGGCGATGGTAATTCCATGCTGCTAACAAATATCCGAACACCAGGCCGGCAATGCCGAATGCCTCCTGGAAAAAGCCGGCGCTCGCCGCCTGAATCATCGAAATCAATACCACGCCTATGATGATCCAGTCAGTGACCGTCACAGCGTTCTCCGGCTGGGTGCCCGCACTCTTTACACATCCAGCTCATGTCCGGTGAGCTGGTGGTACGCCTCCAGGTATTTTTCGCTGGTCCTCCGAGCCACGTCCTGGGGGAGAGCCGGGGCGGGTGGCTGTTTGTTCCAGCGAATCTCTTCCAGATAATCTCGCACGTATTGCTTGTCGTAAGAATCCTGCGCACGGCCGGCTTCGTACTTATCGGCTGGCCAGAAGCGCGACGAATCCGGCGTCAGAACTTCGTCCGCCAGCGTGATGCCGCGTGCCGTCATGCCAAACTCAAACTTCGTATCCGCGATAATGATGCCCTTGGTCTTGGCGTAGTCGGCTGCCTTCGTATAGATCGCCAGCGAAAGGTCGCGTAGCTGCTTGGCCTTGTCCTCGCCCACAATGCGCGCCATCTCTTCGAACGGAATGTTCTCGTCGTGCCCGGTCGTCGCCTTGGTCGCAGGCGTGAAGATCGGCTCCGGCAGTTTGTCGGACTCTTTCAATCCCGCGGGCAGCTTGATGCCGCACACGGTGCCGCTGGCCTTGTACTCTTTCCACGCCGATCCGGAAATGTACCCGCGCACCACGCACTCGACCGGGAACATGTCCGCGCGCAGCACCATCATCGAGCGCCCGCGCAACTGGTCGGCATACTTCCGCGCCGGCCCGGGATACTTGTCGACCTCGGCGGTCACAAGGTGATTCGGCACAATTGATTTCAGCAGATCGAACCAGAACAGCGAGATCTGTGTCAGCACGCGTCCCTTGTGAGGAATGCCGGTCGCCAGAATGTAGTCGAATGCGGAAATGCGGTCCGTGGCTACAAACAGCAGGTGCTGGCTGTCCAGGCGGTACACATCGCGGACCTTGCCGCTGACTTGCAGTTCGAGTTCGGGGAATTCACTGCGTAACAGGACGTTGTCGAGAAGTTGGGGGCTCATTGATTAATTTTACAGTCAGAAAACGTGCCGTATTCTACTGCGCAAAAAAAATTTGTCAACGCCTTAAGCTGCCAGCATCGCAATCGCCCCCAAGCTCTTCACAGGAAAATGTTTGACAGTTTGTTGAGTGCCTGACTTGCCGTGCCCAGCAAGGCTTTTCATGGTACCGTTGTGTGGAAAAACTGAGGACGGTAGAGGAAAAGATGCGACGCCGCACTTTGGCTCGATCCCCCTCGCAACCTATCGGACGCGAGTCTCGCAGTCACATGCCCGATCATTGGCTGTGCACGATAAATACCTTATTACTGGTCAGCGTGCCATTCGCCGTGGTGACGCTGATCGGTCCTGTCGTTGCTCCATCCGGCACCGTCGCGCGGATGTAGGTGGGGTACACAAATTTAAAGCTTGCAGGGGTGCCGTTGAATAAAACCTGGCTTGTCTCGCTAAACCCCTGTCCCAAAATCTGCACCAACGCACCGGGGCGCCCATAGGTCGACAAGTAAGTCACGAACGGTTTCAGCCCGGCGTTCAGGCTGTAAAACACGCCATCATCCTTTGTACCGCCGTATCTGGTGGTTCCATACAGGATGCCGTTGGTGTGCTGTGTCAGTGTGTCGTATGGACTCACCCCGGTGTTCGGTACGAAATTATGCAATACCGTAAGCTTTCCGCTGGTCGTGATGCGGAAGAGCAGGTTATCGGTCGTGCCGTACAAATTACCGTCAGTTGCCTGCACCAACCCGCCGCTGGGAAATCCACCGCCATTCTTGTTCTCGAAACTGTGAAGTACGGTGACTGCGTGTCCTGGAGTCATCTTGAAAACTACACCTACTCCGTCCGCGCCGCCCTCGAACGTAACTCCGTAGAAATTCCCATCGCTTGCTTGAATTAATCCCGACGTCGGAAACTCGCCGTGCCTGACGTCGAAATCGTAGAGAACCTTGAAATCGCCGCTTGCGCTCACTCGAAATATAGTTCCGGCGCCATTTGCACCTCGGTATGTAGCAGTCCCATAGAACAAGTAGTCTGTCCCCTGGACAAGCGGCGCGGACGGGTCCTCTCCGTCATCCCCTCCGGTGAACGTGTGCAGCACGGTGAAGTCGCCGTACTTCGTGATTTTGTAAACCGAGCCGAAGTAAGTAGGTCCTTGCCCTTCCGTCGTTCCATAGAACTGGCCGGCCTCGCTCTCGATCGGCGGGGCTGTGGGATACGCACCATCCGCGCCGCCCTGAAAGTCGTAGAGAGTAGTAATGACACCTTCCTGCGTCATCTTAAACACCGAGCCATATCCGAAGGCTCCGCCTTGCCTGGTGGTGCCGTAGTACTGGCCATCGCTGGCCAACGTGAGCCCCGAAGCAGAATTTTCTCCGTCAGACCCGTTGAAGCTATGCAGGACCTCCAGGCTTCCGCTGCTAGTGATCTTGAAGGCGCTGCCAAGATCGTTGCTTCCTCCCTCGCCAGATGTGCTGAACAGATAGCCGCCCCGGCTCTGCGCAATAATTCCGGCTGCCGAAGGATGACTTGGATCCCCATTTTTAATCCCAAAATTGCGAAGCACTTTATAAGTTTGGGCCGAAAGGGAAGTGGACACTGCAAGCAGCAGGAACAGGGTGAGCAGTTTCATAGCTGGCCGAAATTAACTCGACACATATCGCCGATCAATACTGTGTTCTCCGCAAGTTGGGCGACAAGAGCCCGGAGCCCCGCATAATTCAAAATGGTCTCGTCCCTCAGACGCAGTGCCGCGCACCAACCGGGGGGGCTGGCCCAACCTTGATTTCTCTCGCCCCCTCTACGGAAAGGGTTGCCCCATGCTTCGCGGGGTTCGAAGCATGGGCACCACTGGCGATAGTATCAAGAGACTTTTCTTACCCGAAGCACGATCTTCTGGGCTTCATTCACCAGCACCGGGCCGCGCTCCCCCAGTGCATAGAAACGATAGCTGCTCCATCTCCATTGCTCGGGCTTCAGAACCAGACCGCGCTTCACGGGATTGTTGTGCATGGAATCTAACTTTTCCACTCGTTTCTTGGCGGTGAAGACCACGAAATCGTAGAAACGATGCTGCCAAATGCGGCCTTCCTCGACCGCCGTGTTCCACAGCGAGGACTGGCGCGGGTCAGCCGAGCGGCAAAGCCGGGCCAAAAGCCGTTTTGCAAATCCCTGCTTCAATGCCTGCGTGACCATTGAGGGATTGCCGCGCTCCGGTTCGCCCAGCAGCAGATGGATGTGTTCGGGCATGACCACATAGCCGACGACCACGAAGCGGTAGCGTCGCCGGACCGACTCCAGAACTTCGAGGAACCAATCGCGGTCTCGTGCCCGGCCCAGCAGTCGACGCAGCTGATAGCAACTGGTGGTGATAAAGTGCGGATAGCCGGCGCCGCAGTAACGATGCAGGCGATTGGGCATGAGTGGTTGTTATCACCGGGGATAGAGTTTGGGATGTGATGGTTGAACATGGGGATCGAGGTCCGTGGTGCCCACGCATCGAACACCGCGATGCGCCGGGCAGCCGATTTTGTTGAGGGAACGAAAAAATCAAAGGTGGGCCAGCCCCCCAAGCGCACGCCAACCCATCACAGCAAATTCTTGCAAGATATTGCAGCCTCTGCTACTGGCAGGGGATTGTTGTGAAACAGCGCGCAGCTCACAAAACTGAGTGAGAAAGCTTTCGCCCGGGAACTGCAAGCGGCCGAGGTTATCCGGCACCTGTCTACCGTTGCTCAGCTTTCCGAATGAATTGGCTGAGCCAGGGCGTCACTTTCTGGAGTGGTCGCAAGGAAGAAGTGATCGGTATTCGGCGCTACAACGATCTCTTTTTCGGAAAGGGATGTAGAGAACAAACCGAGACTGACACCCCATTCGACAAAATGGCAGTGCCAAACTGTTTATAAATTTCACTCATTGGCGCGAACTGCCGAG
>Ga0335069_10003814_pt1 | contig 22568 bp, 23 predicted proteins | sample Lox_Sample_11_FD_206714 | JGI IMG/M metagenome (GOLD analysis project Ga0335069, IMG submission 206714) | Soil microbial communities from Loxahatchee National Wildlife Refuge, Florida, United States - Lox_Sample_1.1 | ecosystem: Environmental > Terrestrial > Soil > Wetlands | place: USA... | reverse complement strand
CGCATGATCGGCGTGCACCCGCGCGCGCTGCTCGAGTTCGAGCGCCTCGAGCCCGCGCTGCAGGCGACGATCCGCACGCAGATGGCCGGCTACCGCGACCCGGTGTCGTTCTTCGTCGACAAGCTGACCGAGGGCATCGCGCAGATCGCCGCCGCGTTCGCGCCGAACCCGGTGATCGTGCGCCTGTCCGACTTCAAGTCCAACGAGTACGCGAACCTGATCGGCGGCAAGGTCTACGAGCCGCACGAGGAGAACCCGATGCTCGGGTTCCGCGGCGCCGCGCGCTACGTCGACGAGACCTTCCGCCCCTGCTTCGAGCTCGAATGCCGGGCGCTCAGGCGCGTGCGCGACGAGATGGGGCTCACCAACGTCGAGGTCATGGTGCCGTTCGTGCGCTCGCTCAGGGAAGCCGAGCAGGTCACGGCGCTGCTCGCCGCCAACGGCCTCGGCCGCGGCGTGAACGGCCTCAGGGTCATCATGATGTGCGAGCTGCCGACCAACGCGCTGCTCGCCGAGGAGTACCTCAAGTACTTCGACGGCATGTCGATCGGCTCGAACGACATGACCCAGCTGGTGCTCGGCCTCGATCGCGACTCGGGGATCGTCGCCAAGCTCTTCGATGAGCGCGACCCGGCGGTCAAGGCGGCGATCGCGCTGGCGATCAAGGCCTGCCGCGCGCAGGGCAAGTACGTCGGCATCTGCGGCCAGGGCCCTTCCGACCACCCCGAGTTTGCGCGCTGGCTGGTCGACCAGGGCATCGGCAGCCTGTCGCTCAACCCGGATACGGTGCTCGAGACCTGGCTGTTCCTCGCCGGCCAGAAGCGCTAGCGCCCGGCGGCGCGGCTCAAGACCGGGCGCGCCGCCCCGCCCGCAGCGCGAGCGCGAGCAGCACCGCGACCAGCGCCACGCACAGGTCGGCGAACAGCTGGCCGACCGCGGCGAACACGGTGTGCCCGCCTTCCAGCAGCGGCGCCGTGACCAGCAGGCCGTCGGCCGGATGCGGATCGCGGTACGGATCGATCGCGTAGGAGCGCGCGACCACGCGGCCGTTCGCGTCGACCAGCGCCGAGACGCCCGAGTTCACGGCGCGCACCAGCGCCGTGCGCAGCTCGATCGTCGCGAACACCGACAGCGCCAGGTGCTGCCAGGGCTCGGCGGCCGCGCCGAACCAGCCGTCGCTCGTGAGGTTCACGAGCAGGTCCGGCCGCAGCGCGCCGACGCGGCGCAGGTAGCCCGGCAGGATGTCCTCGTAGCAGATGATCGGCGCGAGCCGCCGGTCGCGTCCGGCGGGCCCCGGCAGCGGCATCGTCACCGGGCCGCTGCCGGCGGTGAAGCGACCGGCGCCTTCCGGCAGCAGCGCGCGCAGCCACGGCAGGGTCTCGATCGCCGGCACGTACTCGCCGAAGGCCAGCAGCCGCACCTTGTCGTAGCGCCCGAGCACGCGGCCGTCGGCATCGAGCAGCAGCGCCGAGTTGTAGACGTCCTGCAGCGCCGCCGCCCAGGTGGTCGTACCGACGACGAGCGGCGGCGCGCCGGCCGGCCGCAGCGCCTGCGGCGAGCCGGCCGCGAGGTCGCGGGCGAAGTCGCGCCTGAGGGCGTACGGAAAGCTGCCCTCGCTCCAGACGACGAGCTCGGCGCCGGCGCGCGCCAGCCGCTCGGTCTGCGACTTGAGTCCGGCGACCATCTCGGCGGCGAGCGCGGCGGGGATCGGGCCGTCGATCGGGTACGGCGCGTTCGGCTGCACCAGCCCGACGACCAGCCGCGGCGCGCGCGCCTGCAGCGCATCCACCTGCTGCATGCGCAGCGCACCGCCCGCCAGCACCGCGCCGAGCACGCCGGCGGCGGCGAGCGCGGGCGCGAGTGCCGCCCGGCGCCGCCGCAGCAGATCGTAGAGCGCGCCGTTGACGAGCAGCAGCAGCGCGGTGACGCCGAGCGGCCCGGTCCACTCGGCGATCTGCAGCACGAGCGGATGCCAGGCCTGGGTGATCCACAGGCCCCAGGGGAAGATCTCCGGCAGCAGCCGCTCGCACGCGACGACCACCAGCGGGCAGAGCAGCGCGAGCGGCCACGCGAAGCGGCCGCGCAGGCGCCGCAGCAGCCAGGCCGAGGCCATGAAGATGAGGCCGTGGTAGGCGCAGAACGCGACGAACACCAGCACCGCGGCCGCGAGCGGGAAGCCGGCGAAGCGGCGCATCAGGTCGATCAGCCAGTAGAAGCCGCCACCGGTCGCGACTGCGCCCGCGACCCAGCCGCAGAGCGCCGCGCGGGCCGGCGTCGGCGCGCACTCGATCGCGTACAGCACCGGCAGCATCGCGATCCACGCGAGGCCCCACAGGTCGAAGGGCGTGCAGGCGAGGAACCAGAGCACGCCCGACAGCGCCGCGAGCGCGAGCCCGGGTGCGGCGCCGAACCGGGGTGACGGGCGCGCCGGCGCCGGCGGCGGATCCGCCGCGGCCGTGGCGCGCTGCCTGGCGCGCGCCCGGGCGCGCGACTTCTTTCGGGTCACAAGGTCTCCGCGCGCCGCCGGGGCGGCATCCGGGCCGTCGCGAGGCGGGTCCGCGAACTGCGGACCCGCGCACCCCGGCCACGCCCCGACAGTAGCAGAGCATCCCGGCCGGCACGCGCCCGCCGGCCGCCCGTCGCGGCGCGGTCCGGCCCGGCCTCCCTACGCCAGACCGGCGCGCGCCGCTTCCCAGTTGCGGCCGTCGTACGGCCTGATGAGCATCGCCGTCACGGTCGAGTGGTCGAGGCAGCGCGCGTGGACGCTGATCCCGTCCGGGTGCGAGCGCGGCACGTAGAAGGACTTGATGCCGCAGCGCCTGCAGAACAGGTGCTTGGCGACGCCGGTGTTGAAGGTGTACTCGGTCAGCTGCTCCGCGCCGCGCAGCAGGCGGAAGCGCTCCTTCGGCACGATCAGGTGCAGGAAGCCCGTCATCGCGCAGATCGAGCAGTTGCAGTCGGACACCTCGAGCGCGGCCGGCGCCTCGACCTCGAAGGCCACCGCGCCGCAGTGGCAGCCGCCGCGATGCGTGACCAGCGGCGCCGCGCTCACGGCGTGCGCCCGGCGTCGAGCGCGCGCCAGGCCTCGAGCCGCGGGTCCATGATCCGCCGCCACAGCGGCGGCACCAGGGCGAACACGAGCATGCCGCCGTAGCCGGTCGGCAGCTGCGGGGCGTCGGGCATGTGCAGCAGCTCCTGGTAGTGGCGCGTGACGTGCGCGTGGTGGTGCGAGTGGCGCTGCAGGTTGAACAGGAACCAGTTGCTGAGCTGCTGGCTCGAGTTCCAAGAGTGCCGCGCCGTCACGCTCTCGTAGCGGCCGTCGGCGCGCCGGCGCCGCACCAGGCCGTAGTGCTCGAGGTAGTTGACGAGCTCGAGCAGCGTCACCGCGACGCCCGCCTGGACGACGAACAGCGCCACACCCGCGGCGCCGCGCCACAGCCCGAGCCCGGCCACGATCGCGAGCGGCGCGGCGACGGCCCACAGCATCCGGTTCGCGGCGCTCGCCGGGCCGAGGCCGCGTGCCGCGAGGCGCGCGCGCTCGATCCGCCACGCGCTCGCGAACTGGCCGGCGACGGTGCGCGGCAGGAAGTGCCAGAACGACTCGCCGGCACGCGCCGTGGCCGGATCCTCGGGGGTGGCGACGCGCGCGTGGTGACCCTTGTTGTGCTCGATGTAGAAGTGGGCGTAGCCGACGCTCGCCAGCAGCGTGCAGCCGAGCGCGCGCTCGAAGAACCGGCGCCGGTGCCCGAGCTCGTGCGCGACCACGATGCCGACGCCGCCCGTGACCACGCCGGTCGAGTAGGCGAGCCCGGCGCGGCTCGCGAGGTCCGGCAGCGAGGGGAACACGGCCGCCGCCCAGACGAGCAGCGCGAGCTGCAGCGGCACCCAGAGATAGAGGATCGCGTCGAAGAAGCGCGCCCAGCCGGCGCTGCCGCGCCCGTCCTCCAGCACCGGCCGCGGGTCGGGCCCGAGCGCGAAGTCGGCGAGCGGCAGCGCGACGAACAGCCAGCCGACGGTCAGGAAGTTCCAGGCGCCGCCGAGGCGATAGCCGGCGACCACCAGCAGCGGCAGCAGCAGCGGCAGCACGAACCCGAGGCGACGCAGCAGCATGGCGGGACCCCCGCCGGAATCATAGGGCGCGCTCCCCGGGCCTGTCGATCGGCGCCCGCGCTCAGCGGCAGACCGTGCCCGCGACCGGCGCCGCGGCGACCGGTGCGAGCAGCGCGAAGGTGCGCCCGCCGGCCCGCTCGAGCAGGCACTCGGTGCGCAGCGACCCGCCGCCGGGGATCACCGCCGGCGGCGCCGCCGGCGGCGGCCGCTCGGGGCGGTAGCCGAGGAAGCCGAGCCACGCGCGCAGGTCCCAGCGGCTGCGGTCCGGCACCAGCCACAGCAGCCGCAGCTGCGGCCCGAGCGCCGCCTGCGCGCGCGCGAGCCCCCCGGCATCGGCGCTCAGGAGCACGGCGCGCGCGGTCCCCGGCGGCAGATAGAGCTCGGCGAGCGCGAGGGTCGTCTCGTCCGGGTCGATGAGCGCGAGCGGTGCCGGCCCCGCGGCCGCGGCGATGCGCCCCGCCAGCCGCTCGAGGCTGAGCCAGTCGTTGATCGCGAGGTAGAGCGGCGCGATCGCGAGCGACAGCACGAGCGCGGCCGCCCCGGCGTAGCGCGGCAGCGCCGCGGCGCCGGCGGTGCGCGCCGTGAGCGCGAGCCACGCGGCCGCGGCCGCCGCCGCGACGCCGAGCGCACCGAGCGCGGCCGCGCCGGGCACCGCGTTCTGCGGCGCGAAACCGACCAGCGCGTCGAGCGCACCGACCATGAGCGCCGTGGCCGCCAGCAGCGCACCGGTCACGCGCCAGGCGATGCGCTCGAAGCGGTCGAGCGCGGCGCCGGCGCCGCCGACGTACAGGCCGACCAGCACCGCGAAGCCGAGCGCGGGTGGTGCGTAGTAGACGCCGCGCGCGGTCGCGGCCAGCGACAGCAGCAGCGTCGGCAGCGCGATCGCGCCGAGCGCGAGCCGCCACGCGCTGCCCTCGGCGTCGCGCCGCCTGAGGCCGCGCGGCAGGCGCCGCAGCGCCGCCACCGCGAGCGCCGTCCACGGCAGCAGGTAGAGCGGCAGCTCGAGCAGATACTTGCCGGGGCTGTTGGCGTGGCCGGCAGCGTAGGCGAACCCGGCCGGCGCCACGAGCGGCACCGCGCGCCCGACCAGGTTGTACCAGAACAGGACCTTGAGCGCGGCGACGCCGCCGTCGCGCGTCGCGACCCAGCCGGCCCAGGCGCCGATCGCGAGCAGCACCACGAGCGCCCCGCCCCAGAGCTCGGCCCGCCACAGCTCGCGCCAGCGCCGCTCGAGCACCACCACCGTCAGCCAGGCCGAGGCCGGCACCAGCCAGCCGGCGAAGCCCTTGGCGAAGAACGCGAGCGCGAGACCGAGGTGCATGACGAGATAGCCGCGCCGCCGCGCGCCGGGGTCGGCGGCGGCGAGCCCGAGGGAGGCGCCGAGCAGCGCGAGCGCCACGCCCGCGACCAGCGGCGCGTCGGTCGCGAGCCAGATCAGCACCTGGTAGAGCTGCAGCATCGTCGTCGCGGCCATGCCCGCGGCGAAGCCGGCCGCGGCGCCCGCGACGCGGCTGACGAGCGCGGCGATCGCGAGCGCCGCGACCAGCAGGTAGAGCAGGTTCGGGAGGCGCGCCGCGGCCGGCGCCGGGCCGAACGCCGCGACCGAGGCGCCGCCCAGCCAGTAGAGCAGCGGCGGCTTCTCGGCGAACGGCCGACCGGCGAGCTCGGGCAACGCCTTGTCCGGCTGGTGGGCCATCGCCACGACGAGACTCGCCTCGCGCGGCTCGTCGGGGGTGTAGTAGGCGCGCGCGCACAGGCCGACCAGCGCCACCGGCACGAGCAGCACCAGGAGCCGCGCGACCGGCAGCCGGGTCACGGGCGCTCGACGCGCAGGAAGTGCTCGCGGTAGTGCCGCAGCTCCTTGATCGAGTCGAGCACGTCGTCGAGGGCGCGGTGCGCGTTGCCCTTGGCGACGCCGGCGAGCACGCCGGGCGCCCAGCGCCGCGCGAGCTCCTTGACGGTGCTGACGTCGAGGTTGCGGTAGTGGAAGTGGCGCTCCAGCGCCGGCATCCAGCGGGCCAGGAAGCGCCGGTCCTGGCAGATGCTGTTGCCGCACATCGGCGAGCGCCCCGGCGGCAGCCACTCGTCGAGGAAGGCGAGCGTGCGGCGCTCGGCCTCGGCCTCGTCGACGGTGCTGGCGCGCACCCGCGCGATCAGGCCGCTGTCGCCGTGAGTGCGGCGGTTCCAGTCGTCCATCCGCGCGAGGCGATCCTCGCTCTGGCGCACCGCGATCACCGGGCCCTCGGCCAGCACGTTCAGGTCGCCGTCGGTCACCAGCGTCGCGATCTCGATGATCCGGTCGGACTCCGGCACGAGCCCGGTCATCTCCAGATCGATCCAGGCCAGGTTGTCTTGGTGCTGCGGCATGGGACTCGGGTTGCCGGTGATTCTAGCAGAGGCTAGAGTGCCGCCTCGCTCCGGGACCCGCATGCCGCTGCTCACCACCGCCTTCCTCGCCGCGCTCGCCGCCATGCTGGCGATCCGCTTCTGGCTCGCGACGCGGCAGCTCGGCGCGCTGCGCCGGCACCGCGACGAGGTGCCGGCGCCCTTCGCGGCGACGATCAGCGCGGCCGACCACGCGCGCGCCGCGGACTACACCGCGGCGCGGCTGCGGCTCGCGCGCCTCGAGCTGCTGTGGGACGCGGCCGTGCTGCTCGCCGCGACGCTCGGCGGCGGGCTCGCGGCGCTGGACGCCTGGGTCGCCGGCTTCGGCTGGCCGCCGCTGGAGCACGGCGTCGCGACGCTCGCGCTGCTCGCGCTCGCGATGGCGGCCGCCGGCCTGCCGTTCGAGCTCTACGCGACGTTCCGCATCGAGGCGCGCTTCGGCTTCAACCGCACCACGCCGCGCCTCTATCTCGCCGACCTGCTGCGCTCGCTGGCGCTCGCGACCGTGCTCGGCGTGCCGCTGCTGGCACTGATCCTGGCGCTGATGACCGCGGCCGGGCGCGCGTGGTGGCTGTACGCGTGGCTGGCCTGGGTCGTGTTCGGGCTCGCCGTCAGCTTCCTGTGGCCGCGCCTCATCGCGCCGCTCTTCAACCGCTTCCGGCCGCTCGAGCCCGGCGCGCTGCGCGAGGCGGTCGAGCGCATCATGCAGCGCTGCGGCTTCGCGAGCGAGGGCGTGTTCGTCATGGACGGCTCGCGGCGCTCGAGCCACGGCAACGCCTACTTCACCGGCCTCGGCCGCCACAAGCGCATCGTGCTCTACGACACGCTGCTCGAGCGGCTCGCGCCCGGCGAGGTCGAGGCGGTGCTGGCGCACGAGCTCGGCCACTTTCGCCTGCACCACATCCGCCAGCGCCTGGCACTCGGCTTCGGCGGCGCGCTGCTGGGCTTCGCGGTGCTCGGCCGCGCGGCGCTCGCGCCGTGGTTCTACAGCGCTCTCGGCGTGCCGCAGCCGTCGGCGCACGCCGCGCTTGCGCTGTTCGCGCTGGTCGTGCCGGTGTTCACCTTCCTGCTGGCGCCGCTCGGCAGCTGGTGGTCGCGGCGCCACGAGTACCAGGCCGACCGCTTCGCCGCGGCGCACGCCGAGGCGCGGCTGCTGGCCTCGGCGCTGGTCAAGCTGTACCGCGACAACGCCTCGACGCTGACGCCGGATCCGCTCTATTCCGCCTGGCACGACTCGCACCCGCCGGCGCTGGCGCGGATCGCGGCCCTCGAGCGGGGCGGCTGAGTGCCGCGCGCGGCCGCGCCGGCCGGCGACGCGGGCGTCGCGCTCCTCGCCGGTCGCGTGGTCGCGAGCCACGGCCGGCAGCTCGTCGTCGAGGACGTCGCCGGGCAGCGCATCCCCTGCCGGCTGCACGGCCGCCGGCTGGCGGCGGTGTGCGGTGACGAGGCGCGCTGGGGCTACGCGCACGCCGGCGAGTCCTACGGCACCGTGTACGAGCTCCTGCCCCGCCGCAACACGCTCGAGCGCCTGACGCAGGGCGGTCGCGCGGAGCCCGTGGTCGCGAACCTCAGCCAGCTCGTGGCCGTGGTCGCACCGCGGCCGGAGCCGGACTGGTTCGTGGTCGACCGCTACCTCGCCGGCGCCGCCTGGTGCGGCGTCGCGGCGCTGATCGCGTTCAACAAGGCCGAGCTCGGCGTCGCCGCCGACGCGGCCGCCGAGCTCGACGCCTACGCCGCGCTCGGCGTCAGGATCGTGCACTGCTCGACCCGCGCAGCGCCCGGGATCGAGGCGCTGGCGGGGAGCCTCAAGGGCGCGGTCAGCGTGCTGGTCGGGCAGTCCGGCACCGGCAAGTCGAGCCTCCTGAACGCCCTGATCCCCGAGGCGCGGGCCGTGACCCAGGAGATCTCGGCGGCCAGCGAGGAGGGCCGGCACACGACCACCCACGCCGTGCTGCACCGCCTCGCGAGCGGCGGCGACCTGATCGACTCGCCGGGCGTGCGCGACTACGCGCCGCCGCTGCCGGCGGTGCGCGCCGTCGCCTCGGGCTTCGTCGAGCTCGAGCGCGCCGCGGCCGGCTGCCGCTTCCAGGACTGCCTGCACGTCCAGGAGCCCGGCTGCGCGGTGCGCGCGGCGCTTGACGGCGGCGCGATCCGGCCGCGCCGCTACGAGAGCTACCGCCGGCTGCTGGGCCTCGCGCGCGAGATGGGCGAGCGCTTTCCTGACCGGCGGCCGGGACGGCCGCGGCGCTAGCCGAGCCGCTGGCGGCCGGCGAGCGCGTGCGCGAGCGTGCCGCCGTCGACGTACTCGAGCTCGCCGCCGACCGGCACGCCGTGCGCGATCCGCGAGGCACGCACGCCGCGGCGCGTCGCGAGCTCGCCGAGGAAGTGCGCGGTCGCGTCGCCCTCGACGGTCGGGTTGGTGGCGAGGATCAGCTCGCGCACCGCGCCCTCGTCAAGCAGCGCCTCGAGCTGGCCGACGCCGAGCTCCGCCGGGCCGACGCCGTCGAGCGGCGACAGGTGCCCCATCAGCACGAAGTAGCGGCCGCGAAAGCCGCCCGACTGCTCGACCGCGACCACGTCGGCCGGCGACTCGACGACACACAGCAGGGCCGGATCGCGCTGCGTGCTGGCGCAGATCGGGCACAGCTCGGCGTCCGATAGCATGCGGCAGCGGCGGCACTGGCCGATCGTCGCCACCGCCTGCGCCAGCGAGCGGCTGATGTCGAGCGCGCCCTCGCGGTCGCGCTCCAGCAGGTGGAACGCCATGCGCTGCGCGGACTTCGGCCCGACCCCGGGCAGGCGCCGCAGCGCCGCAATCAGCTGGGCAAGTGCCGGCGAGTAGTTCACGGCATCAGAACGGCATCTTGAACCCGGGCGGCAGCTGCAGGCCGCCCATCATGCCGGCGAACTTCGCCTGCGTCGTCGACTCGACCTTGCGCACGGCGTCGTTGATCGCGGCCGTGACGAGGTCCTCGAGCAGCTCGCGGTCATCGCCGGCGACGCTCGGATCGATGCTGACGCGCCGCACCTCGTGCTTGCCGTTCATCTGCACCTTGACCATGCCGCCGCCGGCCTCGCCGGTGACCTCGAGCGCGGCGAGTTCGGCCTGCGCCTTCTGGAGATTCTCCTGCATCTGCTGCGCCTGGCGCATCAGGTTGCCGATTCCACCCTTCATCTGTCGCTCCTCGACCTCAGCGGTTGGGCTTGACGGTATCCGGCGCGACGCTCGCGCCGAAGCGCTCCTTCAGCGCGCGCACGGCCGGCTCGACCTCGAGCGCGGCGCGCGCGGCGGCGATCTCGGCGGCAGCGGCGCGCGCCTCGAGCCGGGCCGGCGTCTCGGCCGCCGCCGGCGCGGCAGCCGCGCCCTCGTCGCGCTCGATCACGACGCGGATCGCGGTGCCGAAGTGGCGGCCGAGCGCCTGCACCAGCCGCTCCTCGGTCTGCGGCGTGCGCAGCGCGTCGTTGCGCCGGTCGAGGCGGAACCGCACCGTGTCGCCGTCGCGGCCGAGCCACAGGCAGTTGGCCGCGAGCTGGTGCGCGGCCCCGACGAGGTCGAGCCGCGCGAGCAGCAGCGGCCAGTCGTCGCCCGTGACCGCCGCGGTGCCGGACGCGGGCGCCACCGTCGCCGGCCCGCGGCCGGCAGCGGCGCGCGTCGCGCCGCTGGCGGGCGCCGTCGCCTCGGCGCCGCGGCCGGCGGCGGGCTCGGCCACGTCCGGCGGCAGCGGCCGGAACGCGAGCATCCGCAGGAGCGTCATCTCGAATCCGACGCGCGGCTCCGGGGCGAGCCCGAGGTCGCGGCGCCCGCCGAGCGCGATCTGGTAGTAGAGCTGCACGTCCTCGGGAGCGAGGCGCGCGGCGAGCGCGGTCAGCAGCGACGCGTCGAGGCCCGCCTCGCTGCCGGCGCCCGGGACCAGCTGCTCGAGCGCCAGACGCTCGAGGAGCCCGGCGAGCTCGGCCAGCACCTGGTCGTAGTCCGGCGCCTGCTCGTCGAGCGCCCGCAGCGTCGCGACCAGCCCGGCTGCGTCGCCGGCGGCGAGGCACTCGGCGATGCGCGCCACGTGGCCGCGGTCGATCGTGCCGAGCATCGCGCGCACGTCGGCCTCGAGGATCTGGCCCGCGCCGTACACGAGCGCCTGGTCGAGCAGCGACAGCGCGTCGCGCAGGCTGCCGTCGGCGGCGCGCGCGAGCAGCGGCAGCGCCGCCGGCTCGGCGCCGATGCCCTCCGCGGCGAGGATCGCGGCGAGGCGCTCGACGATCAGCGCCGGCGGCAGGCGCTTCAGGTGGAACTGCAGGCAGCGCGAGACCACCGTCACCGGCAGCTTCTGCGGATCGGTGGTCGCGAGCAGGAACTTGACGTGCGGCGGCGGCTCCTCGAGCGTCTTGAGCAGCGCGTTGAAGGAGTGCCCCGACAGCATGTGCGCTTCGTCGATCAGGTAGACCTTGTAGCGGCCGCGGGACGGTGCGTACTGCACGTTCTCGAGCAGCTCGCGGGTGTCCTCCACCTTGGTGCGCGAGGCGGCGTCGACCTCGATCAGGTCGACGAAGCGCCCCTCGTCGATCTCGCGGCACGCCGAGCAGACGCCGCAGGGCCGCGACGAGACCCCGGTCTCGCAGTTGAGCGCCTTGGCGAGCAGCCGCGCGACGGTGGTCTTGCCGACGCCGCGCGTGCCGGTGAACAGGAACGCGTGGTGGACGCGGCCGGAGTCGAGCGCGTTGGCGAGCGCCCGCACGACGTGCTCCTGGCCGACCAGCTCGGCGAAGGCGCGCGGGCGCCACTTGCGGGCGAGGACGAGGTAGCTCACGCGAAACACCCGCGGCCGTGACCGAAGAGGGAGGCGGCCCGCGCCAGCACCCCTCCGGCACCCGATCGCACCGCTACCGCTGCTCCCTTCCGGGCCTGACGGGGTTTACGGCTGATCGTCGCGGAGGAACCGACGCGGGCCACCATGGAAATCATCGTCCAGTATTCTGGGGCCGAGCGGCGAACGCCACGCGAACCGGGAGCGGGGACTGCCGAGGCTGCGCGACGTTACACGCGGGTCTGGCGAGCGTCAATTCGCGACCCGGCGCGTGAGACTTGACCGTTAAGCTTATGATTTTACTGTTTTTCTCGCTGACCTGCGGTGGCCACACCGTGCGCAGGGGGTGTGGCGGAGAGGGTGGGATTCGAACCCACGAATACCTTTTGGGTATTACTGGAATTCCAGTCCAGCGCCTTCGACCGCTCGGCCACCTCTCCGGCGGCTGCGAAGCCTAACCGCCGGCACGCCGCGAGGCAAACGCGTCACCCGGACTACTTGGTCGGCGCCGCCGGCTTCGGCCGGTCGGCGTAGAACGCCGGCGCCCGGTCGAGGCACGCGTCCGTGGGCTTGCGCGGCTTGGCCTCGGCGCTCGCCTCGGGGACCTTGAGCGCGTTCTTGGTGTTCGCCGCCGGCAGCCCCTCGGCCGCGTGCAGCGGCGCGATGCTGGTCGCGGTCTCGTAGTTCTGCGGCTCGTTGCAGGATTCGCCGCTGCCGACGAGGTGGCAGCCGGCGAGCGCGCCGAGCGCGACCACGGCAACGGTTCGGACGATCAATCGCATGCAACCCCCGCGGCGCGCATGGCCTCGCGCACCGTAACTTGGCCCGCCGCCGACAGAGGCGTCAGCGGCAGCCGGATCCCGTCCCCCGTCAGGCCGAGCCTCGCGACGGCCCATTTGACGGGAATCGGGTTGGATTCGACGAACAGCGCGCGGTGCAGCCCCTGCAGCCGCGCATCGAGCGCCCGCGCCTGGTCGGCATCGCCCCTGAGCGCCACGGACGCCAGCTCGTGCATCGCCCGCGGCACCACGTTCGCGGTCACCGAGATCACGCCGCGGGCGCCGGCCAGGATCGCCTCGGCGGCGATCGGGTCGTCGCCCGACAGGAGCTCGAGCTCGGTCCCGCACCGGGCTTGGAGCTCGGCGAGCCGCGCCAGGTTCCCGGTGGCCTCCTTCAGCGACACGATCCGCGGGTGCGCCGCCAGCCGCTCGGCGGTCTCCGGCAGCAGGTCGACGCCGGTCCGGGACGGCACATTGTAGAGGATCACCGGCACGCTCGAGTCGTCGGCGATCGCGCTGAAGTGCTGGAACAGGCCTTCCTGGGTCGGCTTGTTGTAGTACGGCGTGACGACCAGCACCGCGTCGGCGCCGGCCGCGGCGAGCTCGCGGGTGCGCTCGATGCTGCGCGCGGTGTCGTTGGTGCCGCTGCCGGCGATCAGCGGCACCCGGCCGCGCACGCGCGCCGCGGCCCGGCGCGTCAGCTCGACCTGCTCGGCAAGCGTCACGGTCGGCGACTCGCCGGTCGTGCCGCCGACGACGATGCCGTCGCTGCCCTCGGCGAGGTGCCAGTCGACGAGCGCATCCCACGCGACGAGGTCGAGCTCGCCGGTGGCGCTCATCGGCGTGACGATGGCGACGATGCTGCCGCTGTACATCTGGCTCTCGCGAGGAATGGGCCGGCGATGGTACTGACCCGGCGCCGGCCCGCGCAAGCCGCAGGCAGGCCGGCGGTTTCCCACGGCCGGGCGCCCGGGGGTACACTACGCGTTCACCCGCCCGCCCGCCGAGTTGACCGCCCCGGATGAAGCAGCTGATCGCCCTGTCTGCCATTGGCAGCGACCGCACCGGCATGGTGCACGACCTGACCCGCGTGATCGCCGACTGCGGCGGCAACATCGTCGAGAGCCGGATGTCGGCGCTCGGCAGCGAGTTCGCGATGGCGCTGCTGATCTCGGGCAACTGGCACTCGCTCGCCAAGATCGAGACCGAGATCAAGAAGGTCGCCGATGCGGGCGAGGTCTCGGTGCAGATGCGGCGCACCGAGCAGCGCGCGGTGCGCAGCGACATGCTGCCCTACTCCGTCGACATCGTCTGCCTCGACCAGTCCGGCATCGTCTCGAGCGTGTCGGGCTTCTTCTCGGCGCGCGGCATCGACATCGCCGAGCTCGACACCCGCAGCTACCCGGCCGCGCACACCGGCGCGCCGATGTTCTCGCTGCGCCTCGTGATCAACGTGCCGAGCCGCATCCATCTCGGCGTGCTGCGCGAGGAGTTCATGGACTTCTGCGACCACCTGAACCTCGACGCGATCCTCGAGCCGGTCAAGAACTGAACTGAGCCCTGGGAGCGACATGGCGGCACCGGTCATCGGCAAGAAGATTCCCGATTTCGCGGGCGACTCGACCGCCGGCCGCTGGCGCCTGAAGGACGCGGCCGGCAGCCGGCTGGTGCTGTACTTCTACCCGCGCGACAACACCTCCGGCTGCACCCGCGAGGGCGAGGCGTTCCGCGACCTGGCCGCGGACTTCAGGAAGGCCGGCACCGCGATCATCGGCGTGTCGCCGGACAGCGTCGCCTCGCACGGCAAGTTCAAGCAGAAGTACCGCTTCCCCTTCGAGCTCCTGTCCGACCCGGAACAGCAGGTCTGCAAGCTCTTCGACGTCATCAAGGAGAAGAGCATGTACGGCAAGAAGTACCTCGGCGTCGAGCGCAGTACCTTCCTGCTCGATGAGAAGGGCGTGCTGCGGCACGAATGGCGCAAGGTCAAGGTCGACGGCCACGCGGCGGAAGTGCTGGCCGCGGCCCGCGCGCTCTAGGCGGGCCCCGCGATGACCCGCGCCGCGCGCGCCAAGCGCCGCATCTTCGTGCTGGACACCAACGTCCTGATGCACGACCCGACCGCGATCTTCCGCTTCGAGGAGCACGACATCTACATCCCGATGATCGTGCTCGAGGAGCTCGACGCGGGCAAGAAGGGCCTGTCGGAGTCGGCGCGCAACGTGCGCCAGGTCAGCCGCTTCCTCGACGAGCTGATGCAGGGCGCGGCCAAGGACGAGATCGACCGCGGGCTCGCGCTGCCGAACGTCCTGAACGGCAGCGGCGGCAAGCGCCCGCCGGCCGGCCGGCTGTTCTTCCAGACCAAGAACCTCGACGCCGGCCTGCCGGAGCTGCCCGGGCACGGCGCCGACAACGCGATCCTCGGCCAGGCGCTGGCGCTGAAGCGCGCGCACGCCGACGCCGAGGTCACGCTGGTTTCGAAGGACATCAACCTGCGCATCAAGGCCGCGATCCTCGGCGTCCACGCCGAGGACTACTTCAGCGACCAGACCATCGAGGACGCGGACCTCTTGTACACCGGCACGCAGGCGCTGCCGGCCGACTTCTGGGAGCGCCACGGCGCCGACATGCAGTCCTGGAAGGAGCACGCGCGGACCTTCTACCGGCTGCGCGGGCCGGCGGTGCGCGAGTGGCACCCGAACCTGTTCCTGTACGAGGACACGCCGAACGGCGTCGAGGCCACCGTGCGCACGGTCGCCGGCGACGAGGCGGTGGTCGAGCTGGTGCACGACTTTCGCACCGAGCGGCACAACGTCTGGGGGGTCACCGCGCGCAACCGCGAGCAGAACTTCGCGCTCAACCTGCTGATGGACCCGGAGATCGACTTCGTCACGGTGCTGGGGCCCGCCGGCACCGGCAAGACGCTGCTGACGCTGGCCGCCGGGCTCGCGCAGACGCTCGACAACCGGCGCTTCAACGAGATCATCATGACGCGCGTGACGATCCCGCTCGGCGAGGACATCGGCTTCCTGCCCGGCACCGAGGAAGAGAAGATGGAGCCGTGGATGGGGGCGCTGATGGACAACCTCGAGGTGCTGACGCAGGGCCAGGAAGGCGGCAACTGGGCGCGCGCCGCCACCAACGACCTGCTGCGCAGCCGCATCAAGATCCGCTCGCTGAACTTCATGCGCGGCCGGACCTTCCTGAGCCGCTTCCTGATCCTCGACGAGGCCCAGAACCTGACGCCGAAGCAGATGAAGGCGCTGGTGACGCGCGCCGGCCCCGGCACGAAGCTGATCTGCCTCGGCAACATCGCCCAGATCGACACGCCGTACCTGACCGAGACGACCTCCGGACTGACCTACGTCGTCAACCGCTTCCGCGGCTGGCCGCACTCGGGCCACGTGACGCTGGTGCGCGGCGAGCGCTCGCGCCTCGCGGACTTCGCCTCCGACACCCTCTGAACCGGCCCATTGAACCAACGCCGCCGCCGGCGGTCTGAACGCCCAGCCATGCCGCCCGCCACCCTCCTCCGCCGCGCGCTGCTCGCCGCCGCTGCTGCCGTGCTGACCGCGAGCGCGGCCTTCGGCGCCGCGCCGACCGCGCAGGAGCTGCCGGACATCGGCACGCCGGTGGACCAGCTGCTGACCGCCAGCGACGAGTACAAGATCGGCGCGATGATCATCCAGGGCCTGCGCGACCAGGGCCAGATCCTCGACGACCCGGAGCTCAACGAGTACATCCAGTCGGTCGGCTCGCGCCTCGCGAGCCAGGCGCAGGAAGGCAATACCCGGTTCACCTTCTTCGTCGTCAAGGACCGCGGCATCAACGCCTTCGCGCTGCCCGGCGGCTTCGTCTGCGTCAACGCCGGCCTGATCCTCGCGACCTCCGGCGAGAGCGAGCTGGCCGGCGTGCTGGCGCACGAGATCTCGCACGTCACCCAGCGCCACATCGCGCGCAGCTACCAGGACGCCAGCAAGGCGAGCCTGGCCTCGACCGCGGCGATGCTGGCCGCGATCCTGCTCGGCGCCATGTCCGGCAACTCCAACGTCGGCATGGCGGGCGTGATGGTGGGCCAGGGCGCGGCGATGCAGCACCAGCTCAACTTCTCGCGCGAGAACGAGTACGAGGCCGACCGCGTCGGCATCGGCGTCATGGCCGCCGCCGGCTACGACCCGAACGCGATGGGCACCTTCTTCGAGACGCTCGAGCGGCGCATGGGCAACCCGGGGCCGAACGCCAAGATCCTCGAGTTCCTGCAGACCCACCCGGTCACCAGCGGCCGCGTCGCCGAGGCCAAGAACCGCGCCGCGATGTATCCGATCGTCCGGCCGGTCGACACGACCGGCTACCGGCTGGCGCGCGAGCGGCTGCGCGTGATGACACTCGGCCCCGAGGACAACCCGCGCGAGGTCTACGCCGACGCGGCCTCGGTCGACCTCGCGGTCTCCGACTACCGCTACTACGGCCGGGCGCTGGCGCTGGTGCAGGCCAACGCCGCCGGCGAGGCCGTGCCGATCCTGCGCGACCTGGTGCAGCGCCACCCCGACACGATCGAGTACCACTCGGCGCTCGGCCAGGCGCTGCTCGCGGCCGGGGACGTGCAGGGCTCGCGCGCGGTGCTGGCGCGGGCCAAGGAGCTGTTCCCGCGCAACGTGCCGGTGACGGTGCGCTACGCCGAGACGCTGATGCGCGCCGGCGACGCGCGACTCGCGCACGCCGTGCTGCTCGACCTCTTCAACAACGTCGCGCCGACCCAGGCCCAGGTGCGCCAGATCGCGCTCGTGGCCAGCGCCGCCGGCGAGGCCGCCGAGGCCAACTACTACATGGCGGAGTACCACGTGATGAGCGGCGACCTGACGCTCGCGATCGAGACGCTCAGGCTCGCGCTGTCCGCGCCGAACCTGACGCCGGTGCAGCGCAGCCGCTTCAAGGCGCGGATCGACGAGCTCAAGGAATACCTGCCGCCGCGCGTCCAGGCCGCGGTCGATCGCGGCGATCCGCTGCCGGCGCCGAAGCCCGACGGCCGGCACCAGTGACCTGCGCCGCGCGCTGCTAGACTCCCGGCTCATCAGGGAGGACGCCATGCCCGATGCCCACCCACCCGCGGCCGGTGGCCGCGGACGCCGGCCCGCCGCGGCGGGGCTGCTCGCGATCGCCGGCCTGGTCGCCGCCACCGCGCACGCGGCCGACAAGACGAACGATCCCCTCGAGCGCCTGAACCGCGCCACCTACGCCTTCAACGACGCGATCGACCGGATGCTGGCGCGGCCGGTGGCGAAGGCCTACAAGGCGGTGGTGCCGGAGAAGGCGCGGCAGGCGGTCAGCAACTTCGTCGCCAACCTCAATTACCCGACCGTCATCGTGAATGACGCGCTGCAGGCCAAGTTCAAGGACGCCGGCAGCGACACCGCGCGGTTCCTGACCAACACGGTGTTCGGCATCGGCGGGCTGTTCGACCCGGCGACGCGCTTCGGCCTGCCGGTCCACGACGAGGACTTCGGCCAGACGCTCGGCGTCTGGGGCGTGCCGCCGGGTCCCTTCCTGGTGCTGCCGTTCGTCGGGCCGTCGGACTTTCGCGACGCGCCGGCGAAGGTGGCGGACGCGGTCACGCGCGCGGACTACTACTTGCGCTACACGAACAACGACGTGCTCGCCTCGTCGAACACCGAGTGGGTGCTGTACGGCATCCGGCTGCTCGACCTGCGCACGGCGCTCTTGTCCACCGACGAGACGCTGCACCAGGCCTTCGACGCCTACGCGGTGGTGCGCAACGCCTATGTGGCGCGCCGCGAGTACCTGGTCCGGGACGGCAACGTCCCGGAGGAAACCTTCGACGAGCCGGAGCCCGACAGCGCGTCGCCGCCGGGCGAGGCGCCGGCGGAGCCGCCGCCCGCGACGCCGCCGGCGGAGGCGCCGCCGGCCGCCGTGCCGCCGGCCGCCGTGCCGCCGCCCGCGGAGGAGCCGGCGCCGCCGCCCCCGGCCGCGTCCCCGGAATCCTCACCGCAGCGGATGCCCGAGTCGCCGCCGAAGCCGCCGCCGGCCGAGACGCAGCGGCCGCCGACCTAGGCCGGCGGCCGGCGCGCCGCGCTCGCGGCGCCGAGCATCGACTCGACGCCGCAGACCCGCGCCAGCGCCGCGAGCCGCTGCGGCACCGCCGTGAAGGTCAGCCGCTGGCCGGCGACCCGCGCGCGCTCCACCCACGTCAGCAGCACCGCGAGCCCGGCGCCGTCGGCGCTCTCGACGCCCGACAGGTCGAGCTCCACCTGCGGCTGGCCGCGAAACTCCTCCAGCCCGCGCTCGAGCAGCGCCCGCGCGCTCGCCATGTCGGCGCCGCCGCCGAGCCGGTAGCGGCCGGCGGCGCCCTCGAGCACGAAGCCTGCCGTGTCGCGCCGCGCCATCGAGCGCCTAGTGCCTGCCCGCGGCGGCGGCGGGCTGCTCGCCGGCAGGCTTGTCGCTCGCGATGTGCACCGCGAGGCCCTCGTGCTCGAGGCGCGCGATCACGGCCTCGAGGCCCTTGGCGCTGATCTCGGCGCCGAGGTCGGTGCGGTAGTTCTTGACGTAGGAGATGCCTTCGATGACGACGTCCCAGGCCTTCCAGCCGTCGGCGGTCTTGCGCAGCCGGTAGTCGACCTCGACGGTGGTGCCGGCCGAGCGTGTCACGACGGTGTGCACCGTCGCCTGGGTCGCCGCCGGGTCGCCCTTGAACGGCAGCAGCTTGAGCCGGTCGGCGGTGAAGTCGCCGATCGCGCCGCCGTAGGTCTTGAGCAGCGCACGGTAGAGCGCCGCGACGAAGCGCTTGCGCTGCTCCGGGGTGGCGGTGCGCCAGTTCTGGGCGAGCACCAGCTGCGCCGCGTAGTCGGTGTCAAAGTGCGGCAGCAGGATCGTGTCGACGATCGGGAAGGCCTTCTCCGGATCCTTCTTGATCGCGGCGCGGTTGGCGTCGAGCGCCTCGAACAGCTGCCGCGACACGGTCTCCATCAGCTCCTGGGGTCCCTGCTGGGCCGCAGCCGGCGCCTCGGCGCGCGCCACGGCGCAGAGCCGCGGCACGAGGACCACGGCCGGGACGGCGGCGAGCAGCGCGACGGCGAGCAGGCGCGGCAGCCGATGGGAAAGGTGGATCACTTGGCGGCTCCTTCGGACTTCTTGGCATCTCCCTGTGCGGCCTTGTCAAACAGGAACTTGCTGATCAGGTTCTCGAGGATGACGGCCGACTGGGTCAGCTCGATCTGATCACCGTCCTTGAAATAAGTTTCCGCGCCGCCGGGCGTCAGGCCGACGTACTGGCCGCCCAGCAGGCCGGCGGTGTAGATCGCGACGTCGCTGTCGTTCGGGATCTTGTCGTAGCGGCTCTGAATCGCGAGGCGCGCGACCGCCCGGTAGTGCTGGACGTCGTAGTCGATCGCCTCGACCCGGCCGATCGTGACGCCGCCGATCGACACCGGCGAGCCGACCTTGAGGCCGCCGACGTTGTCGAAGCGCGCGGTCAGGCGGTAGTTCTGCTCGTGCAGCACGAAGCCCTTGTTCGTGATCTGGGTGACCATGAAGAACAGCGCCGCGAAGCCGAGCATCACGAAGAGGCCCGTGCTGAGCTCGATCGTCCGTGTCTGCCTCATCGCCTGTCTCCTGCGCTCATAGCAGTACCGCCGTCAGCATGTAGTCGAGCACCAGCACCGCGACCGAGGAGGTCACGACGGTGCGGGTGGTGGCGCGGCCGACGCCGTCGGCGGTCGGCACCGCGTGGTAGCCCTCGAACACCGCAATCGCGCTGCAGGCCAGCCCGAAGGCGCCGCTCTTGATGATGCCCTCGGTGATGTCGCGCAGCTCCACGGCGCCGCGCATCTGCGACCAGAACTGGCCGGCGTCGACGCCCATCAGCGTCACGCCGACCAGCTGCCCGCCGAAGATGCCGGTGGCGCTGAAGATCGCGGCCAGCAGCGGCATCGCGATCACGCCGCCGATGAAGCGCGGTGCGCACACGCGCCGCACCGGGTCGACCGCCATCATCTCCATCGCCGACAGCTGGTCGGTCGCGCTCATGAGGCCGATCTCGGACGTCAGCGCGGTGCCGGCGCGGCCGGCGAACAGCAGCGCCGTCACCACCGGGCCGAGCTCGCGCAGCAGGCCGAGCGCGACCGCCGAACCCAGCGACTCCGTCGAGCCGAAGCGCCGCAGCAGGTCGAATCCCTGCAGGCCGAGCACCATGCCGACGAACAGCCCCGACAGCATGATGATCACCAGCGACTGCGCGCCGGTGTTGTAGACCTGCTCGAGCAGCAGCCGCGGCCTGAGCAGCGCGCGCGGCGTCACGGCGCACAGCCGCGCGGTGAACAGCGTGAAGCGTCCCCACTTCTGCGCCAGTTCGCGCCCGCCGCCGGCCAGTTCCGCGACCAGGCTCATTCCGGCACCTCGGCGCCGAGCAGCTGCGCCTCGTAGTCCGGTGCCGGATAGTGGAACGGCACCGGGCCGTCCGCCTCGCCGCTCATGAACTGGCGCACGACCGGCGCGGCATCCGCGGCAAGCTCCGCGGGGCTGCCGGCGGCGGCCACCCGCCCGGCGGCGAGCAGGTAGGCCCGGTCCGCCAGCAGGCCGATCTCCTGCACGTCGTGCGAGACGACGATGCTCGTCAGCCCGAGCGCGTCGTTGGTGCTGCGGATCAGCCGCAGCACGACGCCCATCGCGATCGGGTCGAGGCCCGCGAACGGCTCGTCGTAGATCAGCAGCTTCGGGTCCATGACGATCGCGCGCGCGAGCGCCACCCGCCGCGCCATGCCGCCGGAGAGCTCCGAGGGCATCAGCCGCGCCGCGCCGCGCAGGCCGACGGCGTGCAGCTTCATCAGCACGATGCGCGCCACCAGCGACTCCGGCAGGTCGGTGTGCTCGCGCAGCGGAAACGCCACGTTCTCGAACACGTCGAGGTCGGTGAGCAGCGCGCCGTTCTGGAACAGCATCCCCATGCGCTGCCGCAGCCGGTACAGGCCGTCGGTGTCGAGCCGGCCGAGGTCCTCGCCGTCGACCTCGATGCGGCCGGCGGTCGGGCGGATCTGGCCGGTGATCAGCCGCAGCAGCGTCGTCTTGCCGGTGCCCGACGGGCCCATGATCGCCGTCACCTTGCCGCGCGCGATCGTGACGTCGAGGCCGTCGAACACCTGGCGCCCGCCGATCGCGTAGCCGACCCCGCTCAGCCTTGCGATGCAGCCGGCCTCGTCCGGCGCGGCCGGCTGGATGGCGGGGGTCATGGCGCGGTCTTGCGGCGCGGCGTTCAGGCCGCCTGCTTCTCGAGCGCCGGGTCGTACTTGCCCTGCGTCGCGAGACCGTTGAGGCGGGCGCGCTTCAGGAACTCGCGCTGCGCTCCCGGCACCTGCGCCGCGGCGCCGGCCCAGGCGCTGAGCGCGGAGGCCTGCAGCGCGCGGCCGTAGCTGAACGACAGCGCCCACGGCAGCGAGCCGACGCGGTTCATGAGGTCGAGGTGCAGCGTCGCCTCGGCCTCGCTCTGGCCGCCCGACAGGAACGCGATGCCCGGCACCGCCGCCGGCACGTGCCGCTTCAGGCAGCGCACCGTCGCCTCGGCGACCTGCGCCGGCGCCGCGCGCTCGGCGCACTTCTGGCCGGCGATCACCATGTTCGGCTTCAGGATCATGCCCTCGAGGAACACCCGGTGCGCATCGAGGCGCTCGAACACCTCGGCCAGCACCGCGTTGGTGACCTCCTCGCAGCGCTCGAGGTTGTGGCCGCCGTCCATCAGCACTTCCGGCTCGACGATCGGCACGATCGCGGCCTCCTGGCACAGCGCCGCGTAGCGCGCCAGGAGCTCGGCATTGGTCTCGATGCAGGTCCGCGTCGGGATGCCCGCGCCGATGTCGATGACCGCCCGCCACTTGGCGAAGCGCGCGCCGAGCTTGTGGTACTCGGCGAGCCGGCCGGCGAGCCCGTCGAGGCCCTCGGTGATGACCTCGCCCGGGAAGTTCGGCATCGGCTTGGTGCCGGCGTCGACCTTGATGCCGGGCACGACGCCGAGCCGGGTGAGGAGGTCGGCGAAGCGCTCGCCGCCCTTGGTCGACTGGCGCAGCGTCTCGTCGTACATGATCACGCCCGAGATGAACTCGGCGGCGCCCGGCGCGGCGAACAGCAGCTCGCGGTAGGCGCGCCGGTTCTCCTCGGTCGACTCTACCTTGATCTTGTCGAAGCGCTTCTTGATCGTGCCGGTGCTCTCGTCGGCGGCGAGGATGCCCCGTCCCCGGGCGACCATGGCGTGCGCGATGCGGACGAGCTCAGTGCGATTCATGACCCGACTCCTGTTGTGGCGCCGCCGCCACGCAGGCGGACCGGCTTCGCGAAGCGAAGTTCCCAATGATAACGGATCGTCCCCGCCCGCCATCGGGGCGTGACCGCAGCGCGCTTGGCGCCGGGGCCTAATAGGACTAAAATGGTCCTGTATCAGGAGGCCCCGCGATGCTGCGCATCAGCAAGATGACCGACTACGCGACCGTGATCCTCG
>Ga0335069_10003813_pt1 | contig 22570 bp, 23 predicted proteins | sample Lox_Sample_11_FD_206714 | JGI IMG/M metagenome (GOLD analysis project Ga0335069, IMG submission 206714) | Soil microbial communities from Loxahatchee National Wildlife Refuge, Florida, United States - Lox_Sample_1.1 | ecosystem: Environmental > Terrestrial > Soil > Wetlands | place: USA... | reverse complement strand
GGGGCGAGGCGTCCTCGCCTGGCCGAGGGAAACCCGCGGGCGGCGGGTCCGGCGCGTTCTCCTCGCCTGCGGCCATCGGTTCGATTCTCGATCCGGCCGGCGACCGCGTCTTCTGTCAAATGACTACGCCGCTGGCCGCCCAGTTCGGACGGCGGGACGGTTCCGCCGGCCCGGCCGAGAAAGATGTCGGCTACCGCGGCCCTCTGGTCGTCATCGGCGCCGTCGTCCACATACAGCACGACCTCCCAGGGGGTACTCGGCCGCACCCGGTCGACGTAGCGGATGGACATCACCACCTGCAGGCTGGACAGGCCGACACCATCGGCATGGCCTTCGTGGATGTGCCAGGACAGCGCACCGAAGCACTCGCCGAAGCTGGAGGGGCCTCCGGGGCGCCCGCCCACGCTGCGACACGGGCAGATCGCCTCGCAGTTGCAGGCCTCGAAGTAAGAGCCCCGGACCCGCCAGTCCGCCACCACGCCCGGCCTCTGCACCGCCACCCCCTCGGAACCTGTGTCACGCTCTCAGGAAGGCCAGCAGGTCGGCGTTGATGGTCTCGGCTTGCGTCGTGGGCATGCCGTGCGGGAAGCCGCTGTAGGTCTTCAGCGTCCCGTTCCTGAGAAGCTTCGCCGACAATGGCCCGGAGTCGGCGTAGGGGACGATCTGATCGTCATCGCCATGCATCACCAGGGCCGGCAGGGAGATCTTCTTCAGGTCCTCGGTGAAATCGGTCTGCGAGAACGCGACGATGCCGTCGTAGTGCGCCTTCGCGCCGCCCATCATGCCCTGGCGCCACCAGTTCTCGATGATGGCCTCCGATGCTTCCACGCCCGGCCGGTTGAAACCGTAAAACGGTCCGGCCGCCAGGTCGCGGTAGAATACCGAACGGTTGGCCGCGAGCTGTGCCTGCAGTCCATCGAATACTTCCCTGGGAAGGCCGCCCGGATTAGCCTCGGTCTTCACCATCAGCGGCGGCACGGCGCTGATCAGCACGGCCTTCGCCGCGCGGCTTTCGCCGTGCCGGGCCAGATAGTGCACCACCTCGCCGCCACCCGTCGAATGGCCGACGTGAACGGCGTCCCGGAGATCGAGATGCGCCGTCAGCGCCGCAAGGTCATCGGCATAGTGGTCCATGTCGTGGCCGTCGCCAGTCTGGGCGGACCGTCCATGGCCGCGCCGGTCATGGGCGATGACCCGGTAGCCGTGCTGGAGGAAGAACAGCAGCTGCGTGTCCCAGTCATCGGCCGACAGGGGCCAGCCGTGGCTGAACACGATGGGCTGGCCGGTTCCCCAGTCCTTGTAGAAGATCTCCACGCCATCCGTGGTGGTGATCGTGCCCATGTGGTGCTCCTTCCCTGGGACGACACTGGCAAGGACGGACTACCAGCACAAACCACCGCGCTTCCCAGCGGATGCCCCGAAGTGCCTGGACATGTGATCGCGACCGGGCACTCCCGTGCCCGTACCACCACCAACCATAACAAGGCCCTCCACCCCCATCCCGGGGGCGGCCATCGCCTGGGCTGCCGCTTGACGGCGCCGGTTCCCGCCTCGACTGCGTGGCGTAGTATTCACCGGCACGTCGGCTTCCGGCCACCACGCCAGGAGCCTGGCTGGCCGATCATGGCCCTGTGCGGCGTGCGCCGCGCACATGGATGGGACCGGCCTGGCACGGCACCGGGCCCGGGCGCGGAAGGGCAGGGCGAAGACATGACGGAGGCTCCTGTTCCGCCGTCCCAGCCGATCGCGGGGGTGCTCGCGGATGTGGACGGGACCCTGGTCACCCAGGCCAAGGTGGTAACCGAGCGTGCGATCGACGCGGTCGAGAAGCTGCACGAGCGAGGGGCGCTGTTCGCGATCACCAGCGGCCGCCCGCCGCGCGGCATGCGCATGCTGATCCACCCGCTCGAGATACGCGGCCCGCTAGCCGCCTTCAACGGCGGGATCATCGTGCAGCCGGACATGACCATCGTCGAAGAACGGGTCATCCCGGCCGACCTCGCCCCGGCGGTCATCGACGCGATCCGCGCGCATGACCTGTACGCCTGGATCTACCGCGAGGCCGAGTGGTACGTCACCGATCCCGATGCGCCGCACGCGGCGCGGGAAGCGGCAACCGTCCAGTTCCAGCCGACGGTCGTCCCCAGTTACGACGGCCTGCTGGACCGGGCGGTCAAGATCGTCGGGGTCAGCGATGACTACGACAAGGTGGCGCGGTGCGAGGCCGCGGTGCGGCAGCAGTTCGGGACCCACGTCTCGGCGGCCCGGTCGCAGCCGTACTACCTCGATGTGACGCATCCGATGGCCAACAAGGGGGTCGTGGTCGAGCGCCTGTCGCACCATTACCAGATCCCGCTGGAGCAGATCGCCACGCTAGGCGACGGCGTGAACGACGTGCTGATGTTCCAGCGGAGCGGCCTGAGCATCGCGATGGGCAACGCGAGCGAGGAAGTGCAGCGGCAGGCCACCCGCGTGACGGCCTCCAACGAGGACGAGGGCTTCGCCAAGGCGGTTGAGCAGTTCATCCTGCCGCGGGCGGTAGCCGCCCCGGTGATATCCCAGGCCGGGTAGGCGGGCGATCGGCGCGGCACCGCAGCAGCCGTTGTCAGGCAGGCCGCCGCGGTCACCGGTCACCGGGTCGAGGCTGCCCGTCCAGGGCAGGCGGCTGCGAACCAGTGGCCGCACGCCGTTGGAGCACGCCTACGCGCCGAGGTGATAATACAGAACGATCTGGTTGAGGAAATAGGTGGCGAGCTGGCAGCCGGCCAGTGCCGCCGGGATCGCCCCCCAGGCCGCGATCCGTGACCGGCGCGCGAGCAGGGCCGCGATGAGGATCAAGACGCCCGTGCACCACCAGGCGAGGCCGTGGTTATCGAAGGCCTGCGCGGTGCGGTGCAGGCAGTCGGCCGCCGCGGCGGCCGGCAGGACGGTGCAGAAAGCCCGTCCGCTGCTCGGGCCGCTGAGCACCGTGGTGTCACCGAGCGCCCCTGGGACGGTCGGCCACAGCAGCCAGATGAGCACGCCAGCCGCGATGCCGCCCAGGTGCCACCAGCCGGCCGGTTCAGCTCCCGACGAGCGCACCTGCCACCACTGCACGAGGGCGAAGCCGAAGACCACGACGACCGGGAAGACGAGGACCGGTATGGCGATGGCCGCGGACGGCTGGTTGGCGACGGCGGCGCCTCCGGCCAGTTCGGCGATCACGGCGCCGAAGACCACGATCCACCCCGTCAGGCCCGCCTCGAATGGCCGCGTCAGCAGCGGCGCGGGCTTCGGCGGCTGATCATCTCGCGGAAGATGCCGCGAGCCGGGCGATTGGCTGCGAAGCCGGGACCAGTTCATGTCTTTCCGCCCCTCAGAGACGACATGATGCGGCCTCTCCGGGAAACAGCGTACCCCGGGCTCGCGCTCCTCGATCGCGAAGACGGCCCGGACCTGCACGTCGAGGGCAACATCGTCGACCACGAGTACCAGATCGAACGTGACGGGGCGAAAGCCGCCGAGGTGTCCGAGCGGTGATTCCGGGTCCGGGACGGCCCAGACCATTTTCAACGCCGAACGGACCGGTTTTCCCGCCCCGGTACCGGCACCTGCCCCACCTGCGGGATCGCCCTCATCCCGGTCCCCTCCTGCGGCCCGCGGGCGGTACCGTGCCTGCCGGGTGGACCAGCGCGCACGTCACCTGGGTCAGGAAGCTGTGGACTGCCACCGCGGCGCAGCGGCGGACGATCACCCGGTCCAGCCCGGCTCCGGCCGGGCCGGGCTGCGGCTGGTACGCTCCGGCCAGGGCGAGCGCCGCGGCCTTGCGCCCGGCCGGGACCAGCATCAGGTCGGCCTCCAGCGCCGTGAAGAGCTTGCCGTCGGCCGCGATGGCTTCCCATCCCAGCGGGATGTGGGCGCAGTCAGCTGTGCCCGTCAGGTCGTCCAGGCGGGCTGCGGCCAGCCGGGTCAGGCCAGCCGCCGGGCCGGCCATCCTCACCAGGCTGGTGATGCCCTCGCCGTAGGCCACTTCGGAGGCCTGCGCCAGCATCCCGTCCATGGCCAGGAAGGCCAGCCGGGCCCGGGCGGCGCCGAAGCCGGCCTCGAGCAGAAGCCGGTCGCCGACGACGATACGGTCCGTCACGGCACCAGTCCACCTGTCTGGCACCGGCCTGGCAGTGGTCATAGGTCCCGTCCGTCGGCGCCGAAGGTCCCGGGCGGGTCAGGCCGATGTGAGCTGTTCGCAGACCGTGACGCGCTCGATGTTCCAGGCCCGGTTGCCGTCGCGGGGGTAGCTGCGCGGGCCCTGCGCGGCGGCGGTGGCGGCGCCCTCGGAGGCGAAGACGATGACGCCCATTCCCTGGCGCCGGTCGGCGCTGCGCAGCCACTGGCCGCTGACGAAGCCCGGCTGCTGCTTGGCCCACCTGGCGACGTCCTCGCGGAGGTGGCGGGCGACCTCCTCGGGGCGTGCGGGATCGGTGGACATCTGTACCACCATCGTGTGCATGTGCTCCTCCTCATGTCGGCTGGGCCTGGTGTTCCTCACGGTAGGAGCAGGGGCGGAACCGGGCCTATCCCAGCTTCCTGGGACTTTTCCGCCGGTTCCGCCGGTTCCTCCTCGTCCGTTAGCCTGCGGAAATGGGCAGCGTCACCGGCTATGCCCGGGCCCGCGACCGCATCCTGCAGCTGTGCCGCGGTGATGCTGACGCGCGGACGTTCCGGCTGGAGGCGCTGGCCGCGATCCGCCGGGTGGGATTCCTCGACCTGTGGCGGATCGGCGAGCCGCCGTTCCCGGGCCCGGATATCGGGTTCCTCGACCACATCGCCGGGCCGGTCACCGCGGCCCTGCGGCGCAGCCAGGCCAGGACCTTCGCCCCCGCCGCCGCCGGCCCGCTGCCTGCGGGCCCCGTCGTCCTGCTGCTGTCGCCCGCCCTGGACATCCGGGCCCAGACCCCGCAGACCCAGCGGTACCTGCGGATCCTGGTCCCGCGGGACGAAGAAGATCAGGCCCCCGTCCCCGCCAGCGCATACAACGTGGCCGCCCAGCTGCTCGCCGCCGAGGCCGGTGTCAGCGACGATCCGCCGCTCGCCCGCGTGCACCTGGCCGGCGGCCGATGGCTGACGCTTCGCGCGGCCAGGATGGGCGCCGGCCCGCCGGCGCACGAGCGCGACATTGCCGTGAGCATCGAACCCGCGGTGCCCGGTGACCGCGTGTCGGTGTTCGCCCGGGCAGCCGGGCTGACCCCGCGGGAGACCGAACTCCTGCGGCATCTCGTCACCGGAGCCAGCACCCGGGACATCACTGAGGACATGTTCGTCTCCGGGCACACCGTCCAGGATCACCTCAAGTCGATCTTCGCCAAGACCGCCACCCGCAGCCGGCGCACCCTGCTCGCGCGTGCCCTGGGTACCTGACCGGGGTACGTTGGCAGCGTGACGGAGCAGCAGCTGAACCTGGTTGCCGTGGTCAGCATCCTCGTGTGCTGGGTTGCCTTCGTGGTCACCTGGCTCGCGGCCGAGAATTACAACGTGAGCCGGGCCCCCGAGGTACGGACGCGTTCGTGGTTCGGGACGGCCGTCACGCCCGGCGTGATCATCGTGGCCGTGGTCTCCCTCGCCGTGCCCCGGTCGGCCTGGCGCTCCCTGACCTTCTACAGCCCCCCGGCCCGCCTCCTGGGGCTGGTGATCCTGCTGGCCGCGACGGCGTTCACGATCTGGGCCCGGCTCGCGCTCGGCGTCATGTGGAGCGGCTCGCCCGCGGTCAAGCAGCAGCACGAGCTGCGCACTGCGGGGCCGTACGGCATTACCAGGCATCCCATCTACACCGGGATCCTGGGCATGCTGCTCGGCTCCCTGCTGGTGGCCGGGGGCGGGCGATGGATCGTGCCCTTCCCGGTTTTCCTCGTGCTCCTCGAGATCAAGATCCGCATCGAGGAGCGGCTCATGCTGGCCGAATTTCCCGGCGACTATCCCGGCTACCGCCAGCGGGTGCCTAAGCTGGTCCCCGGCCTGCGCCTGGCCAGCAGGCACCGGAACCGGCCCGCGGAACAAGGATCGCCCTTGAAGGGGTGATGCCGCGGACCCGGTGGCCAGGCATGCTGCCGACATGGGATGCTCCGGGCAGCACCGAGGTGCCTGTGCGCCGGGGGAGAGGGGGAACGGCCATGGTGCTGCTTAACCTGTTCCTGATCGGGCTCGCGGTGGCCCTGGACCCGCTGCCGCTGACCGCGTTCCTGATCGTGCTGCCCTCCGAGCGCGGCGCGCGGAAGGGCGCGGCGTACGTGTTCGGCTGGCTGGTGTCCCTGGGCGTCGTGGTCACCGTGACCGTGCTGGCCACCGGCAACAATCCGCCCAAGCCGGAGACGGCACCCACGCTCGCGGCGCTGGCGGTGAAGGTCGCCCTCGGCGTCGTCCTGGTCGTGATCGCGGTCCGGCACCGCCGGGAGATGCGAAAGGAGCCGAGGAAGCCGAAGAAGCCGCCCAAGTGGCAGGAGCACGTGGACAGCATGTCCCCGTGGTTCGCCCTGGGCCTGGCCCCGGCGCTGCAGCCCTGGGTCCTGATCGGCGCGGGCGCCGCCACGGTGGTGGAGGCCAAGCTGTCGAGCTGGCAGAGCTTCCTGGCGCTGTTCGCGTTCTGCGTCCTGGCCTCGTCCTCCTACCTGGCCATGGAGATCTACGCCGTGCTCAGGCCCGCCCGGAGCCAGGCGTTCCTGGCCGGGTTCCGGGCCTGGATAGACAACCACACCGACCAGGCGATCGTCCTGGGCAGCATGGCCATCGGCCTGTGGCTCATCATCAACAGCCTCTCGCTGATCTTCTGAACGACCGCCTCAGGGGCCCTGATCGTGCTGACCGGGATTCTCCGCCGGGCCGCCGGTCCCGGTGGACCCCGTCCCGCTGGCCGATCTCGACCAGGGCGATCAGCAGCGGCAGCGCGGTCGCGGTGATGAACGTCATCTCCGCCCGCTGCCGGCCCGGCAGGGCGCGCCGGTAGACCAGCAGCGAGGGCAGGCCGCGGGCGATCAGCAGCAGGAACAAGACGAGCAGCCGCAGCGGGTCCTGGCTGATCGCCTTCAGGTCGAGGGTCATGCCCGAGGAGACGAAGAAGATCGGGATGAAGATCCCGTAGCCGACCGCGTCGAACTTGTGCTCCAGGCCGGCGGTGTCCATGTTGAACCGGCGGGTCCACGCGCGCAGCACGATCCCGGCCAGCAGGGCACCCAGCACGACGTCCAGGCCGAACCGGCTGGCGATGGCGAGCAGCAGGAACAGCAGCACCACGGCCCAGCGCAGCGTGGTCTGCCCGGTCGCGTCCTCACCCTCCCGGATGATCCGCTGGACCGTGCCGCTCCGGGCCGGCCAGCTGGACGTCTCGGCCACGCCGAGCACGTGCGGGCCGATCAGCACGCCGCCGAGCAGGAAGATGACGACCTGCGGAATGCGCGGGCCGGGCAGGACGGCCACCATGAGCGGCGCGAGCGCGGCCACCAGCGCCACGGCCACCAGGTCGACCAGCCCCTGGTTAAGGTTCACGGTAGGCGCCCCCGGGCATCGGACTCCTCCAGGCCACCGGACCGGCCCTTACCGGCATGGTCCAACGGGGCCGCCGGCGGACGGCTCACCCGCCCGGAGTGACCCGAGCGCCGGGCAAGCCGGGTGCGCTCCGCTCACCCGCCACGGGTGGGGACAGCTTCCCGGCGGTTTGGTGAATTTAAGGCAACGAATACGTAGCCGGGAGATGATGACGATGGCCAGACAGCCAGCGGAGCCGGGCGAGGGGCCCGTCCACGAGGCGATCCGTGAGGCGGATATTTCCCTGCGGTCGATGGGGACGCCGAACGCGATCGCCCACCAGTTCGACTTCTGGGACGACACGTACGAGGGACGGCGGCTGTTCTCCGAGCTCCTGGGGACCTTCTTCCTCGTCCTGGTCGCGGTGGGCGGGGGCATGGTCAGCGCCCGCTTCGGCGGCCAGGCCGTGCCCTACGGCGCCAAGGTCGTCTCGCCGGCCCTGATGGTGATGGCCATCATCTTGTTCATGGGCGCCGTTTCCGGCGCGCACCTCAACCCCGCGGTCAGCATCGCCTTCGCGCTGCGCGGCGACTTCCCGTGGAAGCGGGTGCCGGCCTACATCGTGGCCCAGTTCCTGGGCGCGATCCTGGCCACGCTGCTGCTGTGGGCCTTCCTCGGCAAGCAGGGCAGCGCGGGCCTGACCCTGCCGGGCCAGGGCATCTCCACGACCACCGCGATGCTCTGGGAACTGGTCCTGACCACCGGGCTGGTGAGCGTGATCCTGGGGACCGCCTCCGGCGCCCAGGCGCTCGGGCCGATCGCCGGCCTCGGTGTCGGCGGCTACATCGCCCTCGCCGGGCTGTGGGGCTCCCCGGTCAGCGGCGCGTCGATGAACCCGGCCCGGTCCCTAGGGCCCGCCCTGGTGAAGGGCGACTGGAGCTCATGGTGGGCGTACCTGGTCGGGCCCATCGCCGGCGGGGCCATCGCCGTCGGCATCGCCTACGTGCTCAGGGGCCGGGGCGGCGGCGTCAGCGGAACCCAGGCCGCCATGGGCACGCTGGGCAGCCGCTGGCACCCCCGGAGCGACGGCGATGGGAGCAAGACTGACGGATAGCGAGATCACTCCCGGGCGAGCATGGCGGCGGCCTCGCGTTCGAGGTCGAGGTACGGCTCGCCGCTGACGTCGACGACCACCCGCTTGATGACGCCGCCGGTGAACCGGTGCGGGCTCGTCCCCGGGTAGTCGTCGGTGACGGCCGCGCCGCTGTCCCGGCCGACGCACAGGCCCTCGCCGGCCAGCTCGAAGTAGCCCGGCTGGTTCTTGATCCGGCCCTCGCCGACCTTGCGGTCCCCGTGGTAGAGGGACAGCATCCCGGTCGACACGCCGGGCGGGTCCTCGCCGTCCTTGTCGAACGACGCGGACAGGATCAGGTTCTCCCCGGTCGGCAGGTCCTCGGTCGCCACCACCTTCTGCTCGAACATGCCGACGAAGTTGTAGACGTAGTGCAGCCGGTTGTCCTTCACGTAGAACGCGTGGCCGCCGAACCGCGCGCCGTGGGCGAACAGGACTCCCTGGGCGCCGGGGGCCGGGATGTCCACCAGCGCCCCGATGCTGTAGGAGCGGTTGTGGATGTTCACCGACTGCTGTTCGGGGACGTCCGCCGTGTCGGGGTAGTAGACGTACCGGTTGCGCGGGCTGGCCAGCTGCGGCCGGGAAGTGTTGAGGACCTCCAGCGGGGTCCGGTCGTCCAACGGGAAGGCGCCGTTGGCGCCGGCCTCGGCGAACCACAGGTTCACCATCTCGCGCACCTTCTCCGGCTGCTCGGCGGCCAGGTCGTGCAGTTCCGAGCGGTCCACGTCGGTGTGGTACAGCTCCCAGGTGTCGTCGTTGAAGTGGCTCCAGCCGCTGATCGTCGGGTGGGTGGTGACCGCCTTCCAGCCCTCGTGCCAGATCGCCCGCGAGCCCAGCATGGAGTAGAACTGGGTCTTGCGGGCCGACGGCGCCGACGGGTCGTCGAGGCTGTACCGCATGCTCACCCCGTCGAACCGGCTCTGCACATAGCCCTTGATCTCCTCAGGGGCCTCCACGCCCAGGCAGTCCAGGATCGTCGGCACGATGTCGATGGCGTGGTGGTACTGGCGGCGGACCTCGCCGCCGTGGCCCAGCACCGAGGGCCAGGCGATGATGCACGGGTCGCTGGTGCCGCCGTTGAACTCGTACCGCTTCCACATCTTGAACGGCGTGTTGAACGCCATCGCCCATCCGGTGCAGTAGTGGTTGTAGGTCTTCGGGCCGCCCAGCTCGTCGATCATCGCCAGATTCCGCTGCAGATCGTCCGGGATGCCGTTGAACAGCAGGTTCTCGTTGACCGAACCGTCCGGGCCCCCCTCGCCGGACGCTCCGTTGTCCGAGACCAGGATCACCAGCGTGTTCCCGAGCTGCCCGGATTCCTCCAGGTAGTCCAGCAGCCGCCCGATATGGAAGTCGGCGTGCGACAAGAAGCCCGCGTAGACCTCGGCCATCCGGGCGAACAGGCGCCTCTCGTCCGCGGACAGCGTGTCCCACGGCTTGGTGTAGTCCACGCCGGGAAACGGCAGGCCGCCCGGCCCGGTCCGCTCACCGGGCGCGCCGATCGGGTTGAGCGGGGGTAGTTCGGTCTCCTCCGGGACCAGGCCCATCTGCTTCTGCCTCGCCAGCGTCTGCTCCCGGACCGCCTCGTACCCCATGTCGAACTTCCCGGCGTACCGCTCGATCCACTCCCGGGGCACGTGGTGCGGCGCGTGCGCCGCGCCCGGCGCGTAGTACAGGAAGAACGGCTTGTCCGGCGCGATCACCTTGGCGTCCTTGATGAACTCCAGCGCCTTGTCGGTGACGTCGTCGGTGAAGTGGTAGCCCTCCTCCGGAGAGCGGGGCGGGTCCACCGGGTGGTTGTCGTAGACCAGCTCCGGATGCCACTGGTTGGTCTCCGCGCCGAGGAACCCGTAGAACCGCTCGAACCCGCGGCCGGTCGGCCAGTTGCGCCGGGTGGACGCGAGGTTCATCTCGACGGTGGGGCACAGGTGCCACTTGCCCACGATGTAGGTGTTCCAGCCCCGCTCACCCAGGATCTCCGAGATCATCCCGTTCTCCGGCGGGATCGTCCCGCTGCCGTTCGGGAAGCCGGCAGCGGCCTCGGTGATACAGGCCATCGAGTTGCGGGTGTGGTTGCGCCCGGTCAGCAGGCAGGACCGGGTCGGCGAGCACAGCGCGGTGGTGTGCCACTGGGTGAACCGGACGCCGGAGGCGGCGACCCGGTCGATGTTCGGCGTCTCGATCGGCCCGCCGTAGCAGCTCATCGCGGAGAAGCCCACGTCGTCCAGCACGATGTAGACGACGTTGGGCGCCCCGTCCGGGGCCCTGGGCGGCTCGAACGGCGACCAGTCCGGTACCGAATCCCGGATGTCGACGTTGATCGTCCCCTTGAACGGCTTGCCCATCGCGAACTCCCTCCGTGGGCCACAAGGCAGCAACCTCGCACGCCCCGGCCGCCCTCGCATCACCCGTGACGGGTGACACCGGGCGGGCGGCCCGCCGCCGGGAGATCAGCGGTCCATCAGCGCGAAGACGCCCCAGCCCAGGTACTCGGTTCCCGGCACCGGGTCCAGGGCCCGGCCCAGGGTGGCCAGTTTCTCGCTGGTCAGCGGATTATGGATGCGCTGGCTGCTCTCGCGGATGGTGAAGCTGCGGGGAAGGTCCACAGATCGGAGTTTCCCCCCAGCCACCGCCCCGCCTCCTCTGGCATTATCGATTTGTGACCAGCAACGACCTCGACCGCCTCGCGCGAACCGCCTACGAAGCCCACCGCGGCGCCAACCCCGGGACCCTCCCGAAGTGGGAGGACGCCACCGAGCAGGAGCAGAAGGCCTGGCGGGCCGCGGTGACCGCCGTCACCGCCCCGGGCGACGTCACCGTCGCCGAACGGGGATCCGTTCCGTCGATCGTCGTCCAGGCCAACAAGGAGACCCACGTCTTCCACAAGGACTTCACCGCGGGCCGCCAGGGCTCGCTGGTCATCGGCGACGAGCACGCCTCCAGCCAGCACTGCCTGTTCCAGTTCGCCCACGGCTACTGGTACGTCGAGGACCTCGACTCGACCAACGGGACCTGGCTCAACGGGCGCCGCATGTACTCCGCCCAGCGGCTGAAGAAGGGCGACAAGGTCAAGATCGGCCGCACCACCATCGTCATCGCATCCACGTAGCCGCGCTCCGGGATCCGGGCCGGGCCGGGGGGAGGGGCCGGTCTTGCGTAACGCGAACGTCGCATAAGACACAGGGTCCGCGTTGATAAGGCTGCAGGGTTGCCCTATCGACGCGGACCCTTCCGTGACGTCCGCACGGCCGCGGCAGGGAAGCGGCCGGCGCTCTGAGCAAGGAACTCTGATAAAGAGCATGCCCAACGACTTACTAGGACCCACACCTGAAGAGGTTCAGTTGTGGTTAAGATTTCCGGCCGCTCGAGGAGGCATCAGGCCGTTCCCGGTTAGAACCCTCCCTCCTGGGCAGAGGTGCCGTTCGAAGATCCACGAGGAAGGGAACGGCAGTGAGCACTTCCGGCAAGGCCAGGAACAAGGCCCAGGAGCTCAAGGACAAGGCCAAGGAGAAGGCCGGCCAGGCCGTCGGCAACGAGCGGCTCGAGGCCGAGGGCGTCGCCGGCCAGGCCAAGGCCGATGTGAAGCAGGCCGGGGAGAAGGTCAAGGACGCAGGCAAGAGCCTGAAGAAGTGAGCCGGTGTGGATCGCCGGTTACGGGGTAGTGGGGTCGCGTCCCGCGGCGGCCTTATCGACAGGGAAGGAAACCAGCCCATGGCTGTCATATTGCTCGTTCTCCTGCTCGCCCTCATCCTCGGCGGGCTCGGATTCGCGGTACACGTCCTGTGGTGGATCGCGCTGATCGTCCTGGCGATCTGGCTGATCGGGTTCCTCGTCCGGGTGGGCGAAGGCGGATCGCGGGGCCGCTGGTACCGGTGGTTACCGAGCGGCGGCAAGGGCCTCGTCGACGCTGTCGTACATCGGCAGCCGGTCGGCGAGGCCGGTGATCCACAGCGCCTTGGTGTACCGATAGCGCGCGCCGGCCAGCAGGAACATCCCGCCCGCCGCCACCTGGCGCCGCCAGTGGCCGACGATGACGGCCAGCGCGGTGGTATCCATGAAGTCCACGGCGGACATGTCGAGGATCACCAGGTCGCTGCCGGCCGCGGCGTCGGACAGGCAGTCGTCGAAACGCTGGCTCGAGGTGACGTCGAGCTCTCCCCGCACGCTCACGACCACGCCGGCGCCGCGAGGTTCCGTCGAGAAACTGAGCTCGGCCACTCTGCGCTCCCACCGGGTCGGCTCGGACGGGTGATGGTCACCCAGAATGGTATTCCCGGGCACCGGATCGCGCCGCCGCACCGGTTCAGCCGGAACGTTCCAGCCGGAACGGCGCGACGCGGCCGGGCTTTCCCTGGCGGATGTACTGTTGGCCGGTACATGAGTAACAGGCGGCCGGATGCATAGGAAATGCGTGCCCATGGACGTTGACATCAGGTGCTGAGGCTCATCCGGGGGGCGCCGTGACCGACGCCCGGGCCGTGCTGACCAGCGTGGCGCTGGACATCAACGCGGCCGACACCTTCGACGGGCTGGCCCGGGCCGCGGCGGCCGGCGCCGCGCGGATCTTCGCGGCCCAGGCCGTGCTCGTCGTGGAGATGCCGGACGGCCAGATCCGCCGGACGTCGGCCTCCCCGGGGCAGCCGGGGACCCGGCAGCGCGGCGCGCCCCGCGGCCTGGCCGGCCGGGTCACCGGGTGGGTGCTCGGGACCGCCCCGACCAGCGCGGCCAGGATGGCCTCCCGTGAGGAGTGGCTGCGGCTGGTCCCGGACAGCACGCTGCGGTCCGACGTCTGCGTGGCCGCGGTCCGGCTCAAGCCGGACCGGCCGCCGGTGGTGCTGGCGGTCGACCGCGAGGGCGTACCGGGCGCGGAAGAGCTGCAGATCCTGCGCCAGCTGGTCCAGCTGGCCGCGCTGGCCGTGGAGGCCCTGCGCGCCTACGCCGAGGAGCACACGGTCGCGCTGACCCTGCAGCGCAGCCTGCTGCCGTCGGCGCTGCCCGAGGTACCGGGCCTGGCCATGGCGTCCCGGTACATCCCGGCCAGCGACCAGGCCGAGGTCGGCGGGGACTTCTACGAGGCGCTCCGCTGGCAGGACCGGGTCCTGGTCGCCATCGGCGACGTTCAGGGGCACTCCCTGCGCGCGGCGACCGTGATGGGCGAGCTCAGGCACGCGCTGCGGGCCTTCGCCGTCGAAGGGCACTCCCCGCTGGCCATCACCGGCCTGGTCAACGAGGTCCTGACGCGCTACCACCCGGGCGTCATCGCCACGCTGTGCGTGGCCCTGGTCGACCCCGCCTCCGGCGAGGTGCAGATCGTGAACTGCGGGCACATGCCCCCGCTGCTGGTCGACGGCCAGAGCGCGGTTTATCGTGGCGAGGGCGGCCTGCTGCTCGGCCTGCCCCTGCACGAACCGCACACGGAAACGATGTCGCTGCCGCCGGGAGGCACCCTGCTGCTGATGACCGATGGCCTGGTCGAGGAGCGGGGCGTGTTCCTCGACGTCAACCTGGAGAAGCTGCGCGTCGCGGCCCAGGAGGCCGGCGGCGCCGACGTGGAGGCCTTCACCAACCACCTGATGTCCGTTTCCGGCCCCCGGGAGGACGACGTGGCGATGCTCGCGCTCCGCCGGATCTCCCCGTCAGCTGGACAGGGACCCTGGACAGGACATGAGCGAGACGCGTGATCAGGCCGCCGGGCTCGAGGCGCGGTACGCCGCGCTGCGGCAGGCCGCCAGGGCCGGGGGCGCCACGCCGGACGACGTGCTCGAGGCCGCGTTCACCGAGCTGGAAGGGGCCATCGACCTGCTCAGGGCGAGCCCCGCGGAGAGCCAGCCGCCGGGCACCGACAGCGCGGAGCGCAGCCTGCTGCGCGCGGTGTTCCAGGACGCGCCCGTCCCGATGTTCCTGCTCACCCGCGACGGCACCGTCCAGCGAGTCAACCGGTCCGCCGGTGACCTGATCGGGGCCAGGCCCGGCTACGCGACCGGCCGCCCGTTCACCGCCTTCGTCGGGCTGCCGTCACGCGCTGCGGTGAACTCCCAGCTCACGGCCGTCGGCCGGACCGGCAAGCCGCGCCGGATCCGGTGCAGCCTGGTCGCCTCCGACGGCCTGGTGCCGTGCGAGCTGGTCATCGGCCGGGTCGGGGTCCGGGGGAGCCGGGACGAGGCCGACCCGCTGCTGATCGCGGTCCTCGACGCCCCGGGGCCGGCCCCGGCGGACGACGCACGGCCCGCAAAGAGAGGCAGGTCCCAGCTGACCGCGGCGCAGGCCGTCACCCGCAGGCTCGACCTGGTCACCGCGGTGGCCAGGCTGCTGCTGGAGAACGAGGGCTTCAGCGAGTCCAGGACCCTGCGGCGGTGCGCGCGGCTGCTGGCCGGCGAGCTCACCGCCTGGGTCATCGTGGACATGGAGCGCAGGCACCGGATGCGGCGGCAGTTCGCCGTCGGCCCGGACGACCGGGGGCTCGCCGAGCTGACCAGTGCCGTGGCCGCTGTCGACCCGCCGCCCGGGTCCATCCCGTGCACCGTGCACGAGTCGGGACGCCCGGCCCTGGTCTCCCACGCCGAGGACGCCGGCGCTCTCGGCCCGGGCCCGGACGGGGAGCCGCTGCTGATCAGGCTGGACGCCACGTCCGTGCTGTCGGTGCCGCTGGCGCACGGCGAGAGCCGGTACGGCGTGCTGACCCTGGTCCGGCGGGCCGCCGACGGCCACTTCACGGTGGCCGACCTGGCGCTGCTCACCGAACTCGGCGAGCAGATGGCGCTGGCGATCGGGGTCGACCGGATGTTCGGGCGCCGGGGCGACACCGTCCACGCGTTGCACGCCAGCCTGCAGCCGAGGCGGATGCCCGAGATCCCCGGCGTGGAGATCGCGGCCACCTACCTCGCCGCCGCCGAGGACACCGAGGTCGGCAGCGACTTCTACGACGTCTACCAGACTCCCGGCGGCTGGGGGCTGGCCGTCGGCGACATCCGCGGCAAGGGCGAGGACGCGGCCGCCGTGACCGCCGCGGCCCGGCACGCGATCCGGGTCCTGGCCCGCCGCTGCGCCGATCCCGGCGAGGTGCTGGCCGGCGCCAACGAGATCGTGCTCGCCGACGCACTCGAGCTCGACGGCGGCTTCGTCACGGCCAACATCGCGCACCTGACCTGGCAGGACGGCACCCTGCACGTGATCTTGGGCAGCGCGGGCCACCCGGCCGCGGCGCTGCTCCGGTCGGACGGCGTGGTCCGGATGATGAGCGGCGGCGGCCTGCCGCTCGGCCTGTTCCCCGACGCGGAGCCGGCCACCCAGGAACTGGCCATGGACGAAGGCGACGTGCTGTTCCTCTACACCGACGGGGTGGCCCAGGCCCGCGGCCCCGGCCACGCCTACTTCCAGGACCGCCTGGCCGACGAGCTCACCGGCCTGGCCGGGCAGCCGCCCGTCGAGATCGTGGCCGGCATGCGCCAGGCCGTGATCAACTTCAGCACGGGCGACCTGGTGGACGATGTCACGATGCTGGTGATACGGGCCGGGCGCCAGGACAGCGGGCGGCCCGGCCAGCGGGGCCGCCGCGGGCCGCCGCCACGCCGCCGGTGAGCCCGGCGAGCTGGTGAGCCCGCCGCGCTATTGTCATCACCGGCGGGGAACAGGCACCATGTGCGAGTGATCGGTGGACCGGGAGTGGTGCCCGCGGCGGGCCCCTGGGTCGACGGCGCCACCGCGATCTTCCGGGTAGCCGATCCCGGCGGCAGGCTGGCCGGCGTGCGCCTGAGCCAGGAGGCGCGCATCCCAGGCGACCTGCTCGAGTTCCGCCGGGACGGTGACGGCTGGCGGCTGGCGGTGGGCCTGCCGCCGGTGAACCGGATGGAGTACCTGCTCGAGCTGCGGTACCCGGACGGGAGCTCCGCCACGGTGACCGATCCGGCGAATCCGGTGCAGGCGCCGGGTGCGTTCGGTCCCAAGAGCGTCCTGGAGTTCCCGTCCTACCGGCCGCCGGACTGGCTCGCGGCCCCGGCCGCCGCCGGCCGGGAGGAGACCCTCGGCATTCCGGCGGGGGCACTCGGCGTGATCGAGGCGCGGACCTGGGCCCCGGCCGACGCGCCGGATGACGAGCCGCTCCCGCTGCTGGTCGCGCACGACGGGCCGGAATATGACGCGCTGGCCGGTCTCACCAGGTACCTGGCGGCGGGCGTGGACGGCCGGTGGCTGCCGCGGCTGCGGGCCGCGCTGCTCGGCCCCGGGTCCCGGGACCGCTGGTACTCGGCCAACGCGCGCTACGCCCGGGCCCTGGCCACCGCCGTGCTACCCGGGCTGGCCTTCCGGCAGGCCGCGACGCGGCGGATCGGCATGGGCGCCAGCCTCGGTGCGCTGGCCATGCTGCACGCGCACAGCCGGCACCCGGACGTCTTCGACGGGTTGTTCCTGCAGTCCGGCAGCTTCTTCAGCCCGCGCTTCGACGCCCATGAGCGGCGCTTTCCCTACTATCAGCGGGTGGTCAGGTTCGTCGCGGGCGCGCAGGCCGGCGGCCTGCCGGAGCGCCGGGTGCCCGTCGTCCTGACCTGCGGCGTGATCGAGGAGAACGTGGCGAACAACCGCCTGATGGCCCAGGCCTTGCGGGCCCGGGGCTACCCGGCCGAACTGCGCGAGGTGCCCGACGTGCACAACTACACGGCCTGGCGGGATGCGTTCCACCCGCATCTCACCCGGCTGCTGAGGCAGGTGTGCGGATGAACCGGGAAACGACCGAGCTGTGGTCCGCGGCGCTGGGGGCCGCGGGCACTGTCATCCGCTACGGCCACTGGGGCCGCCCGGTGCTGGTCTTCCCCTCCGAGCGGGGCCGCGCCTGGGACTTCGAGAACAACGGCATGGTCGGCGCGGTGGAAGGACTGATCGACGCGGGCCGGCTGAAGCTCTTCTGCGTGGACAGCTACGACGCGGCGTCCTGGTCCAACCACGACATCCCGCTCGAGGAGCGGGCCCGCCGGCACGGCCGGTACGAGTCGTGGATCGTCGGCGACGTCGTCCCGTGGATCAACCAGGACTGCGGCGGCCAGCAGGAGGTGGTCACGCTGGGGTGCAGCCTGGGGGCCTTCCACGCGGCCAACTTCGCCCTCAAGCGGGCCGACCTGTTCCCGCTGGCCATGTGCTTCTCCGGCAACTACGACCCCGCCTCGTGGGACGGCTGGGGCGAGCGCGGCAACGAGGCGTACTTCAACAACCCGCTGGACTACGCCGGCCACCTGACCGGTGACCACCTGGACTGGCTGCGCAGCCAGCTCAGCCTGCTGCTGGTCTGCGGCCAGGGCCAGTGGGAGGACACCACCGGGGCGCTGCAGAGCAGCAAGCGGTTCGCCGCGCTGCTCGAAGAGAAGGGGATAAGGCACGAACTCGACCTATGGGGGTATGACGTCCCGCACGACTGGCCTTCCTGGCGCGCCCAGCTGGCCTACCACATGCCGCGATTCTGCTGACGACGGGAGCCCGCGTTGACTTCTACCAGGCATCTGATCGGGTTGCTGCTCGGTACCGAGGAGGACTGGCCCGCGGCGTTCGAGGAGATCGCGCGCCGGCTCGGCCCCGTCGACTACCCGGTCGACGGCCCGGACGGCGGCTCGCACGCCTTCGACATCGAGCGGATCACCATCGAGCCGTTCACCCTGCGCTATCACCCGCGCTATCAGCTGGTCATCGACCGCCTCGCGTACTGGTACTACGTCCCACGGGAATGGCTGAAGAAGGTCGCCATGATGGACGACGTCTACCTGCTCAACAGCCCGTTCACGTTCCAGTCGATGGAGAAGCACGCGGCTTACTGCGCGATGATGCGACTGGGGCTCAAGGTGCCGGAGACGGTCCTGGTGCCCTACAAGAACCCGGTCGACAACGCGCGCTACGCCTATACCGCGGCCCGGTACAACAAGGCTTTCGATCTCGACGCCATCGCCCGGGGGATCGGCTATCCGCTGTTCATGAAGCCCTACGACGGCGGGGCCTGGCGGGGCGTGTCCCGGATCAACAACGTGGCCGAGCTGCACGCCGCCTACGACGCCAGCGGCGAGATGCTCATGCACCTGCAGAAGGCCGTGGACTACGACGTCTTCGCCCGCTCGCTGTCCATCGGCGCCGAGACGATGGTGATGAAGTTCCAGCCGGACCAGCCGATGCACCTGCGCTACGCGGTCGAGCACGACTTCCTCGCCCCGGAGGCCGGGACGGAGGTGGTGAGCATCGGCCGGCTGGTCAACGCGTTCTTCAAGTGGGAGTTCAACTCCTGCGAGACGCTGGTCAAGGGCGCGGACGTCTTCCCCATCGACTACGCCAACGCCTGTCCCGACGTCGCGCTGACCAGCCTGCACTACTACTTCCCCTGGGCGATCAAGACGCTGGTCAAGTGGTGCGTGTTCGCGCTGGTGACGGGCCGGCGGGCCAAGCTCGACCTGGAGACCGACCGCTACTTCGCGATCGCCGACGAGCCCGGGATGACCTATGAGGAGAAGCTGGCCGGGTATCGCGCCCTGGCCGACGAGTACTTCGAGACCGAGCGGTACCAGGACTTCTGCGCGGCTAGGCTGCCGCACCTGGACCAGCTCGTCCTGGACTGGGTGACCGGCCCCGACTTCGACCAGCTGCTGGTCAGGACGGTCCAGTCGGTGTACCCGGCCCACGAGCACGAGAAGTTCATCGCGCACCTGCGCGGGCTGCTCCGCCTGTGGGTGCGCGACGAGAGCGCGCGGCTGGCCGCCGCGTAACGGGGTACGAATGGTGCCAAGAAGGCAGGTTGTCTCGTTGAGCGGAGCCTGAAGTGGGTCGTGACATCCAGGCAATCAAGATCACCGGCGAGGACCGGCGCAAATACCGGGACAAGATGCGGCGCTCGCTGGACGTGTTCGCCCGCATGCTCCGCGAGCAGATGTTCGAGGAGAATCCCAGCACGGTCGGCCAGGAGATCGAGCTGAACCTGGTCGACGCGCACGGAATGCCGTCCATGCGCAACACCGACGTGCTCGACGCGATCGCCAGCCCGGCGTGGGCCACCGAGGTCGGCCAGTTCAACCTCGAGATCAACGTGCCGCCCCGGATGCTCGACGGGGACGCGCTCGCCACCCTGGAGAACGAGGTCCGGGCCGACCTCAACGCGGCCGACACCCGGGCCCGCACGGTGGGCAGCCAGCTGGTCATGATCGGTATCCTGCCGACGCTGGCCGAGGCGGACGTGCACGAGGAGACCATGTCGGTCAACGATCGCTACAAGGTGCTCAACGAGCAGATCTTCGCCGCCCGCGGCGAGGACATGCGCATCGCGATCGACGGCGCCGAGCAGCTGCTCATCTACTGCGACAGCATCACGCCCGAGGCCGCCTGCACCAGCGTGCAGCTGCATACCCAGGTCAGCCCGGACGCCTTCGCGAACTACTGGAACGCCGCCCAGGCCATCGCCGGCGTGCAGGTCGCGCTGGCGGCCAACTCCCCGTTCCTGTTCGGCAGGCAGCTGTGGCACGAGACCCGGATCCCGCTGTTCGAGCAGTCCACCGACACCCGGCCGGACGAGCTGAAGGAGCAGGGCGTGCGGCCCCGGGTCTGGTTCGGGGAGCGCTGGATCACCTCGGTGTTCGACCTGTTCGAGGAGAACATCAGGTACTTTCCCGCGCTGCTGCCGATCTGCGAGGAGGAGGATCCGCTGGCCGTGCTCGACGGCGGCGCCACCCCGCAGCTCGCCGAGATGAGCCTGCACAACGGGACCATCTACCGCTGGAACCGGCCCGTCTACGGCGTGGTCGGCGGGCGGCCGCACCTGCGGGTGGAGAACCGGGTGCTGCCCGCCGGGCCCACGATCGCCGACGTCATGGCCAACGCGGCCTTCTACTACGGCCTGGTGCGCTCCCTGGCCGAGGCGCAGCGGCCGATCTGGACCCAGATGTCCTTCGCCACCGCCGCCGAGAACCTGCACGAGGCCGCGCGCGACGGCCTGGACGCGCAGCTGTACTGGCCGGGCGCCGGCGACGTGCCGGTGGCCGAGCTCGTCCTGCGCCGCCTGCTGCCGCTGGCCCGTGAGGGCCTGGCCGGCTGGGGGGTGGACGAGGCGATCGCCGGCCGGCTGCTCGGCATCGTGGAGCAGCGCTGCCTGACCGGGCAGAACGGCGCGGCCTGGCAGGTCGCTACGGTGGCCGGACTGGCCCGCGGCGGCGTGGAGCGCCGGGAGGCGCTGCGCCAGATGACCCAGCGGTACATCGAGTACATGCACTCCAACGAGCCCGTGCACACCTGGTCGCTGGGGTTACCCTAGCCTGCACCGCCCACCGCGATCAGCGAGACGCACACGCCGGCCAGCCCGAGGCCGGCCAGCCGCAGCGCAGTCAGCCGTTCGCCCAGCATGACCCGGGCCAGCATGATCGTCACCGCGGGGTAGAGCGAGGTGAGCACCGCGGTGACGGCCAGGAAGCCCTGGTGGGTGGCGAAGAAGAACAGGATCGTGGCGGCCGCGCTGGCCAGCCCGGTGATCGCCGCGAGCAGCCGCGACCGGGTGCCGGGCAGCCGGACGCTGCGCGTGGCCAGCGCCGCGGCCAGCGCCGCCACCAGCTCGCCGGCAATGCACGCGGCCACCGGCCACAGCCCGCTGCCTGAGCCCGCGCGGTCCAGCCCGATGAACATCAGCGCGAAGAACGCCCCCGCGATCAGGCCGAGGACCGCGCCCGCGGCGGGCCGCCCGTGCGCGGCCGTCGCCGCTGCTTCCCGGTCCCGCGCGTCGCTCTCGGACGCGGCGCTGGCGGACACGCCCACGATGGCGGGCAGCGCCAGCACGATCCCGGTCAGCGCCAGGGCCGTCGGCCGCTCGCCGTACAGCAGCCCGGCGAGCACGGAGAACCCGGCCGAGGCGACCGCGCTGATCGGCGCGGTGACGCTGAACGCCGCGTACCGGAACCCCAGGTACAGCGCGAACGCGCCCAGCGTGCCGCCGAGTCCGGCGCCGAAGCCCCAGGCTAGCGCGGCCGCGCTGGGCGCGGGCGAGGCGGCGAACGGGAGCGCCGCCGCCACGATCAGCGCGCTGACCGCCGAGGCGAGCAGGGTGATCTGGATGACCGGGGCGCTGCGGGAGGCGAGCCCGGCGGCGAAATCCGAACCGCCGTAGCCGATCGCGGACGCCAGCGCCAGGACGATGGCTAGCACGGGCCGCCGTTGCCTTCCAGGCGCCTCACGAAGCCTGCTTGGCGGCCGGGCTGCCGGCCGGGTGGAAGACCCCGAGCACCTGGAGCGGGTCCGGGCCGGTCGCCGAGCATCTCGGCCGCCGTCACCCCCGGCCCGAGCGGCCTGGCCGGGACCTCGATGGCCCGGCGGACGGCCGGTGCCTTCCGCCCGGCGCTCACGCGATCCCCGTCCCGGTGCCGCCGGACCCGGCCCCCGGGCGGAACGGCGCCGCGGGAAGGTCGCCGCGGTCCTCGACGTCCAGGCCGGCCGTGCGCAGGACCCCGGCCAGCCCGGCGGCCCGCCACGCGGCCGGGGCCTTCTCCTGGCCGGGGTTGTGCGAGCCCGCGCTGGCCGGCACCCCCAGGATGGTCACCTTCCGGCCCCGTGCCGGCATCAGTACAGGCGCTCGGAGTAATTGGCCGGGGCGTAGTAGTCCTCGAGCTCCTCGAGCGTCTCCGGGGTTTCCTGCACCGCCTTGACCAGCGCGGCGGCCGACGGCAGGGCGTCGGGCCGCCAGGTGCCCGGCTGCCACAGCTGTGACCGCATGAACGACTTGGGGCAGTGGAAGAAGATCTGGTCGATCTCGACGAGCAGGGCGAGGACGGGACGGCGGCCGCGGACCGTCATCTCGTCGAAGAACGGCGCGTCCCGCAGCAGCCGGGCCCGCCCGTTGATCCGCAGCGTCTCGTTCCGCCCGGGAATGATGGAGATGATCCCGACGTGCGGGTTGGCCAGGATGTTGAGGTACCCGTCGGCCCGCCGGTTGCCCGGGCGCTCGGCGAT
>Ga0335069_10003812_pt1 | contig 22570 bp, 25 predicted proteins | sample Lox_Sample_11_FD_206714 | JGI IMG/M metagenome (GOLD analysis project Ga0335069, IMG submission 206714) | Soil microbial communities from Loxahatchee National Wildlife Refuge, Florida, United States - Lox_Sample_1.1 | ecosystem: Environmental > Terrestrial > Soil > Wetlands | place: USA... | reverse complement strand
GTTCGAGTCCCGTCAGGGTCGCCAGCGCGGCGAGGCACATGCTGCCTTCCGGCCAGGTAGCTCAGTCGGTATGAGCGTCCGCCTGAAAAGCGGAAGGTCGGCGGTTCGATCCCGCCCCTGGCCACTACGTTCTACCTGCAATGACACGGGTTATGCACTCGATGGTTGGTTTGACTCGTCCGGTTCTTGTCCGGTCGTGAGTGTCTGGATCTCAGTCGCATGTAGCTGATCGAGATTGGTTGCGACCTGGTCCAGCTCGTCGGCGTAGAGGTCGCTATAAATGTTGGCGGTGATGGTCGGCGTCGAGTGGCCCATGGTCTTCTGCACGTAGCGAAGGTCGGCACCTGATTTCCGGGCCAGGCTGGCGTAGGTGTGGCGTAAGTCGTGAATCGTCAACGGGGCGAGGTGCGTTTTCTTTAGGACTTTGTTCCAATGCGTGTGCCGGCGCCAGTTGTTGGATCGCAACAGTTTTCCGTTGGGCGAGGTGACGGCTGGCTCATCAGGAGTACGGCCGCTGATGCGGCGAGCGAAGATGTCGACGACGACTTGCGGCAGCGGGACGGTTCGGATGCCGGCGCGGGTTTTCGGAGGCCCGATGACGATCCGGCCCTCAACCTCGGGTGCTGCCCGTCGGACATAGAGGCGGCGAGCGGCAAGGTCGACGTCTTTGACGCGGAGGCCGACGAGTTCGGACCAGCGCAGGCCGGTATAGGCGAGGATGGTCACGACGTCGCCCTGGTCACCGCAGCGGTAGCCAGGGTCTGGATCTCCTGCGCGGTGAGGTAACGGTGACGTTCCCGCTCAGGAATGCGACCTGCCGCGACGCCAAGGGCGGGGTTGCGGTGGATTCGGCCGTCCTGGTGGGCGACGTCAAGGATCGAGCGCAGCAGTCGCAGCGTGGACACTTTTGCCCACGGGCCGACCGTCAAGCCGTCAACGAACACCTGGACGTCAGCGCGGGTGATTTCGTCGACGGGCACATGACCGAACCGGGGCGCGATACGGAGTTCCCAGTGCTGGGTGTAGCCGCTCCAGGTCTTCGGCGACACCGCGGGCTTTTTGGAATCGGAGAACTGCGTCCAAATCCGGCTCAGCGGTGTGCGTCCGAGGTGCGGATCGAACCGACGTGCACCGAGCGCGGCCTCATTGTCGCGTTCGGATTTGAACGCCTTCGCCTCGCGCAGGGTCGGGAACGTGGCCGATGTTTCGACCCAGCCGGACGGAGCGTCCGGATCACGGATTAGGTACCGGACTTGGTAGCGCGGCTGCCCGGCCGCATTGGCGCGCTTTCGGATGCCGCGTGGGGTGCTGCCGGCCATTACCGACGCACCTGCTTGAGCCAGGACCTTACTTCCGCGCAGTCCCAGCGGCGCACCCGCTCCGACAAGGTGTAGCAGGGCGGCCCGATCTGCTCGCCGGTGGTTTCGCGGAGCGCGGCCCAACGGTTGAGCGTTGCGGCAGATACCCCCAAGAGCGTTGAAACCTGTTCGGCAGTAAGCAGTTCTGGGAAGTTGCCCGCAGTGACGAGAGCATCCCGGATTCCGTGAGTGACCATCGCGTCACCTGGTCGCGGGTCGCTGGTGTGTGGGCGGCGCATGCATGCCGGCGCGGATAGAGTCGAACCAGGCGCGAGTGCGCGGCAATCCGGCGTCGGTGTCGGCTTCCCCGCCCGTGATTCCCCATAGATTGTATGCCCAACGATCCAGTACGGATACCGGCGTCTCGCCGAATCGCCGGAGTTCTGCCTCGTCGTGCAGGACCAGCGCGGTGCCGAGGACCTCGCCGGAGGACCAGAGATGCCGGCACTCATCCCAACCGTGTCTGAGGACCAGGTTAGCGCGGTGCATCAGATCATCTGCTTGGTGGGCCAATTGATCATGGTCGGGCGGTTTGAAGAGATACCTGTGGTCAGTCATTACGCTGTCTTTTCTCGCTAGTGCCTGCCGTCCGTCCGTATCGCTTTGCAGTGGAGCGGATTTGATCATCGGTCCAGAAATCAGCGCGCACTCTGGTCACTTGGCCGTCCTCGGCAATGACGTAGCCGGTGCCCGGCGCGTCAGGGCTGATCCGGTGTGCGGGTGCGCTATCGGCCATCCCGTCGCCGAGAACCATCGTCACCTCGTCGCGGGAACGAAGTCGCAGTGCGATGGTTTGGGTGAATAGCCCCCGCATCGGGAGAACTTCCTTGCGGGGATCCTGCAGGAATGCGGCTACCACGACTCCCAGGGAGCGACTCTTGCTTAGGATCCGTGACAGCGTCGCGTTAGCGCCTTTCCGCATGCCAGGATCACTCATGTACGCGGTCACTCCGGCCAGCTCGTCGATCAGCACTACGATCAAGGGCGTCGATTTTGTGGGTGTGTGTTCGCGGGTTTGTCCCGACATCTGCGCACCGCGTTGATCCATCAGATTTTCCACTGCAGCAAGGGTTTTGACTGCGTCGGCTTCGGTTGTGGCGACCTTGGTGAATAAGCCTGCGCCAATCGATAGTTCGACGCCGTATTTGAGGTCGATGCCAATCAGGTGTACCAAGCCAGCTGCGATCGCAGGACCGAAGCCGCAGGCAATGCCCCAGAACACCGACCCTTTGCCTGCGCCCGAGCAACCAACCGTCAAGGTGTGCCGTGCCGGGACGTGGAGCGTCCACGGCGCCCCGTTTTCGCACCGCCCGAGCGCGACTTTGGTGGTTGTAACCGCCGTGGGTAAAACGGCATGACGAACTGATGAGAGTTGTTCACGCATGACTAGCTCTATCCGCAAGCTAGCTGGGGCTACTACGACCGACCGTGCGGCTTGTGCTCGTGCGGCGTCGCGGATGGCCGGGACGGCACGCTCCAGGTCTTCGACCGTCAGTCCCATCCGCGTCTGCACCGTCAAATTTAGACAGTTATCAGACACGTTGACCTTCAACAGCTTTGGATGAGTCCATCGCGTCTGCGTGACCGGCCGACCTTCGCGGTCCTTGCGGGTGACTTGCTCGGAGGCGGACAGCCCGCAGCGTCTCGACAGCCGCTCCCATGAGATGTATGCCCACAGCCTCCAGCGCAGGCGCCGGGCGGGGACGGCGAAGCGAACTTCGTAGGTCTCCGGTGACTGCAGCCGCCAGGCAATGAGAACGGCAGCGATGATGCCGGCGGCTACCGCGATCCAGGCCACGCCGGTGAGCAGCAGGTGCAAGAGGTGGTCAAACCGTAGCGGGGTGTCGGGGTCGGGGAGTTCGTATGGGTCGGGATTCATGCCGATGCCCGCCCTGTGCTCGATGCCGCGGACGGCTTGCCCGGTGCTGTCATGCCCGAGGCTCGGAACGACCACGCGATCCGTGAGAAATCGCCCGACCGCTCGATGTATGGCAGAGCCATCAGACCTTCGAAAACCACGGGTGTGAACGGTGTTCCGCTGGAATTGGTGGGCGCAACAGGTTGCGTTTGCGCGGCAAACTTGACCGTCACCGTGCGGCTGCGCTTCGGTGCGGCCGGATCACCGTCGAGCACTTCAACCTGCCACATCGGTGAACCGGTGTCGCGGTCGGTCGCTTGTACGCGGTTGTCGCCTGAGGACTTGTCGAAGTCGATCATCGGTGTCACCTCTGACACGAGAAACGCGCCGAGCGCGAACACCTGGTCGTGCCCGATCTGAAGCCACTTGGGGATGGACATTGTGAAACCCTTTCGAGTGAAGTGAACTAGATGACTATTTAACCTAGTCGTCTAGAGGAGTATGTCAAGCATTCGGCGCCGTTTGGGGTTTTCGCGAAGGATCAGCGCGCTGAGAAGTCGTATTCGAGCAGGTAGGCGGATGCCACCTTGACCGTGTCGCACACTTCGACAGCCACGTCGTTCGTGTCGTAGGCCGTCCGGACAACGGTCAGGACGGGTACGCCTGCCGTGAGTTGCAGGATGCGGCGTTCGTCGGGGGTGGGCATCCGTGCGCCGACTTCCTCGGTGAACCGGGCGAGAGTGTGGCCGGCCTCTTCGAGTCGCGCATAGATTCCGCCAGGTCCGGTGTCGACTTGTTCGATCTTGGTGCCCCGGGCGAATGTGGCAGGAATGTACGAAATCGCCGTCTCGATTGGCCGGCCATCGGTGAGGTAACGCCGTGAGCGCACGACAACGTCATCGTTTGGTGTCAAACGAAGGCGTTCGGCGACAACCGAATTCGGCTTCTCACGCACCACCGTGATGTTGTCGACTTGGGGCGTGTAACCCGATTTTTCCGCTTCGACGGTGAACGCCGCCTTGCCGCTGGCGCGATGTCGCCGCGCGAACCGATCAGATGCGAGGCGCCGAATTGGGGGTGCGGGGCGGACGAATACTCCGCGGCCGTGCTCCGACATCACCAATCCTTCAGAACGTAGTTCCTGCACAGCCTGGCGGACTGTCATCCGGGCGACCCCGAAGTGGTCGATCAACGCTGCTTCGGACGGCAAACGTGCCCCTGCGGATAGCTGGCCCGAGTTGATAGCTTCGCGCAACATGCTGGCGATCTGCCGATATGGCGGCTTGTCGTCCGCTCGATCGATCTGGCCAAATTGGAGCACGTGCGAGCCTTCCCTTGCATGTCTAGACGACTAGTCTAGGAAAACGACGCGCTTATGTCACTACCGCAGCCCAGGCAGGAGATGGAGTCTCGCATGGCAACCACACCGAAACACTCGGTCAGCGTCGCTGGCATCGTGGTCCGTGAGGACGACCGTATCCTGGTCATCAAGCGCGATGATAGTGGCCATTGGGAAGCCCCTGGAGGCATCCTTGAGCTCGATGAATCATTTGAGAGCGGCGTTCAGCGCGAGGTGCTGGAAGAGACCGGACTTGAAGTTGCTGTCGAGCGCCTCACTGGTGTCTACAAGAATCTAACCCACGGAATCGTCGCGTTGGTGTACCGCTGCCGGCCGGTTAGTGGTGAACCGCATGCGACGGAGGAAGCTCGTGAAATCCGTTGGATGACAAAGGAAGAAGTACAGTCTGCGATGACGCCCGCGTTCGGCGTGCGTGTCTTGGATGCCTTGGGTGAGGAAGTGCCCCAGTCGCGGGCGCATGACGGTGTCAATCTCGTCATCGACTAGCAGCCATCAGTGGCTCCGCTTGGTCTGGCCGGACTGCGAACGAGTCCCAGATGCGTTGTCCCAGATGTGTTGCTGCTGTGCAAGTTTTCTGTCAGGAGAATGGACTTTTTGGCCTGACCCCGATTGGTTGGTCCATGGCTTATGAGATTCTTGCGGTCCGCGACGTGGCAGGAAGGCTCGACAAGATCATGGCGACGAGGAAGCGGCACAGTCCCGAGCAGGTTGTGCGCAAGTTGATGGCGGCCGATCGGCTGCTGGCTGAGGGCAAGGATACCGCGGCGGTGTGCCGCGAGCTGAGTGTCTCTGAAGCGAGCTATCACCGGTGGCGTAATCAGTTCGGCGGGTTGACGGCCGAGGAGGCTAAGCGGCTCAAAGAGCTTGAGCGTGAGAATGCCACGCTGAAGCGGTTGTTGGCTGATGCAGAGTTGGAGAAGGCCGCGCTCAAGGAGATCGCGAAGGGAAACTTCTAGGCCTGGAACGCCGGCGGACAGTCGTTCGTCACCTTCAGCGCGTGCTGGGGGTTAGCGAACGGTTCGCCTGCCGCGTGACCGGGCAACACCGCTCCACCCAACGACACGAGCGTGTCGCGGCCACCGCGGCCGATCCTGATGTGGCGTTGCGGGCCTGGCTTCGAGCCTACGCCAAGGACCGCCCCCGTCGTGGGTTTCGGCCTGCCTATCACGACGCCCGCGCCGAAGGCTGGGCAGTCAATCACAAGAAAATCCAACGCCTTTGGCGCGAAGAAGGGCTGCGGGTGCCGCAGCGGCGACGCCGTAAACGCCACGGCACCACCACCGCGCCGCCAGCAGTCGTCGCTGATGCGCCGAACCGGGTGTGGGCGGTGGACTTCCAATTCGACGTAACCACCGACGGGAGGGCGATCAAGATCGTTTCGATCGTCGATGAGCACACCCGTGAATGCCTGGGTGGAATGGTCGAGCGCAACACTACCGGCGAGCATCTGATCGCCGAGCTCGACCGGCTGGCTGTCGAACGTGGCACCTATCCCGTGGTGCTGCGGTGTGACAACGGCCCCGAATTAGCCTGTACCGCAATAGCCGACTGGGCCCACGGCCAGATCAGGCTGCACTTCATCCCACCTGGTGAGCCGTGGCGCAACGGCTACGTCGAATCGTTCAACTCCCGCATCCGCGGCGAATGCCTCAACATCAACAGCTTCTGGTCACTGGCACAAGCCCGCGTGGTCATCAGCGACTGGAAACAGGACTACAACCACGACCGCCGCCACTCGTCCCTGGGGTACCTCGCGCCGGCGCGTTACGCCGCCATCTGTACCCACCGATGAACGACTTTCGATTGCCGTGGACCAGTTTACGGGTCCGACTCCTGGCGAGTTTGCGGACGACACCTCGTCATGTGAGTCGCTTGGTCGTAGACGGTGATCTTGACGCATGGTTCGACTGCCCAAGGAATACGGATTTATAGAGCTGGGCTGTAGAGCCTTGCGCGGTAACTCTCATAGGTACGTGTGCCAGCCAGTTGCCACATCATCCTGGCAGCCGACGGGACACCGGCAAGGAAGCGGTGCTTGTCTTCGTCGGACACCCCTTCGAGCATGTAACCCGCGAAGACCAGTCCCAACTTCGGGTGAGTGCGCAGAATCGACGCACCACGCGCGGTTGCCTTCTTCCATTCGGACTGGGTGATGTACTCCTCGATCAACGGAACGACGTCGCGTTCCTCGTCGGCAAGGTGCGCGTCGACAAGTCCGATCAGTTCGTCGACTGCGGTTCGCGCCCGATCGGCCGCCGACGGTGCACCCGTTTTCGCCCATACCGAGCCGGCTGTTTTTGCCGTCTCGATGCCTGCCGCGACGGCGCGGTGTTCGTCCTCCATGCGGCAGATAGCGTTGTCAAACGACGGCACTCGGGCATGCAGCTTCGGCCAGATCAGGTCGTCTTCGGCTGCATGATGGTGATGCAGCACGGCAACGATGAAGCTCAGATGCGCGTTGACAACCGCAGCGCGTTTCGCATCCCCGGCACGGACGCTATTGATCAGTCCCGGAACACCGTGCAAATCTTTACGAAAGACGCGATGCACCATCGCCATTTCGAACGCGGCGGTCGAGGTCATCACATACTCCTCCGCTGAGGCTCGGCAACGCGTGCAGATCTCGGGGAACGAATGGTGCGGCTGGACACAGGATCCGGAGGTTGAGACGCCGTGGCAGTTTCGGCGGCGCTGAACGCCGATTCGACGATCGCAACGAGATCCCCGTCGTCTGTCTGTGCCCAGGCTTCCAATGCAGCTACGAACACGGCAACGGCGACCCTCGCGTGGACGGCCGGCACAAAATCTCCTTGGGCTTGACCGTTGCGTCGCGCGAGGGAACGCGCGAACAGATCGCGAGTCTCGTCCATTGCGATCAATTGGAGGGCTCGCAGCTGGGGTGTACTCATCATGAGACGAACACGCGTGAGAATCCTTTGGCGGTCCGTCGGCAGGATCGCCGCCATACTGGTGGACAACGCGGCGCCTATTGCCGCCAATGGTGACTCGTGCGGTGGTCGGTCGATTATGAGTTCCTCGATCATCGGGTCGTACTCACGTGTCTGGACGACGTTTTCCTTACGGGGGAAATAGCGGAAGAACGTCATGTGCGACACGCCCGCGGCCGCGGCGATGTCTTCGACTGTTGTGTTGTCGTATCCATTTTCGGCGAACAGGCGTAGCGCGTGTTCCTGGATCGACCTGCGGGTGGCCGCTTTCTTACGGCTGCGCCAGTCGTCGTTCGTCACCGCGCCGACACCGCATTCACGGCACTCGAACGTCCCAAAGCGGTATCGAGCCATACCTCGAGCAGACGGGGGTCGCGCCCGCGCCAGGCGAGATGGCCATCTGGCCGCACCAGAAGGGCATCGTCATCGCCGGGTAGGACCGCAACGTCACCGAGTCGAGCTTTCGCGACCGCACCCAGCGCATCTCGGCCAAGCAGGGCCCAACCGGGCCCAAGCAAGGTGAACAACCGCACCACATTCCCGTTCTCACGGGTAAATTCGGCGTCCGGCACCCTGTCACCCGGACGAAGTCCTGATGAGCGCATACCGCATGCGCGCAGTCGACGCGTGCTACCGAGCGGCCCCTTGCGATAGGTCACGGACAACTGCGAGGCCTTGTCCGCGATATGCCGCTGCACCCATCGCCGGCTCAGCATCGGCACCATGGCGTGATCACGAATCAGCCGCTTCATGAGCCCGGTGCCCGCCAGGATGTCGGTGACGTCGGCAGTGTTGGACAGCACTTCCGCCGCGATCGGACGCCGCTCGGCCTCGTAGCTATCGAGCAAGTTTTCGTGTGCGCGTCCGCTCATGACGAGTGTGAGTTTCCATGCGAGGTTCTCGGCGTCACCGATTCCGGTGTTCAATCCCTGCGCGCCCACGGGACTGTGGGTGTGTGCGGCGTCCCCGACCAGTAGCAGTCTGCCGCGCCGGTAGCTGTCGGCCAGCCGGCGGTGTATCCGAAACGACGACGCCCACACAACGGATCGGACGACACCCCCGGCGTGCTGCGCCAAGCCGGCCGCGAGCTCGTCGAGGATCTCCTGTGGCGTCAGGTCGGCGTGATCGCCTCCGGCCGCCGGAGCCATCAGCCGCCACACGTCGTCGCCCGGCAAAGGAAAGGCCCCCAGCAGACCTGTCGGACCGGCGAAGAACACCACAGCGTCTCGTGGGCTGTCGAGGTCGGCACAAACATCGGCGATGAGGAGCCGTTCGACCCGCGGTACACCCGGGAAATCGATGCCGGCGGCTTTGCGCACCACACTATGTGCGCCATCGGCGCCGATCACCCAATCGGCGTGTATGACCGTCCCGTCGGCGAGTCGCACCGAGGCGCGCTCACCGGTGTCGTCGACACTTACAACACGCTGGTTCCACTCCACGGTTCCACCAGCAGCGGTGAGGCGGTTCCGCAGCGACGCTTCGATGTCCGCCTGCGAGATGATCAACGGATAGGCGGGCCCTGACCGACTGGCGTTGACCCACGACAGCTCCGCCAGGTTCCGACCGTTGATCCGAAATATCGAGCGCGACAAGGGCACAGCGCTCTCCCTTAGGTTTCCGATGACACCGATTCGATCGAGAACCTCAATGCCGCGCGGCTGCAAACCCAACGCTCGTGACGTGGTCGCCGGAGCCGGTGCGGCATCGAGCGTCCGAACGTCAACGCCGGCCGCGCAGAGCGCCGATGACGCCACCAAGCCACTAGGGCCCGCGCCGACCACGACGACACCCGCAGAACCTGATTCCATCGACATGTTATTACGCTAACATGTTAGTAGACTAACTACAAGAGTCGCCCCGCGGAAATGCCACTATCGCGCTGATTCCTATGGATTGGCCTAGCAAAAGCATGTCCGACGATTCGGCAAGCTGACAGACTCCTCTCAGTCAACCCCGGTCCGCTACGCTTTCTTCCGCAGCATCAATCACGACTCTCATTAGTCGCGGACCAGTTGCCGGGGTCCAGCCACTTTCTTTACTGGCGCCTCTCTGTGTCAAGCGGTGAGAACTTTCTTTACATGGGTCAAGGAGGGGAAGGGGGTTGTAGTTTGGGTGGGCGGGCCCGGGAAGTGACTTGTCTGAAGTGCCGGTGTGCGGGGTGTTAGCCGGCCGCGCGAGACAATAGAGCCGCCCCCGAGTGTCCTCCCGGGCCCGCCTTTTGAGCGTTTGCATCATGGATGAGCCGTCGATACACCAGGTCGGAGAGGCGCCGTTTCAGACACCGCAGGGCTTCGTTATGACTTTTGCCCTCGGATCGTTTCCGAAGGTAATAGGCCCGGCCCGGGGTGTCTTGGCGGACTTGGACGATGGCCATGACGTGCAGGCAATAGTTGAGCTGGCGGTTGCCAGCGCGGGAAAGTCGGTGGCGGATGACCTCACCGGAGGACACCTCGATCGGGGCGGTGCCGGTGTAGGTGGCGAACGCCGCGGTTGATCGGAACCGGTGAACGTCGCCGATGTGAGCGAGGATCTTGGCGGCGGTCAAGGCGCCAACGCCGTACACGTCGGTCAAGGTGGTGCCCGATGCGGTCACCGCGGTCTGTATATCGTTGGCGGCCTTGGCGATGCGACGGTCGAGCTGGCGCACCTCGCTGATCAGATCGATTGCCAGAGCGCGCAACGTCTTGGCCGCGGGGTCGCGGAGCCGTAGGCCGCGCAACAGGGCAGCAGCCTGATCGGCAGTCAAGTTGCGTCGGGCGCCGCCGGACACCAGGTGGGTGAGCACCACGTGCAGTCGGTTGATGGTCTGGGTGCGGATCTTCACCAGGTCGTCGCGGTGATCGACGATCGCGCGCAACGCCGTGGTGTGGGCGTCGGTGTGGGCGGTGTTCAGCGTGGGTGAGGTCAGCGCGGCGATACCGACCGAGACCGCGTCGGCGTCGTCGTTTTTGCGGCCATGCCCGATGGACAGCACCCGTACCCGGGTGGCCAGCTTGGCGGGTACGTCGATGACCTCGACCCCGTCGGCGCGCAGCCGTCTAGTCAGTGGTGCCCCGATGCCGGTGGCGCCTTCGATCGCCCAGCCGACGTCGGGCCAGCGGCGCGCAAACCGGCGCAGCGCCCGATAACCCTCGCGGCTGACCGGCACCCGGATGCTGGCCAGCGGCTGCAATGAGGCATCCACTGCTGCCGCGGTCCACGATCCCTTGTGCGGATCAACCGCGATCACGACCTGATCCCTGCTGAATTGGATACCCACCGACACCAACCTCTCCTGATTCGATCCAGCATGAATGCGAGGAGGGCACACCAACTTTGGGCAATGCAGGCCTCTCTTCAGCCACTCCCCACGGACGGCGGTGAGAGGGCCGGCAAGCCAGTAAGAAGTCAGCCAAAGGCGACAGATATCAAGCGAGCCACACCCAATCACCGCCTCGAAGAGCATGGCTGCAGACCACACTCTCCTGCCCGACATTCCAATAAGTTGGTATCAAGGCGGCGCGCAAGCGCGCCGCGCCGGCCCGCTGTCCGGCCCTTCCCGCTCGTTCCTCGCTCAGGACCGGGTGGTCCGGGATCAGTCGCTCGGTAACGCCGAAGAACATCGTCACGTATGCGCAACCCCGTCGGCGAACACTGCAGCCGCGGCTTGCTCTGCCTCGGCGGCGACCATGCCCAACCAAAAAGACTGCGGCACCGGTTTTCCGCTGCATGATCGCCAGTCACGCCCGCGGCCTGAAGAGGGCCCACGACGCTGGCGAACCCGCCGGACAAAATCGCAGCCCGCGAACTCGAACGACTCCGCGGCGCACTGCCGCGCGTCGAAGAACTCCACGACGACGTGTCTGCAAGCACTCGAAGCTGCCATCTGATCGCAACCTGCCCGGGCCGGACCGGCCACCATCAGGTCAAAAGGATCGTGCCCAACCTCTCAGCGGGTTATCTCCGATCGTGACGGCCGTCCCAGCGTCCGGCCCCTTGGCTAACTTTGGCCATTCCGGGCACGGCGCCATAGCTCCTCGATGGCGCCCCAGTTGACTACGGGTGCTGTGAGACCGCGCTTGTCGAGGTAGCGTCTCGCCGCTGCACGGCCGTTCTTTCTGAAATGCCAGAAGGTGATAAACGTCCCCGACGGAGGTGTGAACGCGGTGCTGACGAAGACCCAGTCACCCGCTCGACGCTCGAGCCGGCCTTTGATCTGCATCATTTTGAGGTTCCACAATTTCGCGTCATGGGATGGCACAAGACGATCGCCGGCCCCTCCGTGACGGCGAAATCTGGTGGCCACACGACGGGCATCTGGCCCGTTTCAGCGTCATAACGCGGCGCGGTCTGACGGATGCTGACCGGGTAGCCGTCGGCGTCCACGGCAGTCACGACGGCTTCCGGAAATCTGGCGAGCCACTTGGCCGCCTCACCCCACACGGTGCAACTCCTTGAGGTCCAGCTCCTGGGGACCGCTTGTGAAGTCGCGGGTCGGCCAGAAGTACGCGCGACGTGGTGTCACGTAGATCACAAGGCGCATGTAGTAGAAGGGGAACAGCCGTCGGCCGAGCCACGAACTCATGAAAGCGCCGGCGGGCTGGCGGGCGAAGCCCGTCTCCAGGAACGCGGCCAAGTCAGGGTTCGCCATCATGTCGGCCGCGATGCGGTCCTCGGCGGTGGCATCACCCTGGATCAGCACGGCGCCCGGCTCGGTGACGCCGGAGCCTGTCGGCTCGGAGAACAGCAAGCTCACTTTTGCGTTGCGACGGATGTTGAACGCCTTCTGTGGCAACGCGATGCTCGTGCACAAGACGAAGCGGCCGTCCTCGAGCAATAGTGCGCCCACCGGCCACGTCTGCGGCGAGCCGTCACGAAACAGAGTGGTGAACTCACAGGTTCGGTAGTTGCGAATAATGTCGCCAGCTGCAGAGGGCACGGGTGGACGCTACCCCTTGACCACGTATTTCGCCCGTGAATGTTACGGCTGGATCGCTTGCCCGCTCCCACGCCGGGAATGCCGCGTGGATTGATGCCGTAAGCAGACGAATTCATCCACCGTGCACGCCAGCACGTAGCCGTGCGCTTCCTTACCTTCGGTGGTGGCGTTGCCGTTGCGGACATTGACCGCGCCCCCGTTGCATTCCGGGATTCCCCGCCCGGCAGAGTGGCTAGGATTCCCGTTACTACCGCGAGCCGTTGAGGGGGACCAGATCGATGATCGACACTGTCGAAATGCTGGTTGCGCATCAGGTATTCCACCGTGAGCTGCGCAACGCGCCCGAGCTGATCGGTGGCGTCGAGGCGGGCAACACAGAGCGCTCGACGTTGATCGCCGATCACCTCGGCTACATCGTGGCTGCGCTTCACCATCACCATGCGGCCGAGGACGAGCTGCTGTGGCCACGCCTCCATGCCCGAGTGCCCAGCTCTGACCTCAAGATCCAGCAGATGGAGGACGAACACGCCGCGATCGCCGAGTCCGTCGAGAAGGTACAGGCCGTTCGGACGCCGTGGGGCGGGTCGGCTGACCCTGAGCTGGCAGCGCAATTGATCGCCGCCACTGAGGAACTGGCTGCCAGAGTCGATGCGCACCTCGAGAACGAAGAACAGGACGTCCTGCCGCTGATCAGCGAGCACGTCACCACCGACCAATGGAAGGAATGCCTCAAGCGCGGGGCGCAGTTCCTACCCAAGAATAAGTTGGCCCTCGTATTTCTCGGCCTCGCGCTTCAAGATGCCACCCCCGACGAGCAGCGACAGTTTCTCGCCGGTATCCCCGTAGCGCCACGCATACTCTGGAAACTGCTCGGACAACGAACATTTAACTCATACCGTTCCAAGCTCTACGGCTCGGCCGAGCTCCACCAGCCCGAAGAGGGCAAGCCCGGCCCAGCTGCATGAGATAAGCCCGGCCGCGCGTCACCTTGACGGGATCCTTCGCCGCCCAGACTTCTCTGCAGGCAGGAGCTTTGACCACCCTAAAGGGAGCGCCTCGACCCGTCGGGTCACGAGGCGGCAAAGGAACTGCCGCCCTTGAGTGGGAGAACCTGCTTTACTTGCGATCAAAGAAAGGCCTCTGGCCAGGCCGAACGGTCGCTAGCATCAGCTAGCGTCACTCAGGTACTCGCCTCGTCGCTGCGAAAGCGTACAGCGTGTCCAACGCCGGGCAGTCGAATCCCTCACCGATGAATGAGCTGGTGCCGACGATCAACAAGGGCTCGGTATCGGCGGTGTCGTGGGCGAGTTTTTCGGAGACCTCAAGCGCTGTCGCGCCTTCATTTGGCCGCTCAGTACGACGACTCGGCTCGCCGATTCGCTTTCGCCTTCTTTGTGGTCGGCAAGTACCCGATATTGCTCAGCCGCCCGTTATTCGCAGGAGTGTTCTCTGGTGAGTTTCCGCATCTGACGCCCGCGGTGAGGCGTCATAATCATAAGCGCAATCGGCTGATGCTTGACGCCTCGGTACCGCGGAGGTCGCCGGGAGTCCTCACGATCCAGCACGCCGGGCAGACATGGGTGACACGATATCGAGGTGACTGACGGTCCGGCCGATACCGCAGACTTATTGCCACACCCTGGGGACGCTGGTGAGATCCGGGGGTTGACGATGTTCTTTGCCGATCTGGTGGATTCGACGGCGCTGTCTACCCAGGTGGAGCCCGAGACGTATCGCTTGGTGGTAGGGCGGTACCGCGAACAGGTGCTGCGCATCGTGAACGGGTATGACGGGCATATCGGCTCCACCAAGGGTGATGGGATGCTGGCGGTCTTCGGTCATCTGATTACGCGCGAAGACGATGTGAGCCGTGCGGTACACGCCGGGCTGGAGATCACGCGGGAGGTGTCCCGGCTCAGTGATCAGTCGAAACGCCGATTCGGTTTCGGCGTCAATGTCCGGGTCGGTGTGCACTGGGGTCTGGTGTATCTGGACAGCACCCAAGGCGACTTCCACGGGTTGGCGGCCAACGTGGCGACCCGGATCTCGGGCCTCGCACCACCGGGCGCAGTTGTTGTTTCGGATGCGGTCGAGACGTTGATACGTAACGACTTTGAGTTGGAAGCCCGCCCACCAGCGGCGGTCAAGGGGTTAAAAGAGCCGATCATTCACTACCGAGTGTTGAGTGAGCGTGCACCGGTTGCGTGAATACATCCGGATGCCCTGCCTGACCCAGCAGCGCGTCACTCGAGCTGCGGTGTGGACGACCTCAGGACCGACAGATAACGCTGTCGTTCCGGCAGCGGGCTGTCGGCGGCGAACCGGCCGAACACATTGACGAGGGCGGCACGTGCGGGTTCTCCACGTAGTTCGAAATCATCGAGCGCGGCGCGCAGTTCGTACAAGTCGGCACCTTGTTGGCGGGCAATGCCAAGGGCGGCAGCCAGATCCGCACGACAGGCAACGGAGTCGGTGTGGGTGTGCGCGCGAAGACGCAGCAGCTCGGCCTCGTAGAAACACATTTCGATGTCGCGGCCCAGCGTGAGCGCCATATCCAGCTGGGCGCGAGCTTCTTCGCGACGACCGGCGGCGGTCAGTAGCTGTGCAAGAGCACCGTCGAACAACGTGATGAATACGGTCAATCCGGCGTCGCGGACGGTCTTCACGACTTCGGCCGCGCTTGCGACGTGAACCGACAGCAGGTCGGCGTCGACGTCATCGACGCAGATCGAACCCATGGCGTCGACGATGACTCGCTGAGCAGCGCCCCACAGTGCCCACACTTCGAAGCCATGCCGATCGGCGTGGTCCACCAGTTCGGTGGCCAGGGTGGCGGCGCGAGCCAGCTGGCGCGCCTCAATGCGTATCCAAATCTCGAAGAAACGGGCAAAAGCCAGGCTGAACGGGCCTTGCGGGAAGCTGAGTTCGTCAGCCCGGCGCGCGGCCTGCAGTACCTGCGCCTCGGCGCCGCGAAGGTCTCCGCAGGCAAGCCGGTCGAGACTAAGGATTCCGTGCGTCATGGTGATGGGGTCGGTCGGTGCGAACCACAGCGCCTCAAGCGTGTGGTGGCCCGCCGCGGCGAACTCCGCTGTCGCTGCTTCCATCTGCTCACGCGCGCCAGCGAAGCTACCGTTCATCCACGCCCCGATGCCGATGGCGGCTTCGACCACGGGTCGGAAATACTCCCGCCCGGCGTTCATGCCCGCGCGTAATGACGTCAGCACTCGGGCGGAACGGGGCAGATCCCCAATGGCGAAGTAGTAGCCGGCCAGGGCGAGCAGCGTGCCAACCACTTCGTCGTCGCGGACGTCCGTCCCGCCGAGCCGCAGGCACTCCTCGAAGTCGACCGCCGTGGCGTGGTTTAGCGGTCCCTCGGCGGCGCTCGCGAGGAACCCCCGCTCCAGGCGCACCGCCATCTCGCGCACATCGCGGGCACGCCCCGAGGCCTGCTTGTTCACCTGGGCGAGGGCGTGAGTCAGATAGCCGCGGGCTTCCGCGAGAGCGCCGCGCCGTCGCGCATCCGCCGATGCCCGTTGATACGCCGACACCGCCTCGCCGGTGTTCTCAGCTTGCTCGTAGTGCGTGGCCACTAGCTGCCAGTCGGGATCCCCACCCGCGCTCACCAGGGCGTCGGCGATCTTGGCGTGCAGGCTGCGGCGCACGCTTGGCGGCGCCAACTCCGTGGCGACCTCGCGAAGCAGCTCGTGACGGAATCGCCAACCGATTGCCCCCCACGGCTCGAGCACCCGCGCGTCGTCGAGTTCGCCGAGGACGCGGTCGAGTACATCGTCGCTGAGGTCGACCACGGAGCCGAGCAGGCTGCGGTCTAGCTGGCGGCCGATGAGCGCCGCCGCCTCCACAACCGGCACCACGTTGGCGCTCGCCCGCAGCCGGGCGAGCAAGGGCTCGTACAGACCCTCCGGCACCCCGGTCTGCGTGAGCCCGCCGACGACCTGCTCTAAATAGAACGGCACCCCGTCGCAGCGGTCGGCCACCGCCGCCCGAGCATGTGCCGACAGAGTGGGATCCAAGGCGGCGATCAGGGTGTCGGCCTCGTCCTTCGTCAATGGGTCGAGGTCGATCACCTTCACCGGCCAATGGACGGGCAGCCACTGGCCGGGGCGTCCCGTGACCACCACGAGCAGCCGGCCCTCGGCGGCGTCCAGCAGAGACCCAACTCTTTCGATGGTGGACGGGTCGAACCAGTGCGCATCCTCGACGATCACCATGCCCGGGCTTTCGCCAAGGCAGGCCAGGAGATAGTCCTGAACTGCTTGTCCGATCAGTTGATAGAGTTTGCGTCCCTCTGCGGCAGCGGGCTCGTATCCGTGTTCCGGTGCGATGTTGAGCACCGGCGCCAACAACGGCACAGTGCTCGCCGTATCACGTCCGCGGGCCATCAGCTCGGCTTCGAGCAGCCGCAGCCGCTCACCGTGGGGGGTAAGTCTGCTGATGCCGCAACGCTGTTCGAGCAGGCTGCGTATTGGGTGCAGACCGGCGTCAGTGTGCAACGCCGATCCCGTCAATGCCAGCACCACTGCTCCCGAGTCCTCGGCCAGTCTGGCGGCGGCGGCCGCCAGCCGAGACTTGCCGATCCCCGCCTCGCCACGCAACACCACCCCCGGAGTCGTCAAGGTGCCGGCTTGAGCGTGCACCCAACTCTCTTGTAACCACGCGAGCTCGCGGTCGCGACCCACAAGGGGGGTGTGCATCACATTCGCCTGCGCCGCTCGCTCACCCAGCACCCGGTGGTGGGCGATCAACTCTGCGACTCCCTTGACGGCGGCCGGTTCGCACGGCTCTAACTCAAAGGTGCTACGTATCAACGGCGCCACCGCGTCCGAAATCACGACGGTTCCCGGCGGGGCCAGACCCGACACCCGCGCAGCCAGGTTGGCGCCGAGGCCGTAAACATCATTTTGGGCGGTGTCCAGATAGACGAGTCCACGATGTACCCCCGCCCGCGCAGCGATCGCCATCCCGAAGCGGCGCCGGACCTGCTCACCAAGACGCGCTACCTCGCGGGTCACTTCCAATCCCGCCAGCACCGCCCGACGTACATCGTCCTCATGGGCTCGCGGGTGACCGAATACCGCTAGGAGGCCCTCACCCGTCGGGGAGCCGATATGGCCTTCAAAGCAGTTCACGATATTTAGCACCAGGTCGCGGTAGCGGCCCGCCAGCAGCCCGTAGGTGTCGAGCTCGGCGTGGCTGGCCAACACCGCGGAATCGACCAAGTCCACGTACAAGATCGTCAAGCGCCGGATTTCACCAACATCGCTGGGGGCGGTAAGCAGGTCCTCGGCTTCAGCATTCCCATGATCGACGGCCAGCACGTGGTCGGCCAGCGCGGTGGCGGCGACCCGATCACCGCGGTTGATCGCCGCCACCGCCTGATCCAGCAGGTCATCGATCGACGAACCAGCAGCAAGGCGGCCCTCGCGTGCGGGACCCATCCCGTCGTGGCTCACGTCAATATCCTGTCATCCAAACACCTGTCGACATAGCCAGGACGAGATAGGCCGCGCTTTCGGCGTCAGGGGTACGGCCGGCGCTCCGCGCGGTTGTAGCGCCTAGCAGTTTCAGCTAACTGTTCAGGGACTGGTCGCGGTGACCGGTGTCGGGCGTTTCTGCCGGCGTTGGTTGGCTGAGGCGGCACGCCACATCATCGAGGGGCGCAGCAGCCGAATCGGTGCGTCGACGAGCCAGGCCACCTTGAGGAACTGCTCGAACGCGGCGGTGTCATATTCGGCGGCGGTCAGTAATCGGTCCATATACCCGTTGAGCAACCTCGTCGATAGCGGTGGTGCGCCCTGGATCTCGGGCAGCGAGAGGTCACCGCCGGCGGCTAGCTGCCAAGCCTGGCCGATTGGCTTTGCGGTAGCTCGGAAGAATCGCCGCGGGAGATCCGTTGTGCCCCGGGTCAGGCAATTTCGCAACGCCAAAGCTTCCAGTGCGGCCACCGTCATACCCTGCCCATAGATCGGGTTGAAGCTGCACACCGCGTCGCCGACGACCAGCAAGCCGTCGGGCAGCAGCCGCGCTTTGTCGTACCGGCGCCAGCGGCTGGACGGGAACCGATGCTGCGCTGCCTCTCCGACGGGTTCGGCGGCCCGAATGGCCGCCAAGAGGTGGGCGGGCGCAAATTGTTCGGCGAAGGCACACATCGCGGAAGGTCCGACAGGTGGATCATTGCCGGCCATCCCGAAGACGGCGAACATCACGGTGTCGTGCTCGTATCTGAGGATCGCCATGCCGGTGGGTCGGCCGGGCACCGGGGCCACGATGCCACCGAGCTCGTGCAACGCCTCCGGTGGCATCCGCAGCAGCTGACTCGCATACATCAGATGGATGACGACGTCGTCCTCGGCCGGCCGGGCGTAACCCAGCTGTTCCAGCATTGCCGGTGTCCGCGCGCCACGTCCCGTCGCATCGACGACAAGATCGGCGGACAGTTCTGATTCCGAGTGGCTGTGACGGCTTACTATTCGCGCCCCGGTGATGCGATCACGGCTCGTGTTGGAGGTTACGTCGACGACGTCGTGTTTATCGAGGAAGGCGATGTTGGGAATCGCGCGTACCCGGCGCCGGACGTGGGACTCCAGAAATGGTCTGCTCGGGCCGTACGCCCTCAGCCCTTCGAGCGAACCGGATTGCACGGCCAGGTGGCCGCCCATGTTGAAGTGGAGCTTCGACAGATCCCGATAATCAAACGAGGGTGCGCCGGCTCCGACGAGTTCGTCGAGGATCCCCGGGAAGAGCTCTTCGAGCGCCTGCGCACCTCGCAGTAGCAGCGCATGGATCTGCCGGCCCTGCGGCACGCCGCGACGGTGATCGGCGCCGTCGCTCAGCGCATCCCGCTCCACCACGGTGACCGTCTCAAAAAACTCGGCCAGTGCTCGCGCAGCCACCAGGCCCGCCATGCTGGCTCCCAGAACCACCGCACGCTCACCGAGCTTCACCATTAGCAACCTCCCGACCTGCGTCAGTATGGCGAGGTTTTGCGCACGGCGGCGTGAGTAGTCGGCTACTCGCTTTTCGCCGATGTTGAGGGTCTGACTTGCCTCAGACCAAATGAGAAGCCAACGACCGGAGAAAATTGTCACCTGTCCGACACCCCAGCTAAAAGAGGTGCGACACATGCGTCACCAGGATTCATCCGGAAATGATCTCTGCAAGTCGCGTGACACGCCCCTCCGAGGCATGACTCCAACGCGACCGCGGCCACGGGTGACGATAGCGACTTCAATCCAATCCACAAGTATTGAAAATCCTCGCCAGGCACGGGTCCGACTATCTCTTTGATCGTGACCAAAAGTGCATCGGCGCAGGATCGCCGGGTATGAGGAAGCGGGGGTGCCGCTGTTTCGCAACGTGGCCTGACGACAGTTCTGACGACAACGATGACGACAGTAGGGCTTCCCGACACCTCCAACAACAGGAGAATAGAACCCATATCGTGCCTGTCGTAGCATCGGCCTGTGCCTACGGATCAGAAGGTTAGGGGCACTCCTCCGTCTGGCCCAAGTGGAATCGGTTCCGACGCAAACACCGGCGCGGTGGAACATTCACCCTCAACGGCCAGGTATCTCTCGTTTTCATCGCAAAAGTGGACTCATCTCTTGAGCAGGCCGACGACTCGATCAGCCTCAACATCCCTGCTCGACGCTGAACTCACCTACGCCCCGGTTGATTCGGACGTTGGGACAGCGCTGTCAGGGGACAGTCGGGCATTGACATCCTCGACGCGTTGCCGCCGTGTCGTTTCGCAGGTTGGCGGATGCCGTCCTTAATCAGCATTAGTAATGCGTTCGGCGCCAGCGGCTTTCAGCAGCTGATCGCGTGCCTCGTGAAGCCTATCGAGAGCGCTCTTCAAGTCCAGAGCGGCGTCAGCCAATTGGGAGCGGGCTGCACGGTCACCGTGCGAAGCAAGGCTCGCGGTCGCCGATGTCAGCGCTCTAACGTGGCGTAGAACATCAACGGTGTAACGAGCGGTCTGCATCGTGGTGGCACCCCCGGGTCGCTGGAGATGGTCTCTCATGAGACCCAGCCAGTCATCGATCGTGTATCGATCGAAGTTGTACATCGCATTGAGCACCCAGCGTTGCCAGGCCGGTGGGCGTCGCGATGACGTCCGGAACGAGACCGGAGGAGTAGCCATGGCCGCAACTGTAAGACGCGGGACCGGCATTTTTCGACGGCCAAGCAAAAGAATTTATCGGGCGACGAAACCGACTTGCGCATCGCGGGCAATGTTTGGGTTGGCGGGCTTTCACCTACGGAAGGGCCGCCGACAATGCCGCGGCAAGGTTAGCTCCAAAGGCCGGACCGTCATTCACGAGCGCGTATCCGCCGGCGAGGCCGCCTTGGTTGCAGAAGGCTCGCCGTCGTCGCACCCTCCGATGAGTCACGGCACCGGTGTTCTGATCAACACGGGGGACCAGGCGTGTAGCCGTACGCGGGACGACGGCTGTCGGGAAGCGACTGGACGCATTGCCATAGACCGCCTGGCTCCGTGACCATCGCCGCACGATCCGGCGAGCAGCCAGGTATGCGTCCTGCGCGACCTCGACTACCGCGATAGCCTTCTTGAGTCCGTACACACCCCAGAACCGACCGGGGCCGTGGCCGGGCTGTCGCCACAGTTCGGGCACGATGTGCTGGTATTCCTTGTCGCCGTGCAAGTTTGGTGATGAATGCTTGGTGAAGTAGATGGCCAACCGTTTCGGGTCGCAGGCCTTCAGGCCGTTGCGCACGTCGATGGCGGTGCCTGCCAGCCGATGCCGGGCCTTCTGCGCCGCGTCGGGGTGATCGACGACTTGCGCCCACGTTTCGGACAACCACTGCGCGAAGCTGTTGCCAGAACGACCGGGCGACATGGGTGGTGCCATCCACAGATGAATGTGTGGTGCGCCTCGCCGCTGAAATTCCAGTTTCCAGATGTAGCGGACCGGCTCGCCATACTCACGTTAAAATCGTTTGCGCCACAACACCATGTGCCGCTTAACACTGGCCCCGTCCGGGGCAACGACCTCCCAGTTTCCGGGGTAGGTGAGCGTGATCATGGCTGGTATACGGCCGGACTCGACGAGTGGGTTGTAGTCGAGTTCGGCGAAGGTCCGGCACATCGCCGACCGCGATCTGCGCGACCACTCGGTGATGACGCCGCCAGCAAGGCGTTGGCCGGGTGTCGTATGGCTCCGTCGTGTCGAAGACACGACGGCCTGATCACCGTTCCCGGCTGCGTGGGCGAGATCGTTCCTGACTTGCAGCTTCGCGTCGTCAACGTCACGTTGGTGATGGCCGACGGCCCGTTCTGCTGATTTCTCGGCCCGGACAGGATTGGTCCACCCGAGTCGTACGACGCCAGGACCGACGGTGATGCGAAACCGTCCGGATTCAGGTTCGGTGCAACGACGCCCGGGACCACAAGCCCACGACGCCGCCGGTTCGAACAGCGCCGCAGCCGCGGTGACCATCTCGGGGCTCGGGAACCGTAGCCCCAATGCGTCGATCGCGCGTAGGTCGCCGGTCGCGACCTCGTCGAGGAACGGCTTGCGGACATTTTCGGCGCATATAACAAGCCCGCCGGCCGTGACCAGGTTGAGGCCGGCGCCGCGGTTGGCGTCCGGCCGACCGCTGTCGCTCTCGCGCCCTGCGGCCGGGGCGGCCTCGGGCGCTCGCGACCTCCCACCAACGGCGGCACCGGCAGAACCGTGCCGTAACGACGTTTGTTGTGATGCCGATCCCACGCCGGGTGTCGACGGCGTCGGTCCGGTGGCTGATGGCGCGATGCTGGGCATCGGGTGCCTGCTCCCCGGAGCCGCCAAGGCCGCCCATAACGCGCGCGGCAACCCGGAAGCTCCTGGTCGGTAGTGCAAACACCGTGTCCGGTTTATGTCCGTTCGCCGGACAGGCTGAATACGTCAGCCCTGCTCAATGCGGCGCATATGACGCACAGAAGCAGATAAACCTCAGGTCAGCGGCTATTCCGTCCACCTGAAAAGCGGAAGGTCGGCGGTTCGATCCCGCCCCTGGCCACCACTGTCAGCTTCGCGGGCTCCCACGGTCGCGGCATGCCGGAGCAATCAGGCCCGGTGCACGTGATGGCGCAGCACCGAGCGC
>Ga0335069_10003811_pt1 | contig 22570 bp, 18 predicted proteins | sample Lox_Sample_11_FD_206714 | JGI IMG/M metagenome (GOLD analysis project Ga0335069, IMG submission 206714) | Soil microbial communities from Loxahatchee National Wildlife Refuge, Florida, United States - Lox_Sample_1.1 | ecosystem: Environmental > Terrestrial > Soil > Wetlands | place: USA... | reverse complement strand
CAGCCGGTCATCATCCTGAAGTTCATCATCAATCCCCTTAAACAAACTCATAACTCCAAACTTTTATTGATATATTTGTGTCAGGCTTTTGGCATTTAAACATTTTGGAACACCATTTATTATATAATAAAGCAACCAAGGCACTGAGTGCTTCCGCGTTAATGCTAATGGTTTTCCTGTCATATTCTTGCAATCCGACGAAGTATGTCCCCGAGGGGGAGACTCTCCTTGATCAGAATTACATAAAGATCAATCACGAAGGTGTGAAGAAGGAGGAAATTGAGCCATATGTCAAGCAGAAGCCGAATAAAAGGATATTCGGGGCAAGGTTCCACCTGGGGTTGTATAATATCTCGAAGCTTAACAAGAACAACTGGCTGAATAACTGGCTCAGGAAGATAGGTGAGGAGCCGGTAATTTTTGATCCTTATGCAACAACAAAGTCGAAGGAGCAGATAAAGGCCTACCTGTCATCGAAGGGTTACTTCGACAGCAATGTTATGGAGACGATTGAGATAGCCAACAGGAGATCAAAGGTATATTTCAATGTTGATCTCAATCCGCCGTACACTATAAGGAATATTTTCTACGATGTCGGCGATACGCTGATCAGGAAGCTGGTCTTCATGGATTCAATAGCATGCATGTTTGAAAGAGGAAAGCCGTATGACGTCGACAAGCTGAAGGCAGAACAGGCAAGGGTCGAGAGGTTCGTCCGTGATGTTGGATTTTACAACTTTACGGGAGACAATATAAACTTCAGGGTTGACAGCACCGTGGGAAACAGGAAGGTTGACATCTACTACCAGGTCAGGAGCTTTACAAGGCCCGGGCCCAACAATTCACAGGTGGCCCTGCCATACCGGCAGTATAAGGTGAAGAATATCTATATCTACCCGGAGTATATACCGAAAGATGTGATTGCCGGAGGTGAAGAATACCAGAAGTCGCTCGATACCACCGCTTATAAGGGTTATTTCTTTATTTCAAACCATAAGAATCCCACTGTCAATTATGACGTGATTCTTCAGAACATTTATTTCAGGCCGGGGAACACCTTCAACGTCACGAATACGGAAGGATCCCATTCCCATCTCCTGGCATTGAAGACTTACCGCCTTGCAAACATTGTTTACAAAGAGACACCTGATTACCAGGCTTCGAAAGACGAGGCAGGGCAGCTCGACTGCGTGATCCAGCTGACGCCGATGAGCAGGCAGTCATTCTCTGTCGAGCTGGAAGGAACAAACTCAGGAGGTAACCTGGGGGGAGCACTTAACCTTGTGTACCAGAATAAGAACCTGTTTAAGGGTGCCGAACAGTTCAACATGAAGCTTAAAGGGGCATATGCGACATTCTCGAAAGATACTACCGGAAACAGGAAAAATACGAAGGAGTTCGGTGTGGAGGCAACACTCAGGTTACCCACTTTTTTCCTCCCTTTTCTCGCCAAGGACAATTTCATCAAGAAATACAACCCGACAACCCTTATCAGCGCAGCCATTAACTACCAGCACCTTCCCGTTTACACAAGGACACTTGCAAACGCGGCCCTGGGGTACCAGTGGAAGGACGGGTTTTATAAAAGCCACACCGTAAACCCTATCGCACTGAACTTCGTCAGGATTCAGAATATCGACTCGAGCTATAACGCGGATGTAATTCAGAAATCGAATTACCTGATAAACAGTTACAAGAATGTACTTATAGCAGGAGGAGCTTATTCATTTCTTTTCAACAACCAGAGCATAAAAAAATCGAAGGATTACTGGGTGGTCCGTGCGACTATCGAAGCCGCAGGCAACCTTCTTGAAGCTGCAATGAAACTCACAGGGGCAAAGCCTGAGACAAACAGCCTGACAGGTTCAAAGAGCTATTATATACTCGGACAGCCATTTGCACAGTTTGTCAAATCGGATGTCGATGTGAGGTATAACCGCATTATAAATAATATAAGTTCCCTTGTTTACAGGGTATTTATAGGTTTGGGGGTACCCTACAACAACTCGCAGGCAATGCCTTTTGAAAAGCAGTACTTTGAAGGCGGTGCAAACGGGATCAGGGGATGGCAGGTGAGGTCGCTCGGACCCGGTACCTACTCGACAAATGATGCCGTTTATATTAACCAGACAGGTGATATGAAGCTTGAGACGAATCTCGAATACAGGTTCAAGCTTTTCAGTATGCTGGAAGGAGCAACATTTATTGATGCGGGAAATATCTGGGCGATAAAGAAGGACCCAGACAGGCCAGGAGCTCAGTTCACCGATAAGTTTTATCGCGATATCGCAGTCGGCGGCGGATTCGGCCTGAGGTTCGACCTGAAATTCGTGATTCTCAGGGCAGATGTGGGATTTAAGCTGAGAGACCCTCGCTACCTGAATACCACTATAACAGAAATTGACAATAAGCCGTTCACTGCCGGCAACAGCTGGATCTTTAACAGGAACTTCTCACTTAAAAACGACGCTGCGCTTGTAATTGCGATCGGCTACCCGTTCTGAGTTTAAAAAAGACCTTTAAGTATGGCCCGTTCCGTAAGGATTGCTTAAATTGCATCCAGTCTCGCTTTTAAATGCACAGGTTCTCAAGAAGCATCACCGGATGGTTTGGCTATTCCAGGCGCGAGAGAAGAGCTTCAGTAATTCTTCTTGCTATCATATTATGCATAATTATCTGCAGGTTAATCACGGGGCCGGCCCGGAAAGAGATAAGGACCGTTACTCCCGCCGTTATAGAAAGGGAATCACCTCTTACAAGAACCAGGAATGGAAATGATTCGTCAGGGCTTTTCCGCTTTGATCCAAATATTGCAGGTTATGAGGAGCTCCTGGATCTTGGATTAAGCAGCAGGCAGGCAAGGGTCCTTGTCAATTACAGGCTCAGGGGCGGGAGATTCAGAACCGGGAGTGACCTGGGGAAGATATTCGGACTCGACTCCGCTCTCATTTGCAGGTTAAGACCCTATGTAGCGATTAAAGCTTCTGAAAGGCATGACAGTGCAAAAAGGACTTTCCGGTTCATAAAACATCCATATGATTCTGTCCGGCCTGTTCTCGATCTGAATAAGTGCGATTCTGCAGAATTGGAGGGCCTACCGGCTATCGGACCGGTGCTAGCTTCACGGATAATAAAATACAGGAACAGGCTAGGGGGATTTGTTTCACGAAAACAGCTGCTTGAAGTCAGGGGATTAAGGGATTCCACCCTGAGGCTTATTTCTGACAGGGTCACCGCCGACAGTCTTGAAATTCAAAAGACAGATATCAATAAGGCATCTTTCAGGGAGCTTATAAGGCAACCCTATCTTGACAGGAAGGATGTACAGTCGATTTTGAAGTACAGGTCCATAATGGGAAAAATTGACTCTCTTCCCGAACTCGTAAAAAACAGGATCATCAGCAGCGAAACAGCAGTGAAAATCAGGCCTTACTTCAGTTTCTGACTGCTAACTGGTTCAACGCCAGCGTCTGCTGGCTACTCATTGAAGCGTTAACACGGCATTAACACAAATTAACCTCGTCTTTTCCCCGAAAATGCCGTCCTTAGCAAAAATACCGGAAGCCTGATCAGGACAGTTTTCAGGCTGACCATTACCTAAAGCCATGAAGGATGAAAAGAATCAGATCAGCCTTTTTATTATTGCTGCTGTCGTGCGCGGCAGCGTCTGCAATCAAGCCCGCCCAGGATACATTGAAACCGACTGTAACTGCAGTAAGGGTGGAAAAACCGGTTCAGATAACCGGTAAACTTGACGACCCCCAGTGGTTGAAAGCTATTCCGATCTACCTTGCGAACGAGATGAGGCCCAGGGAGAACGCTCCTGCTAAAGTCAGGACCGAGGTGCTGGTCCTTTACGACAGGGATAACCTGTATATCGGGTTCAGATGTTTCGATACACTTCCCGGAAACATCAGGGCAAACTATTCCGACCGCGACAAGATATTCTCCGACGATTATGTCATAGTGTCGATAGATACTTATGGAAATTACCAGAGGGGATATGAACTTGCCGTCAACCCTTATGGAATTCAGGGCGACCTGCTGATGATGGGAACAGGCAACGAGGATGATTCCTACGATATGGTATGGAGCTCTGCCGCCCATAAGAATAAAGAGGGGTGGACAGCAGAGATGATGATACCATTCAAATCGCTAAGTTTTTCCTCTGATTACAAGCAGAAATGGACTATCTGCTTCCTCAGGAATGTTCCCAGGGATAACAGGTACATGCTCACATGGACCAGGTATGACAGGAACAATCCAAGCTACCTTGCCCAGGGAGGTATTCTTGATGGGCTGGAGGGCATAAGGCCCGGCTCCTCGCTCGAACTCCTTCCCTATACCATGGTTCAGCAGAGCGGGGAGCGCGAGGATGAGGGCGATCCGGCTTCGGCACTTAAAAGAAATGCTGTCAAAGCCCGTGTCGGCGGAGGAATTACTTATTCACCAGGTTCCAATACTACAATAAGCGCTGTTGTCAATCCCGACTTTAGCCAGATAGAATCTGACGCCGCACAGATTAGTGTAAACACCAGGTTTGCACTTTACTACCCCGAGAAGAGACCCTTCTTCATGTCGGGCATGGACCTGGTCCAGACGCCGATGTACTATTCGAGAACTATAAATGATCCACTGTATGCTGCTAAAATAAACGGTAAATCGGGCCGGTTTTCCTACCTGGCACTTGTGGCAAATGACAGGAATACTGCCGTTACTGTACCGGGTGAGGAAGAAAGCAATACAGTTACAACCTCCCTTGATTCTTACGCTTCTGTAGGGAGACTGAGGTACGACATTGGCAACGAAAGCTTTATAGGTGCCCTCACCCTTACGAGGAACATAAAAGACGCCTATAACTACCTGGGAGGGCTTGACTGGAATTTTAAATTCTGGAAGAACTGGTATTTCCAGGGTGAGACTTTCCTGACTACCACAAGGGAGCTGAATGACACGACAATTTTTAACAACCACCGGCAGCTGGGCACATCAGGGCATGATGCCTCATTCAATGGCGAAAAGTACACGGGTACGGGCCTTCACCTCGAACTGATGAGAGCCGGGAGGAAATATACCTTTGCGGTGGTTCAGAATAATTTTTCGCCCACTTACCAGACTTACAACGGCCTTTTCCCCCAGGTTAACAGCAAGGAGAGCTACATGATGCACAGGTACACTATCCATATCAACAAGAAGTATATCCAGAACATCAGGTTCCAGGGCACTTTTGATATGATTTACAATTTCCAGCATACATTTAAAGGCTTTTCATTCCAGCCGTCTGTCATTTTAAATATGATAGGACAAACCTTTATATCGTACAGCTATGTACCCCTGAACTCGGAGCGATTCAGGAATACCCTGTTCAGGGATTTAAGAATGCACAGCATCAATTTTTCGACCACTCCGCTCAGGACCCTGACAATAAATGTTTCCGGGCAGGCAGGAAAGTTCATCTACAGGACAGACAACCCCGTGGCTGGGAAAGGGTACAATTTTACATCCTCGGTCGACTATATGCCGTTTTCACGCCTTAAGCTGTCCCTGATGTGGTCGACTGCGATGCTGAGCGATTTAACAACGGGTTCGGAGTTCTACAACGGGCATATTATCAGGAATATAACGACATTCCAGTTTACAAGGAAGCTTTTTCTCAGGGGTATCGCCCAGTATGATTCCTTTGGCAAGACATTCTCACTGTACCCCCTGGTAAGTTACAGGTTTAATGCTTTCACAATGTTATGTGCAGGCATGACCCAGGATTACCAGGATTATGAACAACCTGGATACAGGTTCAGGACTTCAGGCTACCAGTACTTCATGAAGCTTCAGTACCTGTTCAGCATTTAAAATCTCATCCCCGGGCTTTCACAATTGCTTCAACCCTCGATGCCGGCCCTATCTCACATTGGGAGAAGGGGGATAAGAACACGAAATTCTTAAAATTTATCGTTTCTTCATCCCTCTCCTTCAGGAGAGAGGTCGGGGGTGAGTGAGTGTGAGTGTGAGTGTGAGTGTGAGTGATTAGCTTGTGTAGGTGCCGGAAGAATAAAAGCGGGAAGTTTTGGACGGGTGAATTATTTGTTTTCAGACGATATTATTTGTAAATTTATTTGTCATTAAAATGGGAAAATTCTGAGGGTTTCAGAGTGAAATACTAATCTAAAATAGCTGGAAATGGATAAATTATCTCCTTAAAATTTGAAATAAACAATAATGTTTTTAAATTTGCGCCTCGATTTAAAACAGAAATTCAGACTATGATTATTGTACCGATTAAAGAAGGCGAGAACATTGAAAGAGCTTTAAAGAAGTTCAAACGCAAATTTGAAAAGACGGGAGTGATACGTGAGTTACGTTCGCGTCAGGCTTATGTTAAGCCTTCAGTGCGCCGCAGGGAAGAAATCAAGAAGGCTATGTACGTTCAGAAGATGCAGCAGAGCGAAGAATAGTCGCTTTGGCATACTTCTTCTTTAATAATTTTAACTGCTGGTTCCTTTATGGATCATAAGGAATCATTTCTACAATACCTGCTTGTTGAGAAGCGGTATTCAAAGCATACAGTTATTTCATACAGGAACGATCTCGGTCAGTTTTTTGCTTTTCTCAAAGAGCTTGGGCACACTGGTCGGGTTGAGGATGTCTATTCCAGCGAAGTACGGGCATGGATCGTGAGGATGATGGACGGGGGCATTTCCGCCGCGAGTGTTCACAGGAAGATATCCTGCCTGAGAATTTTTTACAAATGGCTCAGGAAGGAGGGAGTGGCCGGCCATAATCCGATGGAGAAAGTGGTGCTTCCGAGGAGGAAGAAAAAGCTGCCCTTATTTGTTGGTGAGGAGTCGCTCGATAATCTTCTCGACAAGTATGATTTCGGGGGGGGCTTTGCAGGGATACGTAACAGGACGATAATAGAGATGTTATACCTGACAGGCATGAGGCGTGCGGAGCTGATCGGCCTTAGAAAAGGCGATGTGGATACTGGTTCCGGCCTGATAAAAGTTACCGGAAAAAGAAACAAGCAGAGAATAATTCCGCTGCTTGCCTCATTCACCGGCAGGCTGAATGAGTACATTACCGAGAGGGACAAAGTGCCGGGAGACCAGGCCGGGGATTGGCTCTTTGTCACTGATAAGGGTAACAGGCTGTATGACAAATTTGTATATAATACGGTGAAGAGGTACCTGGCAATGGTGACGACGATTGAAAAGAAGAGTCCGCATGTGCTGAGGCATACCTTCGCGACACATATGCTGAATCATGGAGCAGATCTGAACTCCATCAAGGAATTGCTGGGGCATGCAAATCTGTCTGCCACTCAGATATATACCCATAACACCTTTGAGAAACTCAAGGAAGTTTATAAACAGGCTCATCCAAGAGCGTAAAACGAAAAACAGGAGGTACTATTATGAACATTCAGATTCATTCAGTGAGGTTCGATGCCGACAAGAAGCTTCTTGATTTTGTGAATCAGAAACTATCCAAGCTGTCGCAGTTTGGAGAAGGTATTGTAAATGCGGAGGTCTACCTCAGGCTGGATAATGACCAGGAGCGTGAAAACAAAATCACAGAGATCAAGATTGAGTACCCTCGCGGACCACTTTTTGCCAGGAAGCAGAGTAAGACTTTTGAAGAGGCAACCGACCAGGCAATTGATGCACTTAAGAAGCAGATTACCAAGCACAAAGAAAAGATGAAAGGGGTGTGATATTCCTGTTGGTAAAATTATTTAAAATTAATTTGTTAATTAAGAATATAAATTCATACATTTGCAAACCGATTTTTAAGGGTGAATTATGCCCGGTCGGTGCGTTCTTTAAATTGCCGATGTAGCTCAGTTGGCCAGAGCAGCTGATTTGTAATCTGCAGGTCGGGGGTTCGAATCCCTTCATCGGCTCTTGAAGAGATTGTGAATGTGAGTCATAAGAGTTAATTCTGTTTTTAGGGGAGATACCAAAGCGGCCAACTGGGGCAGACTGTAAATCTGCTGGTGAATACCTTCGTAGGTTCGAATCCTGCTCTCCCCACAAAAAACAGGGTTTTGGCTTCGGAACAGGAGGAGAGATGAAAACTCTTTTGGATGATAAAAGGCGGGAGTAGCTCAGTTGGTAGAGCATCAGCCTTCCAAGCTGAGGGTCGCGGATTCGAGCTCCGTCTCCCGCTCAATTTATTGATGCCAGAGTAGCTCAGGGGTAGAGCACTTCCTTGGTAAGGAAGGGGTCAGGGGTTCAATTCCCCTCTCCGGCTCAAATGAAAAAATTATTAAAAAACAGATATAGATAAACCAAATTTAATACGCTTGTAGTTATGGCAAAAGAAAAATTTGAAAGGGTGAAACCCCATGTGAATATCGGTACCATCGGTCACGTTGACCATGGAAAAACGACTCTGACCGCTGCTATCACAATGGTGCTCGCCAAGAAAGGTCTTTCCGAGATCAGGGATTTTGACTCTATTGACAATGCTCCAGAGGAAAAAGAGAGAGGTATTACAATCAATACAGCTCACGTTGAGTATCAGACAGAATCACGTCACTATGCGCATGTTGACTGCCCTGGTCACGCCGACTATATTAAAAACATGGTTACCGGTGCTGCCCAGATGGACGGGGCTATCCTGGTTGTTGCCGCAACCGATGGTCCAATGCCACAGACACGTGAACATATCCTTCTTGCACACCAGGTAAACGTACCGAAAGTTCTTGTCTTCATGAATAAGGTTGACCTTGTTGAAGACGAAGAGCTTCTTGATCTTGTAGAAATGGAAGTACGTGACCTTCTGAATTTCTACAAATTCGACGGTGACAATGCCCCGGTTATCCGCGGCTCGGCTCTCGGCGCAATGCACGGTGAAGCAAAATGGGAAGATAAAGTTGTTGAGCTGATGAAGGCAGTTGACGCCTATATTCCGATTCCTCCGCGTGAAAACGAGAAGCCATTCCTCATGCCGGTTGAAGACGTGTTCTCAATCACAGGACGTGGTACCGTTGCAACAGGTCGTATCGAAACAGGTGTTGTTCTCACTGGCGACGAGCTTGAAATGATCGGTCTTGGCGCTGCCAAGAAACGTACAGTATGTACCGGTGTTGAAATGTTCCGTAAGATCCTCGACAGGGGTGAAGCTGGTGACAACGTAGGTCTTCTTCTCCGTGGTGTCGACAAGAAAGAGATCAAGAGAGGTATGGTTCTTGCAAAACCGGGTTCAATAACTCCGCATACAAAGATCAAAGCCGAGGTTTATGTTCTCAAGAAAGAAGAAGGTGGCCGTCATACTCCGTTCCATAACAAGTATCGTCCGCAGTTCTATGTAAGAACACTTGACATAACTGGTGAAATCACTCTTCCTGAAGGAACCGAAATGGTAATGCCTGGTGATAATGTTACGATCACTGTTGATCTTATCTACCCGGTTGCTATCAATGTTGGTCTCCGTTTCGCTATCCGCGAAGGTGGAAGAACAGTTGGTGCAGGTGCTGTTACCGCTATAATAGAATAATACATTTATATGTAATTGCCGGGTCCGGTTAATCGGTCCCGGCAGGTTACACGGGTGTAGCTCAGTTGGTAGAGCACTGGTCTCCAAAACCAGGTGTCGGGAGTTCGAGTCTCTCCTCCCGTGCAATAATTTAATAGTTGACGATGAAAATAAAAGCATATTTCCAGGAAGCTTTCACGGAGCTGGTACACAAGGTTACCTGGCCCACATGGAGCGAACTGCAGAACAGCGCCACCCTGGTTCTGGTGGCTACACTTATCCTGGCCCTGATTGTTGCAGTTATGGACTTCTCATTCAGCAGGGTAATGCATATGATATACAATTTATTATACTAACAAGGAAAACTATTCCGATGACTGAGAATGTTAAGAAGTGGTATGTGCTTCGTGCTATCGGTGGGAAGGAAAAGAAAGTGAAGGAGTACATCGATAACGAAGTTGCACGTCTTAAACTTCAGGATCTGGTATCACAGGTATTAATACCTACTGAAAAAGTTTACCAGATACGTTCAGGCAAAAAGATCAGCAAGGAGAGAACTTTCTTTCCCGGGTATGTGCTGGTTGAGGCTGTGCTGGTAGGCGAGGTTCCGCATCTTCTCAGGAATATACCGAATGTACTCGGGTTCCTGGGTTCTCACGACGGTGAGCCGGTTCCTCTCAGGAAATCGGAAATAAACAGGATACTTGGAAAGGTTGATGAACTGAATGCCAGCGACGAGGAGATTAATGTCCCGTTCTTCGCAGGTGAATCAGTTAAAGTGATAGACGGACCTTTCAACAGCTTTACGGGGATAATTGAAGAGGTGAACGAGGAGAAGAAAAAGCTCAAGGTGATGGTGAAGATATTCGGACGAAAAACACCGCTTGAGCTGAGTTTTATGCAGGTTGAAAAGGAGAATTAACTAAAGATATTGACGGCTGTAAAAAATATAATGCTTCCTAACAGCCGTCATGTACTCGCAATAAACAAGCAAATTTAAAATTATGGCAAAAGAAGTCGCTGGAATTATCAAGTTACAGATTCGTGGCGGAGGAGCAAATCCATCTCCACCTGTAGGTCCCGCTCTGGGTTCGAAAGGTGTGAATATCATGGATTTCTGCAAGCAGTTCAATGCGAGGACCCAGGACAAAGCTGGAAAAGTCATACCGGTTGTTATTACAGTATATGCTGACAAATCATTTGATTTTGTTACAAAAACACCGCCGGTAGCTGTCCAGCTTCTCGAGGTTTCAAGAACCAAGAAAGGTTCAGCTGAACCCAATAGGGAAAAGGTTGCAACAGTTTCCTGGGACCAGGTGAAGACAATTGCGAAGGACAAGATGGAGGATTTGAACTGTTTTACACTCGAATCCGCTATGAAAATGGTAGCTGGTACCGCAAGAAGCATGGGAATCACCGTTAAAGGCGACTTCCCTGAAAAAATTTAATTGAATCAAAGATGACTAAACTTACCAAAAATCAGAAGCTTGCTGCCGGGAAACTCGACAGGAATAAGCTTTATACATTAACTGAAGCTTCACACATTGTCAAGGACATAACCAAGACAAAATTTGACGCTTCCATCGATTTGGATGTAAGGTTAGGTATCGATCCGCGTAAATCCAACCAGATGGTACGTGGCGTGGTTTCACTTCCTCACGGGACAGGTAAATCGACCAGGGTACTTGTACTCTGTACTCCCGATAAGGTTGCTGAAGCTACAGAAGCCGGTGCCGATTATGTAGGTCTTGACGAATACGTCGACAAGATCAAGGCTGGCTGGACAGATGTGGATGTGATAATAACCATGCCGTCCGTTATGGGTAAGGTCGGTCAGTTAGGTAGAATACTCGGTCCGAGAGGACTGATGCCCAACCCGAAAAGTGGAACAGTAACAATGGAAATCGGGAAGGCTGTCAAAGAGGTTAAACAGGGCAAAATTGATTTCAAGGTTGACAAAAACGGAATCATTCATGCCTCTGTCGGAAAGGTCTCATTCGAGCCCCAGAAGATCGTTGATAACGCCAGGGAGTTTATCTCAATGGTGAATAAACTTAAACCCGCCGCTGCAAAAGGAACCTACATCAAAAGTATCTTCCTTTCAAGCACCATGAGCATGGGTATTAAGATCGATCCAAAAGGTCTGGATGAATAATAATCAAGTAAACTCGAATGAATTATGAGACGTGAAGAAAAAAATACGATCGTGGACAGCCTAGCTCAGAAAATAAAAGAATACGACCACTTTTATCTGACTGATATTGCTCAGCTTAACGCTGCTGATACAAGTGACCTCAGGCGCAAGTGTTTCGAAAACGACATCAAGCTCGTCGTTGTTAAAAATACCCTCCTGAAAAGAGCTCTCGAGCAGTGTGAAGGTAACTTTGAAGAACTATATCCTGTTCTCAAAGGAACTACGTCCATCATGTTTACCCAGTCCGGAAATGGTCCTGCAAAACTTATAAAGGAATTCCGGAAAGGTCATGATAAGCCTCTCCTTAAAGGCGCATACGTTCAGGAATCTGTTTATGTTGGCGACAATATGCTCGATGCACTCGTCTCGATCAAAACTAAACAGGAACTCATCGGCGACGTTATCCTGCTTCTGCAGTCACCCGCCAAGAACGTTATATCAGCCCTGCAGTCAGGCGGTAATAAATTACATGGTGTTCTCGAAACACTGTCAAAAAAAGAAGAAAAGTAAAGTATTATCAATTTAAAAATCAATAGAAATGGCAGATCTTAAGAAATTTGCAGAAGAACTGGTCAGCTTATCAGTTAAGGAAGTTAACGAACTCGCGAAAATACTTAAAGACGAGTACGGTATCGAACCAGCTGCAGCAGCAGTCGCAATAGCAGGTCCAGCAGCAGGAGCCGGTGCAGCACCCGCAGCTGAAGAAAAAACCAAATTTGACGTTATCCTGAAAAATGCAGGCGGTCAGAAACTACAGATCGTTAAGCTTGTTAAGGATATCACCGGCCTTGGCCTGAAAGAAGCTAAAGCAGTCGTTGACGCTGCTCCCGCTCCCGTTAAGGAAGGCGTTACAAAAGATGAAGCTGAAGCAATTAAAAATCAGTTAGTAGAAGCAGGAGCTGAAGTTGAACTTAAATAAGTTATACCTAATTGCTGGGTTATATAGGTTTAGTTCCGGATTTTTCCGGGACTAGGCCTTTTGTCTATTTAAATATAAGTTCACTTAATCCTATAATAAATGTCTTCAAAAAATAACGAGAGAATAAGTTTTGCATCCAGGAAAGATCAGCTTGATTACCCTGATTTTCTGGAAGTTCAATTGAAGTCTTTCATCGAGTTCTTCCAACTCGGGACAACTCCCGAAAACAGGAAAAAGGAGGGACTCTTCAGGGTCTTCAACGAAAATTTCCCGATTACAGATACAAGAAACAATTTCGTTCTTGAATTTCTTGACTATTCGATCGATCCTCCAAGATATACAATTGAAGAATGTATCGAAAGGGGACTTACTTTCAGCGTACCTCTGAAAGCAAAACTGAAACTCTACTGTACCGATCCGGAACACGAGGATTTTGATACGGTAATTCAGGATGTGTATCTTGGTACGGTACCCTACATGACGGAAAGGGGTACATTCGTTATAAACGGCGCCGAGAGAGTTGTTGTATCTCAGCTACACCGTTCACCGGGCGTCTTCTTCGGCCAAAGCATTCATGCAAACGGAACAAAACTGTATTCCGCAAGGATCATTCCGTTCAAAGGTTCCTGGATCGAGTTTGCAACAGACATCAATAACGTGATGTATGCATACATCGACAGGAAGAAGAAATTACCGGTAACCACCCTGCTCAGGGCCATTGGCTTTGAAAGTGACAAGGAAATCCTTGAGATATTCAACCTTGCTGAAGAACATAAAGTTTCCAAAACAAACGTTAAGAAGCTTACCGGTCGCAAGCTTGCTGCCAGGGTTCTCAAGACATGGGTGGAAGACTTCGTCGACGAAGATACGGGAGAAGTCGTATCCATCGAACGTAATGAAGTCATCCTCGACAGAGAGACTGTAATAGAGTCTGAACATATCGACCTTATCGTCGACTCAGGTGCAAAAACCATCCTCCTTCATAAAGAGGATATCAGCCTGTCAGACTATGCAATAATATATAATACACTTCAGAAAGATCCCTGCAACTCCGAGAAAGAGGCTGTGATATATATCTACCGCCAGCTCCGGAACGCTGAACCGCCTGATGAGGCAACGGCCAGGGACGTGATCGACAAGCTCTTCTTCTCCGACAAAAGGTACGACCTGGGTGAAGTGGGACGCTACAGGATCAACAAGAAACTGGGACTCAATACCGACCCCGGAACCAAGATTCTTACCAAGGAAGATATCATTAAGATTATCGGTTATCTTATCGAGCTTATCAACTCGAAAACCGACATCGACGATATCGATCACCTCAGCAACAGGAGAGTACGTACCGTTGGTGAACAGCTGTACGCACAGTTCGGTGTTGGACTTGCCCGTATGGCCAGGACTATCCGTGAGAGAATGAACGTGAGGGACAACGAGGTGTTTACACCGGTCGACCTTATCAACTCGAAGACTCTCTCTTCAGTTATCAATTCCTTCTTCGGAACCAACCAGCTGTCTCAGTTCATGGACCAGACAAACCCTCTCGCGGAAATGACCCACAAGAGACGTATGTCGGCCCTCGGACCCGGCGGTCTTTCAAGGGAGAGGGCAGGCTTCGAAGTACGTGACGTTCACTACACACATTACGGCCGCCTTTGCCCGATAGAGACTCCTGAAGGACCTAACATCGGTCTTATTTCTTCACTTTGCGTTTATGCCAAAATCAATGATCTCGGATTTATTGAGACCCCTTACAGGAAAGTCGACAGCGGCGCTGTTGATTTCGGGAAAGAGGGTGTTGTATGGCTGAGCGCGGAAGAAGAAGAGGAAAAGAAAATTGCCCAGGCAAATGCACCTCTTTTAAAAGACGGTAAATTTGCTGAACAAAGGGTAAAATGCAGGTATGAAGCTGATTATCCAAACGAGGAGCCAGTTAATGTCGACCTGATGGACGTTGCCCCGAACCAGATTGCTTCCATTGCTGCTTCTCTCATCCCGTTCCTTGAACATGATGACGCCAACAGGGCGCTCATGGGATCTAACATGATGCGCCAGGCAGTGCCCCTCATCAACCCTGAGTCGCCGATTGTGGGTACCGGTCTTGAAGCACAGGTCATCAGGGACAGCCGCATACTTTATGTTGCTGAAGGCGACGGTGTTGTTGAATTCGTGGATGCCAATGAGATTGTTATCCGCTATACACGGACAGACGAAGAGAAATTTGTCAGCTTCGACGATGACATAAAACGTTATTACCTTCCTAAATACAAGAAAACAAACCAGAATACCTGCATAAACCTGATCCCTGTCGTAAGAAAAGGTGAAAAGGTGAAAAAGGGCCAGGTATTGACCGAGGGTTACGGAACCAAAGGCGGTGAACTTGCACTCGGACGTAACCTGAAGGTTGCTTTCATGCCATGGAAAGGTTACAACTTCGAGGATGCAATTGTGATCTCCGAAAAAGTTGTACAGGAAGATATGTTCACATCTGTTCACATCGATGAGTACCTTCTCGAAGTCAGGGATACCAAGCGCGGTCTCGAAGAACTGACATCAGACATTCCAAACGTAAGCGAGGAAGCAACAAGGAACCTCGATGAGAACGGACTTATCAGGATTGGAGCACGTATCAGGCCGGGTGATATCCTTATAGGCAAGATCACACCCAAGGGAGAATCCGATCCTTCACCTGAAGAGAAACTCCTGCGTGCCATCTTCGGCGATAAAGCCGGTGATGTAAAGGACGCGTCGCTGAAAGCAGGCCCGTCACTTGAAGGTGTAGTTATCGACAAAAAGCTGTTTACAAGGGCTATCAAGGACCGTAAAGCCAAGGCTGTTGAAAAGCCTCTTCTCGACAAAATTGAGACAGAATTCAACAGGAGCGTGGACGAACTCAAATCGAGGCTCGTCGATAAACTCTTCATCCTTGTGAACGGAAAGACGTCACAGGGTGTGAAGGATTATCTCAATGTTGATGTAATTCCAAAGGGAAGCAAGTTCACTCTTAAGCAGCTCCAGGAGATTGATTTTCTGAATATCAACCCAAATAAATGGACCACTGACAAGAAGAAAAACGACAATATCAAGCAGCTTCTCCATAACTACATCATAAAGTACAAGGAGATTGATGGAATTTACAAGCGCAAGAAATACAACATTACCATCGGTGATGAGCTGCCTGCAGGTATCGTAAGACTTGCCAAAGTTTATATTGCCAAGAAACGCAAGGTCAGAGTGGGGGACAAGATGGCAGGACGTCATGGTAACAAGGGTATTGTTGCCAAGATTGTCCGCGCCGAGGATATGCCGTTCCTCGAGGATGGTACCCCTGTCGACATCGTTCTGAACCCGCTCGGTGTACCTTCGAGGATGAACCTCGGCCAGATCTACGAGACTGTTCTCGCATGGGCCGGCCAGAAGCTGGGTGTTAAATTTGCAACCCCGATCTTCGATGGTGCCACAATTCACCAGATTACGGAGTACACCGACAAGGCCGACCTGCCAAAATTCGGCAAGACATACCTTTACGACGGCGGAACAGGTGAGCGCTTTGACCAGCCTGCAACAGTGGGTATTATCTATATGCTTAAGCTTGGTCACATGGTTGACGACAAGATGCATGCAAGATCTATCGGCCCGTACTCGCTTATCACCCAGCAGCCGCTTGGTGGAAAAGCCCAGTTCGGAGGTCAGAGATTCGGTGAAATGGAAGTCTGGGCTCTTGAAGCATTCGGTGCGGCTCATACTCTCCAGGAGATACTTACAATCAAATCTGACGATGTTGTCGGAAGGGCGAAGGCCTACGAATCGATTGTGAAGGGTGAACCGATGCCAATGGCCGGGATACCTGAGTCGCTGAACGTGCTCCTGCATGAACTGAGAGGTCTGGGTCTGAGCGTGATACTCGACTGATAAACGTTTCTACAATTAATTATTTGAATAAATAAAAAACAGCATATGTCATTCAGAAGAGATAACAAAGCAAAAACAAGTTACTCAAAGATCTCAATAGGTCTGGCCTCTCCTGAAGAGATCCTCGACCGTTCAAGCGGCGAGGTTCTGAAACCGGAAACAATTAACTACCGCACGTACAAACCTGAGCGTGATGGCCTGTTTTGTGAAAGGATCTTCGGACCGGTTAAGGATTATGAGTGTCATTGCGGTAAATACAAAAGGATCCGTTACAAAGGGATCGTTTGCGACCGTTGTGGTGTTGAGGTGACGGAGAAGAAGGTGCGTCGTGAAAGAATGGGACATATTTCCCTGGTTGTTCCGGTGGCTCATATCTGGTATTTCAGATCGCTGCCCAACAAAATCGGTTACCTCCTGGGACTTCCCACCAAGAAGCTCGATTCGATTATCTATTACGAGAGATACGTGGTAATCAACCCGGGCATCAAGGCTGCCGACGGTGTGAAATACCTCGATTTTCTTACAGAAGAGGAGTATCTCGAGATAATCGAGTCACTGCCAAAGGAGAACCAGTATCTCGAAGATGGTCATCCCGATAAATTCGTTGCCGACATGGGCGCTGAGGCTCTGCATAAGCTTCTCGGCCGTATCGACCTCGACGAAATGTCTTATTCGCTTCGTCACAGGGCAAATACCGAAACTTCACAGCAGAGAAAAAATGAGGCTTTAAAGAGACTCCAGGTCGTTGAAGCCTTCAGGGAATCAAAGCATGTTAACAAGCCCGAATGGATGATTATTAAGGTTGTTCCGGTTATACCGCCTGAGCTCAGGCCACTTGTTCCTCTCGACGGAGGAAGGTTTGCAACCAGCGACCTTAACGACCTTTACAGAAGGGTAATTATAAGGAACAACAGGCTCAAGAGACTCATTGAGATAAAGGCACCGGAGGTCATTCTCAGGAATGAGAAGCGTATGCTCCAGGAAGCTGTTGATTCATTATTCGATAACTCAAGGAAGGCAAATGCGGTAAAAACCGATGCCAACCGTCCCCTGAAATCGCTTAGCGACAGCCTCAAGGGGAAACAGGGTCGGTTCCGTCAGAACCTCCTCGGAAAAAGGGTTGACTATTCTGCCCGTTCGGTTATAGTCGTGGGACCCGAGCTGAAACTACATGAGTGCGGTCTTCCAAAAGATATGGCAGCCGAGCTCTATAAGCCGTTTGTTATCCGCAAGCTTATTGAAAGAGGTATTGTTAAGACTGTAAAATCAGCCAAGAAAATAGTTGACAGGAAAGATCCTGTCGTATGGGACATACTCGAGAACGTGCTGAAAGGACACCCGGTTCTCCTGAACAGGGCTCCTACTCTGCACCGCCTTGGTATCCAGGCGTTCCAGCCCAAGCTTATTGAAGGAAAAGCTATCCAGCTTCACCCGCTTGTATGTACGGCTTTCAACGCCGACTTCGACGGTGACCAGATGGCCGTTCACCTTCCGCTCGGCAATGCTGCAATACTTGAGGCGCAGATACTCATGCTGGCTTCCCATAATATTCTTAACCCGGCCAACGGTGCTCCAATAACCGTACCTTCACAGGACATGGTACTTGGTCTGTACTACCTTACCAAAGGCAGGAAAGCCACCGATGAAGATAAGGTTCCTGGCGACGGTTCAATCTTCTATTCACCCCAGGAAGTTACGATAGCTTATAATGAGGGCAAGGTTGATCTGCATGCCGTAATCAAGGTTAAGGTAAATGACCGTGTTGAGGGGCAATATGTAAATCACCTGATAGAAACAACCGTAGGAAGGGTGATATTTAACCAGGTTGTTCCTGAAGAAGTTGGCTACATAAATGAGATTCTTACGAAGAAATCCCTCAGGGACATTATCGGGCGGGTGCTTAAGATGGCAGGAACGGCAAAAACAGCCGATTTCCTCGACGATATCAAGAGCCTAGGATTTATTTCAGCATTCAGGGGAGGTCTTTCATTCAACCTCGATGATGTTATCATCCCGGAAGAAAAGACCAAGTTTGTATCCGAGGGTTATGAACAGGTAGAAGAAGTTCTGAGCAATTATAGCATGGGTTTCATCACGAACAATGAACGATACAACCAGATTATTGATATCTGGACCCATGTCAATGCCCGTCTTACACAGAGCCTTATGAAGCAGCTTTCGGGAGACAAGCACGGCTTTAACTCGGTATATATGATGCTCGACTCCGGCGCAAGGGGTTCAAAAGAGCAGATCCGCCAGCTCTCTGGGATGAGGGGACTTATGGCAAAACCACAGAAGTCCGGTTCAACAGGTTCAGAAATTATAGAAAACCCGATTCTTTCAAATTTCAAGGAAGGTCTTTCGGTTCTCGAATACTTTATATCAACACACGGTGCGCGTAAAGGTCTTGCAGATACAGCTCTTAAGACAGCTGATGCAGGTTATCTTACGAGGCGCCTTGTCGACGTTTCTCAGGACGTAATCATTAATGAAGAAGACTGCGGTACGCTCAGGGGTCTGGTTGCAACTGCAATCAAGAAGAATGAAGAGGTTGTGGAGACTTTGTATGAAAGAATTCTTGGTCGTACAGCGGTTCATGATGTTTTCCATCCGCTTACCGGAGAACTGATTGTTGAATCGGGACAGGAGCTTACAGAGGATCTGGCAAGAAGGATTGATGAATCACCGATCGAACAGGTTGAGATTCGTTCAGTTCTTACCTGTGAATCGAAGAAAGGGGTTTGCGCCAAATGCTACGGTCGTAACCTGGCTACTGGCCAGATGGTACAGAGAGGTGAAGCCGTTGGTGTTATTGCGGCCCAGAGTATCGGTGAACCAGGAACGCAGCTTACCCTCCGTACATTCCACGTCGGTGGAACAGCCTCAAATATAACAACCGAATCAAGCCTCGTTGCACGTTACGGCGGCATTGCCGAAATCGAGGAGCTAAGGACCGTTCCGAAGAAAGATCCGGACAAGGGCAAGATCGATATCGTAATAGGACGTCTCGCCGAATTAAGGATCATCGACAAGAAAACCGGCATATCACTTACAACCCATACAATTCCTTATGGTTCAAGGTTATATATTAAACCGGGACAGGAAGTTGAGAAAGGCACACTGATTTGCGAATGGGACCCGTTCAACGCGGTTATCATTTCGGAAGTGGGTGGCAAAGTCGGTTTCGATTACCTTATCGAAGGTGTTACTTTCCGTGAAGAATCTGACGAACAGACCGGCTTCAAGGAGAAGGTAATAATCGAGAGCAGGGACAAGACGAAGAACCCGGCAATAAAAATACTTGGCAAGGACGGAGCCGAGCTGAGGACTTATAACCTGCCTGTGGGTTCGCACCTTGTAACCGATCTTAATAAGGTTGTTGAAGCAGGAGATATCCTGGCCAAGATACCAAGGGCAGTAGGTAAATCGGGTGACATCACGGGAGGTCTTCCCAGGGTCACCGAGTTGTTTGAGGCACGTAACCCGTCTAACCCCGCTATTGTTTCGGAGATCGATGGTGAAGTAACCTTCGGCAAGATCAAGAGAGGTAACAGGGAAATAACCATCAAATCGAAGACCGGTGAGATGAAGAAATATCTTGTCCCCCTTTCAAAACAGATTCTTGTCCAGGAGAATGATTATGTGCGTGCCGGTACAGCCCTGTCAGACGGGGCCATTACGCCATCAGATATTCTTGCAATCAAAGGTCCGACCAAGGTTCAGGAGTATATTGTAAATGAAATCCAGGAGGTTTACCGCCTCCAGGGAGTGAAGATCAATGACAAGCATTTCGAAATCATTGTCAGGCAGATGATGCGTAAGGTTGAGATAATCGACCCGGGTGATACAAAATTCCTTGAACGTCAGGTTGTTGATAAGCTTGAATTCATGGATGAGAACGACTGGATATATGGCAAGAGGGTGGTAATCGATGGTGGTGACTCACAGTCACTCAAAGCCGGTATGATTATCACATCGAGAAAGCTCAGGGATGAAAACTCGCTGCTCAAGAGACGAGATCTGAAAGTCGTTGATGCAAGGGATGCCATACCTGCAACATCGAGCCAGGTACTCCAGGGTATTACCAGGGCGGCCCTTCAGACTAACAGCTTCTTCTCGGCAGCTTCATTCCAGGAGACTACCAAGGTTCTTAACGAAGCAGCGATACTTGGCAAGGTCGACAAACTCGAAGGCCTGAAGGAAAACGTTATCGTTGGACATCTTATCCCGGCAGGAACAGGAAGCCGTGAATATAACAGTGTTATTGTAGGCTCGCTCGACGAATATGAGAACCTTGTAGGGGAGGAGCAGCTTACCGGAAGTGAAGCTGAAAAATAAATAAAATCATGTCCGATCCAAAGAATTCAAACCAGATCAGTATCGAGCTGAATGAAGAAGTGGCACAGGGGACCTATTCAAACCTTGCTGTAATAACTCATTCTGCATCGGAGTTTGTAATCGACTTCGTAAGAATTATGCCCGGAATACCTAAAGCACAGGTAAAATCGAGGATTATCCTTACTCCCGAGCATGCCAAACGACTTGTGGCAGCGCTCGAAGATAACATTGCAAAATTTGAATCTGTCCATGGAACGATCAAGGAGGTAAAAGGATCAGGACCCGTAATGCCCCTTAATTTCGGAGGTCCAACAGCGCAAGCGTAATTTATATTTATACTGTTTGAAACCGTTATCTTCGCGGGTAACGGTTTCTTTTTTTTGCACAAAGAGAAATAAATAATAATTTTACATGTTAATATACGTGGAGAATCAGAACAGGATGAAGAAGCGATTTTTGAAAATATTTCCGGCCCTGCTGGTTATTTTACTGGTTGTCTATGGCAGTTGCAGGAAGCAGTATAAATGCGGTTGCGGGAAAGATGTGGTAAAGAGCTTCGATAGCGTGGCTGTTACAGTATCTTACAATGACGCAGGTTCATATATTATTTTTTACCCTGTCGGAGGAAGTTCCTCAACCTTTTACTTCTGTAATCCCGGGGAGTGGATTGATAAAATTAAGTCATACTCTGGTCAGAGCTACCTCCTGCTGTCGGGTAAAGCATATTATGATTGTACATATATGATGCAGGCGGCCAATTATTCTTACCTGCCTCCTGTGTACCAGGTTGAGGTTACCATGGTTGCAAAGAATGATTACGGAAAATAGAATCAATACTTTCTATAGAATTGTCCCCTCATAATTATAGAATGAGGGGATTTTTTTTGCCTCAGTGGCAATAATCCCGGGTTCAGTTCCAGGTATTTTGTAAATTTCAGGAAATTACTCCATGAAAAATTACAGGGTATCGTTTGCCGGATCAGGAAAGGTAGTTTCTTCCCTGGTTACCTGTATCAGGGATAAAGGTCACAGGGTAATGCAAATCTATTCACGCCCCGGGGGAAAAGGACAGGCCCTCGCCGGGAACATCGGGGCGGAACATATCGGCGATCCGGTCTTTAATGAAAAGAATGATATTGTAATTGTCGCAGTTTCCGACAGGTCGCTCGGGCCTGTTCTTGGGAACCTGCACTGCGATGAAAAAACTATTGTCGCCCATACGGCAGGCAGCTCAGGTTTAGATATCTTCCCCGGGTCAATAAAAAGGAAAGGGGTATTCTACCCGCTCCAGACATTTTCAGAAGGTAGGAAAACAGATTTAGTTAATGTCCCGGTTTTTATAGAAACTTCAGATGAAGCAGCCGCAGGCATGCTCGGGGACCTGGCCATTTCGCTTGGAGCTCTTCCCGTCAGGTCATCTGCTGAGAGCAGGAAAATGCTTCACGTTGCCGCTGTGTTTGTATCAAACTTCACAAATTATATGCTTACTGTCGGTGAAGTGATTTCACGGCGCGCAGGATTTCAGCCTGAAATACTCGGACCATTGATTGAAGAAACGATCTCAAAGGCTTTGGATCAGGGCCCGGAAACATCTCAGACCGGACCAGCAATAAGAAATGATTATAATACTATTGAAAAGCATCTGGAATTATTATCTTTCTCGCCTGAATTGCAGACGCTCTACGAGGAGATGTCCCGGTCGATTATCAATTATTATAAAAAGAAAGGAGAAT
>Ga0335069_10003810_pt1 | contig 22573 bp, 17 predicted proteins | sample Lox_Sample_11_FD_206714 | JGI IMG/M metagenome (GOLD analysis project Ga0335069, IMG submission 206714) | Soil microbial communities from Loxahatchee National Wildlife Refuge, Florida, United States - Lox_Sample_1.1 | ecosystem: Environmental > Terrestrial > Soil > Wetlands | place: USA... | reverse complement strand
CTCCCCCGCCACGAGGTCCCGCTCCCCCGCCACGAGGTCCCGCTGTCCCGCCACGAGGTCCCGCTGTCCCGCCAGCACACCCAGCCGCACGGCCCTCCAGACGCCGAACTGGCCGCGATCCTGCCCGAGATCACCGGCCCGGCCGGGCAGTTCCGGCACCGGCAGCACATCCACCTGGCTTTCCTGGCCGTGCGGCGCTACGGCATGCCGGAGGCCACCGCCAGGATCTGCGACTGGATCCGGCGCATCGCCGCGTACCAGCGGGCCCCGCAGAAGTACCACCACACGGTCTCCCGGGCCTGGGTGGAGATCGTCGCCCATCACGCCGATGCCGACCCGGACTGCGCCGACTTCGACACCTTCGCCGGCCGGCACCCCGTGCTGCTCGACAAGCGCCTGCTCAGCAGTCACTACCGGTCATCGACCCTGGCCGCCGACCCGGCCCGGCGCGGCTGGGTCGAGCCGGACCTGGTGCCCTTCCCCTGGTCCGCTCAGGGCAGCAGGGCTGGCTGATCGGTCATCGCCCGCCGTCCGGGCCGGGGGACACTGAGGAGATGGACCACGAGCGCGCGGAGAGCCATCTGCGGCTGGTGGCCGAGGCGGAACTGCGCCGCGCCACGGCACATCCGCGGGACAGCGCTCTGACGCTGCCGGACGTGCCGGGTACCGAGACCGGAGCACTGGTCCTCCGGCAGCGGTCGGCCGTCGCTGAGGCGCTCTACGCCCTGCCCAACCACCAGCGCGAGGCGATCGCGCTGCAATATTACGCGGACCTGTCCGAACTGGAGACCGCGAGGACGATCGGCCTCAGCGTCGGTGCCGTGCACGCCCACACCGCTCGCGGGGTATCTACGCTGCAAGACGCCCTGGAGACCGGCGCCGCCCGGGTGAGCAGGATCGCACAGGTGCTGACCGCCGTGCGCGCGCTCGATCATGAAGCCGCTGATCGGATCCTGGACGACTTCGCGCTGGCCCTCGGCACCCGGCGGGCCGGTTCCCCGGGCCAGCTCGGCCCGGATCCGCGGTCGCTGCTGCGGTCATCCGCGGCGCACCTGCCGCTGGGCATGCTACTGAGATTCCGGCCATCATGGGCTGCCCAGCGAGAGGCGCCCTGGTCGCCTAACAGAGTTGCGGCCGGCGTGCCGGGATCGGCCGGACCGCGCACCGCTCCTCGCCGCGTCATCCCGCTCGGCCAGGTGATCCCGGTCCGCAGCGAAGATGTCAGCGGCGAGATACACCTGCTGTCCTGCGCGCTGACGGACGCCTGCGCGCGGTTCACGGTGGTCGTACGGGCGCGCGGCGAGTTCGTGCCGCCCGGGATCGAGCACAACGGCATGTACCGGCCGTTCGCCGTGTTCCCCGTGCATCAGTTCACCGCGACGGACGACAGGGGGACCAGCTACCGGATGGGCTTCAGCGGCCGGCGCGGGCGCCGTCCCCTGGAGCTGGCCGGTGAGATCACGGTTCATCCCGGCCCGCCGCCCGGCATCCGCTGGCTGGACCTCACCACCCCCGGCGAGCGCGCCGTGCGCATTGACCTGAACCGGCCGCCCGACGGCAGCTGGGCGGCGGTCAGCGAGAGAGTAACCTGCCCCGGCGAGCATCTGCTGAACCGGATGGCGACGCGACTGCTCCTGCTGGCCCTGGCCTTCCCGCAGGAGACCGGGCTTCATCCGGCCGTGCCACGACCGGAGCCGTTCTCCTGCGTCACCGACGGGCTCGGCGACGTCGTGGCGGCCCTGCAGGCCTGCGGCGCGCTGTCCGCGCTCAGCCCGGTTCCCGGCCAGCTGGCCGCGCTGTGCGCGAACCTGAACGTCAGCGGCCACGGCATCGCCGCCCCGCCCGCCCGTGAGCTGCCCGAACCATGGCTCAGCCTGCTCGCGCACTACCGCCGCAGGGGGCCGGAAAGGCGCCTCGGCCGGGACGGCTGCGCCGCCGTGGCCGCCGCGTTTCCCGCCCTCGACGGGATCAGGCTCTCGATCCTCGGGCTGAACAACGCCGATGACACCACCGTCCTGTACGCGCACGCCACCGGATCGCCGGACGTGGCGGCGGATTTCCCGCTGAGGGTATGGGTACGCGACAGCGGCGGGCGGTGGCACGCCACGCGCGTCATCGGCTGGAACGAGAACGATGACGGCGAGATGACGATGCGCCTGGAGGTGGTCCCGCCGCTGAGCCATGCTGCCGCCTGGGTCGACGTGCTCGCCGCCGGGTCATCGGCCGAGGCCCGCGTCACGCTGCCGGTCCGCTGGCGGTTAGCTCACTTGAGCCGTGGCGGGCCGGCCGCGCGGCGGCCATGGCGGCGGCGGTGCATGGCGACGAGCGCCGACGCGGCTATGGTCGCCATGCGACGGGTGACCGGGATCTTCCCGGGAGCCGGTGTCTCCTGGGACGGCGCTTCCTGGGACGGTCCCTGCGGGACCGGCGCCTGCGGGACCGGCGCTCCGGAGGCCGGCGCCTGTGGTACCGGCGAGTCGGCGGTGGGCGGATCGGCGGCCGGTGACGGGGGCTCGGGCCCGAGGACCCGGTCCGCCTCGGCGGGCCTGCCCGGCGGCAGCGGGCTGGAGTGGAGCCCGGTCTGCCAGGTCCGTGACAGGATCACCTGGGTGGGCGTGTCGTTGATGCGGTCGGTCCGCCGGGAGGCGCTCGTCAGCCGGTCCAGCAGCTGCTGTGCGGTCGGCCGGCTCCCCGGTTCCTTGGCCAGGGTGGCTTCCACCAGCGGCCGCAGCGCGTCCGGCACCGCGGCGATGTCGGGGTCGCCGTACATGATCCGGTACAGGATCGAGTGGGTGTTCCCGGCGCCGAACGGCGACCGCCCGGTGGCCGCGTACGCCACCGTCACGCCCCAGGCGAAGATGTCGGCCTCCGGGCCGGGGTGCCCGCTGATCTGCTCGGGGGCCATGAAGCCCAGCGAGCCGATCATCATGCCCGTCTTGGTCATGGCGGTGGTGTCCTGCCGCCGGGCAATGCCGAAATCGATGACCTTCGGGCCCGCGTCCGTCAGGATGATGTTGGACGGCTTGAGGTCCCGGTGCATGATCCCGGCCGCGTGGATCACGGCCAGCGCCTCGGCCAGCCCGGTCGCCAGGCCGTACAGCAACTCGGGGCCGACCGAGCCGTGCTTGTCGATGTGCTCGGACAGCGAAGGGCCCTGGGCGTATTCGGTGACCACGAACGGCGTGGCCGACTGGGAGTCGGCCTCGATCACCCGCACCGTGCACACCCCCTTGACCCGGACCAGGGCGGCTACCTCACGGCCGAATCGCCGGCGGAATTCCTCGTCACCGGCCAGTTCCGGGCGCAGCACCTTCACGGCGACCGGGGTGCCGTCCCAGGCCACGCCCAGATACACCACGCCCATGCCGCCCGAGCCGAGCCGGGCGGTCAGCCGGTAGTGCCCGATCCGTGTCGGGTCGTCAGGCCGAAGAGGCGTGCGAGCCAAAAGAGTTCCCTCCCGAAAGATCAATCGTGACGTCCAGGCAGGTCAGCACGCAACAATGTGCTTTCTTGTCTTTCCTACGGTACCGACCGGGAGCGCCGGCTGCGGTGCCGTCAGCCGGCCGGAAGCCGCCGGACGACGAACTGCTGGCCTGCCTGGGTCTGGACAGAGTCGATGCCGGTCACCGCGGAGCCGGACGGGGCCAGCGCGCTGAGGTCGTGGCTGCCGCCCCCGGTCAGTCCGCTGACCGCCGATCGCGTCCAGCTCGCTCCGTCCGCCGAGGTCCATACGGCCGCGCCCGGGGCCGCGCCGGCCGGGCTGAACTGCAGCGCGGCGGTGAAGCCGCCTGAACCGGCGGTCAGCGCGGTGAAGCTGATGCCGGGCCCCGGCGCGCTGAACGGCACGACCTGCCAGGTCTGCCCGCCGTCGGCGGACAGCTCGGCCAGGGGCCGGATGCGGTCCGCGGTGGTCTGCTGGCCCAGCGCGACGACGTGGCTCCCGTCGATCGCGACCTGCTGGATCACCCCGGCCGAGGCGCCGGCCGGCGCCGGCAGGCGCACCGTCGTCCAGGCGCGCCCGTCGGGGGTGGTCCACACCGCGGGCTGGTTCTCGTACGACCCGGCCGACACGAAGCCCGACGGGCCCGCGGCGACCGTCAGCACCTGGCTGGAGCCGCTCGTCTCGTTGACGTCGTGCGCCTTCGTCCAGCTGGCCAGGTCCGGCGACCACCAGACGTCGGCCAGGCATGAGCCGTCCGGCTGGACCACCTTGCCGGCGATCACGTACCCGCGCGGGCCGCTGGCGGCCTGGACGGCGGACACGCCGGCCAGGTCATGCGTGATGGCCCCGGCGGACCGCCAGGTCATGCCGTCGGCCGAGGTGAGCACGAAGGGGCCCGGCCCGACGGCGAGCCACCCGGCCGATCCGTGGGTCACGGCGGACAGCCCGGCCAGGGCCGGGTCGGCGGAGGCCAGGCTCAGCGGGGAGACCAGGGTCCAGGATCCGCCAGCTGCCCGCCGCCACACCGCCGGGTAGCCGTTCGCGCTGCCCACGGCGATCTGCACGCCGCCCGCCACGGCGGTGCCGTTCACGGCCACCTCGGGGATCATGCCGCCCTGGATAGCGGCCAGCGAGACCGGCTGCAGCTTCCCTGCCGTGTCGGCCCTGATGATCAGGGCCTGCTGGCCGGTCCTGGTGCGGTTGGTGTTCCCGACGGCGACCACGGTGCCGCCCGGCCCCGCCGTGGCGGTGAAGTCCGGCCCGCTCGATAGGTCACCGAGCGGGCCGGTCGGCCGCCAGGTGGTGCCGGTGCCCGTGCTGGCATAGGCCACGTACTGGTTCCTGGTGTGGCCGGTCACGACGAAGCCGTAGTCGCTGCCCTTGACTGCGTCCGGGCTCCAGCCGCCCGCCGCGCCGATGGTGCCGGCGTAGTGCCAGGCTTGGCCGTCCGGGGAGAAGTAGGCCACCCCGCCGGGGGCGCCGGCCGCGGTGAGGCCGGGCCGGACGGCGATGAGCCCGGACCCGTCGAACGACAGGCCGCTGATGGAGTTCTGCGCGCCGTGATCCAGCGGGACCGTTACCGGCGTCCACGTGGATCCGCTGTCGGTACCCAGCCACACCCCCGCCTGGCCGTCGCTGATCACCGTGGCGGCGCCCCGCGAGGTGGCGAAGTCAATGGTGTGCGGGATTACGCCTCCCGTGGTCAGCCCGAGCTGGGCGGCCGTCAGCCGCTGCCAGGTCACGCCGTCACGCGAGATCCAGATCACCCCCTGCGGCCCGGAACTGGTCTGCTGGTTGCCGCCGGCCAGGAACCCGCCGGGCGTGCTGGTGATCACGTTGACCGAATCGCCAGGCTGCTGCGGGGTGATCCCGTGCGTGGCCGCCAGCGTCCAGGACAGCCCGTTCGGGCTGGTCCAGAGGGCATTCGGGCCTACGGCCACCCAGCCTCGCGGGCCGCCGGCGATCCGGGTGGCCGGATACCCCAGGGGCGGCTGCCCCCCGCCGGGCAGCTGGACCGGGGCCAGGCGCCAGGTGCGCCCGGCGTCAGGCGACACGAAGAACTGCTGGCGGGCCACGCCGCCGGTCACCTGCATCCCCGTCGTCACCATCGTGTTCCCCGTGGCGACGATGCGGGAGATCGTCTGGAAGACGGCACGCGACTGCTGACCGGGGTAGCTGGGCAGGGTGTTGGCGGCGACCGGTGCCAGCGGCCCCGAGCCTGGTTCGATCGCCGCCGTCGAGTCGGTCTTGGGGCCGCTGCCGGGCACCATCGCGATCACGATGGCGGTGGCGGCGGCCGCGGCCGCCAGGGCCGCCACGGCGGCCGTCTTGGCGCGGCGGCTGACCCGGCCCCTGGCTGGCTTCCGCGGCCGGGGACCGGGCGGCCGCGTGCCTGGCGGTCCCGTGCCTGACGGCCCCGTGCCTGACGGCGCAGCGCGCGGCGGCGCGGGTTCGAGCAGCAGGGACTCCTCCGCCCGGCCGGCCTCGCGGCCGGCGCCGGGCTCGCCGGGATGCCGCCCGGTTCGCTGCCAGGTCGTCGCCAGGACCGTCTGGGTGGGCGAGTCATGAACGCGCGGCGACCGCGCGGCGGTACCGGTCAGCTGGTCAAGAAGCTGCCGCGCCGTGGGCCGGCGGTCCGGGTCCTTGGCCAGGGCGGCCGCTACTAGCGGCAGCAGCGGCTGAGGGACGCCGCTGATGTCAGGGTCATCGTGCATGACCCGGTACAGGATGGCGTGGGTATCCCCGATGCCGAACGGCGGCTGCCCGGTGGCCGCGTAGGCCACCGTCACGCCCCAGACGAAGATGTCGGCCGCCGGGCCGGGCCGCCCGGTCACCTGCTCGGGCGCCATGAAGCCGGCCGAGCCGACCATCATGCCCGTCTTGGTCATGGACGTGGCGTCCAGGGCCTGGGCGATGCCGAAATCAATGACCTTCGGCCCGGCATCGGTGAGGATGACGTTGGAGGGCTTGAGGTCCCGGTGCACGACGCCGGCCGCGTGGATCACGGTCAGCGCTTCGGCCAGCCCGGTGGCCAGGCCGTAGAGCATGCCGGGGCCGACCAGCCCGTGCGCGTCGATGTACTCGGCCAGCGACGGGCCTTCGGCGTACTCGGTGACCATGTACGGACGGTCTGACTGGGTATCGGCCTCGATCACCCGCACCGTGCAGAGGCCCTGGACCCGCATCAGCACGGATACCTCACGGCTGAACCGGCGCCGGAAATCCAGGTCATCGGCTAGTTCCGGGCGCAGCACCTTCACCGCCACCTGGCTGCCGTCCCAGCCCAGGCCGAGGTACACCACGCCCATGCCGCCCGAGCCCAGCCTCGCCGTCAGCCGGTAGTGGCCGATCCGCGCAGGATCACCAGCCCGAAGAGCCGCGCGAGCCAAAGAATTCCCTCCCCGGAAGTCAATGTTGGCCTCTGAGCAGCCGGGGCACGACAGCGCTCGTACATTTATTTTACGTAATTGGCGTCTCAGGGGTTCAATTCGCCGCCGCCATTTGCCGTTATTACGCAATGATATCCGGAACTACGCCGAGGTCAGCCAGGCGGAAGGGCCAGGACGAGGAACTGCCGGCTCCGCGTGGTGGCCTGCAAGCCGATGCCGGTGACGGCCGGACCGGACGAGGCCAGCGCGGTGACCTCGTGGCTTCCGCCGCCGAGGCCGCTGACCCCGGCTGGCGTCCAGGTCAGCCCGCTGGCTGAGGTCCAGATGACGACCGTCGTCCGGCCCGGCTCGCCGTACTGGCCCGCGGCGGTGAAGCCGCCGGAATCGGCGGCCAGCGCGGTGATGGCCGTGCCCGGGCCCGGCCGGCTGAACGGCACCTGCCGCCAGCTCGCGCCGCCGTCGGCAGACTGCTCGGCGAACGGCACGGCACCGCCCGCCGTGATTTCCTGGCCCAGGGCTACCACGCGATTCCCGTTGACCGCCACCTGCCGGAGCATCGCGGAGGAGGTCCCGGCCGGCCGCGCCAGGACGATCGTCGTCCACAGCCGGCCGTCAGTCGTGGTCCATACCGCGGGCTGGCCGTCGTGCGCGCCCACCGAGACGAACCCGTGCGGGTCGGCGGTTCCGAGATGGCCCTCCGGCACGGACGATCCGGTCAGCCGGTCCAGTAGTTCGCACGCGGTCGGCCGCCGCTGCGGGTCCTTGGCCAGGGCGGACGTCACCAGCGGCCGCAGCGCCTGCGATACCGCGGCGACGTCGGGGGAATCGTGCAGGATCCGGTACAAGATCGCCAGCGATTCCCCGGTGCCGAACGGCGGCTGCCCGCTGGCGGCGTAGGCGACCGTCACGGCCCAGGCGAAGATGCCGGCCGCCTGGCCGACCCGGCCCATGACCTGCTCCGGCGCCATGAAACCGGCCGAGCCGACCATCATGCCCGTCTTGGTGACGGAGGTCGCGTCCAGCGTCTGGGCGATCCCGAAGTCGATGACCTTCGGGCCGTCCGGCCCCAGGATCACGTTGGACGGCTTGAGGTCCCGGTGCACCACCCCGGCGGCGTGGATCGCGGTCAGCGCCTCCGCGAGCCCGGCGGCCAGGCCGTGCAGCATGCCGGCGCCGAGCGGGCCGCTGGTGTCGATGTACTCCGACAGCGAGGGCCCTACCGGGGATGGCCGCCGTTGCCGCCGTGATCGCCGTTGCCCCCGGGCCGCGGTGGCTGGCACCATGACGGCGTGGACTACCTGCTGGCGCAAGTGAATATCGCGCGAATGCGCGAGCCGCTGGACAGCCCGCTGCTCGCGGACTTCGTGGCGGCCCTGGACCCGGTGAACGCGGCGGCCGACACGGCTCCCGGGTTCGTCTGGCGGCTGCAGACCGAAGACGGCAACGCGACCGCGGTGCACGCGTTCGAATGGGACCAGGCGGACAGCGCCGGGGTGCTGGTCAACATGTCGGTCTGGGAGTCGGTCGAGGCGCTCGCCGCGTACGTCTACTCCGACACGCACCGCCAGGTCCTCAGGCAGCGCCGGCAGTGGTTCGAGCGGATGGCCGCGGCCCATGTCGCGCTGTGGTGGATACCGCGCGGCCATACCCCGACGACCGGGGAGGCCGAGGAGCGGGTGATCCATCTTCGGGTGTCCGGGCCTACGCCCTACGCATTCACGCTCAGGGAGCACTTCCCGCCACCGGACGCAGGCGGCTCCGGGCCGGTCCGCAGCCCGGAGGAATGGACCTGCCCGGCATGATTCAGCGCCGTGGCGCGGCTGGCATTCCCTGACTGCGGCGATCGCCCGGCCAGGGCAAACGGCAGCCGCCGGCCGCACTGTGAGAGAGTTGCGGCAGTGCAAGCGGGAGAAGCCGGTGTCGGGGCTGGAAGGGGTGGCAGGGTTGGGGCAGATGCAGCCGATGCCGGAGGACTGGGACACGGCGGTCGCGGTAGTGGCTCACCCGGACGATCTCGAGTACGGCGTCGCCTCCGCCGTGGCCCGGTGGACCCGGCAGGGGAAACACGTCACCTACCTGCTCGCGACCCGGGGTGAGGCCGGTATCGCCGGGATGGCCCCGGATCAGGTCGGCCCGTTGCGCGTGGAGGAAGAGCGCCGCAGCGCGGCGGTCGTGGGCGTGACCGAGGTGGATTTCCTCGATCACCAGGACGGGCTGGTGGAGTACGGGATCCCGCTGCGGCGTGACCTGGCGGCCGCGTTCCGCAGGCTGCAGCCCCAGGTGATCATCACGGCGAGCTTCGACCTCACCTGGGGCGAGGAGGGCCCGGTCAATCACGCCGACCATCGCGCGGTCGGGCTCGCGACGCTGGACGCCTGCCGGGACGCCGCCAACGAGTGGGTGTTCCCCGAGGCCGGGCCGCCGTGTACCGGCATCAAGGACGCCTACGTGGCCACGGTCGGCACGCCGACTCACTTCGTCGACGTCACCGGCACCATCGACGCGGGCGTCGCGTCACTGCGCGAGCACCGGGCCTACATCGAGGGCCTGGGCCGCGAGTTCGATCCCGACGCGTTCCTGAAGAACATGGCGGGCTACGTCGGGCTGGGCGCCGGATGCGAGTACGCCGTGGCCTTCCACCGCTATCCCATGGGCTAGGCCTGCTTGACCAGGGCGGCCACCTGATCGTCGAGCGGCGCGGCGGCCGTGAGGCGGTTGTCCACGGTGAGGTGCGGCGCGGCTGGCTCGGCGCCGAGCCGCATGCTGGCGCAGAACTGCCCGAACTCGGCCAGCTTGGCCGTGTCACGGGCCAGCCCGCGGGCGGTAAGGCGGTGGCGCAGGGTGGCCTCGTCGGATCTGATCCAGACCAGGCGCACGGTCCCGCCGCCGAGTCCGGCGACCCAGGCTCGCCACCGCCGGGCGTCGTGGATCTGCCCGGTAAAAGGCCCGGACAGCATGACCGGGCAGCCGTAGGCGCGGATTTCGCGGGCGGTGGCCGTCATCCCGGCGTACTCGTGGACCTTGACATGCTCGTCGTACCACGGACCCTCGCGTTCGCCCGGCGGCCGGCCGGCCGACGCGAGGACCGCGGCCACGAACGGCCCGTACATGGTGTCCTTGTCGAGCAGCGCAGGCGTCGGCTCCAGCGAGGCGAGCAGCCTGGCCGCGACCGTGCTCTTGCCCGCTCCGGGTGGTCCGGCCACCACCCAGGCCGGCGCGGGGGCGCTCATCAGGATCGCGGCGTGGAGACCCCGGCCCTCAGGCCGGGCAGGACACGCCGCCTCACCTCCCCGGAAAAGTCGGTAGTCATCGCTAGTGTGTTCGGATGTCCCGGTACCGGCTGCTCCCCACGCCCGCCCAGGAAGCGGTGCTGCGGGACCACTGCGCGCACGCCAGGTACATGTGGAACCTCGCCGCCGAGCAGCACGCACACTGGCATCCGGGCCGGGCGGGCGCGCGGGGCTACCTGGAGCAATGCCGGCAGCTCGCCGAAGCGAGGGCCGGGCACTCCTGGCTGGCGGCCGGCTCGCAGACGGTGCAGCAGCAGGCGCTGCGGGACTTCGCCCAGGCGAGAGCGGCCTTCTTCGACCCGGGGAACCCAGCCGGGCGGCCGACCTGGCGCAAGGCGGGACTGGAGCGGGCCAGGCTGCGGCGGCTTGACCGCAAGCTCGCCTGCGCCCGGCGCGGGTCGCACCGCCGTGGACGGGTGAAGCTGGCCCTGGCCCGGCTGCGCGCCCGGGAGACCGATCGGCGCAAGGACTGGGCGGAGAAGGCCAGTACCGGCATCGCCCGGCGTTTTGATCTGATCCGAGTTGAGGACCTCCAGGTCAGGAACATGACGCGTTCGGCTAGGGGGACAGCCGAGCGCCCGGGCCGCAATGTCCGCGCCAAGGCCGGGCTGAACCGGGGGATCCTGCGGTCGGGCTGGGGGCTGCTGGTGCGTCGGCTGCAGGACGAGGCGCCCGGCCGGGTGGAAAGGGTCAGTCCCGCGTTCACCAGCCAGCGGTGCAGTGCGTGTGGGCACGTGGATGCGAACTCGCGTGAGAGCCAAGCGCGGTTCGGGTGCACGGCCTGCGGTTTCGCCTGCAACGCGGATGTGAACGCGGCCCGGAACATCGCGGCGGGGCACGCCGTGACTGCGCGGGGAGGCGTCCGGGATGCCGGGCCGGTGAACCGCGAACCTCAACTGCTGGCCTCCTTACCGGGCGAGTAGCTGGAATCCCCCGCCTTCAGGCGGAGGAGGATGTCAAGACCCCAGGATGACCCAGCTGTGCGCGGGGACCAGGGCGGGGTCACCGGGCCGGGCGCCCGGATCGGGGGTCCCGGCCACCGTCAGCCCGGTCACGTCGACGGGGAACCGGAACGGGTCGACGCCCGCGTTCAGCAGCACGAGTATCCCGGCGTCGTCCGCGGCGGCCCGGAAGGCGATCGCCTCGTTGGTCAGGTGCTGGACGACCGTCCGCGCCCGGACCAGCCACGGGTGGCGGCGGCGCAAGCCGATGAGGCGCTGGTGCAGCCGGTAGGCCGGCCAGCCGCCGGGCGGCAGCTCGGCCGGGGCGGCCGGGAAGGCCGGGCGGATCGCGTCGTCACCGCCGGCCCGCTGTTCTTTCACGCCCCGGAACGCCTGCTCGTCGCCGTAGTAGACGCTCGGTATGCCGCCGACGGTGAACAGCACGGCCAGCGCGTGACCGAAGTGCCGCTCGTCGGTGAGCTGGCTGGCCAGCCGGGTCACGTCGTGGTTCCCGACGAACGTCTGCGGGGTGACGCCGTCGAGCACCTGGTTGTGCCGGTCAAGCGCCCAGGCCAGCTCGAAGAAGTTCCGGTCGTTGAGCGAGCTCCAGATCGCCTTCCACAACTCGTACTGGGTGACCGAGTCCAGGCCGCTGTCCGACGCGTAGGCGGCGTAGTCGCCGTGGATCAGCTCGCCGAGGAACCACGCGCCGGGGTGCGATTCCCGGACCCTCGGCAGCACCTTGGACCAGAAGCTGGCCGGCACCGCGTAGGCGGCGTCAAGCCGCCATCCCGCCGCGCCCCGGTCGAGCCAGTAGGTCATGACCTGGGCGACGTAGTCGAGCACCTCGGGCTCTTCGTGATCGAGGGCCACGAGCCGGTGATGGCCCTCGAACGTCGCGTACCCGCCGCCGGCCGCATCGCGCCGGAACCACCTGGCGGCGGGCGAGCCCGGCCCGCCGGCCAGGGCGGCCCGGAACGCCGGGAACGAGCGTCCGACGTGGTTGAACACCCCGTCGAGAACGATGCGCAGGCCGCGCCGGGCGGCTTCGGCGACCAGGTCGCCGAAGTCCTCCTGGTCGCCGAGCCGGGGATCTATCTCGAAGTGATCCACGGTGTCGTACCCGTGGGTCTCGGCCGCGAAGATGGGTCCGAGCAGCAGGCCCGAGCAGCCGAGCTCGACCGCGTAATCGAGCCATCCGCTCAGCTGCCGCAGCCGGTGCCGGACGGGCTCCTCCGCCGCCAGCGCCGCCCGCTCCGCGTTCGTGAAGCCCAGCGGGTACACGTGCCACCAGATAGCGCGCTCAGCCCATGACGCCACCGGGACACCATAGCGCGTGCCCGGGAATCACCCGCTACGGCTGAGGCGGTCCGCCCGCGGGCCTTGACATCCTGAGCGCGCCCGTCCCTATCGCGATTCACGGCAACTGGAGATCTCGTGCCTGCTGACATGGCTGACCGGACCGACTTCCGCAACGCTGAGCGCGGCTTGATCGCCCGCCTGGAACCCGGCGTGGTCAAGAACGTCGGCGGGGCGGTCATCTGGGATATCGATGCCTTCGGGCGGGCAACCGAGGGCGAGTGCCCCGGTACGGTGAACCGGAGCCTGTGGCGGCAGAGCCAGCTCACTGCCATACAGGGGCTCTTCCTCGTCACCGACGGCATTTACCAGGTCCGCGGCGCCGACCTGTCGAACATGACCCTGGTGGAGTCGGACAACGGCGTCATCGTCATCGATCCCCTGGTGTCGCAGGAGTGCGCCGCGGCGGCGCTGGCGCTCTACCGCCGCCATCGCGGGGACAAGGCCGTCACGGGCGTGATCTACACCCACTCCCACGTCGACCACTTCGGCGGCGTGCTCGGCGTGGTGGATGCCGGTACCAGCGTGCCGGTCATCGCGCCGGAGCACTTCATGGAGCATTCGGTGTCGGAGAACGTGTACGCCGGCGTCGCGATGCTGCGCCGCGGGTTCTATTACTCGGGCGTTCCCCTTCCGGTCGGCCCCGAGGGCAAGGTGGGGATGGGCCTGGGAGCGGCCGCCTCGACCGGGACCATCGGGCTGATCGCGCCCACGCTCGACGTCACCCATACCGGCCAGGAGGAGGTCATCGACGGGGTCCGGATCGTCTTCCAGCTGACCCCGGGGACCGAGGCTCCGGCCGAGATGAACTTCCACTTCCCGGACCAGCGCGCCCTGTGCCTGGCCGAGAACGCCACCCACAACCTGCACAACCTGCTCACCCTCCGCGGCGCGCTGGTCCGCGATCCCCGCATCTGGTCGCGGTACATCGCCGAGGCGGCCGAGTTGTTCCTCGACGGCACCGACGTCGCCTTCGCCTCGCACCACTGGCCGACCTGGGGCCGGGACGACATCGCCAGGTTCCTGGCCGGGCAGCGTGACCTGTACGCCTACCTGCATGACCAGACCCTGCGGCTGATGAACCAGGGGTACACCGGCGCGGAGATCGCCGAGGTCATCCAGGTCCCGCCCGGCCTGGAAGCCGCCTGGCACGCCCACGGCTACTACGGCTCGGTCAGCCACAACGTGAAGGCGATCTACCAGCGCTACCTCGGCTGGTACGACGGCAACCCGGCTCACCTGTGGCAGCACCCGCCGCAGGCCGCCGCCGAACGCTACGCCCGCCTGGCGGGCGGCGCGGACCAGCTCACGGCCAGGGCCCGCGACTTCCTCCAGGAGGGTGACCTGCGGTTCGCCGCCGAACTCGCCAGCCATGCCGTCTTCGCCGACCCCGGCTCGGCCGGCGCCAGGGACGTGTTCGCCCAGGCGATGCAGCGGCTCGGCTACGGCGCCGAGTGCGCGACCTGGCGCAACTGCTTCCTGACCGCCGCCGACGAGCTGCGCAACGGCATCACCCCCACGCCGTTCAGCGCCAGCGCCGGGATGGCCCGCGCCATGACCGTCACCCAGCTGTTCGACACCATCGCCATCCGCATCGACGGACCCCGCGCCGCCGGGACGGCCCTGTCGCTGCTGTGGCACTTCACCGACAGCGGCGAGCACTACTGGATGGAACTGTCCAACGGCGTGCTGATCCACTACCCGACCCGGCGCACGCCCCAAGCCGATCTCACCCTTACCCTGACCCGCCCGCAACTGCTCGGGCTGCTGGCCTCCGGGTCGCTGGCGGGCATCGACACCGCCGGCGACCCCGGCGTGGTCAAGACGCTCATGAGCCTGGCCGACGAACCCGAGCCCAGTTTCGCCATCGTCACGCCGTAGGCCCGCGGCGGCCCCGGGAGGACAGCAGCCGATGACCGGCTCAGCTTCCGCCGAGCCGGGCCGGACGGTCCCGCTGACGACCGGTTTGCCCGGCGCCGACGACGTGGCAAGATCGGAAATGCGATGCCCACGGACCTCACTGTGATTCTCGAACACCGGCCGGGAGAGCTGGCCCGGCTGGGCGAGATCACGGGCGAAGCCGGCGTCAGCATCCGCGGTCTCGCGGCGTTCACCGGCGAGGGCAGGGGTGTCGTCCACCTGCTCCTTGACGACCAGGCGGCTGAGCGATGCCGGGAGGCGCTCGAGCGCGCCGGGATGGGGATCGCCGACCAGCGCGAGGTGCTGGTGGTGAACATCGAGGACCGGCCCGGCGCCCTCGGCGAGCTGACCAGGCAGCTTGCTGAGGCAAACGTCAACATCGAGCTTGCTTACACGACCTTCGGGGGCGTGAAGGTCGTGATCGCCACCGATGACCTGGTCAGCGCCCGCGCCGCGCTCCCGTAGCCCGGACCCGATGCTGACCGGACGGTCCGGGAACGTCCGCGCGCCGCGCGGCGGTCAGGGACGGGCCGCGTCGGCGACTCCCCTGGAGTCCGGCCCGCCGACAGATGGCCCGGCCGACGCCCTGGCCTGGCCGCCCGGCCGGGTTTCCGGGGAGACGAACCCGAGGGCGGCGGCACCGCCCAGCACCGCGGCGGCCAGCCCGAAGGCCGCGGCGTAGGAGGATGAATCGACCAGCAGGCCGCCGGCCACGGGCCCGACCACCGAGCCGACGTCGCCGGCCATCTGGTAGGACGCGACCAGGGTCCCGCCCCCGCGGTCGATGATGTCGCCGATCATGGCCGCCGGGGCCACGTCGAGCAGGCCTGAGCCGAAGCCGGCCACCGCGAGCGAAGCCAGGTAAACCCCCGGGCAGGGCAGCAGCGCGAGCATGACCATGCCGACGGCCGAGATCGCACAGCCGGCGATGATGACCGGGCGCCGGCCGAGGGTATCGGCTACCCGGCCGCCAGGCACCAGCGCGGCGCCGTTCAGCGCGGCGAACAGCAGGAATCCCATACCCGTCCAGACCGCCGACCGGTGCATGACATCCCGGACGAACAGCGGCACGAGGGCACCGCGCACCCCCAGCGCGGCGAAGCCGTCGGCCAGGTTGGCCGAGGCCGCGGCCCGGTAGGTGGCGCTGCGCACCGCGCGGCTCAGCGTGGCCAGCGAGCGGGCCGGCGGCCGGCCGGGCGGCGGCCGGTGGTTCGGCGTGCGGCGCAGCACGACCGCGGCCAGGATCGCGGGCACGACCAGCAGGCCGCCGTAGATGAAGAACGGCGCCCGCAGCGACCACGCCGCGATCAGGCCGCCCACCGCGGGACCGCTGATCCCGCCGAGCAGGAATCCGCCGCTGAACAGGCCGCTGGCCCGGCCGCGCTGATCGCCGGGCACGGTGCCGAGGAGCAGGGCCTGGGCGCTGATGCTGAACATCGCCGAACCCACGCCGCCGCTGCCGCGCAGCACCATCAGTTCCATGAAGGACCGGGAGAACCCGGCCAGGATGCTGCTCACCGAGACCACAGCGATGCCCGCGGCCATCACCCCCGGCTCGCCGAAGCGGTCCACCAGACGGCCCGCGGGCAGCGCCCCGACGATCCGCATCAGCGCGAACACGCTGATCACGCTGGCCGCCGCGGCCACGCTGACGCCAAACTGGCGGGCGAAAGCCGGGATGGCCGGGGCGACGATGCCGAACCCGAGTGCGACCGTGAACGATACCGCGGCGAGGATCGCCACTTCGGGTGGCAGATCATGGAACGGGCCTCGCCGGGCACCAGGCATGTAACGGCATTATGCCCGCCAACTGCCGGGTGCCAAAGTGACCGGAGGGCGCGAAAGTGCTGACTTGGGCGGGTTAACCGGTTAGGGCGTCCAGGCCAGAGACGGGAAGAGGGTTGCCTGGGGCACGAACCGTCCTCGTTAGGGACAAATCCGGCAAGAACCCGGCGCGGCAGTCTGTCCTCCGATGGGCAGTGGGCACAATGACGCCATGGCATCACACGTCGCACTGCTGCGCGGCATCAACGTCGGCGGCCGGAACAAGATCCCCATGGCGGACCTGCGCGAGGTCGTGACCTCGCTGGGGCACACCGCGGTGACCACGTACATTCAGAGCGGAAACGTGCTGTTCAGCACCGCGGAGACCGACACCGCGGAGCTGGCCGCGGCGCTCGAGTCGGCGATCGCCGAGAGGTTCGGCATCTGGGCCTCGGCGGTGGTCCTCAGCCGGGACGAGCTGGCGGCGGTGCTGGCCGGCAACCCGTATCCGGACGAGCCGAACCCCAGGCTGGTGCACGTGGTGTTCCTGAACGCCGAGCCGCCGCAAGACCTGCTCGACCGCATCGCGGCGGCGCAGAGCGCCACCGCGGCCAAGGGCAGCCGGGACAGGATCCAGGCGGCCGGGCCCGCCCTGTTCCTGCACACGCCGGACGGCTTCGGGACCAGCGAGCTGGCCCAGGTCGTGTTCCGGATCATCAGCCCGCCGGCGAAAAAGCAGGCGCCGGGCCTGGCCGCCACGGCCAGGAACTGGGCCACGTCCACCAAGCTGCTGGCCCTGAGCGAGGAGAAGCCATGAAGCGGGCGGTCCTGGTGACCGGGGCGTCCCGGGGCATCGGCCGGGCGGTGGCCCAGGCGTTCGCGGACCTCGGCGACCGGGTCGCGGTGCACCACCGCGGGTCGCCCGGGCTGGCCGGGGAGGTGCTGGCCGGGCTGGCCGGCGACGGCCACACGGTCGTCCAGGCCGACCTGGCCGACGCCGAGGCCGTCCGGCGGATGGTCGACCAGGCCTTCGCGGCGCTCGGCGGCCTGGACGTGCTGGTCAACAACGCCGGGATCTACGTCTCGCACCCGATCACCGAGGTGTCCTACGAGCAGTGGCGGGACGCCTGGCGGGAGACCCTCGCTGTCAACCTCACCGGCGCGGCCAACGTGACCTGGTGCGCGGTGCAGTACATGAAGGAGACCGGCGGCCGGATCGTCAACGTGACCTCGCGCGGCGCCTACCGAGGCGAGCCGCGGCATCCGGCGTACGGGGCGAGCAAGGCTGGCCTGAACTCGTTCAGTCAGTCGATGGCACGAGCGCTGGCGCCGCTGGGCATCGCGGTGGCGACCGTCGCCCCGGGATACGTCGATACCGACATGGCGGCCGGCGACCTGAGCTCACCGCGCGGCGACGAGATCCGGGCGCAGAGCCCGTTCAACCGGGTCGCCACGCCGGAGGAGATCGCGGCCGCCGTGGTCTACCTGGCCTCCGCCGAGGCCGAGTGGGCCAGCGGGGCCATCCTCGACCTCAACGGAGCCTCGTACCTGCGCTGAGGGGCTTAGTTGCTCCTGGTTGCTCCTGGTTGCAAGGGGCCTGGCCTAGAGCCAGTCGGTGTAGGGCTCGAGCAGGTGGCTAAAGGCCCAGGCAGGCTGCTTGATGCCGGAGCACGAGCTGCTGTCGATCGCGCCCGGGCAGCCGCCGTTGTCCCGCTCGCTCGTCCCGATGGACAGCAGGGCGAGCCCGTGCGCGCGGGCGAAGCTCAGGATCCGCCGCGTGTCGGACAGGGAGGTGATCTCGGTCTTGCCCGGGTTGTCATCGATGCCCGGCAGGATGGTGATCCCCTCCATCTCCCACAGCCGCTGCAGGGGATACAGCGAGTACAAGGCGGCCATCTGACGGTGCACGTGCTGCGCGGCGCTGATCGCCTCGGCGCCCATGGAATCGGCGCTGAAGCCGCCGAACGTCGGCACCACGTCGCCGCCCATGGGCCGCACCGGCCGCCCGGGCCGCGCCGGCTATCTGGGCGGCACTGGCGGCCGGCTGGGCGAAGGCGGATGCCGCGAGGAGCGCGCCCGCGGTCAGCGCCAGCGCGAGACGCCGGGTCAGCCGGGTCATGAAGTGCCTCCCTAAGGCCGGGAACCGTGATTGTTAGGAAACTTTCTTTAAGAAAGCACCTTATGGAGGCGCGGTCAAGACCCGGTCGCGCCGGAGCCTTGTTGCGTGATCTGCGCGACGGAGAGCTTCAGAGCCTGCCAGGCGTGCTCGGCATCCGCAGTGCGGCGGTGCTGGGCGCGAAGGCCCCTGAGGAAGCAGGAGATGTCGTCCATGGCCCAGCGCAGCCGGTAGAGCTCCAGCGCGGTCACGTCGACTGGCCGTCCGGTGAGTTCGGTGTAGCGGCGCAGTTCGTCGCCGGTCTCGCTGGCCACCAGCCACAGGTCGCGCTCGGGCGGGGCCAGGGCCACGGTGTCCCAGTCGATCAGCATCATCTCGGTGAGAGGCTGGCTGGGGCCGGCGGAGGCGGGGGGGGCACGCATGACGTTGCCGGGATGGGGTTCGCCGTGAGTGATCACCGTCTCCGCGGCCGCCGTGTCACGGGCCCAGCGGTCCAGGGTTTCCAGGCGCTGCCTGACCTGCCCGGCGGTTCCGGCAAGGAGCATCCGGGCTGGTTCGGCGAACGGGCCTCCGATCCAGGGCTGGTCCAGCTCGCCCAGGGCCGTCTCCAGGTCACTGCGCCAGGACACCCCGATCTCGCGCCGCGGCAGCCGGACAGCCGCCGGGTCCGCCCGGTGCAGCGCGGCCAGCATCGCCACCAGCTCGCCGCGCTCCGGCACGGACAGGGCCTCGCCCCACCGGCCCGGGGCCCCGCGCAGGAACGGGAACACGGTAACGGCATGCCGGGCACCGAGCGGCCGGACGGTCTCGCCGTCCCGCGCGGGCACCGGCGCCGCCACGAACCCGAGGGCGGCCTCGCGGCGGAGGGCCAGGGCGGCGTCCATCGCCGCGCGCAGGCCCTCAAAGACCGCGGGCCTAGTCCGTCCCGGCCAGCCCTTGTCGTCCAGGTCATCGACCGTGACGAACCATCGTTCCCCCTGCTCATCGCGGACCAGCCAGTGGTAGCTCCCGCCGCCCACCGGAGCGTACCGGAGCGCCGCCGCACGGATGCCCCAGCCGTCGGCCAGGGCTCGAGCCAGGTCTTGTTCGGTCACTCCCGTGGGCCTGTCCCTCACGAGGCCACACCCTACGAGGGACCACGGCCCCGCGGTCAACCGGTTTACGGCGAGGCGGATCCGGGCTGTTTCATGAGGGCTGTTTCATGATCGTGGCCAGAAATGGACAATAGTTGCCTAAAACTGGCCACGATCATGGTCGCGGCGAAGGGGGGCGGGCCGGGTGGGGGCGAGGCCGGGAGGGACGAGGCCGACCGAGGCTGGGGCGGGGGCTGGGGTGGGGCGGGGTTGGGCGGGGTGGAGTCAGGGCTGGCGGACGCCGTCTGGTGATGGGGCGATGGGCAGCACGGTCATCACCTGGCCCCATGCCAGTTCGGTGCCGGCCGCCAGGCAGCCGTCGACCACGGCGTCGGTGCCCAGGGCGCTGACCCTGATGGACGGCATGACCGGCGCGATCCGCTCGAGCTCCCTGGTGACCACCTCGGCGAAGCCCGGGGCACGGCCGATCCCGCCGCCGAGCACGATCAGGTCGGGATCAACCACGGTAATGACGGCGCAGATCGTCTTGGCGATCAGCTGCGCCTCCTCGGCCACCACGGCCATCGCCCGCTCGTCGCCGCCGGCCGCGGCCTCGAAGACGCGCCGGGCCGATACCGGGCCGCGCATGCCGCCGCGGCGGGCGGCCCGCACCACCCCGGAGGCGGACGCGGCCGCCTCCAGCGTCCCGCGCTTGCGCGCCTCGTGCTCGTCCGCGCCGGCCCCGCCGGACAGCGGCAGGAACGCGATCTCCCCCGCCACGCCGTGCGCGCCGCGCAGCAGCTGGCCGCCGAGGACCAGCCCCATGCCGATGCCGGTGCCGATGTGCACGAAGGCGAAGTGGTCGACCTCGCGGCCGTGACCGAGGGCCCGTTCAGCCAGGGCGGCGGCGTCCACGTCGTTTTCCATCACCAGCGACGGCCCGAACGCCTCCCGCAGGCCTGCCAGTGCCGCCGGGCGGTCCCAGCCGCGCAGGCCGCCGGTCAGCTTCATCGCGTTGCGCCGGGGGTCGTACACGCCCGGGCTGCCGATCACGGTCTGGGTCATCGCCGAACGGGACACGCTCGCGTTCTCGCACAGCATGTCGGCGAGCCCGACGAGCTCGGCCACCCGGCCGCGGACGCTGGTGGCCCGGGCCCGCAGCGACTGCCTGGTCCTGATCTCCCCGGACAGGTCGGCGATGGCGCCGCGGACGTATTCGTGCCCGATGTCGAGCCCGAGGACCAGGCCCGCGTCCGGCCTGATCTCGTAGAGCCGGGCCGAGCGCCCGGGCACGCCGGTCCGCTGGCCGGCGATCCGGACCAGGCCCGCACGCTCGACGTTGTCCAGCGCCAGCGACACGGTCGGCTTGGACAGGCCGGAGACCCGGGCGAGCTCGGCCCGCGAGCAGGGGCCGCGCTGGCGGATGTGCTCCAGGAGGAGCTGCTCGTTCATCGCCCGGATCAGCGAGGGCCGCGCCGCGAACAGCGCCGCGCCGGAGTTCTCGGGAGGCGGCAGCGCCGAAGCCGACACGGCATCTGCCGACGCGGTACCTGCCGGCACGGCTGTCAAGGCGACCTCCACCACCAGTGAGCCCGACGTCCGGGAGAACGCTTGCGGGCATGCTCCGGACACCCAGATGCCCGAAAGTTACGACCCCAGGCACCCGGAAGTTAAGACCTTGCGTCAGTTCACCGGGACCCTTGTCCCGGACAGATAGTTAGGATACTGTCCTAACAAAATTAGCGGAAGGGGTAACCCCAGCTAGCAGAGGGTTTTCCCGCTGATAGCAGACGTCAGATAAGCACGGAGGCTGCTCCGCGCGCAAGTGCGCTGGCGCGCAGGCACCGGCTCCGCGCGCGGGGCGACCGCCGCCTCGGCGCGCAGCCGCCGGCTCCGCGCCCGGTCAGGATTCAGGGTCCAAACGGCAGTAAGGACGAAACGGCATGAGACGCCTCACCAGATGCGGGGTAATCGGGGTCATCGTCGCGGCCGGCATGCTATTGGCCGGCTGTACCGCCGGTTCAAGCACCACCACGAGCTCCGGCTCAGGCACAAGCTCCGCCAAGGCGGCGACGAACAGCACGCTGACCATCTCCAACGAGAACGGCGCGCTCTGGACCTGCGGCTTCAGCCCGCTCAACACCTCCGACACCCTGCTGTCGGTCGGCTTCATCTATGAGCCGCTGGTCTACGTGAACCCGCTGCAGAACGGCAAGACCACCCCCATGCTCGCCACCGCATGGAAGTGGGGGGCCGGCAACAAGTCGCTCACCTTCACGATCCGCCAGGGGGTCAAGTGGAGCGACGGCACGCCGATGACCGCGGCCGACGTGGCGTACACGTTCAACATGATCAAGAAGTACCCGGCCCTGGACCTGACCGGCGTCTGGTCGGTGCTGTCCGGTGTCACCATGAGCGGCAACACCGTGACGATGAACTTCAGCACCACCGCCGTGCCGTACTTCTACTACATCGCGGACCAGACACCCATCGTGCCCGAGCACATCTGGTCGACGATGTCCAACCCGCAGACCGACCCCAACAAGAACCCCGTCGGCACGGGCCCGTACCTGATGAGCAAGTGCACTCCGCAGAACATCACCTACACCGCCAACCCGCACTACTGGCAGCCGGGCGAGCCGAAGATCGCCAAGATCCAGTACCCGGCCTACACCAGCAACAACACGGCCAACGACGACCTGGCCAACGGCAACGCGCAGTGGGGCGCCCAGTACATCCCGAGCATCCAGACCTTCTACACGGCCAAGAGCCCGGACTACCACTACTGGTTCCCGCCCACGGTGAACGTCTCGCTGGTCCCGAACCTGACCAATCCGCTGCTGAGCAACGTCAAGGTCCGCGAGGCCATGTCGTACGCGATCAACCGGAGCCAGGTGTCCGGTATCGGCGAGTCCGGCTACGAGCCGCCCGCGAACCAGACCGGCATCGTCACGCCGACGTTCAACGCCCAGCTGAACAAGTCGGCCCTGTCCGATTGGGGCAGCGGTTATGACCCCGCCAAGGCCAAGTCGCTGCTGGAGTCGGCGGGCTACCACATGGGCTCGGACGGCATCATGACGAACGCGGCCGGGCAGCAGCTGAAGTTCACCGTCATCAACATCGGCGACTACTCCGACTGGGTGGCCTCGATGCAGGTCATCCAGCAGGACCTCAAGGCGGTCGGCATCCAGATCACGCCCAACAACCTGTCCAACACCGACTTCGACGCCGACCTGTTCTACGGCAAGTACCAGCTGGCCTACTACGACCAGCAGACGT
>Ga0335069_10003808_pt1 | contig 22584 bp, 23 predicted proteins | sample Lox_Sample_11_FD_206714 | JGI IMG/M metagenome (GOLD analysis project Ga0335069, IMG submission 206714) | Soil microbial communities from Loxahatchee National Wildlife Refuge, Florida, United States - Lox_Sample_1.1 | ecosystem: Environmental > Terrestrial > Soil > Wetlands | place: USA... | reverse complement strand
GTCGATGAACTCATAAAGAACCTTACACTGTTCCTGAATCATCGATTGGAGAAGAGAAGAGATGATTCTTTCCTAAACCACTACATCAAAAAGCCTAATGCCAAACAAGAAATACTGAAATTCATAGATGGCTTGATGCAAGCAAACAGTACGCCTAACTGATTATTTGCATGAAATCATGTTCCCTATTAATAGACGAGGTATGATATGTCGAATTTAGATGGTAAGAGAATACTGGTAACCGGTGGGACGGGATCGTTTGGCAAAAAGCTGATCGATATTCTCTTGAAGGAATATCAGCCTGAAAAACTTATTGTCTTTAGTCGTGACGAGCTTAAGCAGTTTGAAATGTCGCAGGTTTTTCCAGAAGAGAAATATCCCCCATTGAGGTACTTCATTGGAGATGTGCGGGATAAAGACAGGCTATATCGGGCGTTCTATGGCGTCGATTACGTCATTCATGCCGCCGCATTGAAACAGGTTCCTGCCTGTGAACGAAACCCCTTCGAAGCGATTCAGACAAATGTGATAGGCGCAGAAAATATCATAAATGCAGCGATAGACTGTGGCATAAAGAAAGTTATGGCCTTGAGTACCGACAAAGCGGCGAACCCTGTAAATCTATACGGGGCAACCAAATTGTGTTCCGACAAATTATTTGTGGCAGGGAATTCCTATGCAGGATGGAAAGAAACGAGGTTCTCCGTTGTTCGTTATGGCAACGTTATCGGCAGTCGGGGAAGCGTCATTCCGTATTTTAAAAAGATGCGTGAGACGGGAGCTATTCCTATAACAGACACGAGGATGACCCGCTTCTGGATTACCCTCGAGCAGGGCGTCCGATTTGTGTTGAAATGTCTTGAAGTTGCGCAGGGTGGAGAACTTTTTGTCCCTAAAATTCCAAGCATGAAGTTAGTCGACCTTGCGCACGCCATAGCGCCCGGTTGTCGGCACGAAATCATAGGTATTAGACCGGGCGAAAAAATTCATGAGGTACTTGTTACGGAAGACGACGGACGACATACCCTTGAGTTTGATAATTACTTCATCATCGAGCCCGAGTTTCACTGGTGGTCGGCGAAGGCCCACATATCCAATGGGGGAAAGCCGGTAAAAGAGGGATTTTTATATGCCAGTCACCTTAATGAGGAGTGGGTAACAAAGGAAGAGTTGCAGAAGCTCATCGAGGAAGACTGATATGCTTCCTTACGGGAAACAATTCATCGACGATAGCGACATTTCGGCAGTATGCGAGGTACTGCGATCGGATTGGATCACACAAGGACCACTCGTAGAACGGTTCGAATTCGCGCTCGCGGAATTTTGTCATGCGCGTTACGCTGTTGTCGTATCGAGCGGTACTGCGGCTTTACATCTCGCATGCATCGTTGCGGGAATACAGAGTGGTGATGAGGTAATCACATCTCCGATCACTTTTGTGGCCAGCGCCAATGCGGCTGCTTTTTGTGGGGGTAGACCTGTTTTCGCTGATATCAATAGCGATACCTGTAATATTGACGTTTGTGAAATAGATAAGAAGATAGGTTCCAAGACTAGAGCGGTGATACCGGTCCATTTTGCGGGTTTGCCGTGTGAAATGGAAGAAATCTTTGCTTTGTCGAGAAAGAATGGGTTAGTTGTGATTGAAGATGCATGTCATGCCCTTGGGGCCGAGTACAAGATGAAAACATCAAAAAATGATATCTCGCATCGTGATGCTGAGCGGGACGATTGGATCAAAGTCGGCAGCTGTAGTCACTCAGACATGACGGTTTTCAGCTTTCATCCAGTCAAGCATATAACGACCGGAGAAGGCGGAGCAATTCTCACAAACAATAGAGGATATTACGAAAGGCTCCTTAGGTTGAGAAGCCACGGCATCACCAAGGATTCTTCACATTTTGTCGGCACAAACAGTGGATCGCGAGGGACTTGGTATTATGAAATGCAGGAATTGGGATACAATTATAGGATAACGGATATACAATGCGCCTTAGGGTTATCTCAGTTGGGGAAGTTAGAAAGGTTTGTGGAGAAAAGGCGGGCCATAGCAAACCGATATAATCAGGCATTTGCACACATACCCCAGGTACAATTGCCCTACGAATCGAGATCATCAAGAGCGGCATATCACTTGTACGTGTTACGAATTGATTTTGAAGAATTGGGCAAGAACAGGGCCGAGATCATGGATGAGCTGAGGAAACGCGGAGTGGGAACGCAGGTCCATTATATTCCTGTGCATATGCAGCCCTACTATCGAAGAGTGTACAGTTACAAAGAAGGAGATTTTCCTGTCGCCGAGTCCTATTACCATAAAGCCCTCTCGTTACCACTTTATCCAGCAATGACAAGCGAGGATACCGACAGCGTAATCGATTCAGTAAAGGAATGCCTTAATGTCAGATAAAATACTTCTCATAAGGCCACAGAATGTCTATAACTACAATAATTATCCCCCACTGAATCTGATCAGTCTCGGGTCCAGTCTAAAATCGGCGGGATACGATGTAAGGATAATAAACTCAGCCTTGGAGAGGGGTCAATTTGAAACAATAGAAGCGCATCTGGAGAATTCCCTTCTTGCCTGTATTACCATTCTTACGTCGGAAATTCCCGATGCGTATAAAATTATAAGGTTTATAAAGGAGAAGTCCAAACTCCCTGTTGTTGTGGGTGGATGGCACTGCACACTGTTTCCGGAACAAATGGCTAGTTCTCAATATGTGGATTACGTGGTGAGCGGGGAAGGCGAAGAGCATTTGGTAAACATTGCCGATACATTAAGGAATGGGAAAAAGCCTGAACACAACATTTTTCCGAAAAAGACGGTAAATCTCGATTCCTTGCCAGTCCCTGCCTATGATCTTGATGAAAATATCGACCGGTTTATCTCGGGCTATCTCACAGATAAGCTTTCAGAACGTGTAAAGCAGCCAATGCGCTGGCTTCCTTACGAAAGCAGCCGAGGCTGCCCGTCCCAATGTACGTTCTGTATCAACGTCGTCAGTAATAATACACGATACCGAAAAAAGAGTGCGGATAAGGTTATATTTGAGATTGAAGACATTGTCAGAAAACATAAGCTCTCGCACCTCAAGATCATCGACGACAACTTCTTTGTAGATATCAAGAGGGTCAGAGAGATATGCAGAGGCATTATTAAAAAGAAACTAAACATTACATGGGATGCAGAATGCCGATGTGATTATTTTAATGAAAAGATGCTGAACGATGAGACACTGGACATCTGTAAACGATCAGGTCTTGTGCAACTGACCCTCGGAGTTGAGTCAGGCTCGCCCCACACATTGGAACTTATGAAGAAGGGTATTACCGTGGAGCAGGCAGAATATGCGATCAAAAGATGTGATGAATTCGGCATTATTGCACGGTCCTCTTTCATTATTGAGATACCAGGAGAGGGTTTAAGCGACATACGACAAACAGTGGCCTTTATCAACCGACTAAGAAAATACCATAGCTTTACCTGTGGATTGGGAACCTTCAGACCATATCCTAAGTGTGAACTCACAGAGAAGCTGCTGAAAGAAGGGTATCTCATTGAACCCAAAACTTTCGAGCAGTGGATGGACAGAGACGTCATTGACATGTATACCTCCGCGGAGTACATTCGACCTTGGCAGGTAAATGGCAAGTACTCGGAAAGCGCATCATATTATGTTAACATGGAATCCGCTATCCGGCTCGGCAACTATCAAATCGAAAGATGGATTGACAGAATGAAAAACTCTTTTTTTGTCGGGTTGGCAAGAATCAGGAACCGATTGATGTTCCACCGGTTCCCGATTGATAAAAGGTTTTACAAGAGCTTTCTCATCAACTTTTACCGAAGAAGACGGGTGTTGGAGAAGAGCGGTGCGTATCCGCTTTCCAGGCCGGAAAGAGGTGAAGCATGAGCAGGGTAATTGGCGTCATTACAGCTCGGATGGCTTCCACCAGGCTTCCAGGAAAAGTCTTGAAAGAGATCGCAGGTAAAACCAACTTTGCGATTCATGTTGAGAGAATGCAGCGGATACGTGGTCTCGATGGAGTTTTTCTTGCTACCTCGAAAGATCCTCTTAACGAAGCGCTTATCGAGGAAGCCGAAAGAACCGGGTGTGGTTGGTATGCCGGCGCTGAGCAGGACGTGGTTGAACGCCATATTGGGTTGTGCCAGAGAGAAAAAGCGGATGCGGTAATCCGGGTCACCTGCGATTGCCCACTGTTCGATATCGACAGCGCTTCCAGATTTGTAGAGGAATTCAAAAAGGATTACCACGACTTTATTTACGTGTCGAATTTAGCTCCAATGTATGGGACCCTTTCCGAACTAATCGCGCACAGGGCGCTGGTGGAAGTGCATCAACATTACAGAGGGCCAGCCGTAAGCATCCATATACGGGAGAACATGCATCTGTTCAAGACGCTTGGCGTCGAAATAGATGGCGATCTCTGTAGACCTGAATACAGATTAACAGTGGACGAGCCAGTAGATCTTGATTTGATTCGCTACATTTACGAGGCTCTCTACAGCGGAGCTCCCCTTAACCTGCGAGAAGTTTATACGTGGCTGGACGATAACCCCGATGTTGCCAGTATCAACAAGCATGTTGGGGTAAAGGGGATAAATGTAAAGGCGGCTAGCCTCATGGAAACTACAATATATTCCTTCATACAATCAGGCAACAAACATCTAATTCTTGACGCACAGAAAAAACCCGTGGACCCCTCAGAATTCGTGAAGCACCTCGCTGAATTCTTCCCGGAACTAAAAGGAACCCATATTCCATGAATGTTGTGATCAGAGCGGACGCATCCGGGCGCGTTGGTTACGGACACGTTATGCGATGTTTCGCTCTCGCAGAGGGGCTTAGAAAACAAGGATGCACCGTGGATTTTATCTGTCGAGAAGATGAGGGTAATCTTATCGAATTCATAAGAAAGAAGCATTTTACAGTTTATGGTCTCCATTCTGACATAGATTCTATGGAAGACGCTCAGCTTACGAGTCGGTTTCTAGCTTCGTTACCGGCCCGCCCCGAATATCTTATCGTCGATCATTATGGGCTCGACGTTTCCTGGGAAAAGCATCTGAGAGCTTCGGCCATTCAGATGATGGTTATCGATGATTTTTCTGATCGGCCTCACGCATGCGACGTTCTGCTCAACCAGAACTATGGAACCGTAGAGAAAGATTACGAGGGTCTTCTCCCACTCGGCTGTAGAATGCTCCTTGGTCCCTCGTATGTGCTTCTCCGTGATCAATTCATGCGAGCGAGAACAAATACCTCACCGCGTTGTGCCGAAGTCAAGAATGTTTTCATTTTCTATGGGGGAACTGATTTGACTAATGAGACTACGAAAGCCGTTGAAGCGGTGAGACTCCTTGATGATGCGGATTTGACCTGTAGTGTCCTCGTTGGGAAGTCTAACCCACACTGGAGAGAAATAGAAGCCCTTTGCTCTTTACTGCCCGGAGCCAGCTTCATTAGACAAGCATACGATGTTGCGAGCCTTATGGTCAACGCTGATCTTGCCATTGGGGCTGGCGGAAGCAATATCTGGGAGCGTTGCGGCCTTGGAATACCGAGCATCGTGACAATTCTCAGTGAGAATCAGAAATATTCTGTTGAGAAACTGGATCGGGACGGAATCATTGTTAACGCGGGATGGTATTGGGACGTTACGTCATTCAAGATAGCCGCAATTATGAAAGAGCTATTTTCTGAACCAACAAGACTCGCCAGAATGAAAGATGAATCGACGCGGATTGTGGATGGAGCGGGCGTCCAGAGAGTTATTGAGCAAATGTTCTTATGATTACCCCTGAGATCACACTATAGAGACCTTGCAGTGAACGTCTTGCGAGCTATAGAACGAGAAGACATCAATGATCTGTTTGAGTGGAGAAACCATCCCCTCTCTCGAAAGAACTCGTTTCGCCCTGATCCTATTCCGTGGGAGGAACATGAAAAGTGGTTCGGCGAAAGGCTTGCAGACAGCCGTACAACAATATATGTTTTGACCTCCAACCAAGACAAACTAGGGTCAGTTAGATTTGAGGAAAGCGAGGAAGTGATACGAATCAGTGCAATGCTTAATCCTTGTCATATGGGCAAGAATGTTGGGTCCGATCTTATTGAACGTGGGACCAGAAAATTCATTCAGGAAAATAAGCCTAGAAAACCTATCATTGCGGAAATTAAGGCGGATAATAGGGCATCGCACAAAGCTTTTTCGAAAGCAGGCTTCAAGGAACATTATGTAGTTTACATATACGATGGAAAGGATGAATCGGATGAATGATACTATCAAATTAGGCAATCAACCGGTGGGCTCCGGTTGCCCACCTTTCATTGTGGCCGAAATGTCGGGAAATCATAATCAATCATTGGACCGGGCTCTTAGGATTGTTCAAGCGGCAGCCGATGCGGGTGTTAATGCGGTTAAGCTACAGACATATACGGCCGATACATTGACTATTGATGCGGATGGAGACGATTTCATCATTCATAATTCTCACAGTCCTTGGCGTGGCAAATCTCTTTATGAACTATACAAAGAAGCATATACACCATGGGAATGGCACCAACCGATCTTCGAGAAGTGCCGAGAACTTGGCCTCGTCGCTTTCAGCACACCTTTTGATGAAAAGGCGGTAGATTTTCTTGAAAAGCTGGATGTGCCTGCATACAAGATATCGTCCTTTGAGAATAATCACCTGCCGTTAATCAGAAAAGCGGCATCCACGGGGAAGCCACTGATAATATCGACAGGTACGGCTGATATTACAGAAATAGCGGAAGCGGTGGAAACGGCAAGACTATTTGGTTGTAACGAAATAATTCTTCTGAAATGTACAAGTTCGTACCCGGCGCCCCCGGAAGAATCAAATCTTCTTACAATACCACACATGAAAGATCTCTTTGGCACACCCGTGGGTATTTCTGATCATACATTGGGAGTTGGAGTTAGTATTGCATCGATTGCGCTGGGTGCTGCCTTAATCGAAAAGCATTTTACGATTTCTCGCACGGAAGGCGGTGTGGACTCCCCCTTTTCAATGGAACCTGATGAGATGAGGCTGCTTGTGGAGGAAGCAGCAAAGGCTTTCAGGGCCATAGGATCTGTTGTCTACAAATCTGTTGTCTACAAATCCGCCGGAGCCGAAGAGACATCAGCAAGATTTAAACGATCTGTATATGTTGTTGATAACGTGAAGAAGGGTGATTCCTTTACAGAGAACAACCTCCGTATTATCAGGCCAGGGTTCGGACTTGCTCCAAAATATCTGCCGGTTCTCCTCAACAAAAGGGCGTCGTGCGATATTAAGCGTGGCACAGCAATGAGCTGGGATTTTATTGAGTAAAAGGATTCATCTTACATCCATGCCAGACATAAAGAGAAAAGCCTTGATTTTCTTTGGTATTGTTGACACGGCTGTCCCCCTTATTAGACTGCTCCAAAAGATGTTTCGTGTGCAGGTCTTCTTTATCGAGCGGTACGAGAGTGACAAAGTGGATGCTCTCGAATCCTTTGGTTTAAAGTGGATAAAGAGGGAGTATAGTGAATTCTCAGAGCATATAAATGGGATGTTTCTCGCTTCGGAATTTGCCGAAGAAATCTATGAGAACACCAAACAATCAAAAATGCGACACTTCATAAACCAAGCTTTGGACCGTCAGAATGGTCACCAAAAAGAGATGATGGTTATCTGGAAATACCATCTGTTTAAGGGAATAAGCAATTTTGCTGAACAATATGCGGCTGCCTTATATCTTAAAAGAAACAGGAAATATGATTCCATCGCTATTGTCTCATTTAATTCCCTCGCTTACTTTGTGAACGCAAGACGGGAGGGTGCAATAGGAATCTATAGGTTGCCAGGACTTTTCTTTTGCAAAGGAATAAAGAAAGCTGGCTTGATGACATTGCAAATACTGAGGTCGACGTTCCGGATATTAGGTCATCAATCAGCGATTGCCCAAAGCCCTTCTGCCGAAAACGAGTTCAGGTCAAGACCTATAGATATTGAAGATGTACAGATTATCTATTTTCCCCATCAGGGAGTATATTACGCTGATATGTTTAAGAAGGATCATTTTTATGCAGAGAACCAAGGCTCACCTCTACATAAATCAAAACTTCTTCATATGTCGTTGGGTGAAAAGAACGCGCCGCATATGATGCGGAACTATACCTTTTATAGCGAGAATGGAATTCCCTATATGGACATTAACGATCTCAGTTGCAAGAAGATTAAGATCGCAGAAAGTGTCTTCAAATTATGCATTGCGCTGAACACAAGGCTATTTGCTGATCTTGTTAATTTTGGTTTTTGGTATGTATCCTACTGCCTCTATCTTTTTGCAAGTATAAAAAAATATTGTCTGATATTTTCTAGATTTACGTCTTTGAAAGTTGCGCTTTTGGGGTATGAGCACCTTTTCCCGAGAAACATAGCCGTAGCTTTAAGCCTGCTAAATATCAAACTTGTTGCCGCACAAGAAAGACTTATCTTGGCCTTTTGGCCCGACAACTACTATATTCTGAATTACTACTACGTCGTTGGTCGGGTAGTGATGGAGAGAGGGCTCAAAAACAGTGTTGTGGGCCATTGTATACCCGTGGGCATGGTTAGGGAGGACATATTGTTTTCCTACGAACAAAGACAGATATTTGACGAGAAATACGACAATATAAAGAGGACTAAGAAGCTTATCTTGGCACTTGATTACCACATGGCTCAGGATGGAGTTGAAGATACATTGAGACATACCGGAAAAATATGGCAAATAAAGCAATTCTATCGAGACCTCATGCGGCTTGCGAAAGATATTCCGGGGATCCATATTGTCATAAAGGGCAAAGAGGCAGAGCCATACAGCAATCCTTATGTCAAAGACATTCTTCACGAGATCGATAAGATCGATAACATCGAAGTCGAACTGGATTTGAGGAGATATAACCCATATTTCTTATCTGAAAAAGCAGACCTGACGGTAGCGCTCCATACGTCGTTGTGCGACGAACTCCTCGCCGCTGATAGAAAAGTCATTTTTTACGAAGTGACGGACCATATTAAGACACTGCTTCTTAACTATGACGAACTTCCGATCATTACACACAGTTATGATGAACTCAAGTATCATGTTGAAAAGGCTCTTCAAGGGACGTGCATGGAAGTGCAAGCCAGGGAAAGACTGAAGGAGTATTATTATCAGAGGTGCTACCATGGTAATGTTCAACAACTAATAAGGTCTAATATTGAGCAGATAATCAATAATTTGAAAGAAAGTGCGACTTAAGGCGAAAACGGATGAGAGACGTTTGTGTTTTGAAAATGGCGTTACGAAAAATGGTGAAGAATAGAGACATATATAATAGCCCTTTATATAAGAAACTCTATTTCCCTGCGGCTCGTTTTCTTGCAATGCATGGCTGGGCATTTCCTTTTGTAGAGGATCAGGGTGAGTACTGGGAGAGTAGAAAATCGGGTGATACGCATGGCCCCGAAAAGTACATTCAAGAAGACAACTCAACGTATGTCTTGTTTGAGGCCTTATTGGATGTGGTCGATAGCAGTGCGTCCTTCCTTGAGATCGGGTGTAATGCCGGGAGGAATCTCAACTATTTGTTGAGAAAAGGATATACCAATCTAGCTGGCATTGAAATCAACGCTTTGTCGATTCACGAAACCCTCAGGAATCAATTTCCCGAGTTGTGTAAAACGGCTGTTTTTTACGTCGGAAACGCTGCATCGGAGATCAAGAAAATACCCGACAACAGTTTCGATGTAACCTTCTCTATCGGCGTTCTCGAACACATTCGGCCTCAAGACATGAGCTTATTTGAGGACATGGTTCGAGTGACGAAACGATACGTTGCGGTCATTACGAGTGAAAATTCCAGGGTTTATCCCTATGATTTTGAAAAAGTGTTCACGAGACTCGGATGCAAGGCGATTGTATATCGTTTATTCTACGGAAAAGAACATAATTTCAGGCTGCCGAGGCAATCCTATAACGAAAGTGAACACTTTTTCAATCTTATGTTCCTGAGGATATTTGTGAAATGACCTTGGAAAGGAATATGGAAACAAGAAAGAGCCATCCTAAGAGTGACCTAAACGTCATTTTGTGGTTTATAAAGCCCTATTTGGGGCGTGCGATGCTTTTGTTTGTGATCCTTTTCGCATATGCATTATTCGATACAATCAGTGTCGGAGCTTTGTATCCGTTCATTAATAAGATACTGTCTGGAGCAAGCGGGACCGTTCAGTATAGCGGCAGGATTCTCTCCATGCTGGAAGAAATATCAGTAAAAATACCAATAAATGACAAACTCATAGCTGCGAGCGTATTTTTGCTGTTTCTGGTTGTCGTAACTCATGTAGCGGGAATAATAGCAGAAACGCTGTCACTCTGGTATCACTTGATACTCTATACTGATTTGCAAAATAGAGTATACAACAGGATTATCAGGAACACATATAGCTATTTCCATGTAAAGAAACAGGGCGAACTAATGTACATAGGGCGTGAAGCATCTTTATCGGTTGGCGAAATATTCTTCTATTTCCCCAAGACCGGCATCGAGGTATTTCGTGTTATCGTTATAACAGCGCTCCTCGTGAGCATCTCAATCAAGTACACTGCCATCGCCTATGCAGTAATTGCCGTGTTCGGTCTTTTTGTATATTTTCTCTCCAACAGAATTGTCAGTCCAGCTGCCCAAAAAGCGCAGACGGTCTACGCAAACATAACGTCTATCTTTTCGGAAACAATTGCCGGTATCCGTCAGATCAAGATTGCTGACGCTTACCGTTACTGGCTAGGTAAATTCTCGAAAGAAACTGAAACTGCAAAACGATTGCAGTTCCGATACGTAGCCCCTTCCTATTTTCCCTCACATCTAATAATCGGTGTCGGTTCTATGATGGTCATTTCGAGCATCATCTACCTGAAGATGCGGATGCCCGATAAGTTTGGTCTGTTATTCCCCATTGTTATAGTATACATGGGAGCGCTTACAAAGCTCATGCCTTCGCTATCGAATATTTCCCAACAGTGGATGGGTCTTAAGGGTCTTTTTCCTCGTCTGCGCATAACATATGAAACGCTCAGTGACAGGCAGTATATTGAGGATGACGGGACAAAAGACTTTATTGGATTTGAACGGGATATACGGTTTGATAATGTTGGGTTTTCCTATGCAACAAGGGACGGAGTGCTTAAGGATGTCTCAATAATAATACCAAAAAACAAAGTAGTTGCCATTGTCGGTGAGTCGGGATCTGGGAAATCAACAATTGCTGATATCTTTTTGAGACTATATGCGCCGACGCAGGGGTCCATTTCTGTTGATGGCGAGGATTATTTGGCGTTCTCTCGTTCCTCGTGGCTGAAACATGTGGGTATGGTAAGCCAGGATGCCTTCATCTTTCATGCGTCAATAAAGGACAATATTGCGATGGGAAAGCCAGACGCCAATGCGCAGGAGATAGATGAAGCCGCCAGGATGGCCTTCGCTGACCGCTTTATTCAAGACCTTCCTGATAAATATAACACAATACTGGGAGAGAGAGGGGTGAAGATCTCGGGAGGACAGCGTCAAAGAATCGCTATTGCGCGGGCACTCATAGGCCAGCCTGAAATATTGATATTCGATGAGGCTACGAGTTCGCTCGATAATATTTCTGAACGAAAAGTTCAGGAAGCCATACTGCAAGAACGGGCGAATAAGACAACTATAATCATCGCCCACAGACTTTCTACAATTGAGCACGCAGACAAGATTATCGTTATTAACAGGGGCAAGGTAGTTGAAGAAGGGAAGCATGAGGAGCTCTTGAGTCACAAAGGTCACTATCATGATCTATATTACAGGCAAAAAAGGGTTCAGCGGAAAGAAGTTATCTAAATGTTAAGCTATTCTGTCGTTATCTGCACCTTGGACCGCACTGAAGATCTGAAGCGATGCATTTCTTCGTGGATGGTCCAAGAACCGCGACCAAAAGACATTGTTGTGGTGCACGGAAGACCCGAAGGGATGCTTGAAGAACCTCTGAAAAAGCTGCTAGCGGACACAGGCATTGAATTGCTCTACATAAAAATGTCGCCCGCTTTGGTACACCAGAGAAATGCCGGAGCATTGAAAGCAAAAGGCGACATAGTGTTCTTTGCTGATGATGATGCCGTCTATATGGAAGGCTACGCCAGGACGATTGTTGATGTATACATGCAAGATACCGCTGGTAAGGTCGGAGGAGTACAGGGAACTATCGATAATTTCGAGAATCATTCCGAGGCCGACCGATGGGGCTTGGCGCGACTATTTATGCTGGGTCGTGTGGGTAATGGATCGCTGCAGCCTTCAGGCTGGCCCGCTTTCTACAGGCCGGGCGTGGACGTATATCAGGTTGAGGTGTTTTCGGGGGCTGCCATGTCATATCGCAAAGATATATTGCAGCATCATCAATTTGATGAGAAACTTGCGCGATATTGGGTTGGTGATGATTTCGAAATGGCTTACAGGGTCTCGCGTGAGTTTCGACTACTTCAAGCTTCAAAGGCAAGACTGCATCACTACATATCTCCCCTGGGCAGAGACGGCCTGCGTCGACAGGCAAAGATGGGAGTGGTGAATCACTTGTATTTGATAAGAAAATGCTTTGGTTTGAGTTGGAGGTCGCGGTTGTGCTGGGGGTGGTCTGAAATTGGTTCTGTCGTGGTTGCACTGCTTTGTATTATGAGAGGGATGGGACCTGCCCGTCTCTTAGGCTTAATTGATGGATACCGAGAGTTGTTGTTGGGGGGAAATCCTTCGCTCTGACTTTTGGGAAGATCATATCATATAACTGATTGGAGGACTTTCATTGTGAAGATATTGGTAACCGGCGCCGCAGGCATGTTAGGCTACGCATTGTGTCCAATTTTGCGGAAGCGGGGGCACTTGGTATTTGCGACAGATATCCAGTTGTTATCAAGAGAGATTGAAGAATTGGATGTCCGCAATTTGCAAGCGGTCGATGATTATTGTAAAAGGAATAGGCCGAACGCCGTTATGCATCTTGCCGCCGAAACGAATTTGGAATTGTGCGAAGAAGACATTTCACACGCATATACGACAAATACTATCGGTGCGAGAAACCTGGCGTGGGTGTGTCGTGATCTCGACATTCCATTGCAATATGTTAGTAGCATCGGCGTGTTCGACGGAACGAAGGTTGAGCCCTACAATGAAAATGATATACCCAATCCAATAAACGTATATGGGCGCACCAAATGGGCGGGGGAAATTATCGTTGAATCGGTCTTGAGGAAGTATTTCATAGTACGTGCTGGTTGGATGATTGGCGGGGGGGAGAGGGAAAAAAAGTTCGTTGCCTTGATTATTCAACAAATCCGAAATGGATCGTGCAAAATACAGGTAGTGACCGATAAGATAGGGACTCCTACCTACAACGTTGATTTCTCAAGAGGCCTCATGTGGCTAATTGAGTCTGAACAATATGGAGTATATAATCTATCATCCGGCGCCACTGTCTCGCGATATCAAGTGGCCCAGAAAATTCTTCAAATTCTCGGACGAAATGATATCGAGTTAGTCGGAATAACTTCGGATTCGCAATATATCCGGGAGAATTTTCCAACTGCGCGGAGCCGCTCCGAGGTCATGCGAAGTGTTAAAACGGGGTCCTTGGGTTTAAACTGTATGCGGCCGTGGGACATTGCGTTGGAAGAATACCTCAGAATGAATTATGAAAAGGACATTGTAAAGTAGAAGACCTTGCCAGACATTAATAAAGAAGCAAAATACCGAGGCCGGCCTGATGATTGTTAAGATAACTATATGCGTAAAAAGTGAGGTAAAATGATTCCAGCATTACTTTTGGGACGTGAAGGGAGCGTTGGCTTCCCTGGCAAGAATCTTTATCCAATCCTAGGAAGAGCCTTGATGGAGTATCCGTTGATTGCGGCATTGGGTGCGAAAAAGATTGACGAGGTTTATGTCTCAACTGATTCGCAAAGGATAAAGGATATTGGCGCGAAGCATGGCGCATTTATTATTGATAGACCTGCCTATTTATGCACTAAGGAAGCATTGGGTGAAGATGCCTTTGTTCACGGCTACATGTACATTAAGGACACCATGAGGAGAGATGTGGAGCTTGTCGTGCTCTTATTCTGCAACGCGGCGACAATTATGAGCTATCTCATCGACGAAGGAATTGATATTCTTAGAAGTAATCCTGATTATGATTCGGCAGTCTCGGTTTCCAGATACAATATGTGGAGCCCACTCAGGGCAAGAAAGATTGCCGAAGATGGTTTGCTTCATCCTTTTGTTCCTTTTGAGACCTTTGGAGATCCAAAGACACTGAATTGTGATAGAGACTCTCAGGGTGATGTGTGGTTTGCTGATATGGGGGTTTCAATAGTGAGACCTCATTGCCTGGAGAACATTAATGATGGTCTTCTCCCGCAGAAATGGATGGGCCAAAGGATTTATCCGTTAAGGCAAGATGCCGGATGCGATGTTGATTTTGAATGGCAAATACCAGGAGTGGAAAATTGGTTAAGAGTTAGGGGTTTTACAGAGACATCGACTCCTTACGAACAGATGGTCGTCCGAGGAGGAAAGACATGACGGTCAAATCAGTTGCCAATGCGAATTTTACCTCTTTGAGCGGTAGTTCTACTCCTGAAGCTAAAACTTTGGCATACAAGGAATACAGGCGTTGCTGGACTGAAAATCCTGCCAATTTCCTGGTTAGGGACTTCCCCATGCATCTCGACATAGAGATCACCAATCGCTGTAATCTGAGATGTACTTTTTGCGATAAACTGCCACTGCTGACAAAAGACCAGAAGGGTGATATGGACATGCGCCTCTTTACCAAAATTCTGGATGAAGGCGAACAGGGAAATCTCTGGGGCGTAAAGTTGAGTTATCGCGGCGAGTCTCTTCTTCATCCTCAAGTGGCAGAGATGGTGGCTTACGCGAAATCAAAGGGAGTTTTGGATGTCTATCTCAATTCGAATGGCATGCTGTTGTCCGAAGATATGTGTTTGAAGCTGATGGATGCCGGCCTGGACAGAATCTCCATTTCAGTGGAAGGAACTGATTCTGTTGCCTTCGAACGTGAGCGCGTAGGAGCGAAATTCAGTAGCATACTGAGAAATATAGAAAGGCTCATTGAACTTAGATCGAAGAAACGGTACGGCCATCCCAAGGTCCGCGTACAAACTGTTCGTTTGCCAAATCTGGATATGGACGCGTATGTTTCTTTCTGGTCATCGCGCTGTGATGAAGTTGCCGCTATAGATTACAAGGATGTTTGCCAAAGGAACTCTGATATTGTTAGGCCTGATTGGGCCTGTCCGCAACTCTGGCAACGAATGACTATCGAGTGGAACGGGACGATCATGCCTTGCAATAATGATGATTTCCGGCTATTGTCCCCAGGGAATGTTCTGAACAGGAGCGTATTGTCATGTTGGCATGATCCCATTGTTGAAGAGGCGAGAGCGCTTCACCAGAAGGGCAGATCTAACTTTGTTGCTGCCTGCAGGGGATGCCCCTGGCGGACAACGCAGATATTAAAGCTTATTGATTGAATCGATACGCAATAGCCACCATTATTTGAATGACATCATTTGTTAAGCATCGAGAAATCGTTGATACCGTTTGGCGTACGGAGCCTGATGGAATTACGCGATTTGACAAACTGCGCCTCGATAAGAACGAGCGTATCGGTCCCTTTCCGCCGGAACTCTTGAAGGAGTTCGTGGATGGCATAGATGAGCAGAAGATACAAGCCTATCCTGAGGTTTTTCCGTTATACGAAAAGCTGGCAAGTTTCCATAAGCTGGAGACGAAGAATATTTTGCTGACTGCGGGATCTGACGCTGCAATTCGCCATTGTTTTGAGGTATTTGTAAATCCGGGAGACAGATTGATCTATCTTGATCCTACCTTCGCCATGGTTACCGTGTACGGCGGTCTTTTTGGCGCCAATATGAGTGGCGTACAATATGATGCAAACTTAGAGATTGATGTTGATAAGGTTGTAAGCCTCATCGACCAAGAGACTTCACTTATCGTAATGGCCAATCCAAATAGCCCTACTGGAACATACCTGCCAAACGATTCTGTTAAAAGGATAGCCGAAGTGGCTGCACGATACCGTATCCCACTATTGATAGATGAGGCCTACTATGGTTTTTGTCCCTATACAGCAATGGATCTCATCACTGACCATGCCAATATTATTGTGGCAAGGACGTTTTCCAAGGTTGCGGGCATGGCCGGATTGCGGGTGGGATACGCGATAGGGCACAGAGATGTCATTTCGTTACTGACAAAATTCCGTCCCATGTATGAAGTTAACTCTTTAGCCATTCTGTTTGCTCTGAAAATTCTTGACAACTGGCATGTAGCCGAGGAATATGGGAGAGAAACCATTAAGGGGAGAAATTATTTCTCTGATTTTCTGAAGTCCCTTGGTTTTCCTGTAGTTGATACCGAGACTAATTTCCTGCACGTCGATTTTGGGCAGAAGAAGGATAAAGTGATACAAGCTATGAACGATAGAGGGATGCTCGTGAGAGGAATGCTCAGCATACCCGGATATGAGAACTATACGAGGTTTTCAGTCGGTCCACGGGAAGTTATGGAGCCGGTTATGAGAGCAATATATGACGTATTGGAAGAGAAACGTATTCCGTTCAATAGCAAATGACTGCCGCTCTCAAATCTTTTCTAAAAAAAGCCTTGTCCGCGGAAGGGCTTGATACCCGAAGAATTAATGAGGGATTAGCCTTCTGTTCACTTAGTCCCGCATTATCCGAAAATGGGGACTGAAAGATACGATTTCTCAGCTCAGACGAATAGTACCCGACATTTCTCGTCAGGAAGATAGTGAGCGAGCTTTCTTTAATACATATTGGGAATTGAAGAAGAGAGGTCTGCAATCATTTCAAGTTTCTATCATGATGAAGGCCCTCTACTATTTCGGAGGAAATGATTTATCGGTAGTTGACATACGGGATTAAGCAGGTACCCATATGCTTTACTTGAGAGAGCTAGCAGCGAAGAAATTCAATGTGAGCACGCTGAGTATTAACCTTGATCCGAGCGCGATAGAGAAGATCAAGGCCAGAGGATTAAATGCTATATTATGTCGGGCTGAGGACCTCAATATGGAAGGGTACCATGTTGATCTCTTTGCCTCTTTCGAAATGGTAGAACACTTCCATGATCCGGCAATTTTTCTCCATGGCCCTACACAAAAGACGAGTTGCAACAGGATGGTCATCACGGTTCCTTATCTCAAGAAGAGTCGGACAGGGCTGCATCATATACGCAATAGATCTGACGACATAACGCATGCCGAGAACGAGCACATTTTCGAATTAAGTCCTGTGGACTGGACCTTGCTGATGATGCACGCGGGATGGAAGGTGATCTATGGTGAGATCTATTATCAATATCCCAGGAGGTTGCCTGTTGTCAGCCAGCTTCTTTCGTGGTACTGGAGGAAGACAGACTACGAAGGCTTCTGGGGAGGCATACTTGAGCGGGACACTACGTTCTCGGACAGATATACGGACTGGGAATAGCGATGAATATAGTTGTCATGAACGAGAACAATATCGATATATCAGAACAGATTTCCGTTTACCACAGCAGTAACATGAAACAATGGGATGATCTTTATTTACCAGAAGAATTATTCTTTGAAAGGATCTACAGTTTAGAGCAGACTCTATCGGAGGGCATAACTATTTAGGTGTTTTTCTACAAATCAGCTTTGCAAAAAGATCGTGATTACCCCAGGGGAGGAAAGAATTTGAACAAAAAAGCTATAGTTTTTGGTGGTTCTGGCTTTGTGGGAAGCCATGTGGCGGATTGCCTGACCGCCAACGGCTATCAAGTAACGATATTTGATTTGATTAAGTCACAGTATATCTTGCCTGAACAACGCATGATAATCGGGGATATTTTGGATCAAAAAGCTGTCTTGAAGGCGGTTTCTCATCAGAATGTTGTCTACAATTTTGCTGGCATCGCTGATCTCGATGATGCCACCACCAGGCCTGTTGACACAGTGCAGCTTAACATCATGGGAAACATTAATATCATGGAGGCTGCCAAAGACAGAAAGATTTGTCTACGCAAGTTCAATATATGTGTACAGCCAGAAGGGTGGGTTCTACCGTTGTAGTAAACAGGCGTCAGAAGTGTATGTCGAGGAGTTCCAGAGACGTTTTGGCCTGGATTATACGATACTCAGATATGGCACGCTCTATGGGCCACGGGCAGATGAGAGAAACAGCGTGCATAGATATTTGAAGGACGCTTTCGATTCTGGTCGCTTAAGTTGTGACGGAACAGGTGAAGAAATAAGGGAATATATCAACGTCCGGGATGCGGCGCGTTTGAGTGTAGAGATTCTGAACGACGAGTATCGTAATAAACATATCATAATCACAGGTCACCATCCCATGAAATTCAAAGATATGCTTTTCATGATCAGAGAGATTTTAGGAAAGAAAATTTCTATAGAATTTTCCAATGAAGAAAATCAGGATCATTATAACATTACCCCCTATTCATTCTCCCCGAAAATTGGACAGAAGCTTGTGAGCCACTATTATCTTGATATGGGTCAGGGGCTCCTTGAATGCCTGCATGAAATTCATGAAAAGGACAGGAAATGAAAATAGTCGTTACATCTCCGTCATTTTCGAAAACTGACGTCCTAAAAGAGGAGCTCACTCGACTCTTCCCGCAAACTGTTTTAAATGTTAATGGAATCAAGTTGCAGGGGGATAGACTGACCGAGTATATCGGGGATGCGGATGGAATGATAGTAGGGCTTGAGAAATTAGATAAAAACGTGCTTCAAAAATGTTCAAATTTGAAGATCATTTCAAAATACGGTGTTGGGCTTGACAACGTGGACACCGTGTATTGCAGAGAGAATAACATAGAGATCGGATGGACGGCAGGCGTAAACAAACGGTCGGTCGCTGAGATGACGCTCGCATTTATGATAGTCTTATCAAGGAACATTCATAGTACCTCACGCCAGCTCAAAAGTGGCACCTGGAACAAGAGTGGCGGGTTTGATCTAAGTGGGAAAACTGTTGGTATTATAGGCGTGGGCAATGTCGGTAAAGAAATCGTGAGATTATTGGCTCCCTTCGAATGCACGGTTTTGGTTAATGATATTATTGACCAGACGGAGTACTACAGGGCGAATAAGCTGATAGAAGTTTCGAAAGAATATATCTTCAGAAATGCCGATATATTGACAGTCCACGCACCTTTAACAACCGAAACGACACACATGATTAACGGTAACGTCTTATCGCTCATGAAAGAGACTGCCTTCTTAATTAATACCGCCCGAGGTCCCATTGTGGTGCAGGAGGATTTAAGAATTGCGCTGCAGAGTAATACCATAGCGGGTGCCGCAATTGATGTGTACGATGAAGAACCGCCTGCGGACAGAGATTTTCTGAGTCTACCCAATCTGATCTGTACGCCACACATAGGTGGCAACTCCTACGAATCTATTTTGATGATGGGAAGAAGTGCAATCCAGCATTTGAAGAAGTATTTTAGGAAATAGCAGCGTGGTTGAAAGGCCATCCTACCTTATGGCGACTGATCGTCGCCGCTATATTCCTACAGATTTATGAGAATGACCAGGAAAAATGAGCGATACAATATCGCTTATAAGATTCTCTCAGAGGCGAGCGCAAGGGCGTACGAGGACTTATTTCTTCTATCAAATCAGGTCTTGAGCAAGAACCCACTTACTAATAATTTCCTCAGGAATTTCGTTTTTCGAAGGGAGGTATGTGCATACAGAATAAGTGCTATAACTATTAGAATAGTGGAATATTACCTCAGAAGTTTTCTTCATTTCGCAATCTACATGTTGAATGTGATTATCTTCCGTATCAAGGCGCCAAGAGATACGCTACCCGGAAACCTTGATCATTTGATTATTTTGAATATTTTCATGGTAATAGACAGAATCAAAAAGACAAATCGGTTCGAAGATATATATTTGCCCGGCCTCGAAATTGTTCTGAGAAAGATGAACAGGCAATTTATTTATGTACCGGTTTTTGACCGGTACGGAATGCGTGCAAACCACGGAAGCGTTTTATCGATCTTGAAGAACCAGGAAATACCTATTTTATATGAGTATCAATTGCTACGCACAGTGGACTTGCTTTATGTTTTCTATTTCATTGTTTTCTATCCCTTGCATGTTCTGAGATATGCCGGCAGTCTGCCGAAAGACAAATATGAGACGAACTTAGTCAAACACGAGTTAATAAATACTCTCGGTCAGGTCACGTTCTATAACTTTTCCCGGTATCTTGTGGGAAGAAGAATATCCCAATTGCCATACAGGAAAATCAAGGTTATAGGGTGGTTCGAAAATCAGGCTGGGGAAAAGAATTTCTACAAGGGGCTGAGATCGAAACCGGAAAAAGTGGCAATATACGGGGCGCAACTACTCCCTTATGCAGAAATGGATCTCAATATCATCGTCGACGAAAACGAGAAAAGATTCGGAGTTATACCGGACAAAATATTGGTCAACGGGCCTTTTTATGTGCCGAAAGAAACAAAGCTTAATTACGCGGTGGGTCCTTCTCTCAGATACGGAAGCATTTTTAAGAAAAAGTTTAGTAGGAATTTACGAAAACACATTCTGGTCCTGCTCCCTTATTCTAGCGAATACGCGGAGGCTATCCTTAGGGTCCTTCACGGCACCTCAATAAATGAAAGAAATGTGATTATTAAGACGCATCCAGCTAGCATGCCATCTGATTACAGGCAGTTCTTGAAGTCCAACTACACGCTGGTCGATAACGAAAATGTCTACGAATTATTCGCAAAATCGGAGCTAGTTATTGGAGCCGCAAGTGGGGGGCTTCTTGAAGCTGCAAGTATGGGAATACCGGCGATAGTTATAAAATCATCAAACATGCTTGACTATGATATGTTACCAGAGTATGGCAAGGGGATAATTTGGGAGGAAGTTTACGGTGCAGAAGATTTACAACGAGCAATCGCCATAATCGAAGCAAGAATATGCAAAGAAGTCGACGAAATTGATCGAATTTCTCGGGAATACAGAGACAGCTTCTTCTTGGAACCTACTGAAGGCAATATATTGCGGACGTTCGATCTGTAGACTTTGAAGACCTCAGACACTGCTCCACAGCAGGGTAGGTGGTGCGAATTCTACCGGTATCGAAGAATACACCTTAGGAACGAGATATGGAGAAAACGATAGCAGTAATATTAGCAGGCGGGAAAGGCGTTAGGCTCAAGCCATTCACCATGGTCATTCCTAAGCCTTTATTGCCGCTCGGCGATCTGCCTATAGTGGAAGTGGTAATCAGACAACTTGCGGCGACGGGCGTCAAAAAGATTGCCATGATGCTGGGACATATGGCGCAACTCTTTGTAGCAAGTTTCGGAGATGGGTCCCGATGGGGCGTGGATATTGAATATTACATAGAAGATGACCCGTTGGGGACCGCCGGTTCCTTGCGGTTACTCAGGAATCCTGAGAAAGATTTGCTCGTTATGAACGCTGATATTCTGACCACGCTCGATTATCGAAAGATTCTTGAATATCACCGTGCTAACAAGGCCCAAGGTACTATAGCGGTGACGAAACGTCAGGCCAATATAGACTATGGAGTGATTGTGAAAACAAAGAAAGGGGTGCTTCAGGAATACAGAGAGAAGCCGGTACTCTCGTACGATGTGAGCATGGGTATCAATATTCTTTCCTCGGAGAGCCTTTCTCTTGTTCCAAAGAAGGGAAAGTTCGATATTCCTCAGTTGATGACGGCGCTAAAACGATCCGGGAAAAAGGTGCTGTGTTACGAGACCGACTGTTACTGGCAAGATATAGGGCGTTTTGAAGATTACGAACAGGCAAGCACCGATTTTGTGCGTGATCCAGGACTTTTTTTAGCTGATTTGAGCGCTGGAAGATGAGAACTGCCTTGATAACAGGGGCATTGGGTTTCTGCGGAAGGCACCTCATCAATAGGCTTCAAGCGACAGATGATATACGTGTCTGCGGTATTGATATTGCTAACACGGTACCGCCCGATGTGGTTCTCGATGAGTATGTTTGTGCAGACATCCGTGATCCGGACGAGTTGGATCGTATCATAAAGTTGCTCAAGCCTGACCTCGTGTTCCATTTGGCCGGGGTCGTCAGTGATACCTCATTCGGCATTTACCATATAAACCTTGTCGGCTGTTTATATCTTCTGGAAGCAATTCGGAAGCATGCGCCCGAATCGCAAACCCTTCTGGTCGGCTCTTCTGCTGAGTATGGTTTGACTTCTTCTGATGATTGTCCCCTCACAGAGGATTATCCGTGCCGTCCTGTCAGTGCTTATGGAATCAGTAAGCATGCATCCGTAATGATCGGATTAGATTACGCGAGGAGCTTCGGGCTGAATGTTGTCGTTGCAAGGCCTTTTAATATAGTCGGTGCCGGTGTTCCGGAAACATTGG
>Ga0335069_10003807_pt1 | contig 22591 bp, 47 predicted proteins | sample Lox_Sample_11_FD_206714 | JGI IMG/M metagenome (GOLD analysis project Ga0335069, IMG submission 206714) | Soil microbial communities from Loxahatchee National Wildlife Refuge, Florida, United States - Lox_Sample_1.1 | ecosystem: Environmental > Terrestrial > Soil > Wetlands | place: USA... | reverse complement strand
AGCAACTCCCGCTTCAACTCGCTCGTAGTCTTCGCCGCATCCATCCGGGACAGCACCTTCCAGATATTCGGGGACGGCGTCCGCGCGTTCGGGTATTGTTGATCAAACCTCACACACCTCGCACACTCCGTGTGGGGTACCGTCAACATCTGACAATAGTGCGTTACCGTCGGAACCGTTCGTCGGTATGGTAGAATAAGATGATTGTATATCTCGCCTTCAAGTGTGGCGTACATCCGAAGCACTCGCCGCATCTCCCAGTAACTGAGATCGGATGCGTTCACGTGGACGTGTAACCCACAGGTTTGGTTGAGTTTACATTCATGTCGGTGTAGTCCATCACAGAGTTCGATTACCGCAGTGAGGAAGTTATCCCCATGAAGCGGATCGATAACCATCTCCTGTCCGGAGGGCTTCACCGACCAGTCATGTGCGACGGTGTAGGACAGGTATTTGAAGTTCTGCTCGTGAAGCGTCTTCCACTCTGCGATTTCCATCTCCAACCCGAGGAGCCGAGGGAGTGTGTTGAATCGAAACGTTGTCGGACGAACGCGAAGCTTCGTCGGGGGAAGATACTTCGGCATCTTCCGGCAGGAGCAACACCCACGGCAGGATTGACAGTGCTGACACCACTGCGCGGTGGAACGGGAGTTCACTCGACTACCACACTTGCAATTCGCACAACAACATCCGCAGCTTCGACAGAGGTGACAGGTCGTACACGCTTCGACTGCGGTGTCAGGTGGTGGGACTTCCCCGCGCTGGATGTAGTACCCCGCACAGTACTGACAGAACTTCTTCGAAGTCTTACCGGGCATAGTATTTCTCCAAGAAGAGTTTCTTCGCCGCCCATTCCGGCGAAACATGTCGAGACCGCGCGATGTTGGTGAGAAGCCGGGTTACGGCGGGTTGGAGGAGTTTGATATGATCCATGGAGGCTATGAAGGGTTTGATAAAATTCATATTCAATCCCCCCGGGACGAACTCCGTCTGAGGATTTGGGTTTGCAACACCTTCGAATAACTCGAGGAACATCCTACGGGAGTCGGCGGTACCGCCTCGGTCTGGAAAATCCGTATCCAGTCCATCACAAAGCTGATGGAGGAGTCGATCTTCAAGTGTGCAGATCTGATTCAATCCAGACATGAAGGTGGGATGGAATCCATACAACGTCCCATTGGCAAAAGGACACGCGCGGATGTATTTTGGTAGGCGGAGTCCGACGACGTTGGAATATCGGATTGAACGTTTTAGGTCGATAGCCGCCCCCATCATCGCACTCCAGATTTGGCAGGTGTGTGAGATGTCAGGTGCTGGTGTTCGATGTCTCTCGCCTGTTTTGTTGTACCACACCGTCCCGAACATATATGAGGTGTAGTTCATATACGGCCAGATGGTTCGCATATCCTCGTAGGATACATACGCGAGCCGAACGGTTTTGTAATCGTAGATAGCCATGGGTTATTCCTCTGTGGGTGGGGTGATCTCCAACTCTCGGTCCCATGCGAATGTAACAGGACCGGGATCGATAGTCATGTTCTGAGCATAATTCATTCCGGATGCCTTTTTTACCTTCGTCTCTTGCGCCGTCTTCTTCTTCTCTACCGTCTTTACCGCCATTCGCCCCGGATCGAATTCGAAGCAATACTCCTTAAACACCGACCCACGAGAGTACGTGATCTTCGCCACAAAATGCCCGCAGGTGAAACATATCACCTCCATTCCGGCGTAGTACTTCATATCCGTTGGTTGATACAACGCCTGCATCGATCCGGATGGGCAGTATGGGCAATATGCGACGTTCGCGTATAGGCATTGCAGGTGTTTTGTATACCTCTTCGCGTCTATCGGTTCTACCGGAAAAATCTGCTGAATAATAGCCTCCCCGCTCGTAGTCGCGACGATTTTTTCCATCGCGATTCCGTTTTTTGCATCGAGTACTTTGATCGAATAATTTGTAGCCGTCATTCGTTCTCCTATCAGATCTCACTCCCGCCTGACGAGGTGGAAGTTTCTATCTCCCCGCTGCTATGCAGGCTCACCTCGTGCTTCCACAGGGAAGGTTACTTGTTTTCACCATACTCGATACGGGAAGAACGTATTCGTGTGGCAGGTCAGTTACCCCTGCTCATCCGTGGTCGATCCCGCTTCGGCTCCCTGACGTGTGTTGTTCAGACGGGAATCTTACAGTCACCTAGTATTCGCTATATTCGCTACACTCGCTGTATTCGCTTCAGCGGTGACGGAGAGGCATCGTACACACATACAACGTCCGGAGATTTCATGCTTCGGAAACTCATACACCGGATGGGTTGTTTTTGGTGTGTACAACACATTCTCCCATAGCGTGACAACATTCCTCGTGTTGCAGTTCTTGAACTTTGATATCGGTGTGAACCCGGATCGTTGAAGGATTTTCTCCCCAGCTTTTTGGTCGGGGATTGTTGTAGCATACAACGTCCCAGGACCCTCCCACGCCTCCGCGATGAGTTTGTACCCACCGAGGAAGGTATCGAATACCAGTTGCCCGATACCGTTTCTGCGAAACTCCCCACCATCGAAGATCCTGTCTCGCCGATCCGACCCCATATGATGCACGACTTTCATCCCACAACAGCCGGGAAAGAGATCGAGTGGAATTTCATATCGAAGAGGGACGTTTTCATCGGTTGTGATATCATAGACAATAGTGGGCGTGGAGATGACCAATATCTCTCCCGTCTGTTCCGATGTTTTCATCTCTTTGATCCCGCACTTCGTCATCCGAGGTTTATAATCCACCAACGACATGTGCTGCGCGATGCCACAAAGAATATTGACCATTACAACAACTCCTTGTTTAGACTTTCCGTTCCCCACTTCAACCATTTCCCACCATACCCGGGAAACTCCCCAACGCCATACACCTCCCCCAGCCGCCAGTTCTTGTACAGATCCGTCGGGTCTTTCACGCGGGATTCAACCCCATTCAAGATCATCGACATCGTGGCATCGGTGATGGTGTCGGACTTGTATTGAAGATATATCAACCTTCGAAACACCGCCTCATTCTGATGAATGATCTTCTCCGCGAGTTTCACATTCGAGTCGTTAATCGCCTCACGGACTTCACCGTCGTCACCTTCCCAAAGAAAGCTTAACCCCATCAACCCCATCCACCACGTGCGACGGGCGAGATCCCACCACATGTTCCACGTGGCCGGATGCGCACCGAGGATGACCTCCGGGACACGATATTCCATCGTACGTCCGTAGCGATACTCCCCCGCGCGGCCATACATCTCCCGCCGTCGGGTGTCGACAAACGACTGCGCGAAGGGAACCATCCCAACACCGATGATACGATCAAGCATTTTGATCGACTCTTCCCGACGCTCGATGGGGAAGGATTTCTCCAACCCGACCGTACTAAAGTGCATATGCCACCCGGCAGAACGATACGGTATCATCTCCGGCGCTTCCGGTACCGCACAGCCTTCACCGTATACATTCAACGACGGGGAACATCCGAGGATGAAGTGTTCCTTCGGCGTGGCTTCCATCACCTTCTGTGGTATCGGCACCACCGACGCGATGGAGAGTTTTGCAGCGGGGTCGACAGCCCGTGCAGCATTGAGTACCGTGAGTAACCCTTCTCGAATATAATCCGCGGTGTGGCCGAGACACGATGAAGGTCTGACTGTGAACTCAGCTTGGAACCCGTCGTAGAACGCGGTGCCGCAGGGGGATTGTTTGTGGATCACCTCAACCGCCTTGTCCTTCTTCGGGAGATACTGAAACGCCGGAAGCACATCCCCGTTCCCGTCGAGCACGAATATCTCCGGGTCGGAACCGACCGTAGTGCCATGTTTGGTTGACCTCCACACACACCGCGACTGATCCGGCGTCGCCTCCATCGCGACCTTCCGGATGATCGATTGTTTTGTATCGGGCGGTGCAAGCGTGACGGGATGTTCGTGCTTCAGCATGTACACGTACTTCCCGTTCTCATCCAAAATCGTGTTGTACGCCCCGGACTTGAACCCGACGCATTCCGTTCCGTCGTGGGTGTAGCATACCACCGCCCCAACCGGAACCCTCTCAATCGTCAGTTGTTGTTCTTCCATCATCCCTCCAAATCTTGAGGCGGCCTCGCACCGCCGTCGAGGGTCTATGTGTCACCCCTAATACGTCCCGGTCATGCCGGGCACGAACGTAGTTACGCCGTCACTTCTTCCTGCGTCATCACGACAATCGGCATCGGGCCGTTCGGTCCCGCCGTCATCGTCGCCCGACCAATCGTCCCATCGTTGTTGAGATAGTACTGATTCGGCTCCGGCACTTGCACATCCCCGGTCTCCGTGAACACGTACTTCATGATCCGACGAGTCGCCACGATAAGCCGTGGCCCGCCGAACTTATACGTCGCGGAGTTATGCACCCCGACGGTTCCGTCGAGTTTCAAAAACTCCTGTCCACGCTGTGGGAAATCAAACGCTACGAATTCCTTCCCGCGGGGAAGACCTCGCGAGAGGTCGTTCAAGGTTCGGTTGTAGATATCCGTCACTGTGATCGGACGGGTTTCTGCTACTGTGATTCTTGGCATTGGTTGTTGTCACCTCCTTTCAGCTTTGGATTGGACTACTTCGAAACCTGCTCCCGTAGTTGCCCCGCCACATACGACGCGGCGTTGCGGGATATCTCATGCGTGAGTTTCCGTGGGAGCTTCGCATCGGCGAGTTTGCCGTAGACGAGACCTTCGACAAGGTCGCGGAGTTCGGTTAGCTGTTGTTGGCTCACTGCCGTTCCTCCAACTCAAACAACCCCTTCGCCAACTCCCGCGCACGATTCCACGCACGGTAATCGATGTGGGCGTCGTCGTCCTTACACGTGTCCTTCGACGGTACGACATCCGTTGGACACCCAAATATCCCACGTATGAACACATCCCACGCTTTGTCAAACTGCGCAGCATGGTACCGCAGCTCATCCAACTCCGACGCTGGAGACGCCAGCCCCGCGGCGATCACGCCGATGATGAGTAGTCGTTTCATTCTTCATCCTCCGAGATCATATCCAAAATCGTCCCCGTAACGTCATCCAACTGCGCCTTCACCATCTCATCACCTCCGGTGACTCGTGCGGTTTGGGTGAAGAACGTATCTCGTTCTGTACCAACTCCATACTCCGCCACGATAGTTAACGCCACGTGTGATGGCTTGTACGCCAACGAGATTGATATATTGACTCTTGACTTATCTACCATCACGACACCGGTCCTTCCCCGCCCTCCGGCGGCCAGCACGGCAACTCCTGTCTCGTCTGTGCGTGCAGCAACTCCTGCACGTCTTCGATGAAAAGATCGTAATCGACCGGTTGTTCGGTTCTATCCACTACTTATGCTCCTTCCATTCCTTCTGTGCTGACACTGGAATTCGTTTCTTCAACGACGCCTCGCCCGACGTCTTAGTACTCGTCGCCGTGGCCGTCCCCGCCGCTGCCGCGAAAGTCATGCCGGTTTCACTATCCGCGCCGACGGTCGGCGTAGCCGGATTCGGTCCGTTCATCCACCCTTCCACCGCGACGTGTACACACTTCGCACAGCACACGTGTTCGACGGACAACCCCTTCGCCAGCATCGGCGAGAACCTCGCCAGCGTGAACACCGCCGATTCCCGAACCATACACCACCACCCAGCGTCGTCTTTCACCATCGGGGTGGTGCAGACATCACACGCGTAGGGGTTGTGGATCAACATATCCGAAACCTTTCTTCCTCGCCGTCATCAGTCTCATGTTTGACGTAAGTGATGTATTCCATATCCGTAGCAACAACCAGATCCCCATGCTCCGCGATACGTTCGAGGAGTTTCAATACTAACTGCGATGCCTTCATTGACACTCCGATGTTCCCATCGCTCCTTTCGGCCCACACGTCTGCTCCCGCCGGATATGCCAATCGTTATGCACTGGATCCATCACCAGCGTCCCGACCTCCCCGACCATCCCCGGCGTCCCATCCAACGCCACACCTGGACACCATATCGACCACAGATTCCCCGACCACAGCATCGTCGTACACGTCGGGACTGTCTGCGCTTGCGGTAGCCGAGCCATTCGCATCGGTATGGTCGTCTGTTGCCCGTTTGGCAACGATATCAACACCATCACGAGCGTCCTCATCCGGTGTAAACTACCCACATCTTCCCATTGTTCGGGTCCCGAATCGACATTTCATAATCGCCACTCTCAACAACCTCAAACACATCCTGCCCGTAGTCGGTCACGTACGGAAGCCGCTTCGGTGTGATCCTTCCATGCAGCATGAAACAATCAATCCCTGCACACCCATCCAACGTCCAATGGTGGAGCAATCCGCGTTGCTCCTCGTCCCCATCGATATACAATTCCCCATCGACGAGGTAGAACTGATACTCCGGACGATCCAATCGATCCTCACCATTCCAATACCGCGTGAATGGTTCAGGAAGATCAGCATGGTTGACGATTGGGATGACAGTCTTCATCGCCCACTACGCCTCGTGTGGTACGTACTCGTCCGTGGCGTGCGCACCTTCGCCCACCCCGGTGACATCGCCCGTACCCGTGGTGTCCGTACCCGCGTGCTGTGCGTCCGCGCCATGCACGGCAGCGCTACCCAGATCAGGATAAAGCTGATTACCTTCTTCATTAGTCAAATCTCCGTTGCTGACTCGTCTCGCGGCGTCGATGCAGGCTTGACAAAACATCCTCATCCTTCGACACCAATACACCTCTCGCACGGTGCGGTTACGCGCCGCGCAGTTCGTACACCGCCCACGTGGGGCTCCGAAGCCTTTCATTACGGGTTGATAATCCTTTCGAGAAAGAATGCCCACTTCAGGAATAACACCATCAGGACCGGGACGAGAAACAGCAGTCCCACCACGATCCCGAGAACTGCTACAAAAGCTTTCATCGATGTAGAATCACCTCCGTGAACCACCATCCAACAACGTATCCGATGATAAACCAAACTACACACAGCATTGTTACTTCCTCCACCACGACCCGATCCACGCCGTTACCCAACATCGGAGCGGCCCGAGTACGACCCACCCATAGATCACGTACGACAACACCCCGTGGATGGGGCAGAACAAGAATTCGATCACTTCTTCCGTCCCTCCCGCTTGTTCCACATCCCGATACAGATCTGACACGTCGCATCCAGCGGCGGCTTCTCCGCGAACCTCATCCGCGGCACCGCTACTCGACACATCGCGGTGTTCCGATGTACCATATCCTCGATATGCACCGGCAACGCCCCGTGACGGATTATTTCCTTCGGCTGCTTCGCCATACTCTTACAATCCCTCTAATCGGAGCAAACGTGACTTCCACGACGAGCACGATCACCACGATTGCAAAGATCGTCAAAACATCTCCTCGTACTCACGTCGATAATGGAATATTATCATCCAGTGTGATCCGTTATGATACACACCAGCCCTGTGCCATTTGAACGCGATACCAATCGGACCGATGCGTACATATGCTCCACGACGCTTATGCATCCATCGTCCACCAGGATAGCTATATGTCCACTCCCAGAACACCAACGGCTTCCACCAGTAGGACAAAATATCCGCTTCCCAGAGATGATTCTGATATCGTCTCATAACCGATCCAGCCCGATCCCGATAAACATCCCCACCACCACCCCCACCAGCGCCACCACGATGAGCCAAAACCCCATAGCGGATGCTCCGCTGGGTGGGTGTGATGTTGACTTCGCTGGTCCTACCCAAATCCAGCTCATAGCCCGTTACTCCATACGTCTAACAGTATGAACCACAGTATCCCAATGATAGGTATGAGGATCAGAAGCACGACGAGAACTATCAGTATCTCGATCATCAATCCAACCCCCAGTTCAGCGTGAACAACATCAACATTGCCAGCGCCCCCTCGATGTCATGATGGGCTAGTTTCCACCAGAACATCCCACCGAGGGACAGAGCAAGGATAAACCGCCCCGCTGCCCACCAACCCCACGTCGGTTTAACGTCTCGCATATTCCAACATATCCTCCGGACTATCCGCGGGCTCCTCCACCGGCACGACCGGCACCGGACGCTCGGTCCACGACTCCCGTCCGAGCGCATCGCGCAGTCGAAACATCTCAATCCCCACGTCGATACTCCTTCCATCCGACGATCTGCCCATCCCGGTCCAGCACCGCTTGCCTACACGGCCCGTGCTGACCCTCCGGATCATTCACCGTCAGCGCCTTCACCAACGTCCGGGAAATCCCCCGACGTAGCGCTGAAGCCTGCTCGTTACTGCTCAGTGCAAGATACGATTCTTCCATGCCACACCTCAACAGGGTGTGGTGGTGCAGCCTATCATCCGGACGTCACCGGACACTACCCCACCCTGTTCAGATGTCTATAGCACACCTCAATCCGGATCAAACAAAACAGTCTTGCAGGGACGTACTACTCGTCCGCAACCCTGTGGTATGATTGACCCTGATTCAGCCGTGCTACTCCAAGTTCGTACCGCCACATAACTCCGCCATACATCTGTCAAACAACCATAATCCGTGTTTCAACGAAGCGTTGATAATCATCCCCGTGCGATCATTCGGCGGGTTGACATTCAACGCAGTTCTCGTATCCGCTGCTAACTCGATGTAGTCGAGTGCGGCTAAAGCCTTGTCCATTCTACACCTCCCACCGTGAGGCACCTGCCCATCCCCGCCGGACACACGTGTCCCGACCTATCCGACGTTGGGTAGTACCCCAAGGTCGAAGGTGTAGCCTTTAATCCCCAAACACCATCGCCTCAACCGACCCAACCCCACGCATAGCGTTCGCATAAATCCGCCTTTGTTCCGCGCGAAGCGAAGTCATTCTACCATCACGCATGGTGGACCCAATATCTGTCCACACACACTCCGGGACGCGCCGTTTATGCGTTTCATTCGCCTCACGATACTTCCGCTGATACGCCTTCTCCGGAGTCTCCGCACCAAACGTGGTACGTTGAAACCCGACCGACGTTCCAGCCGACCACAGCTTAACCCTTGACGGACGGTCTGACGACACCCGCATTGAGGTGTTAAACCCACGTTGCGAATGCACATACCCGTCCGCGCGGTCAATCTGCCGCGCTGCGACGAAACCATTGAGCGCGTCCATGGATTTGAATGCTGTTACTGCACCCATGGCACACCTCGATTGTAAGATCTACTGATGGACTCATCAGCGTGGGCGTAACCCACGTACGGGGCCTCACGCCCCGTTTCGTCCTGGAATTACTTCATCTTCAGATTCAGACGGAATGATACCGGCCACGTGGTGAGCACACGTTCCTTCACTCCATCCGGGGTTTTCGTCGTGATATTCAAATCGAGCGCATCGGTCTTCACGGTGATGAACAAAGTCTTACCTTCGCCATCCTGCGTCCGTTGAATCAACCCCAAATCATACGTCGCGGGAAGGACGATGTGCATCTGTCCCTTCTCATCGACGGATAACTTGGCGTTAACATACGGTTTCGCCTTCTCGTTTACCGTTGCGTCGCCGAATACCAAATCAACCGTGTTCGGGTTTGGCATATTGCGACTCCAGTGCGTACCCGTGGTACGCTTGTTACGCGATGGGCGTTGTTGTGACGCCCACCACGCGGGTTTCGGGTTAGCGGTGCTGCCCGGTAGCCGTTGCCGCCGTGCCGCTTGCCGCCGACACCGGGCTTGCAAGGTCGCCGGATGCAGAAGTCTGCAACTCGCTGATTCGATGGCAGTTACGGCCGGGTTTTCGCCGTTTGTTCGCCTTCGGCACTAAGGTAACGCGGGCGCGGTAACGGTATCGCGTGTGGGTGTGGGTGTGTGCGGTGCGTGACCCCGCGTGTGTGCGCGCGTGTCCTACGCCCCACGTCGTAGCCCGGTAGTCCTACTCCCACCGCTGATGGTACCGGACGTAGGCCGGGGGCGGGCGCGATCAGAACGCGGGGGGAGGGGTCGGGTGACGGGCGCTACCCCACTGTATGCCAAGGAGTTACGGGCGGAACGGGATGAAAAAATTTTTACGAAAACAGCCCGGATTCCGACGACGTTACCCACGAATGGAGCAGGACGAGCACCGCTCGTAGGTGATGATACGGGTCGGGAATTAACTGCTCCGAGCATGGGTAAAACCCGGATTTAACTATTTTCATGAAAATCTTGACATGTGGGGGGTTGGGGTGGTATAATGGATGGTATGAGTGAGGCGAACCCGACGACGAAGCAGATTACTCCGGTAGAGGCGACACCGGTGGATCAGGCGAATCCAGCCCCGCAGACGATGTTTCCGGAGGTCACCCGGCTGGAGGACTGCACGTATCTCGAATGCCTCGCGGGGCATCGATACACCCCAGCGGTTGCGCTGGCGAAGTGTGGGTATGGTACGAGTCAGGGGTGGGTTGGGTGTGGAACCCCGGTGCTGGCCGTGAAGCAAACATTATGCCCCCAGTGTAATGAACCTTCTGTCCGATTACATCTAAGAATCGATCATACAGCCCCGGTTCCTTTTCCCGTACCGATGTGTATACCCAAAGCCGCGACTAACGCTGAAGTCATCATTCTTGACATTCCTTTGAAGGCTCATCTTAATCCTTATCCGCACGAGAAAGCGAATCCTTCGAATGCCTGAACCGCGATGGAAGAAGCGGGTTGTATATATGAAGCAGTGGGTCGCAAACCATCGGGATAGGGAGAATACTCGGATTCAGACTTGGCGACATAAAAACGCGGACCGATTACGTAAAAAGTCTCGTGAGTACTACCAAGCGAATCGAGATCGGATTCGTGAGTATCAACGATGGTATGACAAACGAAGACAGTACAACCTTACACAGGAGCAGTTTGAATCAAAACTTGCTCTACAAGACGGCAAGTGCTTCTTGTGTGGTGAACCACCAAAACCAGGAAAAGTTCTTGCTGTAGATCACGATCACAAGACCGGACAGATACGAGCGTTGTTGTGTAATAAGTGTAACCTGACGCTCGGATATGTACAGGATAACACCGAACTGTTGTCCAAGATGGTGCAGTATTTAGATTCGTATCGAAAGGACAACAATAGTGGCAAAGTTTAAGGAAGACAAGAAGTTCACGTCCTCGATGGACACGTGGAAGAAAGGTATGGAAGCGCAGATTGCATCGACGGCACAGGGCAGGCCATTTGGGTCGTGTAAGCAATGTGGGCTTCGGGTCGTGGCCCCGCAGGTGCTATGCCCGGAGTGTGAACGACTCACCGAGATCGGGTTCGGACCGTTCGGTCGGGCTCCCCACGCGTTGCCGGGTCAGGACACCCAACCGGTGCAGTCTCATCCGTCGGGACGGCATGACGGGTATTCGGATACGATCCCGTCGGCGAAGGTTCCGCCCGGGAAGGAGCGGATATGAAGGTCGGCAAAGACAAACTTCGCATGTCCTCCGGGGAGGTGAGGAAGTTCAAATCCGAGAAAGCCCGGGACAATTTCGAACGAGTGGCCCAAGCGGTGAAGCATGGGTGGCACCCGGACCACAAGAAGTTCCCGGGGAAATACAAAGGAGGGAAGTAATGGAATCGATTGCGTTGTTGGTATTGATCTTTGCGGTGGGGTTCTTACTTGGGAAGTCGAAGTGAAACGCCGAATCATCATCCCCATCGATACGATCATGGAACTGCTAAAGGACTACACCCGACAGGAAGGGTCGATACCAGCGGATGCGATGCCAGTGAGTCTGCTCGTGAAACCCTCCGAGCGCGGGATGTTCGCGATCATGGCGGAGTCGTCGAGCTGGAAGGATGACACCCCGGTGAGGGTGACGTTTGATATCCAGAGAGTGGTTACGGTCTGATGCAGAAGCGAATCGAGTTCGACGCTAACAGCCTGCTGAAGCTCTGCGTCCACTACTTTCAAGACAACGCGAACCGAGTCCCGCTCGACGCGGAGCTAGTCGCAGCGGGAGTGTCGCCGTACGTGACCCGGTGGGTCATGCTCGAAGCGGTGTCGGAGCATGAGTGGCGGGATGTACCCGTCGCCCCGAACGGGGAGCTGGAACCGCTACACCTGCGGTACGAGGGTCGAAAGACCGCCTCGTGGCAGCAGGGGGCGAAGGATGTACCGATGGACTGGCGAAGGGAAGTTGAGGCGCCGAAGTAGGATATGTACGACGTTCGTCCCACCGCTGCTGATAATCACTCCGGAGGCGGGGATCCTCTCCCCGCAGAAGTTGACGCCTCCCAACTTTCCGGAGTGATCCTATGACGACGGTGCCTAAGATCCTCGTCATTGGCGACGCGATGAAGGATCTGTACCACGTTGGGACGGCGGTCCGGCTCAGCCCGGAAGCTCCGATCCCGGTGGTGAAGATCACCGAGACGAAGCATAGCCCGGGTGGGGCGGCGAATGTGGCGGCGAATCTCGCGAGTCTCGGGGCGGAAGCATTGCTGCTGCACGGCTGGCGGGTGTGGGCCAACGGGAAGGAAATCCCACAGAAACATCGGCTCGTGGTTGGAACGACCCAGCTTGCGCGGTGGGATGAGTGGGACTCCGTGAGTCCGATACCGGTCGAGGCGTTGCAGGCCGCGGTTGAGCGATGGCAGCCGGACGGTATCGTCGTGTCCGACTACGGAAAGGGATCGGTGGACGGAAAGGTCTCGCGATGGGTGATCGACCAGAACCTTCCGACATTCGTGGACACGAAGCATGGTCCGGAGCACTTCGCGTACGACCACCCGCAGGGGTTCACGTCCCGGTGGGTGTACTTCCCAAACCGGCAGGAGTATGAGAAGGATCGGGTCCGGTACGACCTGTGCCCAAGCGTGGTGCTGAAGAAGTCCGAGGAGGGGGTGGAGGAACGTGAGTATGGGAAGCCTATCATCGAGTATCCGACCTTTGCTCGATCCGTTGGTAGTGTTTGCGGTGCTGGTGATGTCGTGGTTGCTGCTTACGCTTTCGCTGTTACATCAGGGCGTCACAATCCTCTGTGGTTCGCGAACCTCGCGGCAGGACTAGCCGTAGAGAAGCCGGGCACATCCGTCGTGAGCCTACGAGAGATCGAGGAACGTATGAAGGAGCTTGGGGCATGAGTTACGAGACCGGAATGGAAGACCGCGAGTACATCGCGAAGAAGTGGGGGCTGGAGGAGGTACTAACCAACAATGAGAAGTACTGCGGGAAGCTACTCTGGATCACCCCCGGGATGCGTTGTTCGTTGCATTACCATAGCGTTAAAGACGAAACCTTCGTGGCCCTGGACGGCCTTACGCGAGTCGAATATTACGTCGGAGAGAAACGGTACGACACGATCCTCCTCGGGTGGAGACGTGATAGTCTGCATCTCCCCCCGCATACCCCGCATAGGTTCTGGAGTATGACCCCGGAAGGGTCGCTGCTGTTGGAGATCTCCACCCCGCATTCGGATACGGATGTGACTCGGTTGGAAGAGTCCGGACCAGTGCCGGACCGAGACACGACCGAGGAGTTCGAGTCGTTCAACGATGTCGACGATAGAGCTAACTGAGGATCTCCTCGGGTACCTCTCCCGATGCAAACCGAAGGAACGCGAGCAACTCTACGCGCAGCTCGGGCAGTCGGAGTGGTCGAAGTGCGCGGATGACGTGATGTACTGGCTGGATGCGAAGCGGCATCTGATCCCGTACGTCCACACCCGGGATCCGAAGCAGCTCTTCGCGTGTAGGATCTGCAACGATGGGGCGGGCAGGACCTTCGACGTGAAGCAGACCCACCTGAAGATCTACCACGACATCGAGACCGACTCGGATCCAGAGATCGACGGGTACTTCGAGCCGCTGGATACGGTCCGGCCATTTACGCTGTTCCCCTACATCGAACCCATCATCAAGACATGGCTACGGCAGAAGATCGTGTTCATCGAGAAGTCCCGGGATATGATGGTGACGTGGCTCGTCGTAACGTTGTACACGTGGGATACGTTGTTTCACAAGAACAGGGAGAATATATTTCAGTCCGATGACTCTACCAAAACCGCAGATCTTGTCGAACGAGCGTTCTTTATTTTCGATAACCAACCAAACTTTCTTAAATCTCTCCACCCAGCTTCCTATGCGTCAGGACAAACTCGTTCGGGGATACTTCGTGTGCCTTCGCTAGTCTCAACAATCCTCGGCTTCCCCGCAGGCCCAGACCAAATCCGTCAATACCATCCTAGCGGAATGTTTGTCGACGAGGCCGCTTTCCAAGTAGAAGCTGAAGCCTCTTTTATGGCAATCAAGCCAGCGATACAAGCCGGTGGGCGTTATACAGCAGTTTCGAGTGCGAATCCCGGCTTCTTCATGTCCTGTTGTAGAGATGTACAACTCTGATACCTCACACACCTGAAGAACAAAAACAACGACGGAAGGAATTGAAACTCGCAGGACTTTGTACGATTTGCACACTTCCTAGACAAGATCTACGTAAGTCAAAGTGTGATAAATGTCTGGAGGAACACAATCGATTCTATACAGAGTATCGTCAGAGAATCAAACGAGAGACGTTTGAAGCGTATGGTGGTTGCTGGTGTGCTTGTTGCGGGGAGCGTGAGTTTTTATTTTTACAGCTCGACCATGTTAACCAGAACGGTGCGCAAGAACGGCGAGACACAAATACGAAAGGCGGGAAGCCGTTCTATATTAAACTAAAGAATCTCGGTTACCCGCCCGGCTATCAGGTCTTGTGCGCCAACTGCAATATCGGTCGAGAACGAAACGGTGGAGTATGCCCACATCAACAATAACACCCACCCGAATCCCATCAAGGGTAACGAACTACTATCTCGCGCGGGAGCATGAACACGAAGAGGTCCCGTGGTATCGCACGACCGACGAGGCGTTGCTGGACCTGCCAGGTCCAGTGGCGTTGGTGAACGGCGCGTTCGACATCCTCCACGCCGGGCATATGAAGGTGATCTTCGCGGCGCGGAAGCGGGCAAGGTCGGTGGTGGTCGCCCTCGACTCGGATGCACGCTGTGCCCGCAAAGGTCCGGGTCGCCCGATCCAGTCCTTCATCGAACGCGCGGTGACGTTGAACTACATGCCCGTCGATGCCATCGTCGAGATCGAGACCGATGAGGATATGCGGGAGTTGTTGACCCACCTCAACCCCGCTGTGCGGGTCCAAGGCTGGGACCACCGCGGGACGACGTCGAAGTTCCCGAAGTGGAAGAAGTGTTTTGTCCGGAACGGTCCGACACGGACGTCGAGGATCATCGAACGAATCCGGGAGGGATATGTCAAAGGAAGCGAGTAAACTACGTGAACGATGGAAACGGGAAGGAATCTGGGACCGGTACTTCACCGACGGAGCAAAGATCCTCGATGTCGGATGTGGGAACGATCTTATTCACCCCACCGCCAGAGGGTACGATCAAGCTGACGGAGACGGAGTTACTCTCACCGGAGTTGATTCGGCAAGCATGGACCTTGTTGTATCATCCCACTTCCTCGAACACGCGTACGACCCCGGGCTGGCCTTGCGGAACCAATGGCGGGTGTTGAAGCCAGGTGGGTTTATGATCACCGTCGTGCCGGAGGAGGATTTGTACGAGCAGGGGATCTGGCCGTCGGTCTTCAACACCGACCATAAGTTCACCTACACCGCACATAAGTCCGAATCGTGGTCACCAGTGTCGAGGAATCTTGTGGACCTGCTGAGAGAGCTACCGAACCACAAGCTGATTTCCCTTCGGACCATCGATACCGGATACGACTACACGCTGCCGATGACGGTGGACCAGACCGACACGTCTCCGGCAGAGGCCGCGGTGGAGTCGATCATGCAGAAGGATCCGCCGATCATCCCGTTCATCTCCCGCGAACTCCTCGAAGCGTTCCTCTGTCCGAAGTGCCGGAGGATGGCGCTGAACGTCACAGGGATTATGAAAAACAAACACTTCCACGCGTGGTGTAGGGACTGCGGGACGATGGTGGAGATCACCTCGAACGTGGTGGCGTGATGGACGAACCGATCCCGACTCATTGGACGAAGCTCCCACCCCCGCCGGACCGGCACATGGACGAGGTGGATTTGTATGACCACCACGTGGCTGTGTTACGATGTGTTACGTGTGAGTATGAGTTCGAGGCGGCGTACCCAGCGAAGACAAACCCGCTCCGCATCCGATGCCCGCAGTGTGGGGAACGCGGGGTGGACGTGGCGAAGTATCTGAAGTACATCTACCGACAGTAGCTATGCCTGAACTCCTTCATGAATCCACTGGGCTAAAGATCGTCAAAAACGACACGAACAAGTTCGCGGTCGTGACCCTGCACTACCTCGCCGACCCGGCGAAACGTTCCGACACGTGGAAAGCCGAGGCCCGTGCGGGGATGACCCCGGCGCGGTGGGCGAAGGAATACGAGATCGACTACACCGCGCTGTACGGCCAGCGCGTCTTCCCCGAGATGGCGACGATGCGGGATAAGATCGTCATCCCGGAGCCATACCCCGACTACGGACCGCTCCAGCCATTCTGGGGTGGGTTTGACTTCGGGCAGCGGAATCCGTCGGCGTTCCTCACCTTCACCATCGACGAAGGGGTGCTGGTCCTCGTCCACGAGATCTACGAACCCTGTCGGAACATCGAGTACTTCGCGCAGCAGATCCTGTCCTCGCCGTACTACGGGCAGATGAAGTACATCGCGTGTGATCCGACCATCGTACAGGTGAAGACCCGAACCAACCGCCTCGGGCAGTTTGTGACCCTCGCGGATCTCTTCGCCGAGCACGGGGTCCGAAAGCTCGTGGCGGGGAATGTGAACGAGACCACGTGGGTCGAGATGATGCGGCGGCATTGGTCGAACCCGGACGATCCGACATTTCGGATACGGTCGTGCTGCCCGAATACCATCAACGAGTTCGAGAACGCGGTGTATGCGGGGCAGTCTGATAAGGAGATCCTGACCGAGACGTACCGTGAGAACATCGAAGATGTCCGGAACCACGCGCTAGACGCGACGAAGTACCTCATGAATAGCCGCCCGTCCAACCGCCCCCGGATGGGCAAAGACCCGATGATGTACCGACGGTGGTTGAAGTAAGTATGGTAGAATAAGACATATGCCTGACATCACTCAGACGACGTTTGATGAAGCTTACTGGGAGTCGAAGCCTCCATCGATTCAGAAACTACGGGATCTCGACGTGACCGACGGCCCGCTTGGGGCGTTGACGGGTTCGACCCGGTACAAAGCCGCGCTGGCCCTCGCCAACCAAGGCTTCGTCGTGGACGTTCCGATCATGATCTGGGGATGGGATCCGTATCTGACCATGCAGCTCCGGCAGACGTATGGGTTCTCGGTCGTGCCGTCAGCGCTCGGGGCAATGAATATCAAGGTCTCGACGGATCTCGCGGACTACCCGCCTATGGTTCCTCCGCCGCCTCCGCCCGCGCCGCCGACCAATCCGGTCGGGCCGTGTTCGGTCGGGGATATCTACCTCAGCGTGGCTGGGGATACCAGCCCGGATCAGGCGAAGCACTCTGACGCACGGGGGACGTTTATCAAGCATGTAGTCCTTACGCCGTTCGGTACGGAGTCATACTGGGAGAAGATCGGATGATCGCGTCAGGTCCGTTCATACGACGGTTTGGTGGAGCGATGCCGGGGCCGACGGCGAATCGGTATGGGTTGGTTCCGCCTCCGGGGCAGGTTCTGCCCGGGATGGACTACGGTCAAGCCCCGACCCAGCCGACGTTTGGGATGAACTCATCCGGACGAGCGTCCGACGCCTCCGCGAAGCAGATCCCAGCCCCACCGAGGAACCTCGCGTCATGAAGCTGTCGGAGACACGTCCACTGGCGTCCATCCAGTACCTCACCCGACCATCGGATCGTAAACCCTACCCGAGACAGGACAAACCGAAGATCCACACCACCCCCGCCGATGCCAAACGATCCGAACAACCCGAACGGGACTAATACCGGTCTCACTGGTGCGGATGTCTGGTCGATGATCACCGACCCAACGCCGTTCTACACCGAGGAACGGCGAACAAAATCGCCGTTGTTTATCGGTGCGACCCGAGATACGCCAACTCCAGGTGAAGGGCTTACATCGCCGACAAGTCTCGATAGTTTGAATCTCTCGGATAAACGATTACTCACTCAACAAGCCCTACGATCTCATCTCGGCGCTGCTGCAATCAAGATGATCTGGTCCGGCACTCCGAAGAACCGCGGGGTTATGTTTGCAACGCCTACTCCGGGTGATCCGGCAGATACCGTCGACACCATCCGTCATGAGACGATTCATTCGGTGATTCGTAACTCCGGTGTGACGGATGAGGATCTGATCGGGTTAGAGAAGGATCATCCTACCATCGTTCGTCCGGTACTCGACGCGTTCAACCGTTCGAACCATCTTGCAGGGTCGAATAACGACAACCCACATCCAGAGCTTCCGGCGTATCTTGGACGTCACGATCCGGCGATGATGGAACAACTCACGGAGACTCAACGCGCTGATTATCTCGGGCTGGTTCATAAACTCCTCGCCCGCCGTGATCCATCCGGAAAATCCCTCCGAGCATTTCAATCCTTAACCGAACCGTCGATACAGTCGAAACGGGATCTTCCGCTTCCTCCCCCGACGATACATGAGCATATACAAAATCTTTGGAACAGGTTGAGACCCAATGCCTCAGAGTAATGATACAGGTCAGCCGGGACTACTTCAAAACTTCCTGAACTTCATCATGGGACGGTCTGCGCTGGGTGCGGCGGCAGGACCGACTGGCACTCCAGCAGCCCCCACCGGCCCGATGATCACCCCGGATGCGATCCGTGCTCGACCCGGAAACCCGATACTGTCCAAGATTGGCGAGGCGCTGACGGGCGTGAAGGACCCGAACAACCAAGACCCGTCGTATCTGAAGGGCGCGGTGGATCGATACATGGAAGAGCACAAACAGGCCCAAGCGAAAGCCGCGGGGAAGCATGTCACGAAACCCCGCGGGACGGCTCCGTCCCCAGTCGGGAAGCCCACCTCGCAGGTCTCCGATCCGTCGTCCCCATTCATCGACCTGTTCCACTCCGTGCTGGGTAAGTTGGGCCATGGCCCAGGAAGTGAAGCGTAATGTCCTACGTAGCATCGTTCTACTCCTCCACCCCCGCTGAATTCGTCACCGACGAACTCCAGTCAAAAGCCCACCGGACGTTCGAGACCGACGACGACCGTGAGAAGCGGATGTATGACGAGAAGGTACGTCAGTACGTTATCTCGTGGAGGAACCAGCTTCGGATGTACCGTTACGAGAAGCTATCCGTGTGGAACGAATGCTGGCAGATCTACCGATGTCAAGAAGACTGGTCGGATAAGGAAGACTGGCAGTCCAAGATCGCACTCCCGAAGTCGTTCTCGTCGGTAAAGCAAGCGACGAATGTAATCAAACAGTTCTTGTCCGCATCGAAGAAACCGTTCGATCTTGAGTCGGAGAACCCGAACGACCTCGTGGCGGTCCGACGCTCCGAGCAGATGACCCACCTCGCGGAGGTCATGCTGGAGAAAGCTCGGTTCTTGTTCGAGTTCTCCGAAGCCCTTGAAACCGGTTTCATCATGGGCGCGGGGATCGTGAAGCTCTGGTGGGGACTCGTCCCACGGATTGTGACGAAGGTGGAGAAAATCCCCCTCGGACTCGCGGGCGTAACCGACCGCACCGGCACCGGATCGCAGGGCTACCTCCAACTCAACCAAACCCCGGGAGACATCAAAGGTGTCGCACAACCTTCTGAATCCTTCGGACTTGAAGACAGCTCTGGACGAGATGTCACATCTGTCTCGCATGCTACGTCGGTTCCGCCCCCAGCGGGGCCTCAGGCTGGTACCCCATCCGGAGGAGTTGGCGGATCTGGACAAGCGAATGAACCACCTGAACAACAACCCTTGGGTGCAGGTGTGCCTGTCGAACCCCCGGCATCGGCCCGAACCACCCAACCCCTTGGACAGCTCCCGAAGGCTCTGATCCAACAAGACGCGAGGATGTACCCAACCGCGCTACCGAATGAGTTCATCAATCCGATGAATATGCCAGGACCGGGACGGGCAGGTGGCCCACCGGATGGCGTCGGTTCCCCGATGGCTCCCACCCCAGGCACGCAAAACCGTCAGCTCGTGCGGGAAGAGATCCTTGAAGGCAAGCTGTTCCTCCGTGCGGTCGACCCATATAACTTTTACTGGCTCCCTGGGTCGAAGATGAACGCGTGGACGGGCACCATCGAAGAGATCGAAATCCCGAAATGGGAACTCCTCCAGATGGCCGCCGAAGGCGTGTTCGACGTCGAACTCGTGCGATCCATCCAGCCGATGAAGATCGAGGAGCAGACGAAACAATCCTGGCTACGTTGGGGTGAGATGCCTCGCACGACCAACGGCCCGACCCCCGACACCGGCGTCGTGAAACTCACCGAATTCTACGGGCCGATAGTCCTCGATGGTGAGGTGAAGGAACGCTACGGCCATGTGCTTGTCGCTAACGATACTGTTACCCTTCTGGCTGGTAAGAATCAGTTTTGGCACCGAAAGCCTCCCTACTGTGGATTTTCACCGGTGGCGTTACCGTTCCGGACTGAAGGTGTTGGTATCGTGGAGATGGTTCGGCAGATAGACAAAGCGATGAACCGTCTGGCGAATATGTCGGTGGACACGCTGATGTTCCGCCTGATGCCGATCTTCGAAGTCGCGCCGGATGCGTATGAGAACCCAGAGGACTTCGACACCGGGCTTACGCCGGGGAAGATCTTCCGGCGGAACCTGCAGTACCCCGGTGCGGAGGGCATGAAACCCATCGAGATGAACGACATCTCGCCGGGTTCGACCCAGCTCACCGCGGAACTCAACGTCGCCCACCAGGAAGGGTCGTTGATCTCCCAACTCCAGCAGGCCGTCCCCCGCTACCGCGGAGCGCAGTCTGCCACGGAAACCCAGTACATGCAGCAGAACCAGCAGACGTTCTTCGGGTCGATGGCTGCGGATATCGAGCAAAACTTCCTCGCCCCCATCGTCATGATGGCAGTGGATTTGATCTTCCAATTCGTCGACACCGCGAACGACCCACGCGTCGCGTCGATCCTCGGGCTTGAAGCCGGGGTCCTCGCGGGGATGACCCGGGAAGAGATCATGGAACTCATCCAGGGCGATTACAAAGTCCACGTTCGGGGCATCACCGGTCAGCTTGAAAAAGCCGAGATGCTGCAATCCCTCGTGCAGTTCATGAACCTCATCGGTCAAAACCCGCAAGCGTGGTTGCCGTATATCAACCAATCGAAACTGCTGCAACGTATCCTTGAAGCCTTCCGCCCGGCGATCCACGACATCGAAGAGATCCTCGCTGATCCCGAGACCGCTGCCGCGCAACAGCAAGCGATGTTCGGGCAGACGATCACGCCGGATCTGCTTCGGCTTATCCCCGACCTCGTCCGGCTCCAGCACCAACAAGAGCAGACGAAGTTCGACAACGCTCAGAAAGAAGCCGAGCACAACGTCGAACTCGCGAAGGCCGCGCATCAGCATCACAAAACCGATGTCGACCAAGCGTTGCAGATCGGTAACCTCATCCTTGCAGGTCACCAAACCGACATCGACCGGCAGTCGGCGGAGACCGCCGCGAAGGTCGCGGAGATGCGGCCTCAGTCCGCTGGGGTGTCGTCGTCGCCGGTTCAATCCGGCCAGGGGAACTAACCATGCAAGACCCGATATTCACGAAGTACATCTTCACGTTCGGAACCTCCACGTTCACCCCATTCGTCCTCCCCATCAACTGCGGGACGATTGAGTTTCGGAATATCGCGAACGGTCCGGATATCTACCTCCGCACCGACCCGAACGACGCCAACACTCAGGACGTCCTTCGCGCAGACGACCAGGAAGTAATCTCCCCGCCGTACTCCGTCGTCCGGCTTGGGTCAAACCAATACACCAACCGCTACCGCGCGGGAATGACTGCAGGGTGGTTCCTCTGCGGCACCAACGCCGGGAACGGAACCGGAACCATCATGGTCACTATGTTTGGAGAAGCTTAATGCGAGTACATGGTAACACCGTCCACCACGTCCATACGAAGTTCATCCCCCACTGGGAGAAGGTCTGCCTTTGGAGCTGGCGGATCTTCATCTGTGGTATACTATTATTGATCGCACTACAACGATGCCACGGACAAACTCCGATAGCGAATCTCGACCCGGTGGATCACACCACCGAGACGGTCGGTCCGAAGCCGATGCTCCCCCCGAAGGACGTCGTCGACGCTGATCAAAGTGCGTACAAATCCCTCCTCCTCGATGCATACAACACCGCCATGCAACTCGCAGAAGCCCAACGGGATGAAGCTCTGGCGAAGGTCCGAACATATCAACTCCAAGAAGCGCTTGACAAGGCGAACTCTGTCGTGAAGAACAAACTCACGGAACTACGGTCGAAGTACCACGCGACCCCGGAGTTGTGGACGTTGAGTCCCGACTTCAAATGGGTTCCCATCACAGGAGATAAGAAACAATGAAACTTCGTATAACTCTTCTTCTCGCAGCGCTTGCGTCGGTGTGTTCGATGTTCGGACAGTCGGCTCAGACGGTTGCGGAAGG
>Ga0335069_10003806_pt1 | contig 22600 bp, 17 predicted proteins | sample Lox_Sample_11_FD_206714 | JGI IMG/M metagenome (GOLD analysis project Ga0335069, IMG submission 206714) | Soil microbial communities from Loxahatchee National Wildlife Refuge, Florida, United States - Lox_Sample_1.1 | ecosystem: Environmental > Terrestrial > Soil > Wetlands | place: USA... | reverse complement strand
CTTCGCGACGGCCGAGCACGCCGGCGCCGGCGACGCGCTGCGGCGCGCGGCCGAGAGCGTCTTCGAGGACGAGCGCGCGCACGGCGGCATGTTCCGCGACCTCTCCTTCGGCCCCGACGGCGAGCTAGAGGCCGGCGACGTGCTCGAGCGCGCCGCGCGCGCCGCCGAGAGTGAGGGCCGCACGGCCGAGGCCGTCATCGCGGACGCGCTCGGAACCGTCGTGCTCTTCCTGCTCTTCGTGGCCGGCGAGCACCTCGAGCCGCGCGTCCACCGCGCGCTACACGCGCGCGTGAAGGCCATCGTAAGCGGCCGCTGAAGGCGGCCGCGCACAGCGAGCCGAAGGCGAGCGAAGCCCAGAAGATGAGACCCGGCTCGAGGGGTCTCGGTGCACGCAGGCGTTACGCCATGTCCGGCGGATACGGAAGCAGCGCCAGATGGCGCGCGCGCTTCACCGCGACCGCGACCTCGCGCTGCTGCTTCGCGGTGTTGCCCGTGATGCGGCGCGGCAGGATCTTGCCCGTCTCCGACAGGAACGAACGCAGCAGCTTCGGATCCTTGTAGTCGATGACGATCGTGCGGTCGGTCGTGAGCCGCGAGACCTTCTTCCGGCCGAAGCCCCGCTTGCGCATCTTCCGGTCGCGCTTGCGCGCCTTCGCGCGCAGTCGCGCCTTGACCGTCGGCGGCTCGCGGTGCTCGCGGTCCCGATCGCGCGAGTCGCGTCGGTCCCGATACTCCCGCTCGCGGTAGTCGCCTTCGCCCACGGCCCACTCCTCCTGGGGTCCGCGCCGCGATGGGGGGCGCGGAAAAGGGCGGCAGCATAGACCACGCGCCCGGAGGCCGCTGCGGGCCGCGGAGCTACCAACGCCGCCAGCTGGACTCCGGGACTGGCAGCGCCGGCGGGTGGCCGATCCGCGTTGCCCGGATGCGCGCCTCGACCTCCTGGGAGGTCTCGCCGTCGAGGATCAGATACGGAATCACCGAGCGGCGCTGCGCGAAGTACATCTGGGCGCGCTTCCGGCGCGGACCGGGGGCGCCCTCGCCGTCCGCGCGGGCGTACAAGCTGAACGAGCCGAGTCCGAACCCGGAACCGAGGAAGTAGGGCATCGTGAAATCGAGCACCGTGCGGTCGTCGGTGACCGGCGGCGCCTCGGCGGCGAAGCTCCGGAAGGCTTGCTCGTCGAAGATGAAGTACGAGAGCAGGTCGTCGGGGCCCTGGATCCCTGCGAGCTCGAGGTCTCGGCGGATGTGCGGCTCGGCCATGCGGCTGCGCAGGCGCGCGTAGTCGATGCGCAGCGGTTGATGGGTCCCGATCAGCAGGATCGGCCCGCCCATGAGCTGCTCCCAGGCCGTGGCGTGCGGGAAGACGTCGGAGAAGGCGCGGAAGAGCATGCGCTCCTCCTCGAGCGGGGCCTCGCCGATCGGCACCCACTGCATCATGACGCCATCGGGTGCGAGTCGCGCGGCGGCGTCGCGATAGAACTCGCGCGTGTAGAGGTTGATCACGCCTGCGGTGAAGATCTCGGGCGGCTCGAGCAGGATGACGTCATAGGTCTCGCGGCTGGCGAGGACGAAGTTCCGCCCGTCGTCGATGATGGTGCGGACCTTGGGGTGCGAGAGCACGTCGCTGTTGCTCCAGAAGTAGCGGCCCGCCTCGAGGACGTGCGGACTGAGCTCGACGCTGTCGACCCGCTCCACCGACTCGTGCGCGGCCACCGCGGAGAGGCTGTTGCCGACGCCGAAGCAGATGTGCAGCACGAGACGCGGCTCACCGGGGTGGAGCAGCATCGGCAGGTGGCCGAAGAAGTAGTTGAACGGGAACGTCGCGGTTCCCGCCGTGCCGCGCTGATCCTCGTACTCGATGATGCGCTGGCCGTTCTGCTCGATGACCCCCACCGTGTCGGTCACTCCCTCGCGATAGAAGACCAGCTCGGTGCCCGGCGGCGCGAAGGTGCGCCGGAAGAGATCGGATGGAACCAGGAGCAGCGCGCCGAGCGCAGCCGCCCCGAGCGACGCGCCCACCGCCAGCCGCCGGGGCGGAGTTCGGGTGTCGGAAACCGCCAGCATCCAGGCGAGCAGGAAGTTCACCGCGATCAGGAAGAGCAACGTGCCCTGCATCCCGAGGCCGGGGATCAGGACGAAGGCGGCCGCGAGCGAGCCGAGGATGGCGCCGAGCGTGTTGACCGCGTAGACGCGCCCGACCGTGCCTCCGGCCGTGGCGAGTCCGCGCGCGCAGAGCTCGGTCGCGAGTGGCAACGTCGCGCCGAGGAACACCGCCGGCAGGAGCAGGATCAGCGCCGCGCGCAGGAAGATGAGCAGCACGGACTGGCCGAACGACTCGACCACGTTCCGCCCGAGGATCGCGTCCGAGATCGCGCGCAGATCGGCGAAGAGATAGCTGGAGAGTAGGAAGCCGACGCCGACCCCCAGTTCGAGCGCGGCGAACCAGAGCACGGGGCGCCGACGCCCGCGCAGCCATGCCGCGTGCGACGCGCTGCCGAGCGCGATGCCGGCGAGAAAGGTCGCCAGCATCGTCGTGAAGGCGTAGGTCGAGTTGTACACGTAGCGGGGCAGCGCGCGCGTCCACACGACTTCGTAGGCGAGCGAGGTGAAGCCCGAGATGCCGATGGCGACGAGTACGAGCCGTGCCATGCGCGGCGACAGCTCGCGCGTCGCCGGCCGCTCGTCGGTCGGCTTCGCCTCGAACGACGCGGCGTTCCGCGTGCCGAGGAACGCCGCGATGGCGGCGACCGCGAGGCTCGTGCCCGCCGCGACCCAGGTGGTCCGCTCGAGCCCGAGGCGAGAGATCAGCACGAAGCCGGCGGCGAGACATCCGGCGAGGGCGCCGAGCGTGTTCACGAAGTAGAGGACGGCGGCGACTCGGCCGAGCTCTCCGCGGGCGAACGCGAAGAGCCGGACGAGGATCGGGAAGGTCCCGCCCATGAGCGCGGTGGGAACGACGAGCACCCCCGCCGCGAGCAGGGCCCGGAGCAGCGCGAGCACGGCGTAGGGCAGCTCGAGCTGCCGCAGCCAGACGTACGGGACGACGAGGGCCCCGAGCAGATGGGGGACGAGCAGCGCGTAGAGGCCGACGCCGCCCTCGAGCGCGGCATAGGCGAGCAGCGGGTTCCCGCCGCGATCGACGCGACGCCCGAACACGTAGCTGCCGAGCGCGAGGCCACCCATGAAGGTCGCGAGCACGGTCGCCGCGGCGTAGGTGGTGACGCCGAAGACGAGCGACAGCTGTCGCGTCCACACCACCTCGTACACCAGACCGGCGGCGCCGGACGCGAGGAAGATGGCGAGCACGAGCGCGCGGGTGAGCCGCATCGGAGCCTTTTACCCCACGCGCACCGCCAGCAGCCAGATGCGAAGCGCCGAGCCGGGTGCGGCCACCCGGGCGGTCTCTTAGCCTGTGCGCCCGATGGGGCCCGGCGTGACGACCCGCTTCGCGCCTTCGCCGACGGGGCACCTGCACGTCGGGGGAGCGCGAACGGCGCTCTACAGCTGGGCGCTCGCGCAGGGCGGCGGCCGCTTCCTGCTCCGCATCGAGGACACGGATCGGGCGCGCTCCTCGGAGTCTGCGGCGCGGGGAATCCTCGAGGATCTCGCGTGGCTCGGGATCCGCTGGGACGAGGGACCTGCCTTCGAAGGGATCGGAGGCGACCCGCGCGGCGTGGGACCCTTCTTCCAGACCGAGCGCCTCCCGATCTACGACCGTTGTATCGAGACCCTCGTCGCGCAGGACCGCGCCTACCCGGCCTTCGAGACGCCCGACGAGCTCGACGGGCTCCGCAGCGAAGCGCAGCGGCGCGGCGGCGCGTTCCGCTACCAGCGCCCCGCCGACTGGAATCGCGACGCGGCGCTCGCGCGCATGGCGCGCGAGCCGCATGTGGTCCGCTTCCGCATGCCGCGCGAGCCGGTGATCGTGGTCGACACGGTGCTCGGGGAGATCGCCTTCGGCGAGGAGCAGCTCGACGACTTCGTGCTGCGCAAGCGCGACGGCGTCCCCACCTACCACTTCGGCGTGGTCGTCGACGACGAGCGCATGGGCGTCACGCACGTGTTGCGCGGCCAGGAGCACCTCGGCAACACGCCGCGCCACGTCGCGCTCCAGCGCGCGCTCGGCTTCCGCACGCCGGTCTACGCGCACGTGCCGCTGATCCTCAACGCCGACGGCTCGAAGCTCTCGAAGCGCGACAAGGATCGCGCCGTGCGCGAAGCGGTGGAGGCCGACGCGTCGGGCCGCAAGCGCGAGCGGATTCTCGGAGTCGAAGGCGGTCGCGCCTGGCTCGACGACGAGAGCCGACAGCTCGAGCCGCGGATCGTGAGCGAGCTCGCAGACGAGTTTGGCGTCGAGCTCCCGATGATCGAGGTCGAGGACTTCCGCCGCGCCGGCGTGCTGCCGCAGGTTCTCTGCAACTACCTCGCACTGCTCGGCTGGAGCCCGGGCGAGAAGGACGCCGAAGGCCGCGACCTCGAGCGCTTCGACAACGCCTACCTCGCCGCGCACTTCACGCTCGAGCGCGTCGGGCGCGGCAACGCGCGCTTCGACCGCGAGAAGCTGCTTGCATTCGATCAGGACGCGATCGCGAAGCTGTCGGAGGAAGAGTTCTTCGAGAGCTGGAGCGCCTGGTGCGCGCGTTACAGCCCGCGCATGCGGGAGCGCGACGAGGCATGGCGCCGCCGATACGCCGCGATGGTCCGCACGCGCTGCCGCACGCTCGCCGACGCCGCCTCGCCGCGCGGACCGGGGGGCTTCGCGCTCCTGCCGGACGACGCGCTCGTCTACGACGAGGCCGCCGTCGCGAAGTGGCTGCGCAAGGGCGATCCGCCGGGGCGAGCGCTGCTCGCCGAAGCGCGAGATGCGCTGCGCGGCGTCGCCTCCTTCGAGCCCGAGCCGATCGAGGCCGCGGTGCGGAAGCTCGCCGAGTCGCGCGGGCAGGGCCTCGGCAAGGTCGCGCAGCCGCTGCGCGTCGCGGCGACCGGCGGCGCGGTCAGCCCGCCGCTCGGCGAGACGCTCGCCATCCTCGGCCGCGACGCCGTGCTGCGTCGCATCGACCGCTGCCTTGCCGAGTGCCGCTGACGAGCAGGGTCGTTTCTCTGATCTTCGCTCGGCTAGGCCTCGCTGCGCGCGCTGCTTTGCAGCGCTTGCAGTACCTGATCGGGGTGCGCCTCGGCCTTCGCGACCCGCGCCCAGTGCTTCTTCACGACGCCGTCGGGACCGATCCACACCGTCGAGCGGATCACGCCCTTCGTCTTCTTCCCGTACATCATCTTCTCGCCGAAGGCGCCGTAGCGGGTCATCACCTTCTTGTCGGGATCCGAGAGCAGCGAGAAGGGCAGCGAGTACTTCGCGATGAACTTCTGGTGCGCGGCCTCGCCGTCAGGCGAGACGCCGATCACGACCGCGCCGAGCTTCTGGATCTGCTTCCAGGAGTCGCGGAAGCCGCAGGCCTCCTTGGTGCAGCCGGGCGTGTCGTCGCGCGGATAGAAGTAGAGGATCACCTGCTTGCCGGCGTAGTCCGAGAGCGACACCTGCTTGCCGCGCTGATCGGTGAGCGTGAAGTCCGGAGCCGGCTTGCCTTCGAGCTTCGACATCGTTCCCTCCGTCGGGCGCAGAGCTTCCACCCAGCAGCGCCGACGAGCAACCCCGCGCGTTCGGTACTCTGGCCCGGCTGCCCGGAGGATCCATGCCGCGTCACGACTTCGACCTCTTCGTCATCGGCGCGGGCTCCGGCGGCGTGCGCGCGAGCCGGATGTCCGCCGGCTACGGCGCGCGCGTGGCGGTCGCCGAGCATGCGGCGCTCGGCGGCACGTGCGTCAACGTGGGTTGCATTCCGAAGAAGCTGCTCGTCTACGCATCGATGTTTCGCGAGGAGTGGGAGGATGCCGCGGGCTTCGGCTGGAGCGCCGCGGAGCCCCGCCACGACTGGGCCACCTTGATCGCGAACAAGGACCGCGAGATCGCGCGCCTGAACGGCGTCTACGGCCGGCTGCTCGACCAGGCGGGCGTGATGCGCATCGAGGGCCGCGCGCGCATCGTGGATCCGCACCGCGTCGCCGTCGGCGACCGGAGCTGGTCGGCCGAGCACATCCTGGTCGCGACGGGGGGCTGGCCCTGGCTGCCCGACATCCCCGGCATCGAGCATGCGATCACGTCGAACGAGGCCTTCCACCTGCCCGTGCTGCCCGAGCGCGTCCTCGTCATCGGCGGCGGCTACATCGCGGTCGAGTTCGCCGGGATCTTCCACGGGCTTGGCGCTCGGGTGACCCAGCTCTACCGGCGCGACCTCTTCCTGCGCGGCTTCGACGACGACGTGCGCCGGTCGCTGGCCGAGGCGCTGCGCAAGGGCGGCATCGATCTGCGCTTCGACGCGAACCCGGTCCGGATCGAGCGCGCCTCGGACGGCTCCCTTCGCGCGACGCTCGGCGACGGCAGCCACATCGAGGCGGATGCGATCCTCTACGCGACCGGACGCGCGCCGCGCACGCGCGACCTCGGACTCGAGCAGGCGAAGGTGGAGCTCGCCGACACCGGAGCGGTGGTGGTCGACCGCTACTCGCGCAGCTCGGTGCCGAGCATCCATGCGATCGGCGACGTGACCGACCGCATCAACCTGACGCCGGTGGCGCTCCACGAGGCCATGTGCCTCGCAGCGACGCTCTTCGGTGGCAGGCCCGCGCCGGTCGACCACGAGAACGTGCCGCACGCGGTCTTCAGCCAGCCGCCGGTCGCGGCGGTCGGGCTCACCGAGGCGGAGGCGCGCGCGCGCCACGGCGAGATCGACGTCTACCGCTCGCGCTTCCGCGAGCTCAAGCACACGCTCTCCGGTCGCGACCAGCAGGCGATGATGAAGCTGGTAGTGGACCGCGTGACCGATCGCGTGCTCGGCGCCCACATGGTGGGGAGCTACGCGGGCGAGATCCTCCAGGGCGTCGCGATCGCCGTGCGCATGGGCGCCACCAAGGCGCAGTTCGATGCGACGCTCGGCATCCATCCGACCTCCGCCGAGGAGTTCGTGACGATGCGCCAGAAGGTCTGATCGGGGCCATCTCGCCACATTCCACGCACGGCCCGGCAACTCGGGGTGCAGGAACGCCTGCGGCCTGCCGAAGAGCTCCGAAGGTTCGTTCGGAGCCGTCGAGACGTGGCAAGGGTCGGAGTCGGAGAACGAGTCGAAGAGACGCGGCGCCTCGCGGGTGCGCCCGCGGTCCTGCTGTCCGGCGCTCTGCTCATGGGGCTCGTCCCGGGCTGCGCGTCGCTGTCGTTCGTACCCGGAGAGACGCCCGCGAGTCGTGACGACGCGCAGCGACGCCTCGAGCAGAGCCTCGCCGAGCACGTGCCCGGGGAACTCGCGCCTCTGAACGGCGCGGCCGACGCGAGCGCCGAGTCGGTCCCGGATCTGCTCGGACGCATGCGCGCGGGCTTCGCCTTGCCGGCGGTCGAGGAGGAAGCGGTCCAACACCAGATCGACTGGTTCCTCGAGCATCCGGAATACCTCGACCAGAGTCTCGAGCGCGGGCGCCGCTACCTGCACCACATCGTGTCGCAGCTCGAGGAGCGCAACATGCCGCGCGAGCTGGCGCTGCTGCCGGTCATCGAGAGCGCGTTCGATCCCTTCGCTCGCTCGCCCCACAGCGCGCTCGGGCTCTGGCAGTTCGTGCCGAGCACCGGCCGGCGCTACGGGCTCGAGGAGGACTGGTGGCTGGACGACCGCCGCGACGTGCTCGCCGCAACGCGCGCGGCGCTCGACCACCTGCAGCAGCTGCACGACGAGTTCGACGGCGACTGGCTGCTGGCGCTCGCCGCCTACAACGCCGGCGAAGGCAGCATCCGTCGCGCGATCGAGCGGAACCGACAGCTCGGGGAGCCGGTCGACTTCTTCCACCTGCGCCTGCTTCCGGAGACGCGCGCCTACGTGCCGAAGCTGCTCGCCGTCGCGCGGCTCGCGGCCGAGCCCGAGCGCTTCGGGCTCGAGCTGCCGTCGATCCCCGATGCTCCGTACTTCGAGCCGATCGACGTCGGCGGGCAGATCGACCTCGGCCTGCTCTCGGAGCTCTCGGGGGTCCCGCTCGACGAGCTGCGCGCGCTGAACCCCGGCTTCAAGCGCTTCGCGACCGCGCCGGACGGTCCGCGCGAGCTGCTCGTGCCGGCGGCCGCGCGCCAGCAGTGCGAAGAGGTGCTGGCGGAGCTGCCGGCCTCGAAGCGGATGCACTACGCGCGGCACCAGGTGCGCCGGGGCGACACCTTGATCGCGATCGCGCACCGCTACGGCGTCCCGCTCGAAGTGCTGCGGAGCGCCAACCGGCTGCATGGGGCCCTGATCCGCCCCGGCGACGATCTCCTGGTGCCCGTTCCGGCTCGCGGCGTCTCGGCGGCCGGAGGAAATCCGCGGATGACACGAGGAAGCGTCGCCGCAGCGACGCGCGTCACCGAGCGCTCAGAGATCTTCGAGTCCGGCGTCCGGTAGCGCCTTGCGCGCGCTCTGGCGCTCGAGCTCCGCCAGCAGGCGGTCCGCCTGCGCGCGCTCGCTCTCCAGGAAGCGCGCCACCGCGGCGCGCAGACGCGGATCGACGAGGTGGTGCAGGCTGTACGTCGGCCGTGCGTCGAAGCCGCGCAGGAACTTGTAGTCGCCGCCGGCGCCCGGCTCGAAGCGCGCGAGCCCCGCTTCGATGCAGTGCTCGATCGCGGCGTAGTAGCAGACGTCGAAGTGCAGGTAGCGGACGGCGTCGAGCCCGCCCCAGTAGCGGCCGTAGAGCGCGTCGCCCTTCTGCACGTTGAGCGTCCCGCCGACCACCTCCTCGCCGCGGCGCGCGACCACGAAGCAGAGGCGATGGCGGAAGCGCTCGGCCAGCAGGCCGAAGAAGCGCCGGTTCAGGTAGCGACGTCCATAGTAGTGGGCGTCGACCGTTGCGCGGTAGCAGCGGTACATCGGCTCGAAGAGCGAGTCGGGGATCGCGTCGCCGACCAGCACCTGGCTGACGACGCCCTGCGCCGCGACGCCACGGCGCTCGCGCCGCACCTGGTTGCGGCGCTTGCTGCGCAGGCGCAGGAGATAGTCGTCGAAGCTCGCGAAGCCCTCGTTGCGCCAGTGGTACTGGAAGCCGATCCGCAGCAGATAGCCGTCGTTCTCGAGCGGCGCGATCTCGTCGTCGCGGCAGAAGTTCACGTGCACGGACGAGAGCTCGTTCTGCGCGCAGAGCTCGCGCAGCGCGCGGGCCATCGCTGCGACGGCGGCGGCGCGGTCCACGCCGGGAGCGCAGAGGAAGCGCGCGCCCGTCACCGGCGTGAAGGGCACGCCGACCAGGAGCTTCGGGTAGTAGGCGATGCCGGCGCGCGCGGCCGCGTCGGCCCAGCCCCAGTCGAACACGAATTCGCCCTCGCTGTTCGACTTCAGGTACAGCGGACACGCCGCGACCAGCTTGCCGTCCTGGCGCAGCAGCAGCGGTCGCGCCTGCCAGCCCTGCGCGTCGCCGACACAGCCGGCTTCCTCGAGCGACGCGAGCCACTCCCACTCGAGGAAGGGCGACTCGTCGCCGACGAGCGCGTTCCACTCGGCTGCGGGGATGTTCGCGACGCCTTCGCCGAGCGCGAGACTCGATTCGGGCTCCGCATCGCGGCGCGCGGTCATCGCTGCGCAGTCTAACCGGATGCCTTCACGAACCGGGTCCGTCTTCTGAACTTCGCCCGCCAAGCTCTTGCGATCTCCGCTCGGCTTCGCCTCGCTGCGCGCCCGACGGCTTGCTGCTCGCTGCGCGCCGCGCGGTCGCGCGGCTTGCGGTTGCTATCTTGCGCGCGTGCCGAACGTCCCTTCCGGTCCGGGAGACGTCCCGCGCGAGCCGCGGCGCGACGACCCGCGACACGAATCGGGAATCGCGACGCTCACGCGCCGCAAGACGGCAAAGCCGATCCGCTACAAGGTCCTGCTCTTCAACGACGACTACACGCCGATGGAGTTCGTCGTCGCGATCCTCGAGCAGATCTTCGGCAAGGGTCCTTCCGAGGCGACCCAGATCATGCTGGCCGTGCACCGCGGTGGAGTCGGGGTCGCGGGCGTCTACGTGCTCGATGTGGCGGAGACGAAGGCGGCGGCGGTCCACCGGGCGGCCGAGGCGCGCGGCTATCCGCTGCGCTCGGGAGTCGAGCAGGAATGAGCGAGATCGGCCGCGAGCTCCACATCATGCTCCAGGCGGCGGTGCGCGAGGCGATCTCGCGGCGCCACGCCTACGTGACGGTCGAGCACCTGCTCTTCGCCCTGATCCACGACGCGCGCGGCGCGGAGATCCTGCACCACGCCGGCGCCGACCTGCGCGAGCTGAAGGCCGCGCTCGAGCGCTACTTCCACGACGACCTCGAGAGCGTGCCGGGCGACGAGCCGTACGAGGCGCGCCAGACGCTCGCCTTCCACCGCGTGCTCGAGGGCGCGCTCTCACACTGCGAGCGCTCGGAGAAGCCCGAGGTCGAGGCAGGCGACATCCTGGCGGCGATCCTGCAGGAGCCGGAGTCGCACTCGGTCGCGCTGCTGCGCTCGCAGGGCGTCTCGCGCCTCGACGTGCTCCGCTACATCTCGCATGGAATCTCGAAGCGCGCGGCCGGCGGCTCCGCCGAAACGGCGACACCGGCCGGTGCCGAGGCCGGGCTCGGCGAGCCGGGCGAGCTGCCGGACGATCCGCTCTCGGCGTACGCGACGAATCTCACCGAGCGCGCCGCGCAGGGAAAGCTCGACCCGCTGATCGGCCGCGGCACCGAGCTCGACCGCATCGTCCACATCCTGGCGCGGCGTCGGAAGAACAACCCGATCCTCGTCGGCGAGACCGGCGTCGGCAAGACGGCGCTCGCCGAGGGGCTCGCGCTGCGCGTGCGCGAGGGCCGCGTGCCGGACGACATGCGCGAGGCCGAGATCTTCTCGCTCGACATCGGTGCGATGCTCGCCGGCACCCGCTACCGCGGCGACTTCGAAGCGCGCTTCAAGGCCTTCATGGCGGCGCTCGCGACGCGCGCGCATCCCATCCTCTTCATCGACGAGATCCACACGATTCTCGGCGCGGGCGCGGCGCAGGGCGCCACCGTCGACGCCTCGAACATGCTGAAGCCGATCCTGCAGCAGGGCGAGCTGCGCTGCATGGGCTCGACCACCTACGCCGAGTACCGTCACTTCGAGCGCGACCGCGCGCTCTCGCGCCGCTTCCAGCGCGTCGACGTGAAGGAGCCCTCGGCGGAGGAGAGCGTGCGCATCCTGCAGGGGCTCGCGCCGCGTTACGAGGAGCACCACGGGGTCCGCTACACCGCGCCGGCGCTGCGCGCCTGCGTCGACCTCTCGGTGCGCCACCTCTCCGACCGCTTCCTGCCCGACAAGGCGATCGACGTGCTCGACGAGACGGGCGCGGCGGTGCGCCTGCGCCCGGGACCGCGCCGCAAGACGGTGTCGGTACGCGACGTCGAGGACGTGATCGCGCGCATGGCCAACATCCCCGCGGTGCGCGCGCAGGGCAACGACCGCGAGCGCCTCGAGCAGCTCGAGGGGGAGCTGCGCAAGGTCGTCTTCGGACAGGACGCAGCCATCTCCTCCGTGGTGCGCGCGGTCAAGCGCGGGCGCGCGGGGCTCGCCGGGCGCGACCGGCCGATCGGCTGCTTCCTCTTCACGGGCCCGACCGGCGTCGGCAAGACGGAGCTCTCGAAGCAGCTCGCGCGCGCGCTCGGCGTCCCGTTCCACCGCTTCGACATGAGCGAGTACATGGAGCGCCACGCGGTCTCGCGCCTGATCGGCGCGCCGCCCGGCTACGTGGGCTACGACCAGGGTGGGCAGCTCGTCGAGAAGATCCGCAAGGAGCCCTACACCGTTCTGCTGCTCGACGAGATCGAGAAGGCGCATCCGGACGTCTTCGACATCCTGCTGCAGGTGATGGACCGCGCGACCTTGACGGACAACCAGGGCCGCGAGGCGGACTTCCGCCACGTGACCTTGATCATGACCAGCAACGTCGGCGCGCGGGAGATGGCGGCGCGCGGCATCGGCTTCGGGGCCGGGCGCTCGAGCGACGGGCGCAAGGAGGTCGAGCGGCTCTTCAGCCCCGAGTTCCGCAATCGGCTCGACGAGATCGTGCGCTTCTCCGACCTCGGGCCCGACGTGATGGGGAAGGTCGTCGACAAGTTCGTGCGCGAGCTCGAGGCGCAGCTGCGCGAGCGCAAGGTGCGGATCGATCTCAGCGACGCGGCGCGCGCATGGCTGGCGGAGAAGGGCCACGACCGCGACTTCGGCGCGCGACCGATGGCGCGCCTGATCCAGGTCGAGCTGAAGGACCGCATCGTCGACGATCTGCTGTTCGGCGCGCTCGCCGGAGGTGGCGTCGTCCGCGTCGACGTCGACCGGGAGGAAGGCCGCCTGTCGTTCCGGACGGAAGATCGGAGCGCGTCGGGCGAGTCCGCGCAGGGCTCGTGACCGGTGCCGGTCGAGTCCTAGCGAAAAGCTCGCCTCGCGAGCGCGAGGTCCCGCGCCGCGCCCATCGCACGCCACCTCAGGAGTCGTCATGAGCGTCGACACGAAGCTCGAGGTCGTCGTGATCCCGGTCTCGGACGTCGATCGCGCCAAGCGCTTCTACGGCGGCCTCGGCTGGCGGCTCGACGCCGATTTCGCCGTCGGGGATCGATTCCGGGTCGTGCAGTTCACTCCCCCGGGCTCGCCGTGCTCGATCCATTTCGGCACGGGAGTCACGTCGGCTGCGCCGGGGTCCGCGCAGCTCTACCTGATCGTCTCCGACGTCGAGGCCGCGCGCGCGGCGCTCGTCCGGCGCGGCGTCGAGGTCGGCGAAGTGTTCCATCGCGCCGGTCCGGGACAGCCGGCCCAGAAGGGCCGGGATCCCGAGCGTCGTAGTTATGTGTCGTTCGCGTCGTTCAGCGATCCCGACGGCAACGGCTGGCTCTTCCAGGAGATCACCACCCGGCTTCCCGGGCGCGTCGACCCGGCTGCGACGTCGTTCGGCTCCTCGATCGATCTGGCGAGCGCGCTCCGGCGCGCGGCGGCCGCGCACGGCGAGCACGAGAAGCGGACCGGCCAGCGAGACGAGAACTGGCCGGACTGGTACGCCGCGTACATCGTCGCGGAGCAGGCCGGCGAGAAGCTGCCGTCGTGAGCGACTACGACGTCATCGTGATCGGCGGCGGCTCGCCGGGCGAGCACTGCGCCGGCGCGCTGGCGGAAGGCGGGCTCCGCGTCGCGTTGGTCGAGCGCGAGCGCGTCGGTGGCGAGTGCTCGTACTGGGCCTGCACCCCGTCGAAGACCTTGCTCCGACCGGGCGAGGCGGTGCGCGGCGCGAACGAGGCGGCGGCCAGCGCGCGGATCGACGTCGCGGCGGCGCTCGCGTGGCGCGACTTCATGGTGTCGGACTACTCCGACACCGGACAGGAACGCTGGCTCGCGGATCACGGCATCGAGCTGCTCCGCGGTCGCGGCCGGATGGCCGGGACGGGCGTCGTGGAGGTCGACGGCGTCCGCCACACCGCGGATCATGTCGTCCTCGCGACTGGCTCCGACCCGATCATCCCGCCCGTGCCGGGCCTGCGCGGCCTCGAGGGCATCTGGACGAACCGCGAGGCGACGGGCATGAAGTCCGTGCCTCGCCGGCTGCTCGTGCTGGGCGGCGGTGCGGTCGGCGTCGAGATGGCGCAAGCGGTCCGCCGCTTCGGCGGCGAGGTCGCGTTGGTCGAGTCCCACGATCACCTGCTGCCCCGCGAGCCCCGTCGGCTCGGCGAGGCGCTCGGCGAGGTCCTGCGCCGGGACGGCGTCGAGCTCGCGCTCGGCGCGCAGGCGACCGCGGCGCGTCGCGAGGGCGAGCAGTACGCGCTCGAGCTCGACGATGGCCGCACCCTGCGCGGCGATCGGCTGCTCGTCGCGACGGGGAGGCGCCCGCGCGTCGAAGGGCTCGGGCTCGAGACGGTCGGCGTCGAGGCGGGCGCGCGCGGCATCCCAGTCGACGCGCGCCTGCGCGCGGGCGAGCGCCTCTTCGCGATCGGCGACGTCAACGGCATCTGGCAGCTCACCCACGTCGGGAAGTATCAGGGCCGGATCGTCGCCGCGAACCTCCTCGGCGAGCCGCGCGAGGCGCACTACGAGGCGGTGCCGCGCGTCGTATACACCGATCCGCAGGCGGCCTCGGTCGGCGCGAGCGAGGCTCCCTTCAGCGCGAGCGCCCGCATCGCCGAGGTCGCGAAGACCGCCACCTACACCCGCGCCTACGCCGAGTCGAACGGCTTCCTGACGCTTCTCTGCGACGGCGAGCGGCTGACCGGCGCCTACGCGCTCGGACCGGAGGCCGGCGAGTGGCTGCAGCAGGCGACGCTCGCCATCCGCGCCCGCGTGCCGCTCGACGTCCTGCGCGACACGATCCAGCCGTTCCCCACGTTCTCGGAGATCTTCTTCGCCGCGCTGAAGGCGCTCGACGGCGCGATGAAGACCGCGCGCCGGCCCGCAGCGAGCTGATCTCAGTGCGCGCGGGCGCGGGTCCAGCGTCCGCGCCGGAACGACATGCCGAGCCACCCCGCGCGCGCGAGGTGGTCGCCGACGATGATCCCCCAGATCCACACCACGGGAGCGTGCAGCGCGTACGCGAACGCGAAGGCGAGCGGCACGCGGATCACCCAGTTGCCGACCGCCGCCGCGACGAAGGGCGTCCAGGTGTCGCCGGCGCCGCGCAGCGCGCCGCCGAGCGCGAAGTGCGTCTGGAGCGCCGGCTGCGAGAGCGCGAGCGCGACCATGAAGGGCGCGACCTCCGCGATCAGGGCGGGGTCGGCGGTGAAGACACTCGCGATGCGCGAGGGCGCGATCAGGCAGATCGCGCCGAGGACGGCCGCGACGCCCAGCGAGAGGCCCGCCCCGCGCCAGCCGGCGCGCGCGGCCGTCTCCGGGCGCGACGCGCCGAGCGCCTGGCCGACCAAGGTGGACGCCGCCGTGCCGAAGCCGGTCCCGGGGATCCAGGTGAAGGCCAGCAGGCGCACCCCGATGGTGTAGGCCGCGATCGCGAGGCTGCCGTAGCCCGAGAGCACGCGGAAGTAGGCCAGCAGCGCGAGGTTGTTCGCGAGTCGCTCGCCGACACCGGGAAGCGCCAGGCGCACGACCTCGGGCACGAGCCGGCGCGCGCCGGCGAAGTCGCGGCGGCGGAGCGCGAGCGGCGAGGGGGCCGGCCGGCGGCGCACGACCGTCAGGAAGAGGATCAGGCCGATGACCTGCGCGGTGATCGTGGCGACTCCCGCGCCCGTGAGGCCGAGGCGCGGGAAGCCGGCCAGCCCGAAGATCCAGAGCGCGTTGCCGCCGATCTTCACCGACGTGACCACCGCCGCGATCGACATCGGGATGCGCGCGTTGCGGTCCGCGCGCATCGCGAACTCGAACGTCATCGAGACCGCGAGCAGCGGCGTGGAGCCGACCACGAGCGCGAGGTAGGGAACGCAGAGATCGATCACGCGCGGCTCGGCGCCGAGCCCGCGCAGCAGCGCCGCGGGCGCCGCGAGCATGCTGGCCGACAGCACGCTCGCCGACCCGACCGCGACGAGCAGCGACGCGGCGAGCGCGCGGCGCGCGCCCTCCGGATCGCGCGCGCCGATCGCGCGCGCCATCAACGCCACGCAGGCCGAGCCGACCGCGAAGAGCACCGACTGCGAGAGCTGGAAGAATTGCGTCGCGTAGCCGGCGGCCGCGACCGCCTCCGAGCCGATGCGGCCGACCATCGCGATGTCGAGGAGGCCGACCGCGTTGAGCAGCGCCTGCGAGAGCATCACCGGCCAGGCGAGCGACCACAGCTCGCCGAGCGAGTCGAGCGCGAGCGGCGCGCGCAGCGCGCCGGGCGCTGCGCCCGCGGCGAGCGCGGTCGCGGGTAGGTCCGGCCCGCCCTCCGGATCGAACAGGGTGTCGAGGCCGGCGTCCGCCGGCGGCGGCTTCGGCTCCGCGGTCACCGCCCCGGTCTCAGCGCAGTTCCGGCGGGAGCTGGAAGACGATGCCCTCGTCGACCTGCGGCAGCGCGCGCACGCGCGCAGCCGGCCCGACGAGCGCCCGCAGCCGCGCGACCACGCCCTGCACGAGCACCTCGGGCGCGGACGCCCCGGCCGTGACGCCGATCTGGCGCGCGCCCTCGAGCCACGCGGCATCGATCTCGCCGGCGTCCTGCACGAGATGGGCGCGCGCGCCCGACTTGGCGGCGAGTTCGACGAGGCGGTTGCTGTTCGAGGACCCCGGCGCGCCGACCACGATCACCACGTCGGCGTCGCGGCAGAGGTCCTTGACCGCGTTCTGGCGATTCTGCGTCGCGTAGCAGATGTCGTCCTTGCGCGGCAGCCGGATCGACGGGAAGCGCGCGCGCAGCGCATCGAGGATCTCGCGCGTGTCGTCGACCGACAGCGTCGTCTGGGTCACGCACGCGAGGCGCGAGGGGTCGCGCACCTCGAGGCTCGCGACGTCGTCGACGCACTGCACGAGGTGGATGCGCTCGGGCGCGTGCCCCATCGTGCCCTCGACCTCGACGTGCCCGCGGTGGCCGACGAGCACGATCTCGTAGTCCTCGCGCGCCATGCGCTGCGTCTCGACGTGGACCTTCGTCACGAGCGGGCAGGTCGCGTCGATCACGCGAAGTCCGCGCGCGGCGGCGGCCTGCCGCACGGCCGGCGAGACGCCGTGCGCGCTGAATACGAGCAGCGCGCCCACCGGCGCGTCGCCCGGGTCGTCGACGAAGATCGCGCCCTTCGCGCGCAGGTCCTCGACCACGTGGCGGTTGTGCACGATCTCGTGGCGCACGTACACGGGCGCGCCGAAGCGCTGGAGCGCCTGCTCGACGATCTCGATGGCCCGGTCGACGCCCGCGCAGAAGCCGCGCGGGCTGGCGAGGACGATCTCCATGGCGGGCGCCGAGCGTAGCAGCAGAGGCGAAGCGGACTGTCACAGCCGAGGTGCGCCGCTATGCTCCGGCGTTCTCGCAGCCTCGGTGCGCGGCCTTCCGCACAGCGGCGCGCGGTGGACGAGCGGACATCGGACGGGCTGCGTCCCGGGCGGAGGATCGGATGGCGGACCTCGAAGCGTTCCGCAGCGACTTGCAGCGCTTCCTCGCGCAGAACGCGCCCGATGCCGTGCGCGGGCTCGTCGTGACGGCCGAGGGCGACGGCAACTGGGGCGGTCGCAGGGCGACCTACGACCCGCCCGAGATGAAGAAGTGGCTCGAGGTGATGGCGGCACGCGGCTTCACGGCGCCGAGCTGGCCGAAGGAGTACGGCGGAGGCGGGCTCTCGCCGGAAGAGACGAAGGTGCTCCGGCAGGAGCTCGCGGCGCAGAAGCTGCCGCCGCCGCTGATCGGCTTCGGCCTCGAGATGATCGGCCCGACACTCCTCCGCTACGGCACCGAGGCGCAGAAGCGCCAGCACATCCCGCCGATCGTGCGCGGCGAGATCCGCTGGTGTCAGGGCTACTCGGAGCCCGACAGCGGCTCCGATCTCGCGTCGCTGAAGACGCGCGCCGAGCGCCGCGGCGACCACTTCGTGGTGAACGGCACCAAGGTCTGGACCTCCTACGGCGATCTCTCCGACTGGATCTTCGCCCTGGTGCGCACCAACCCGAACGCGAAGAAGCAGGAGGGCATCACGTTCCTGCTGATCGACATGGCGTCGCCCGGCGTGTCGGTGCGCCCGATCAAGCTGATCAGCGGGAAGTCGCCCTTCTGCGAGACGCGCTTCGACGACGTGCGCGTCCCTGTCGGAAACGTGCTCGGCGAGATCGATGGCGGCTGGAGCGTCGCCAAGGCGCTGCTCGGCTTCGAGCGCAACATGATCGCCGACACCTTCGGCACGGTCGGCTCCGCGCGCTCCGAGAAGCGCGGCAGCCGGCTCGCGAACCTGGCGCGCGACCATGGGCTCGGCGCGGGCGACGCGCTCTCGGACGCCGTCGTGCGCGACGAGATCGCGCGCTGCGAGATGGACGAGCGCGCCTTCGCGCTGACCGTCCAACGCAGCCGGGACGCCGCGCGCGCCGGACACCAGCCCGGTCCCGAGAGCTCGATCTTCAAGCTCTACGGCACGGAGCTGAACAAGCGCCGCACGGAGCTCTCCGTGCGGATCGCCGGGCCGCAGGGGCTCGGCTGGGAAGGGCCCGGCTTCGACGACGACGAGCTGCTGCTGACGCGCCACTGGCTGCGCGCGCGCGGCAACTCGATCGAGGGCGGGACCTCCGAGGTGCAGCTCAACATCATCGCGAAGCGCGTGCTCGGGCTTCCGGACTGAACGGGGATCGCGAGTGCAGCAGCTCGTCCTGAGCGAAGACCAGGAGCTCCTCGCCAAGACCGCGGCCGACTTCGTCGCGTCGCGCTCGCCGGTCGCGCGCGTGCGCGCGCTGCGCGACGCCTCCGATCCGCTCGGCTTCTCGCGCGCGCTCTGGAAGGAGATGGCCGAGCTCGGATGGGTCGGCATTCCCTTTCCGGAGAGCTACGGCGGCGCGGGCATGGGGTTCGCGGAGCTCGCGGTGGTGCTCGAGGCCCTCGGCCGCACGCTCGCCCCCGAGCCGTTCCTCTCCTGTGTCGTGCTCGCGGGTCAGGCGCTGTTGCGCGCGGGAAGCGAGGCGCAGCAGCGCGCGTGGCTCCCGCGACTCGTGTCGGGCGACGCGCTGCTTGCCTTCGCGAGCCAGGAGCGCGAGAGCCGCTACGACCTCCAGCGCGTCGCGACGTCGGCGCGCCGACAGGGCGACGGCTTCGCGCTGTCCGGAGAGAAGATCGCGGTGCAGGACGGCGCCGGCGCCGACGCCTACGTGGTCGCGGCGCGGACGAGCGGCGCCGTCGCGGATGCCGCGGGCATCTCGCTCTTCCTGGTGCCGGCCGCGACGCCGGGACTCCGCTGCGAGCGACAGTGGCGCGTCGATTCGCGCAACGCGGCGATCCTGCACCTCGAGGGCGCGCGCGTGCCGCAGGACGCGTTGATCGGGCGCGAAGGGGAGGGGCTCGCGACACTCGAGGCGGTCGTCGACCTCGCCATCGCCGCGCTCTGCGCCGAGATGCTCGGCTCGATGAGCGAGGCCTTCGCGCGCACGCTCCACTACCTGAAGAACCGCCTGCAGTTCGGCGTGCCGATCGGCTCGTTCCAGGCGCTGAAGCACCGCGCCGCGCAGATGTTCGTCGAGATCGAGCTGTGCCGGTCGGCGGTGATGGGTGCGGTGCGCGCGCTCGACGCGGGCGACGCCGACGCGCGCAAGCTCGTGTCGGTCGCCAAGGCGCGCTGCTCCGAGACCGCCATGCTCGTCGCGCACGAGGCCGTGCAGATGCACGGCGGGATCGGCATGACGGACGAGCACGAGATCGGCTTCTTCCTGAAGCGCGCCCGGGTGGCAGAGCTCACCTTCGGCGACGCCGCCTGGCACCGCGCGCGCTGGGCGCGGCTGTGCGGGTACTGAAACCGCTCTCGCCCCGCGAGCGGCTGCTGCGCGCCTGTCGCGGCGAGCCCGTGGACCGGCCGCCCGTCTGGCTGATGCGCCAGGCCGGACGCTATCTGCCCGAGTACCGCCGCGTGCGCGGCGAGATGCCCTTCCTCGAGTTCTGCCGCTCGGTCGAGCGAGCCGTCGAAGTGTCGCTCCAGCCGGTGGACCTCGTCGGCAGCGAGGCGGTGATCCTCTTCTCTGACATCTTCGTGCCGGTGCCGCCGCTCGGGGTCGAGGTCGACTTCCGCCCCGGACCCGTGGTCGCGCAGCCGATCCGCAGCCTGGCGCAGGTCGAGAAGCTTCGCGCGCCGGATCCGCGCGAGAGCGTCCCGTTCGTGTTCGAGATCCTGCGTCGGCTCCGCCGCGAGCTCGACGCGCGCGAGCTGCCGCTGATCGGCTTCGCGGGCGCTCCCTTCACGCTCGCGGCGTATCTGGTGGAGGGGCGCGGCTCGCCACAGTTCCCGGTGCTGCGCCGCATGCTCTACCGAGCGCCCGAGGTGTTGCGCGCGCTGCTGGCGCGGCTGACCGATCTGGTGGTGCGCTACCTCGACGCGCAGATCGAGGCGGGCGCGCAGGTGGTGCAGCTCTTCGACACCTGGGCGGGACTCCTGCCCGAGGCCGAGTACCGGGAGTGGGTGCTGCCGGTGCACCGCGAGATCGCGGCGAAGCTCGGCAACGCGCGCGCGCCGCTCGTGCTCTTCGTCGGCGGCGGACCTCACCTCGTCGACGCGATGGCGGAGAGCGGCGCCGACGTGCTCTCGCTCGACTGGCGCGTCGACCTCGCGGCGGCGGCGCAGCGCGTCGGCGCGCGCGTGAGCCTCCAGGGGAATCTCGATCCCTGCGCGCTCTCCGCGCCGCCGGACGAGATCGCGAAGCGCGTGCGGAGCCTCGTCGCGGCGGGGCGCGCCGGGCGCGGCCACGTGCTGAATCTCGGCCACGGCGTGCTTCCCGACACGCCAGTCGAGGGCGTGCGCGCGTTCGTGTCGGCCGCCCGCGACGCGGGAGGCGAGGCGTGATGGACGACGCCTTCGCCGTCGATCTCGAGAAGCTGGTCGAGCTGCTGCCGCGCTACGCGACCGACGGGCCGCGCTACACGAGCTATCCGACCGCGCCCGTCTGGAACGAGTCGTACGGCGTCGAGGAGTTCCGCCAGGACCTCTCGCACGGCGACGTCGAAGCGAGCGACGGCCTCTCGCTCTACGTGCACGTGCCCTTCTGCGAGAGCCTCTGCCACTTTTGTGCGTGCAACAAGCTGATCACGAAGGACCACGCGCGCGCGGGCGCCTACCTCGACGCGATCCTGCGCGAGATCGCGGCGGTGCGCGAGGCGCTGCGCGTCCCGCGCACAGCGACGCAGGTGCACTGGGGCGGCGGCACGCCGACCTGGCTCTCGCCGGCGGAGATCCGCCGCCTCTACCACGCGCTGACGGACGCCTTCCCGGTGCGCCGCGACGCCGAGATCAGCATCGAGGTCGACCCGCGCGTCACCGGCGACGCCCATCTCGAGGCGCTCGCCGACTGCGGCTTCAACCGCATCTCGATGGGCGTGCAGGACTTCGATCCGCGCGTGCAGGAGGCGGTGCATCGCATCCAGACGCCGCAGCAGACGGAGCGCCTGGTCTCCGCCGCCCGCGACGCCGGCTTCGAGAGCGTGAACTTCGACCTGATCTACGGGCTTCCCTACCAGAGCGTCGAGAGCTTCGAGCGCACGCTCGATCGGGTGTTCGCGATCGGGCCGGACCGCATCGCGCTCTACTCCTACGCGCACGTCACCTGGCTCGCGAAGCAGCAGCGCGGCTTCGAACGCAAGGATCTGCCCGAGCCCGCGGTGAAGCTCGCGTTGATGCTGACCGCGATCCGCCGCTTCCTCTCGCAGGGCTACCTCTTCATCGGGCTCGACCACTTCGCGCGGCCCGACGACGAGCTCGCGCGCGCGCTCGCCGATCGCACGCTGCGCCGGAACTTCATGGGCCACACGACACAGGCCGGCGTCGATCTGCTGGGCTTCGGGCCGAGCGCGATCAGCGAGCTGCGGACCAGCTACGCTCAGTCGGTTCGCGAGGAGCCCGAGTGGCGCGCCGCGGTCGCCTCGCGCGGACTCGCGACGATGCGCGGTCACCGGCTCACGCGCGACGATCTCGAACGGCGATGGATCATCGGTCGGATCCTCTGCCATGGAGAGCTGCGGGCGGCCGAGTTCCGCGAGGCTTTCGGCCGCGAGCTCGCGAACACCTACGCCGCGGAGCTGCTCTCGCTGCTGCCGGCGCAGGACGACGGACTCGTGCTGCTCTCCTCGGACGGCAGCCTGACGGTCACGCCGGCCGGGCGCCTGCTGGTGCGGAACCTCGCGATGGCCTTCGACGCCCACCTCGAGTCGCAGCGCGAGAGCGGACAGCGCATGTTCAGCCGGACGGTCTGAGCGTGGGAGTTCCGGAGGTCGACACGGTCGTCGCGGGCGCCGGCATCGCCGGGCTCGCGGCCGCGCTCGAGCTGCAGGGGCGCGGGCGCGAGGTGCTCGTGATCGACCCGGCCGACCGGCCGGGCGGCGTGATGCGCACGGACCACGTCGCCGGCTTCGTGATCGAGCGCGGGCCCAACACGGCGCAGGTGAAGGCGCCGATGCGGCGCTTCCTCGAGGCGCGCGGGCTCGAGTCGGCGCTGATTCCGGCGCGGCCGGCGAGCCGCATCCGGCACGTCTTCCGGGACGGGCGGCTGGTGCGCGTGCCCGTGTCGCCGCTCGGTGTCGCGACGACTCCGCTCCTCTCGGCGCGCGCCAAGCTACGCCTGCTGGCCGAGCCGTTCGTGCGCCGCGGCAACGGCCGCGGCGAGAGCGTCGCCGAGTTCGTGTCGCGACGCGCCGGATCCGAGGTCGTGCGCGGGCTCGTGGGCCCCTTTCTCACGGGCGTCTACGCGGGCGACGAGTCGCAGCTCGGGGCCGAGGCGGTCTTCGGCCGCGCGGTCGAGCTCGAGCGGCGCTACGGATCGCTCGCGCGAGGCTTCGCGCTCTCGGCGCTGTGGCGGCGCGGCGAGCGCGGGCTGCGCGGCACGTGGTCGGGTCAGCATGGCTTCGGCCCGCTCGCGCGGCAGCTCACGAATCAGCTCGCGGAGCCGCCGGCGCTCGGCAGCCGCGTCGACCGCATCACGCGCGACGGCGACGCGTGGCA
>Ga0335069_10003805_pt1 | contig 22604 bp, 19 predicted proteins | sample Lox_Sample_11_FD_206714 | JGI IMG/M metagenome (GOLD analysis project Ga0335069, IMG submission 206714) | Soil microbial communities from Loxahatchee National Wildlife Refuge, Florida, United States - Lox_Sample_1.1 | ecosystem: Environmental > Terrestrial > Soil > Wetlands | place: USA... | reverse complement strand
ACGAGCTGCATGTTACCACGGATTACAGGAATGGGCACGGATGGGGCGATCGAGATTTGGAACTCGAAATACGGAACCCGGAACTCGGAATTTCGATTTTTTTGAACCACCAATTGACACTAATGGCGCCAATCCGGATTCCGGAAATTTAACCGCAGATGGCGCAGATGAACGCAGATAAATCATTCTAATTGGATCGGTTCCGTGCCAATCAGTGTGATCCGTGGTTAGTCCGATCCGAAACCTTCCTCCTGCTGTGAAAAAGAAAACTTCCACCAAGGCTCCCATCCGCTCCGCCGTTCCCGTCGCCTGGACCGCCCGCCTTAAGCGGCTCCGCGCCCAGCACGAAAAATTTCTCGCCCGCAGGAATCCGGTCGATCCCGAGTGGGACAACGGCGTGTTCGAACGCTTCACCCATCCGGTTCTCACCTACCGCCACGCCCCCATCGAGTGGCGCTACGATCTCAATCCGAAGACCAATCCGTTCCTGATGGAACGCCTGGGCGTCAACGCCGCGTTCAATCCCGGAGCGTTCTTCTGGCAGGGTAAGGTCCACCTCGTCGTCCGCTTCGAAGGCTACGATCGCAAGAGCATCTTCGCCATGGCCGAAAGCCCCAACGGGATCGACCACTGGCGCTTTTGGGACGAACCCGTCGACCTGCCGGAGATCAAACCCGAGACCAATGTTTACGACATGCGCATCACGTTCCACGAGGACGGCTGCATTTATGGCGTGTTCTGCGCCGAGTCGAAGGATCCCCAGGCCAAACCGGATGATTTTTCCAGCGCTGTTGCCGTGGCCGGCGTTGTGCGCACCCGGGATTTCAAAACCTGGGAACGCCTGCCCAATCTCCGGACTCCCGCCTCGCAGCAGCGCAATGTCGTCCTGCATCCGGAATTCGTCGGCGGCCAGTATGCCTTTTACACCCGCCCGATGGACGGCTTCATCGACGTCGGCTCCGGCGGCGGCATTGGCTGGACGCTCTGTCCGGACATCACCACCGGCGTGACCGGACTTGAGACGATCATCGACGGCCGCGCCTACCACACCATCAAGGAAGTCAAGAACGGTCAGGGGCCGGCTCCGCTCAAGACCAGCCAGGGCTGGCTCCATCTCGCCCACGGCGTGCGCAACTGTGCCGCCGGCCTGCGCTACGTCCTCTACCTGTTCATGACCTCACTGGCGGACCCGACCAGGGTCATCGCCCGTCCCGGTGGCTACTTTCTCGCGCCCTACGGCGGCGAAGGCTTCGGCGATGTCTCCAACGTCACCTTCGCCAACGGCTGGGTGCAGTTGCCCGACAAACGGAAGACGGTGCTGATCTATTACGGCGGTTCGGACACCCGCTGCTATGTCGCGCGTTCAACCGTCGACCAGCTCGTGGACTGGTGCCTCCACACGCCCGAAGACGCCCTCACGACCCGCCAGGCCGTCGAACAACGCCTCGCCCTCATCCGCGCGAACCGCGCCCTGCTGGGCCGGTAAGACGTCAGGGAACGAGCGTGAAACCGATCTGGGCAAAGTGATGGTCCGTGGTCAGGGCTTCACGCAACTTGAGCTCGCGCATCACGACGAAGCTGGTGCAGTCGGTGAACGAGAAATCCTTGTCCTGGTAACGAAAGAAAAGGCTGCGGGCTTTGTCGGTGCGGGCCGGGGTGATGGATTCCCAGCGCAGGCGGGCACTGCCATCGACTTGCCGCCACCACGTTTCGGCGGCGGCATGGCTGAGCCGAAGGCGTATGAGGGTGAGGGTTTCATCGGCGATGTAGTCGGTGGTGATGAACAGGCCGCCCCGCTCGAGCCAGAGGTCGCGGGCCTTGACGGTGGCGCGGTGAGCCGGGTCGGCGGCGTCGGCGCACGCCATCCAGCCGGCGGTGTCAACGAAGAGGGCCTTCACCGGGTGTAGAGCAAGCGGTCGTGGTCGGCCGCGGTCCGGCCATCGGTGGAACGACCCAGCGCGGCGGCGCGATAAAGCGGGTCGCCGGCAAGATCGCCGGCGGGCATGGACAAATCCTCGACCGGGATCAACTGGAACGCCGGCCGGCTGCGGTAAACGACGGTGTACCGCACACCGCGCCGGACCTTCTTGACGACGGCCGGCAGCGATGCCCGGAGCTCCTTGGCGTTGATCAGCGTGTTCATACAAGGTTCAACTTGAGTTGACCCTGACGGATGTCAACCCTGCCGGTGAAAGGATCTCGCTGTAGGGTGGGGTCGCCGAACCCCGCCCTCTTTCCCAACGAAGGCGGCGGCATGTCAAACTGTCGCCCATGGTTGGGCTCGGTACGGCGATGCCGCCCTACAGGGGAGGCAAAACGATCACACCGGGTAGTCCAGCGCCTCGGGGATCATCACCTGCGCCAGCGCCTCGGCGGCGCGATCTTTCGCGAGGCGGGAGCCGGAGAGGCTGGCGTCGAGCTTGGCGCGCAGGCGGACGAACGGCTCCAGCGCCGCGGCCACGGCGCCGGAGGCGTCGGCCTGGCCGCAGGTGCAGTTTTCGTCGGGGCAGGCGGGCAGTTCGTTGTAGCCGTAAACGAGCTCGGCGCAGAGGCGGGCGGATTCGCCCGCGGCGCTGGCCGCCTGCACCGCGCACAGGTCGCTGAAGAAATTGACGTAGCCGGCGAGTCCTTCGGCGACAGTGGCGCTGGCCGCGCCTTTCGTCTCGAGTTCGAGCACGTCGAGGATCTGGTAGCGTGCGGCGAGCAGCCAGCACAGGGCGTCGGCCAGGGGGAAGTTCACGCCCTGGCGGTTGCTCGAGTAGAGCTTGGCGCCGAGCGCATCGGTGTTCTTTTGCAGATGCTCGAGCGTCCAGAGCCAGAGCTCCATCGCGGTCGCCAGCGTGCAGGCGCCGATGCCGGGGTGGGTCGCGCCAATGCCGCGCAGTTCGCGGGCCCAGCTGCGGAAGGAGGCGAGGAAGACCTCGTTGGTCATCGTCACCGAAAGTTGGCGACGCTGCACGGCCTCGGGGCCCTCGTAGGTGGCCTCGAGCTGGGCGTCCATCCATTTGTGCCCGAGGAATCCGGGGCAGTCCTCGGTGATGCCGTAGCCGCCGACGAGGCTGACGGCATCGCGCATGACGTTGGCACCGTGGCCGGTGTTCCAGAGCTTGGTGGCGGGGCAGAGGACGTTGGCCTGCGAGTCGAGGATGAGATACTGCACGAGCGCGTCGGCCTGGAGCGTTTCATAGCGGACAGCGTCACGCTCGGCGGCGGGCTTCGCGGTGAGTTCGATGAACTCCAGCGCCTGCTTGGCGATGGCGCGGAAGGCCTTCATTTGCGCCATGCCGGGAGCGATGCCCTGCTCGGCGAATTTCTGGTCTTTTTTCTTTTCGATCGGGTCGAGCTCGTCGAAGAGCCGGGCGGCGGCGAATCCGAGGGACGCGGCGGCTTCGCCGGTCGCCCAGATGTCCGCGAGGCGTTGCAGGCAGTCTTCCTTTTGCTGCAGGCCCTGGTCGAAGCGCGGCGTACCGGGATTGACGCTCGCGGCGCCGCGGAAACGGCTGCGGTGATAGCGGATGACCGGCTCGACGGCCGAGAGAAGTTTGGCGGCGGTCATCAGACCCACGCCAACGCGGGTGCGGCGGAAGACGGCTTCGATGATTTCACCGTGGCTGTACTTTGGGATGATCACGCCGTCCTTCACCGTATAGCCGCCGATGATGCGGCTGGCGGGAACTCGGAGGCTGAAGACGGGATCGTTGGTCGAGGAGAGCTGATGGACCATCTTGCGCGTCGGCACACCGCGGTCGAAAACGCCGGGATCGGCTTCCTCGAGGATCACGATGCAGCTGCCCTTGATGCGCGGATCGGCGCTGTCGACGGCGGCGGTCGTGAAGTTGGCGAAGCCCATGTTAGTGATGAAACGGGCGCGCTTTTCCACCTGCAGGACCGGCTCCTGACCGTCCGCCCATTCGGCAATGGTGACCTTACCGCTGAGCAGGCCGGTCTCGACGCCGACGTAGGGCAGCGGTTCGGTCAGACTGAACGCGCCACGCCAGACCGGCTTTTGCTCGCCGGCGGGTGGCGGCACGCAGCGGCTCATGTAAGCGTCGCGTTGCTCGGGGGTGCCGCGTTCGTGGATGGGCGAGAGCGCGAGATTGCCGGCGAGGCTGCACGTGGCGGCCCCGGCATCGACCCAGGACAACTCCATCGCGACGAGCGAAAGCGCGAGGTTCTTCGGCCCTTCGATGAAACCACCCTGGTGCGGGTCCATGAAGCAGGTGGTGATGCCGGCCTCGTCAAAGGCTTTCAACATTTGCGCTTTTTCCGGCGTCCACTCGTGGGTGTTGCGCGCCCCGTCGGCGACCAGATGCGCCACGATGCCGCGGGCCACGGAGCGCGCCGACTGGATAAGCATCTGCAGATCGTAGCGGTCCTGGAAACGCCACATGATCTGGCGCACGTCGTCGCCGGGCAGTGTCTTGAGGGTTTCGCGTGGTTGGGTGTTGGCGGGTGAGACCATGGTGAGGTTTTTAAGACTAAACAGGAAGGAAGGGAGAACTTGAGAACGAGGACGGCCCGCAGGGAAACGGGTGGGCGAAAATCCTGCGCATCGCGGAGACTTTGGGCATCATACCGGACCGGGGCGATCAATCTTATTCGCAAAGGGGCAACTCAATCTACTCTTGGTGCTCGCGGCGCAGTTGAGCCGGCTGATATTTGCCCCCGGTTCTGGCTGGTGAACGGGTTTGCCGCATGATCGCGGAGACTTGTGCGCTCGGAAAACCACCGCACTGGTTCCGACGCGGGAAACGCTCGGCCAAACACCAGCGGCTGCAGTTCTATTGAACCGCTCTAAACCCAAATCGAAGCGAAACTCAGTCGACACTGATCACCCGTAGTTTCAAACCCGGATACACCTATCTTATGATTATGTAATCTATTGAATTACAATGACAAATATTAGTTTGTCACGTAATACGTTACAAGTTTGTGAGCTCGTCGCAGGCTACGCCTTGGCGCGGATTCCTTCCGGGAGCAGAAGTCGTGATTGACGACTGCGACGTGGTGCGAGCCTCACCGCCAGTAGCCCCGAATATAGACGTAGCCGCCGCGGTCGCGCTCCCAGTGCGGTTGAACAAAGTGATGGCGATGTGGCGGTGGTACCGTCCAGTAACCGGCCACCCACACGTAACCCCGGCCTTCGTAAGCCCAATAACCGGGAATCCAAACCGCTGCCGGGGAAGGTTGAACAACGATCACCTCTGATTGCGGCTGCGGCGGGGGCGGAACTTCCTGCACGACGACATTGGTCGCGGCCTCGGTCCGCGAGCCGTAAATTGTGCCGCGTTGTTGATCGATGCTGTTGCCGATCGTGCCGCCCGCCACTGCTCCGACTGCACCGCCGATCGCGGCGCCCTCTAGCGTGCGGTGGCCGCTGTTGTTGCCGATGATGGCGCCAGCCAGGGCACCGATGGCCCCGCCAGCGACGGCGCCTTGTTGAGTATTGGGGCCGGTGCCAACACAGCCGGCGTTAAACGCAGCGAGAATGGATGCGAAAATGAGCGTGGAGGGAATTTTCATCAGGCCTTTGGTCCGTTTTTACCAGGTTTAGGTTCCATGGCGAGGAGAAGTTCCGTAACCCAGCGGCGATGCGGGCCGGAGAGGGCGAGAGAATCAAGCCCGGCCACGGGCACCCAGCTCAGGCCGGCGGCGAGCTTTCCCCGTGGCGCGAGCACGGCGTAAATGGATTCGGTGATCTGGTAGTGCGTGATACCTCGCTTTTTGCTTAGCAACAACGCGCCACGTGCGGCCACGGCCTCAGCCAGTCCGATATGCCCGGCCGTCGGCAATTCGTAGAGTCGGGCGAGGCGACGTGCACCATCGGCCGTGCGATGCAGGAGCAACCGCCCCTTCCGCAGACACCAAACGCGGGTAATAGCACGTTGCTCGATCTGTTTCGGGGCCAATCGTGGATACCGCTCAGGATTGCCCGCATGACGGGCGGCACAGAACCAGGAAACGGGGCAGACGGTGCAGCGCGGTGTTGGGCGGACGCAGATCGTGGCACCCAGCTCCATCATCGCCTGGTTGTGATCGCCGGGCGCGGTACGGTTGAGCAACGTATCCGCCAGTGGCGCGAAGGCTTTCGCCGCCGTAGCCGAGTCGCGGAATTCGGTGCCATCGGCCATGAGGCGCGCGAGGATGCGCACGACGTTGCCGTCGACGACGGCCGCCGGCGCACCGAAAGCGATGCTTGTGATCGCCGCCGCAGTGTAGGGCCCCACACCCGGCAGTTCGCGCCACTCGGCGGGTGTTTGGGGCGGCACGCGAAGCGCCGCCAGTATTTTCGCCAGCCGGTGGAGATTGCGCGCCCGGGAGTAATAACCGAGACCTTCCCAGAGCTTGAGCACGCGATCCTCCGGGGCGGTGGCCAGCGCGGCGAAGTCGGGCAATGCCTCCAGCCAGCGTGCAAAGTAGGGGAGCACCGTCTTCACCTGTGTCTGCTGGAGCATGAACTCGCTCACGATGGTCTTGTAGAGCGAAGGCGACTCGCGCCACGGCAGCGGCCGGCGGTTCGCGCGATACCACGCCAGCAGCGCACGCTGAAAATCGGCGCGGGTGGACGGCAAACCCTGGAATTCGATCTTGGCCACGGGAAACACGAAAACGCACAAAACCACCGAAAATAAAAGTCTGCTGTTATTTTCGTGGGTTTTCGTGCTTTCTTGTGGCCATCTAATCCCATGCCCAAGAAGCAGGACCCGGATTCCGACGCTCCGAAGAAAATCACCACCTACACCATCAAGCTCGACGACGCCCAGATGGACCAGCTGGGTGCGCTCCTGCATGCGCGCGGCTGGATGCCGTGCGAAGTGCCCTACACGCGTTTCGCCTTCAAGGGCCCCGACTGCAATGTCGCCGCCTACACCAGCGGCAAGGTTGTCGTCGCCGGCAAAGGCACCGAAGAGTTCGTCACGATGACGCTCGAGTCTGAGATCACGCAGGCGCCCAAGCTCGGCTACGACGAGGTGCTGCATCCCGACTGGTTCGAGCCGCACGCGGGCCTGGACGAGAGCGGCAAGGGCGATTTCTTCGGTCCGGTGATCGCCGCCACGGTGATCGCCGACAAGCCGGCCATCGAATCGTGGATCAAGGCCGGCGTGCGTGATTCCAAGAAAATCGTCGATTCGCAGATCATGAAGCTCGACCAGCTCATCCGCGGAACGATGGGCGCCACGGCGAAAACCTGCTTCTGCGGCATGCCGAAGTACAACGAGCTGATGGGCCGGCCCGGCGCCAACCTCAACCGCCTCCTCGCCTGGCAGCACGCCACGGCCTGCGCGCAGGCGCTGACGGAGCATTGGGTGCCGCGCGGCTTGCTCGACCAATTCAGCGCGCAGCCGCTCACCCAGCGCGAGCTCGCGAAGAAAGGCGTGAAGAATTTCGAACTCAAGATGCGCACCAGGGCCGAGGAAGATCCGGTGGTCGCGGCCGCCTCGATCGTGGCCCGCGCCGAATACGTGCGGCAGATGCACGAGCTTTCGCGTCGCTTCGGCGGCAAACTCCAGAAAGGCGCGGGCGCGCTGGTGAAAAAGCAGGCCGCGGAAATCGTCGAGAAATTCGGCGCGCGTGCCCTCGGGGGCTTCGCCAAGCTGCATTTCCGCACGGCCTACGAGGTTGTCTCCGCCGCCGGCAAACTCCACGAACTGCCCCTGCCGGAGCCGAAGGCCCGCACCGAGTGGGGCGGGGCCTGACCGATGCCCGTCCGCCGCCAACTCCGCGGCTTCGATCTGAAGCAGGTCTACGGCTTCGACTGCCTCATCGGCGTCGATGAGGCCGGTCGGGGCGCGCTGGCCGGTCCGGTCGTGGCCGCGGCGGTGCTCGTGAACCAGCCGTTTCTCGAAGGCCGCTGGGCGGTGACCCGCTCCGGCCGGGTCAACGACTCCAAGCAGCTCACGCCGGCCGAACGCGAGGCGCTGTGGTTTGAGTTTGAGACGCTCGAAGGGCAGGGCGAGATCCACGCCAACTACGGCAGTGCCTCCGTCGAGGAGATCGAGACCCACAATATCCTGGGTGCGACCAAGCTCGCCATGCGGCGCGCCCTCGAGGGCATCTACCCGCCGGGCGCATTCGCCCGGCAGACGGAGCCGGACCTGTTCGCCAGCGTGGAGGAACGCATGCAATTCCAGCCGGCGGTGAACGGCCGCATCCTGATCGACGGCCTGCCGCTGAAGCATTTCCCGTATCCGCATACCGGCGTGGTGCGCGGCGACGGCCGCTCGCTGTGCATCGCCATGGCTTCGATCATCGCGAAGGTGACGCGCGACCGGCTGATGAACGACCTCGACGGGCAGTTTCCCGGCTACGGCTTTGCGCAGCACAAGGGCTATGGCACCGACGAGCACCGCGAGGCGGTGTTGCGGCTCGGCCGCTGCCCGCAACACCGCGAGATGTTCCTGCGCAAATTGCTCGCGAAACGCGTTGACCCGGCGCAGATGGACTTTTTGACCGAATCCTAGGAGCCTGTCGGAGGTGCTGATGAAAACCATATCTTCTTCGGGGAATTTCATTGGGATGGCGGGAATCTGCCTCGACCGGCTCCTTAAGCAGCGCTCCGCGCTGCGAAAACCGGATTTCTCCTTCGATTTTCCGCCGCCTCGCGACGCACTAATCCAGAATACGCAGATTGACACTGAGGTCACAGAGGCAAGCAGGAGGGGCACAGAGCGTTGCATCGGAGTAAATGCAATCGCGAGTTTCGCCCGTCAGGTAGACCCAAACTTTCCGGGACCAGATCCCAAGGTCTTCCTCTGTGACCTCATGTTTGTGCTCAGTGGCCTCTGTGACGAGATCGGTCAGCGGAACTTAAGGAGTTTGTCGGTCGCAGCGGATTGCGTGGCGACGGTACCCCGAGCATCTTCCGATCGTTAAGCACAAACCCGACAAACTCCCCGCCCCATGGCCACCAAACGCCACACCTCGCTGGACCGCGTGCTCGGACGCCTCGACACGCTCGACTCGGTCAACCTCGCCAACCTCGTGCAGCGCCTGGCCCGCGAGCGCGGCCTGTTCGAGGACATCTTCAACGCCCTGCAGGAAGGCGTACTCGTGATCAACGCCGACGGCGTGATCGAATACGCCAACGCCGCCGCCCACCGGCTCATCGGGCTGGGCGACAACGTGCTTGCCGGCGAAACCCTCTGGCGCCTCGTGCCCGGACTGCGCCCGTCGCTGGAAGTTGCGTTCGGCGGCGGCGATGGCGCGGCGGCCGCGCTGCCCGTCGTGGCGCGCGAGTTCACCCTCACGTACCCCGAGCCGCGCACGGTGCGCCTCTACATGGTACCGTTCCGGGGCGCCGGCCGCGCCACGCCGCCGCGATTTGCGGTCATCCTCAACGACATCACGCGCGACAAGGCGACCACCGCGGAACTGCTGGAGAACGAACGCACGTCGTCCATTTTCCTGCTCGCCGCGGGCGTGGCGCACGAGCTCGGCAATCCGCTCAATGCGCTCACCATCCACCTCCAGCTCATCGCGCGCCAGCTGAAGAAACTGAAGGCGGGCAAGAGCACCGACGCGCTCGCCGACTCCATTGGCGTCTGCCAGGAGGAGGTAAAGCGTCTCGATGGCATCATCAGCAATTTCCTCGACGCCATCCGCCCGCAGCCGCCCGATCTGGCCGAGACCAACCTCGGCGAAGTGCTCGACGAGGTGCTGCGGTTCCAACAGAGCGAGTTCGCCGACCGCGACCTCGCGGTCGAGGCGGAGACCCCTGCCGATCTGCCGATGGTAATGGCCGACCGCAACCAGTTGAAACAGGTGTTCTTCAACATCGCGAAGAATGCGATGGAGGCGATGCAACCCGGCGGCCGCCTGCGCATCAAGACGCGCACCGACGACGACAATGTCTACCTGCTTTTCGGCGACACTGGCAGCGGCATCAAGCCCGAGGACCTGGTGCGACTCTTCCAGCCCTACCATACGACCAAGCCCGGCGGCACCGGCCTCGGCCTGATGATCGTGCAGCGGATCATGCGCGAGCACGGCGGGCAGGTGGGGCTCGAAAGCAAGGAAGGCGTGGGCACCATCGTGACGCTCCAGTTCCCCCGCAAGGACCGTCGCGTGCGCATGCTGCAGAGCTGAGCGGGCTGATGCCGTCAAAATGTAGGGCGGGACCGCCCTGGCCGCCGAAGCCTTGGCGAAGGAGGCCGACCCCCGCCTTCTCCTCTGCACCCGGCGCTTGACCGGCCGGGCGAAGGGCGTGTGAATGACATCCCATGGTCCCGAGTGTTTTGATCGTCGACGACGAGAAGCACACACGCGAAGGCCTCCAGCAGGCGCTCGCGGAGAGTTACGACGTGTCGGTGGCCGCCAGTGCCGACGAGGCGTTCAACCTCATGGGGGCGCAGCCCTACGACGTGATCGTCACCGACCTGCGCATGCCGGGCAAGTCGGGCCTCAAGATCATCGACAAGGCGCTCGCCCTGCCCGGCCGGCCCGCCGTCATCATGATGACCGCCTATGGCAACGTCGAATCCGCCGTGGAGGCGATGAAGCGCGGCGCGGTCGATTTTCTCACCAAGCCCGTCAACATCGAACGCCTCGAGCTCCTCATCCAGCGCGCGCTCAAGAGCAAGACGCTCGAGGTCGAGGTGAAGCAGCTCCACGAGCGGCTCGACGAGAAATTCAGCTTCGAGCAGATCATCGGCCATTCGCAGCAGCTGAAGGACGTGATCGACCGCGTGCGGCTGGTGGCGCCGTCGAAGGCCACGATCCTCATCGAGGGCGAAACGGGCACGGGCAAGGAACTCATCGCCCAGGCGATCCACCAGGTGAGCCCGCGGGCGCGCGCGCCGTTTGTCGCGGTGCATTGTGCCTCGCTCTCGGAAGGCCTGCTCGAGAGCGAGCTCTTCGGCCACGAGCGCGGCGCGTTCACCAGCGCGGTCGAGAAACGGGTGGGCCGCTTCGAGTCGGCCGACGGCGGCACGCTGTTTCTCGACGAGATCGGCGAAATTTCCGCCTCCACGCAGGTGAAGCTGCTGCGGTTCCTCGAGACCAAGTCCATCGAACGGGTGGGGGGCAACAAGCCGCTCGACCTCGACGTGCGTCTGGTCGCGGCGACCAACCGCAACCTCGAGCAGCTGGTGCACGCGGGGAAATTCCGCGAGGACCTCTTTTTCCGGCTCAACGTCGTGCGCATCGCGATGCCGCCGCTACGGGAACGCGCCGAGGATGTGCCGCTGCTGTTGACGCATTTTCTCCAGCTCTTCGCCGAGGAGAACGGCCTGCCGCCGCTTGCGCTCGAGCCTGGCGCGATCCGCACGCTCCAGGCCTATGCGTGGCCGGGCAACATCCGCGAGCTGCGCAATTTTGCCGAGAACGCGGTCGTGCTGCACCGCGGCGGCAAGCTCACCGAGTACGACCTCGAGCCCAAATTCCGCGGCGCGGCGCCGGTAGGCCAGGTCGTTGACCTGGCCCCTGATCAGCGGGCCACCGCCCCGGCGGCCCCCAGCTCGTTGTCCGTCGAGGAAAACGAGAAACGCCTGTTGCGCGAGGCGCTCATCAAGGCGCGGGGCAACCGGACGAAGGCCGCCGAGCTGATGGGCGTGAGCCGCCGCACGCTGCACCGCAAGATCGCCCAGTGGCCGGAACTGGACGTGACGGACAAATGACGGAAGCGTGAGAATTTTCCGCCTTCATCTTTTCGACTCGGTGCAACCGCTAAGGTCCAAATCAGGCGGGTTCCGGAGTTGGTTTGGCGTTTGGCCTTTGGCGTTTGGAATTTTCTTTCTGTCATGCCCCGTCCCCGCAACGCCCAGGAATTGATCCACTGGATCGAAGAAGGCGCCGGCGCGCGCTGGATCTGGCGCGCGGCGCTGCTGGCCGGCATCCTCGTGTTCTCGCTCTTCGTGGTGTGGAAGCAGTTTCACGGGCCGGTGAGCGAAAGCACGCTCGTGCAGGCCGATGTCGGCCGCCAGCTCGCGCGCGGCGAGGGTTTCACCACGCTGGTCAATTATCCTCAGACCATGGCGTTCATGCAGGCGCAGGGCGTGCGCTTCGATCCCCAACGGCCTTATCCGGAGCTCCATCATGCGCCGCTTTATTCACTCACGATCGCCGCCGGGTTGCGCCTGCTGCCGGCCACGTTGCGCGAGCGGCTTTTTGCGACAGCGCCCGCGCCGCCGGATGGATTTGGCGGCGATTATTTTCTGCTCGGGCTCAATCTGGCGTTGCTGTGGCTGGCCGCCTGGCAGACTTACGATCTGGGCCGGCGGCTCTTTGCGCCCCGGGTGGGCGGGCTGGCCGCCCTGGCGCTGCTGGTCTCGGTGGCGGTGTGGCAGCAGACGGTGGCCGTCAATGGCACCGTGTTGCTGATGGTGCTGGTGCTGGCCGCGTTTCAAATCTGGCAGCACATCGAGGCAGCGACGGACGACACCGGACATGCCTCAACCGGCTGGCTCGCCGCGCTCGGAGCGGTATGTGGATTGTTGTTTCTGACGGAATATTCGGCGGGCGCGCTTCTGCTGGTGGCGCTCGGTTATGCCGCCGGACGTTTTGCGGGCCGTGCGCGGATCGTCGCGCTCCTCGCGATGGCGGCTGGCGCGGTGGCGCTCACCGCTCCCTGGCTCGTGCGCAACACGCGGCTCGCCGGGAATCCGGTGGCGCTCGCCGCCTACAATATTGCCCTCAAGGCGGGCGATCCGACGGCCGAACCCGCGACGCTGCGCGCCACGTTGTCCGCCGAGGCGCCGCCGCTCAGCCTGAACAAGCTCGGCAACAAGGCGCTCACGGCGCTGCAGGAGACGCTGAAATCGCGCCTCTGGGCGGGTGGAGGCATGTTTCTCACCGCGTTTTTCGTCGCGGGTGCGCTCTACGGCTTTCGCTCGCGGACGGCCAACCGCCTGCGCTGGCTTTTCGTGGTCGCGTTTGCCGTGCTGCTGGTCGCGCAGGCCTGTTGCAACTCGGGCGAGAGCGAGCGTCAGCCGGCCGTTTATCTCGTGCCCCTGGTGATGATTTTCGGCGCGGGCTTTTTCTACGTGCTGGTCGAAAGCAGCCCGCCAGTGGCAACCTGGCCGCTCCTCGCGGGCGCAACCTTGCTGGCCGTGCAGGCGTTGCCGCTCGCCCATGATGCGTTGGAGCCGCGGCGCGTACATTTCCAGTACCCACCGTACTATCCGACGCTGTTGATCGGGTTGCGGCAGAATCTGGAACTACGGGGCGTACCCGGTCGCTACGGCTTGATGGCCGACATCCCGGCCGGGCTGGCCTGGTATGGCAGCACGCGGGCCTGGGCCCAGCCGCCGCGTTTGCGCGATTTCTACGCGATCACCGTCGAGCAACCGATCGCCGAGCTGCTGTTGACCCCGCGCACGCTCGACCGGCCGTTTTTCTCGGAACTCTCGGCGCGACCGGTCCTGCCCGGAACGCTCCAGGCGGGTCCGTCGCGTTTCGGCGAATGGGGCCAGATCTACGCCGGCCTGTTCACGGGCCGGCTGCCGCCGGAGTTCCCGCTGCGGGCGCCACAGAAACTGTGGGACAATCTGTATGTGCTGGTCGATCCGGCCCTGCCCCCGCTCCGGGGAAAGTAATTGCTACGGCGAAAGCTTTCCGCCTAGCGTTTGCAAAAGAGAGCCAGCTTTTTCCCTATGAACTACGCGCGCCTTTCGCTGCTGAGCGGACTGATGCTTTATCTGCCGCTATGGGCCGGCTATGCGCCCATCCCGGAGCAGGAGCAGGGCAAGGCCTGGAGCGTTTCGCTGCGGACCAGCGCCGTGCACGATTCCAATATTTTCGGCGCGCCGAGCAAAGAGATCAGCAGCGAGGTTTACAGCGCGTCACCCAAGATCGCCTTCAATGCGTCGGTGACCGACCAGACGTTTGTCACCGCCTCGTATCAACCCACGCTCGATTATTTCACGGACCGGCCCGGCAGCCAGTCGCTCTTCAGCCATGAAGTGCTCGGTCGCGTGGCCCACGCGTTTTCGCCGACCACCACCCTCGACCTCATGGATTACTTCCAAATTTCGAAGAACCCCGAATCGCTGCTGCCCGGCGTGGCGGGTTCCAACCCGACGCTGCTCAACACCGACCAGTCCTTTCAGCGCAATCAGTTCGATGCAAGTTATTCGACCAAAGTCACGGCAAAGACCGGCACGACGGTGAAAATGCGCTCGACCGTGTATCGCTTCGACAATGCCACCCTCGGCCAAAGCCTCGATCGTACGGAAAATCTCTATGGCTTCGCCGGCAGTTATGACGTGTTGCCGGAAACCAAGGGGGTGGCCGAGTATCGCTACGAAACGATCGATTACCGCAGCGCTGGCGCCAACAAGGACAAGACCTCCAACTTTCTGCTGGGTGGCGTTGACTATAAAGCGGCCGAAAAACTGACCGCCAGCGCACGACTCGGTGTTGAGTGGCGGCACCGCGACGGTGAGCGCAGCCAGACTGCGCCGTCGGCGGAGCTCAGCTTGAAGTACGATTATGCCCAACAGTCGTTCCTCACCGCCGGCTATGCCTACACCCTGGATGAATCCTCCGATGTCGCAAACTATACCGACACCAAGGTGAACCGATTTTTCCTCAATCTGCAGCATGCCCTCACGCCGCTGATCGTCGCCTCGGGATCGGTCGACTACGAACCGTCCGTCCTGCAGGGGCGGCGCGGCATTAACAATGCGAACGAGACGACCCTGCGTTTCGGGGCCGCGCTCAGCTATTTGCCCACCAAGAACTGGACCCTCTCGGCCACCTACGACTACGACCGCGTGACTTCCGATGTGGCCGCGCGCGAGATGGGCCGCGGCCGGATGGGCGTGAGCGCGGCCTACGCGTTCTGAGGGCGGGTTTTCAAATTCGGCCATACCTGCGTGGCGGCAGAACCAGGCTCGCCCAAGGCGGGCCGAGGAGAGGTGGGCCGAGGCCCATCCTCCTCGGCACAACGCCGGGCCAGCCTGGTTAAGCCGCCACCCGAAGGGCTGGGACGGAGCAGGTTTCGCGCGGCGTTGTGCTGGCGGAGCGGGGCTTCAGCCCAGCATCCGCCAGCCCGCCTTGCGCCAAACCCGCTGCGTCTCCAGCGCAGGCATGGCTGAACTTGAAAACGCGCCCTCGGCCGGCGCCGGCCGGAAATTCCTTGCCGCGCCCGGCGGTGCGCCGTTCGCTTGCCGCACATTCATGGCTGCCCTCATCGCCAGCAAGGAAAGCGCCTCGCTCGCCGACTTCCTGCAAATCCTGCGGCTCCGCAAGGCGCTCGTGCTGCTCGTCCTGTCCCTGGTCGTGCTGACCACGCTGGTCGTCACGGCGCTATTGCCGAAATGGTACCTCGCCACGACCAAAATCCGCGTGGAGAAACCCGAGGGCGAGGTGAAACTCTTCCAGGCGCAGAGCAGTTCCTACTACGATCCCTATTTTCTGCAGGACCAGTTTCGCATCCTGCAGTCCGAGAAAATCCTCTATCCCGTCATCGCCAATCTGGGCCTCAACGAGCGGTTCGGGGCCGAGCTCGGGGCCGGGGCGGCACTGCCGACCGCGATCACCTTCCAGCGTTTGCTCAAGGATATGCTGCGCGTCGAGTCGCAGCGCAGCTCGTCGATCATCGAGATCAACGTGTACGCCCTGGACGGCACCCTCGCCGCCGCCATCGCCAATGAAATCGCGCGCGTCTATGCCGAGGATCGCGTGACGCTCGCCACGTCCGAGCAGCGCGAGGGGCTGGCGCAGCTCCGCCGCGAACTCGAGGCGCAGGAGCGCGTGGTCACGGCCCAGCGCGACGGCGTCGAGAAATTGCGCAAGGATCTCAACATCTCCGGCGTCGATCTCAATGCCCGCTACAGCGACATGGAAATCGAGACGTTGCGGCAGATGCAGACCTCGCTCATCGCGTTGCGGGTCGACGCCATCGGCCGCAAGACCCGCTGGGAACGGTTCAAAAGCATCCCGCCCGCGGACCGGATCAACCTGGTCAACTCCGAGCTGATCCAGGACCAGAACATCCAGAATCTGCTGCAAGCCTACCTCGCGGCCGACCAGGACGTCACCCGCCTGAAATCCCGGCTTGGCGAGGCGCATCCGGAGCTCGTGGCGGCATTGGAGGGCCGGGCGAAAAAACGGGAGCAACTCGACGCGATGCTCGGCGGCTACCTGGCCGCCCTCGAGAATTCCTACAAGGAGGCCGAGGCGCGCGTGACGGCGCTGGAAAACCAGCTCGCGCAGGCCAAGGTCGACCAGATCCTCTCGGCGCGCGAACGCCTGCGCCCCTTCGAGGAAGCCGCGCAAAAACTCGACGACGAGACGCGGCTGCTTAGCACGCTCAAACTCACGCTCCGGCAGCGCGAGATCGATTTCCAGGTGCCGAAAAAGACCATCGAGATTCTCAACTCCGCCGAGCCGGCGCGCCGCCCGAGCAAGCCCAGTTTTGCCCTCAACCTCATGGCGGCGCTCTTCCTCGGCTCGGTCCTGGGCGTGGGCCTGGCCGTGCTGCTGGAATATTTCGACACCAGCTTCCGCACCATCGCCGATGTGGAAACGCGCCTCAAGCTGCCGGTGCTCGGGGTGATCCCCTTTGCCCGCGAGCCCCTGCACGACGTGCAGGAGAACCCGGCCGATGCCGAACCGTTCCGGGTGCTGCACACCAACCTGAACCTCACGCTCAAGCCCGGCCAGGCCGGCGTGTTCATGCTCTGCTCCGCCGGTCCCGGCGAGGGCAAGTCGACCACGCTGCATCATCTGGCGCGTCTGATGGGCGCGGCGGGCGAGCGGGTGGTGCTCATCGATTCCGATGTCCGCCGTCCCGCCCAGCACCGGCTCGCGGCGCGGCCGAAGGAGCCCGGCCTCGTCGAACTGCTCCTCGGCCGCCAATCGCTCGACGCCGTGCTGCAAAAAGAAATCGCGCCCCGGCTCGATTTCATCCCGAGCGGCGCGACCGAAGGCGTCACCCTCGGGCTCATCCATGGCGACCGCCTTCGGGAGCTGATCGCCGGGCTGCGTGGCCGCTACGACAAGATCATCTTCGATTCGCCGCCGATCATCGGAGTGAGCGACACCACCGTGCTCGCGAGCGTGGTCGACGGGGTGGTGCTCCTCATCCAGCATCGCCGCAATCCCCAGAGCATGGTGCTGCGGGCCCAACAGATCATTGCGGGGCTGAATACGAAATTGCTCGGCGTGGTCCTAACCCAAGTGCCCGCCGGCGGCGGCGAGGACTACGGTTACTACACGCACAACTACGCCTATTACAGTGAGGGTGGAAAACGGCATCGCTCCAGTCACGGCAGCCTGAAACGACCTCCCCCGACCGGCGAATCCGGCGACCGGATCACGCTGACGGAGTCCGAACCGCGTGGCTGAGCGCAAAATTACGCGCTTTGTGCCCGGGAAGCCCCGATCTTCCACCGGCAAAAAATAGCTGTTGACCCATGGCGGCGAAGTTCTACTCCTACCCATCCTTTTTGCGGGCGTAGCTCAGTTGGTAGAGCACCACCTTGCCAAGGTGGACGTCGGGCGTTCGAACCGCCTCGCCCGCTCCATTTTCCAAAGCCGCTGTGCCACAGCGGCTTTTTTGTTGTCAGGCCTCACTACCGAGTGGAACCCGGTAATACTACTCTCCCTGAGCTTTGGTACCATGCGACATCCGCGCCGCAATAGGTTGAACCGCTTGACCCCGCCACGGCGGGCAAGCCCACGCGGTTCAGGCGCGTTGGGGTCAACGCGCTCCACCAATGCAGCATAGCCCAGCAGCTTGGGGCGATTGGTATAATGCGATTGCGCCGGGGCGTTGCGCTCGCGAACTTGCGCCGCATGAATTTGGTCGAAATCAAAGCCGGGATCGCACCCTCAGCGGTTGAAGCGGCGGACAATGTTCTGCTCGAAACCGGCTGCGAGGGATGGAGCATCTACGAAGAAGTGATCACGCCGCGGGCCTGGTTGCTCGGAGTGTTTGCCGGCGAGATGGAGGCCCGGGCCAGTTGGGCGGAGCTCAGGCCGCGCCTGGAGGCGGCGGCGGTGTCCGTGCTCGACGTTCCGGCGGTGCACCCGCTGGGCGACCAAGATTGGAAAGAGAGTTACAAGGCGCATTTCAAGGCCTGGCACTTCGGCCGTCTGCATTGGGTGCCGGAGTGGGAACGCACCACGTATCGGGTGCCGCCGGGCGAAGTCGTCTTATGGCTCGATCCAGGGCTGGCCTTCGGCACGGGCAATCACGAATCGACGCGACTGTGTTGTGAACGGCTTGTCGCCTTTGCGGAAAAACCGGAGGAGGAAGGCCGGCGCGGAAACGAGCTCCGGGTGATCGACGCCGGTTGCGGTTCGGGCATCCTCGCCCTTTCGGCGGCCTTGCTGGGATTTCGCGACATCGTCGGTTTCGATCACGATTCCGAGGCGGTGCGCGTGAGCGGGCAAAACGCCGCGCTCAACCAACTCACCGGCCGCGTGCGATTTTTCGCGGGCGACCTCGTCACTGGTCTGGCCGGACGGCAGGCCGACCTCGTGCTGGTCAATATTCAGGCCGATGTGCTGCAGCGTTTCGCCCCCGAGCTGATCGGCGCGGTGGCCCCCGGAGGTACCCTCGTGCTGAGTGGGATCCTCGCCGCCGAAGGCAACACCGTGCGGTCGACGTTTGCGGCGGCCGCGCCCGGCTGGAGCCTGACCTCGCGCGTGCTCGGCGAGTGGTGCGATCTGCAAATGGTCCGTCCCAGCCCGCATATTTCACAGTTTTTGCCGCTGCTGTGACCGCGCGTTGACCAGGCGGTCGCATCATTGACAGTCGTTCGCCGGAGATGCGGGCTGAAGGCAGCGCTCCGCGCTGCGAAAACCGGATTTCTGTTCCGATTTACCGCCGCTTCGCGGCGGTTTAAGGAGTTTGTCGGTCGGGGTGGATTGCCTCGCGACGAAATCTCGAGCTCTTTCCGCGCTTTTATCCAAAGCCCGACAAACTCCTAGTCGTCGGAGAACGCTTTGCTGGCCGCAATGACTCCGACCACCTCGATTTCCACGGGGCCGACTTCCTTGATGCCGAGATTGTCGCGATAGGTGCTGACGATTTCCTGTGTGAGATAGCCCTGGATGGCATCGAGCTTGGCATTGGGGCGCACTTTCAGGCGGAGCTCGGTGCAAAACTTGCCCCGGCGTCGTTTCACAAAGGCGCGGGCAGAGGCGACGCCCCCCACCTGTTCGCAGCACGTCTCCAACAAGCGATGGAGCGCATGGCGGGAGATGCGCAGGCGACCTTGCTGGGTGCGCGCCAACAAGAGTGTCTTGGGTTGGCGCAACAGAATGAGAATGGCGAGCAGCGCCAGGCCGAACCACAGGATGACCGCCTGAGTCGCAGAATAGAATTCGAACTCGAAAGCCGGGAATGTCATCAATCGGTGGCCGGAATCTCGGGCCAGAGTTCATCAGCTTTGTCGCCTTGGCCGCCCGCTCCCGCGGCAGCCGGCAGGCGGACTCCCTCGATGATCACATCCACCTTGGAAACCTCTTTGCCGGTCATAGCCATCACTTGTTTGCGCACGGCGACCTGGACATCGTAGGACGTTCGGCCGATTTCGGCGCCGAAAAGTACGACAAGGCGGATTTCGATGGCGTAGCTGCCGTCGGAGTTTTCGATGATCTTTACCCCCCGGGAGTCAGCCTCGCGCTTGCTGAACAGCTCGCTGATGCCGTCCACCAATCCGCCGCCAACTCCGCCAACGCCTTTCACTTCGAGCGCCGCCAGGCGCACAATGCCCGCAATCACCGTATGATTGATTTTGATGACTCCGAGTTCTGGTTGGTCATCGGGCTTGTTGGAATACTCCGTAATCGGCATACCTCCGACAGTTGTGCCTTTTGGGAGAAACTTGCAAGACGCGTGAGAAATTCTCGTGCGAAATATCTACCTGAACGGGGCCGGTAGGCGTTTTTTATATAAATTTCGCGGCAGCGGCGCTCAGAATGTAACCGCGCCGCTTCCGGCGCGGGAGACGCCGGGCCAGACACCTGCGGCTATGGTTCAATGGCACACGCCCTAGGCGAACAGATCTGACGGGGTCCGGCTCATGAACTCATCGAGGTAAGCGGTGGTGGCTTTTCCTTCGATGAAAGTCGGATCGCTCATGATCGCCTTGTGCAACGGAATGGTGGTCTTCACGCCACGGATGAGATATTCGCTCAGCGCCCGGTAGGTTCGCTCGAGGGCGGTCTTGCGCGTGGTGCCGTAGCAAATCAGCTTGCCGATCATCGAATCGTAGTAGGGCGGGATGGTGTAGCCGCTGTAGACGTGGGAGTCGACGCGCACGCCGTGTCCGCCGGGAGCGTAGTAGAGACCGATGATGCCGGGTGAAGGAGTGAAATTGCGCGAAGGATCCTCGGCGTTGATACGGCACTCGATCGCATGCTTGGTCCAGGTGATGTCGCTTTGGTCGAAGTCGAGCTTCTCCCCGTTGGCGATGCGGATTTGCTGTTTGATCAGATCGATGCCGGTCACCTCTTCCGTCACCGCATGCTCCACCTGGATGCGGGTGTTCATCTCGATGAAGTAGAATCGGCCCTTGGGATCGACGAGGAATTCGATGGTCCCGGCATTTTCGTACTCGACCGCTTCGGCCGCTTTCACGGCGGCCTTGCCCATGACCTTGCGGAGCGAGGCGGTCAGGAAGGGCGACGGGCTTTCTTCGATGAGTTTCTGGTGGCGTCGTTGGATCGAACAATCGCGCTCACCGAGATGCACGACATGACCGTGGCTGTCGGCCAGGATCTGAAATTCAATGTGACGAGGACGCTCGATATATTTTTCCAGGTAAACTTGACCGTTACCGAACGCCTTTTCCGCTTCCGACCGCGCCACATGATACTCTTTGGCAAAGGACATGTCGTTGTGCGCGATGCGCATGCCTTTTCCGCCCCCGCCAGCCACAGCTTTGATGATCACCGGATAGCCGATTTTTCGGGCAACCTTGGTCGCCTCTGCTTCGGAATCGATTGGGCCGTCGCTGCCAGGCACGATCGGCACACCGGCTTTGCGCACGGTGTCCTTGGCGATGGCTTTGTCTCCCATCTGACTGATCGCGTGTGCGGTAGGACCTATGAATTTGATATTACAAGACTTGCACTGTTCGGCAAACTTGGCGTTTTCAGAAAGAAAACCATAGCCAGGGTGGATGGCGTCGGCATCGGCGATTTCGGCGGCGGCGATGACCCTATCGGCGCGCAAGTAGCTATCGGCGCTGCGAGAGCCTCCAATGCAGATTGCCTCGTCGGCAAGCTGTACGTGCAGCGACTGGACGTCGGCTTCGGAGTAAACGGCAAGAGTCTTGATACCCAGCTCGCGACAAGCGCGAACAATGCGCAGGGCGATTTCACCGCGATTGGCGATGAGGATCTTTTGAATCATAAAATGGAGAAACCACTAATGCACAACGGTCAGCACCCATTCACGTCTCGCAGACATGTGCTACCAATTGCGGATTAGTGGTTTAATTTCGACCTGTTTGGGCTCAGCCTTGTTTGACCTTAAAAAGGCGCTGGCCATATTCAACCGGCTGGCCGTTTTCGACGAGAACTTCTACAACGGAACCCTTGGTTTCCGCTTGAATCTCATTCATAATCTTCATCGCTTCAACGATGCACACAACGGTATTTTCGACAACTTTCGATCCGACATCGACGAACGCCTTGCTTTCTGGTGAGGGTGATCGATAGAAAGTTCCGACCATCGGCGATTTGACGTAGGAGATTCCGGGCTCCTCTTCGGTTGGCGCCGAAGATGCTCCGGCCGCGCTGGGCGTTGTACCAGCGGTGGTTACGGGAGCGGCTTGCAGAGCTTGTCCGCCTAGTTCGGTTGTTTGGGCAAAGGGTGGATTGGAACCCCGCGTCGAAGAAACGACCGGCAGACCATTAGTCCCGCGTCGGATTTTCAGCTTAAAGCCTTCCTCTTCGACCGCAAATTCGGTCAGCTCGGAACGCTTCATCAAATCTATGATTTGCTTAATCTGTTTTAAGTCCAAGCTTGGCCTTGGTTGAGGTGGTCGGCGATGGGGTTAGTCGGCTTTTGAAGCATTGCGTTCAAAATTAAAGTTCCAGATATGGCAATCTCCGATTTTTGCCTACAAATGGCCACAATTCTGGCTAAAAACGGCGAAACTTAGGTTCGCCATATTTATTTAATCACCCGAAACGGACTCATGTGAAAATAGCAGAATTTGGGCGATTTTGGCCTAATTTGAGGCATTTCAGCCCGTTTTTAGGCGAATTTATGCGGTTTTTGCCCAAATTCGCTTTTTTGCCATTCAGGCTCCACTTTGAAGCCTCAAAGCCGATGGAATGCGAAGCATTCGCGTCCTGATTTCCTTCATAAATTTCGCGGTTGGGCGGTCGCTTCGCAATCTGCTGCGCAAATCAGCTTATAGCTCCTATGACTAGATTGGAGAGCACTACAGATCGTGAAATTGAATGCGCCCCCCGGTGAGGCCCCAAGGCTCCAAGTATGGTCTGCAAGGGATGCGGGAGTTTTCGAAGAAACAGTCACCGATCAGCCAAAATGAGAAAGCCCCTTGGATGATGGTAAGGTCAGTTGGAAGGGTGCGCCATGCCTGAAGCCAACGTTCATTTTTCGTCACCCGGTACCGGTCTCCTGGCGCGCGAAGAGGTGCCGGCGGCGGGTGTGCCCAGATGAGGTGGGCCCAGGC